>Ga0182039_10000217_pt1 | contig 30209 bp, 28 predicted proteins | sample sta12Can44000111_FD_125975 | JGI IMG/M metagenome (GOLD analysis project Ga0182039, IMG submission 125975) | Lab enrichment of tropical soil microbial communities from Luquillo Experimental Forest, Puerto Rico - statanox.12C.anox.44.000.111 | ecosystem: Environmental > Terrestrial > Soil >...
GGCCAGGGCCAGCAGTTCGACATCGCAGACCAGCGGCACGCCGGCGGCACGGGCCTTTTCGGCCACCGGATGCGGCTTCGGATGCGTATGCGGGATGCCGGGGCTCCACAGGATCAGGTCCAGCCCGGCGAAGTTCAGCTCGGTCAGGTTCTGGATCGCCACACCTTCGGCGGCGGCGGTCTTGCGGGCGGCCTCGTTATCGTCCCAGGCCACGACCACGGCGCCGCTTTCCGACAGCATGCGGGCGGCCGAGGTCCCGGACTTGCCGAGACCCATCACCGCAACGCGCTTGCCGTTCAGTTGGGGAACCGTGGCCATGATCTTCGTCTCCTCCCGCTCAGCGCAGCTTCAGAGTGGACAGCCCGACCAGGGCCAGGATGCCGGCGATGATCCAGAAACGGATCACCACGGTGGGTTCGGCCCATCCCTTCTTTTCGAAGTGATGGTGGATCGGGGCCATGCGGAACACGCGCTTGCCGGTCAGTTTGTAGCTGGCCACCTGCACGATCACCGACACGGTTTCCAGCACGAACAGGCCGCCGACGATGGCCAGCACGATCTCATGCTTGGTCACTACGCTCATCGCGCCCAGAGCACCACCCAGGGCCAGCGAGCCGGTATCGCCCATGAAGACCATGGCGGGCGGAGCGTTGAACCACAAAAAGCCCAGGCCGGCGCCGATCAGAGCGCCGCAGAACACCGCCAACTCGCCCGAGCCGGGGACATGGTGGATTTGCAGATAGTTGGCGAACACCGCATGCCCGACCAGATAGCTGATCAGGGCGAAGACGCCGGTGGCGATCAGCACCGGAACGGTGGCCAGGCCGTCCAGCCCGTCGGTCAGGTTGACGGCATTCGACGCACCCACCATCACGAAGACGGCCATGGGAACATAGCCCCAGCCCAGTTGCAGCAGCACGGTCTTGAAGAACGGCAGTGCCAGGGCATGGGACAGCGGTTCGGGCTGCAGGCTCATCACGGCGATGGCGGCGATGATGGCCACCAGCACCTGTCCGGCCAGCTTCATCTTGCCGGGCAGACCCTTGGTGTTGCGCTTGCTGACCTTCAGATAGTCGTCCAAAAAGCCGATCAGGCCATAGGACAGGGTCACCAGCAGCACTATCCAGACATAGGCGTTCGACAGATCGGCCCACAGCAGAGTGGACAGGGTCAAGGCCATCAGGATCAGGAAGCCGCCCATGGTGGGCGTGCCCTTCTTGGTCAGCAGATGGCTTTCCGGGCCGTCGGTGCGGATCGGTTGGCCCTTGCCCTGACGCTTGCGCAGCCAGCGGATCACCGCCGGGCCGGCCAAGAAGGAGATCAGCAGGCCGGTCAACACCGCGCCGCCCGTCCGGAAGGTCAGGTATTTGAAGAGATTGAAGACGCTGACCTGGTCGGCCAGAGGGAAAAGCAGATTATAGAGCATGGGACTTCCGGGCCTCCTTCAGCTCTGGGCCGGGGGATTGAGCGTGGCCGACGCGTCGCTCAATGCCTGCACCACTCGGCCCATGCGGCTGCCCGCAGAGCCCTTGATCATGACGACGTCGCCGGATTTCAAAGCTTCGGCCAGCAGCGGGGCCAGTGCATCGGCGGTGGCGGCGTGAAGGCCGCGCAGAGCCGAGGGCAATGCCTCATGCAGCGAAAGCATCAAAGGTCCGGCAGTAAAGACGATGTCGATTCCCCGTTCCACCACTGCCTCGGCAAGGCCGGCATGCAGTGAGGTTGAGGCTTCGCCCAGTTCCAGCATGTCGCCCAGGGCGGCGATGCGGCGACCGCCCTTGCCCGGCTTGGCGGCGGCCAAGGTGGCGATGGCGGCCCGCATCGAGACCGGGCTGGCGTTGTAGCTTTCGTCGATCAACTCGACCGAGCCCTCGGCCCAGGCCAGTTTGCGGCGCTGACCGCGGCCCTTGGGGGCCTGCATCTGGCCCAACGCCTTGGCGGCATCGGCCAGGGGGACTCCGGCGGCGGCGGCGGCTTTCAGGACGGCCAGACTGTTCATTGCCCACTGACGCCCGGAAACGCCGACGCGGTAGGACAGAGCCTGATCGCCGAACAGAGCGAAGACCACGGTTTCGGCGGGATCGACGGCGCAATCCAGCAGGCGCGCACCGGCGTCGATATGGCTGCCGAAGCTCTGCACCGACAGGCCCTTGGCCTCGGCCTCGCGCTTGAGGGTGGCGAAATGGCGGTTGTCGCGGGGCAGGATGGCGATGCCGCCGGCCCCCACGCCGTCGAAGATTTCGGCCTTGGCGGCGGCGATCTCGGCGGTCGAGGCGAAATATTCCATATGCACCGCTTCGACGCTGGTGATGATGGCGATGTGGGGCCGTACCAGGGTGGTGAGCGGGGTGATTTCGCCGGGATGGTTCATGCCCATCTCGAACACCGCGAAAGCCGCGTCGCGGGGCATGCGGGCCAGCGACAGGGGAACGCCCCAATGATTGTTGAAGCTGCCCACCGAGGCATGGGTGGGACCGGCGGCCTCGAGGGCCAGCTTCAGCATTTCCTTGCTGCTGGTCTTGCCGACCGAGCCGGTGACGCCGATGATCTTGGCCGAGGAGCGGGCGCGGGCGGCAGCGCCCAGGGCGCGCAGGCCCTCCAGGGTGTCGTTTACCAGCAGCAGCGGTGCGGTCTCGTCCAACCCTTCGGGAATGACATGCACCAGGGCGGCTGCGGCTCCGGCCTCCAGCGCCTTGGCGACATAGGCATGGCCGTCATGGTTGGGGCCGGTCAGAGCGACGAACAGATCGCCCTTTTCGACGCTGCGGCTGTCGATCGAGACGCCATGGGCTTCCCAGGCCGGGCCGAACGCCTTGCCGCCGGTGGCCTTCTGGGCCTCGTCTTTAGTCCAGAGCGCGGTCATAGGGTTTGCTCCACGGCGGCGCAAGCCTCGACGGCGTCATCGAAAGGCAGCACCTGATCCTTGATGATCTGGCCCGACTCGTGACCCTTGCCGGCCAGCACCAGCACGTCGCCGGCCTCAAGCTCCAGCACGGCGGTCAGGATCGCCTGACGGCGGTCGCCGATCTCGGTGGCGCCGGGGCAGGCGGGCATGATCTGGGCGCGGATCGAGGCGGGCTCTTCCGAACGGGGGTTGTCGTCGGTGACGAACACCTTGTCGGCCAGCTTGGCGGCGATGGCGCCCATCTGCGGGCGTTTGCCGGGATCGCGGTCGCCGCCGCAGCCGAACAGCGCCACCAGCTTGCCCGAAGTATGGGGGCGCAGAGCCGTCAGTGCGGTTTCCAGCGCGTCGGGGGTATGGGCGTAATCGACATAGACGGCGGCGCCATTGGCCTTTACCGCCACTTTCTGCAGGCGGCCGGGAACGCCTTCCAGATGGCTTAAGGCCGCAACGGCGACGGCAGGCTCGACCCCGGTGGTGGCCAGCACCAGACCCAACGCGCAGGCGGCGTTCGAAGCCTGGAAGGCTCCGGCCAGCGGCAGATGGATCTGATAGGGCTTGCCCAGCACCATCAGTTCCAGCTCTTGACCCTGGGCGGCGGGCGTGGCCGAGACGATCAGGATATCGTCGCCATGGCTGCCGAAGCTCAAGACCTTCTGGCCGCGCAGGCGGCAGGCGCTGATCAGTTCCTCGGCATAGGGGCTGTCGGCATTGATCACGGCGGTGCGGCAGGGCGGCATCACCTCGGTGAACAGGCGCTTCTTGGCGGCCCAATAGGCCTCCATGCTGCCATGGGTGTCCAGATGATCGCGGGTCAGATTGGTGAAGGCGGCGGCGGTGACCGAAACGCCATCCAGGCGGAACTGGTTCAGCCCGTCGCTGGAAGCTTCCACGGCCAGATGGGTCACGCCAGCCTTGGCCAGATCGGCCAGATCGCGATGCAGGCTGATGGAATCCGGGGTGGTCAGCGAACCCTTCTCGACCCGATGCGGGGCGATCAGACCCAGCGTGCCAAGACTGGCAGCCTGCAGGGACAAATGGCTCCAGATCTGGCAGGTGAAATTCACCACTGAAGTCTTGCCGTTGGTGCCGGTGACGGTGGCGACGGTGGCCGGCTGCGCGCCATAGAAACGGGCGGCGATATGGGCCAGACGGCGGCGGGGTTCGTCGTCGGTGATCAGGGCGATGTCGGTGCGGTCCAGCTGAGTGCCGGTGGGGGCCAGAATGGCGACGGCGCCCTTTTCGATAGCGGCATTGATGAAAGCCCGGCCATCGGCATGCCGGCCCGGCAGGGCGGCGTACAGATCGCCCGGCTTCACCACGCGGCTATCCAGCGCGAGACCCGAGACATCGGGATCACGGGCCAGGATGGGGGCGAGAAGGTCACTCAGCTTCGTCAAGATCCTGGACCTCCTTTCCTTCGGCTTTGGCGCGGGCGCGCAGCACTTTCAGACTTTCCATCGAACCCTGGGGCTGCAGCCCCAGCATCGGGGCGATCTGGCTGACCACGCGGCCAACGGCAGGGGCCGCTGTCCAGCCGCCGGTGGCGAAGCCGTAACTTTCCTTGGTGCCCTGCGGTTCATCGACCATCACCAGGATGGTGTATTTGGGGTCGTTGGACGGGAAGGTGGCGACGAAAGAGGACAGCAGCGATTTATGGCGATAGCCGCCGACACCATTCTTTTCGGCGGTGCCGGTCTTGCCGCCCACCAGATAGCCGGGCACGTCGGCCATTTCGCCGGTGCCGTCGGTGACCACCATGCGCATCAGCTGGCGCATTTCCCTCGAGGTCTCGGACTTGATCACCTGCGTGGTGGGGATCGGCTGCTCGGGGTCATGCTTCAGCAGGGTGGCGGGGTGATATTCGCCGCCGTTCACCAGCGACGAGACGCCGGTGATGACATGCAAGGGCGTCACCGCCATGCCATGGCCGTAAGCGATGGTCATGGTGTTGATTTCGCGCCATTCCTTCGGATAAAGCGGCGAACCCATTTCCGGCAGCTCGATGGGAACCGGGCGGGTCATGCCGACGCGGGTCAGGAAGGCCTTCTGGTTCTCGGTTCCCAGGTCCAGCGCCATGCGGGCCGAACCGATGTTCGACGACACCTTAAGGATTTCCGCCACATTGATGGGGTGCTTCTCGGGGTGATAGTCGTAAATCTCGAACTTGGCGACCTTGATGGGATGGGTGACGTCATAGACGCTGTTGACGGTCGAGGTGCCGTAATCCAGCGCGGCGGCCGTGTTGAACAGCTTGAAGGTCGAGCCCATCTCGTAGACGCCCAGGGTCGAGCGATTGAACATCGCTTCGGGCGTGGCCGAGGACAGATTGTTGGGGTTGAAGTCGGGCAGCGAGACCATCGCCAGCAGCTCGCCGGTCTTGACGTCCATCACCATCGCCATGCCGCCGATGGCATGGAAGTCGGACACCGTCTTGGCCAGTTCGTTGCGCAGGATGGTCTGAACGCGAATGTCGAGCGACAGCTGCAAGGGTTCGCGCCGGCCCATCAGCTCTTTTTCGAACGACTTCTCCAGACCGGCGACGCCCTTATTGTCCAGATCGGTCAGGCCGACCACATGGGCGGCGACGTCGCCCTGGGGATAAATGCGCTTCTCGCTCTTTTCGAAATAGAGACCGGGAATGCCCAGGGCGTTGATGTCATATTCCTGGCGAGGCGTCAGATTGCGGCGCAGATAGATGAAGCCGCGCTCGGTCTGCAGCTTGGTCTGGATTTCCGTGGCATTCGCGTCGGCCAGCACCGAGACGATGCGACGGGCGGCATCGGCGGGGTCCTGGATTTCCTTCGGATGGGCGTAAAGAGAAGTGGTCGGCAGGCTGGTGGCCAGCAAGACGCCGTTGCGATCGACGATATCGGCCCGCTGCACCTCGGCCATCTCGGCCTGCTTGGGCGCATGCAGGCGTGGCGCCACATGCTTGATCAGCGAGACATCGACCATGCGCACGGCGATCACCGAAAAGGCGATGGTGAACATCACCGTGGTGACGATCAGGCGGGCGCGGCCTACCTCCAGCGCGCGGTCCTGGGTTCCTTCAAGATGCACGAAGCCCGTCTCCGGGTCGTTCTCGCCCGGATGGATGAAAGGCTTTCCCCTGCCTCGTGCGCCTAGGAACCGTGCGATCATCGGGTCTCCAAAGCCGGTGAGGTGATGACCATGACATTGCCCGAAGCGCGGGCCGGGGTGGCGGCGGGAGCGCTGCTGCCAGCCGGATAAGCGGCATAGGTCGGGCGGATCGTCGGATAGCTGCTGGCGGCCGGAGCCGAAACGCTCTTGGCAGCCGGTGCGGTGTTCTGCGCCACCACGGTCTTCGCGGCGGCAGGTTTGGCGACCGGCTTCACGATGGCGGCGGCCTTGATCACCGGCTTGGCGACGGGCTTGGCCGGCAGTTTGGCGGCGGCGGGCTGAGCCTTAACGACGGGCGCGGCAGCCGGCTTGACCGGCACCACCGCCTTGACGTCGAAGCTGCGCACCGGGGCCTGAGCCGGCATCACCGGCATCGGCGAGGGCTGCGGCGCCGGGCGGGCCATCTGCGGCGCCTGGACTTGCGGCTGCGGTTCGGGCTGCGGATCAGGCGTGGCGGAAACCGGAGCGGCCTCGGGCTGCTGGTTCGGGTCGCTGGCGAACTGGTTGGCGGGCGGAGCTTCCTCGGGGCGCTTCTCGGCCATGGCGAAGCTGTCGATCGAGGCCAGCTGCTGGGCCTTCATCGGATGCATGGCGAGATTGCGCTCGGCCAGTTCGCGCAGGCGGGTGGGCTCGTTCAGATAGCTCCACTCAGCCTTGAGGACATGAATTTCCTCTTCGGTCTGCACGATCTCTTTCTGCAGATGGCGCAGCTTCTGCTCCTCGCCCTGCACCTGATATTTCAGCATGAACAGGCCGGCCCCGGCGACGGTGGCCAGGGTGGCCCAGAGAATGGTGGCGCCGAGCCTCATGCGCGGCCTCCTTCGGTTTGCCATGCCGGAGCGTCGGTGCGCTCGGCGATGCGCAGGCGGGCGGAACGGGCCCGGGGATTGTTGCGGCACTCGTCTTCCGTCGGCTGCACGGCCTTGCGGCCGATCAGGCGGAAACTGGGGGCGCGGCTGCTGGCGGCCACCGGCATATGGCGGCTGGGCTGAGCCTCGGACCCGCTGCGGCGGCGCAGGAAGTCCTTCACCGCCCGATCTTCCAGGGAATGGAACGACACCACCGCCAGACGCCCGCCGGGCGCCAGCAGCCGCTCGGCGGCGGCCAGACCGCGCTCGACCTCGCCCAGCTCGTCATTGACGGCGATGCGCAGGCCCTGGAAGGCGCGGGTCGCCGGGTCGATGCCGTCGTTCGAGCGGGGCACCACGCGGCGGATCATCTCGGCCAGCTGGCGGGTGGTGGTGAAGGGGGTTTCCTTGCGGTCGGCGACGATGGCGCGGGCGACGCGGCGGGAATGGCGTTCCTCGCCATAGCGCCACAGGATGTCGGCCAGTTCCGCTTCGGGCAGGCTGTTGACCAGATCGGCGGCGGACGGGCCGGCCTTTTCCATGCGCATGTCCAAGGGGCCGTCCTTCTGGAACGAAAAGCCGCGCTCGGCCTGATCCAACTGCATCGAGGAGACGCCCAGATCCAGGGCGACGCCGTTGATGGCATCGATGCCCTCGGCGGCCAGCAGTTCGACCATCTCGCCGAAGCGGCCTTCGAGGACGCGCAGCCGACCATCGTAGTTTGACTCAATCTCGCGGCCACGGGCCACCGCCGAGGGGTCTCGGTCGATGCCGAACACGCGGCAGGAGGCGGCGCCCAGGAAGGCCTTGCTATAGCCGCCGGCGCCGAAGGTGCCATCGACCAGCAAAGCGCCGTCATTGATCGCCAAGCCCTCGATCACCTCGTTCAGCAGAACCGAGATATGCGGCTGGGTGGGGCTGCTCATTGTGCTCCTCCCGGCTTCTTCAGCGACAGCTGCGGGCGATTGGCCAGGGCGCGGGCGCGGGCTTCGGCCTGATGGATCTTCAGGGCTTCGGGCTCCCAAATCTGGAACTTGCGGCCCATGCCGACGAAGGCGGCCTGCTCGGTGATGTTGGCATGGGCGATGATCTCTTCCGGCAGCACGACACGGCCTTCGGGATCGAAGGCCAGCTGGTGCGAGGTCGAGAAGATCAGGGTGTTGAGGTCGTCCTGTTCCGGCGAGAACAGATCGAAGTTTTCGGACGCGGAAGCGGCCAGCTCTTCCATGAAATCCATACCGCATCCTTCCACCGCGGCGGTGGTGAAGGACGGATAGATGACGATCCCTTGGAAGGCTTGCGAAGCCAAGGCAGCGCGGAACGACGCAGGCACGGAGACCCGTCCCTTCTTGTCGACCTTATTGCTGAATGTGGAAACGAACAGCGCCATCGCTTGCCCGCCCTATCCCCCAGTTTCGCGGTTCCCCGAACGCCCGCCAAGCCTTGGCACTGGGGGTGCCCTCGGATGGTGGGTGTTGGGTGATTATGGGATAACATGGGATTTCATGGGCGTCAATGGAATCTCATAGTAAAACAATGGGCTGAAACGTGATTTTGCAATCTCCGTTGACCTGTGGATAAGATTTTCCTGTTGAGGAAAAAACGTGGATTCTTCGTCGGTTAATGGAAGGCGTGAAGAAACGGTCTGAGACTCGTTCTTTATCCGTTCGTGCGAGGGGCGGCTGGGTCGATGGGCGGTTCAACACGAAGGCGCGAAGGGGCAAAGGATCACGAAGGAATTCTCCTTCGGTGCCCTTCTTTCTCTTCGTGCCTTCGTGTTGAAATAAGCCGGCGCCCGCGGATTCGCGGGGGTTTCGGATCGTCTGAAACGGCAGAAAATTGCGCCAGATGGCCTGTAAGCCGGGTTCTGTCCACCGCCTTGCGGCAGCTGGATGGCCATTCATCTGGGACGCCGGTTACCCGGACGCCTCGCGCGACCGACCCGGACGACAGTGCGGAAATGCACCCGTCCCATGGAAACCCATGAGACCGCCGTCCCTACTTGGTCTTGCTCCCGGTGGGGTTTACCGTGCCGCCCCTGTTGCCAGGCGCGCGGTGCGCTCTTACCGCACCCTTTCACCCTTACCTGCTGGCGAGAGACTCGCGAGCGGGCGGTTTGCTTTCTGTGGCACTTTCCCTAGGGTCGCCCCCGCCGGACGTTATCCGGCACCGTATTTCCGTGGAGCCCGGACTTTCCTCCCCGCAGTTGCCTGCGAAGCGGCCATCCGGCCATCTGGCGCGGGCGGACACTAGGCGTTCCGGCGGCAAAGCGCAAGGGCGGCGATAGCCACAAGTCTTTTCAGGAAAAGCAAAGATGTTTTATTTGAGAAAATGTCTGTGACGGTCGTCACATCTTGGGGAAGGTCAAAATTTATTCGACCCTGCGCAGCAGGCTTAAGAGCAGCCGCTGGCATTCTTCATCGAATTCGCCGCTAAGATTGTCTTGCCGGAAATGCCGCTGGAAGGCGATCACGGCGGCTTTTTCATCCGCGAGATCATAGCCGTAGTCGGCCAGACCGGGCAGGGGGGATCCTACCTCGGCGGGTTGGGGCCAGAGGCCGATGCCTTCCGCCGCCAGTTCCTTCCAGTCGAACAGTTCGCCGGGATCATCCTTGCGGGCCGGAGCCACATCGGAATGGGCCACCACATTGCGGGCGGGAATCGGGTGGGCCGACAGAATGCTTTGCGCCAGCCCGATCAGCGCATCCATCTGCGCCTTGGGGAAGGGGCGATAGCCGAACTCGTGGCCGGGATTGACCAGTTCGATGCCGATGGAGCGGGAATTGATGTCCGAGCGCCCGCGCCAGGACGAGACTCCGGCATGCCAGGCGCGCATTTCCTCGGGCACCAGGGAATAGACGGTGCCGTCTTCCTCGATCAGATAATGGGCCGAGACCTTGGCTTCCGGATCGCATAGCCGTTCCAGCGCCGCCGGGCCCGAGGCCATGCCGGTATAATGCAGCACCAGCATGTCGATGACGGTGCCTTCGGGGCGGGGCTCGAAATTGGGCGAGGGGCGCAGGATCATGGCTCGGTCTTCGGCTTGCGGTTGAACGGGCGGAACTGTACCACGGCGACGCCCAGAATGGTCATGGCTCCGCCCAGCAATTTCTGCCAATGCAAGGGCTCACCCAGCAGGAACGCGCCGCAGAATACGCCGATCACCGGCCCCAGCAGGGTAAAGGGCACCACGCGGCTCATGGGGTTGCGGGCGATCAGGCGATACCAGAGGGTATAGGCGATCAGTGACGAGGCACCGGCGGTGAAGGCCACCGCGCCCCAGCCATGCCAGTTGGAATTCTGCACCGCCTGGATTTGCCCATGTTCGAAGATCAGCGACATCACGGCCAGCAGCGGCACCGAGAACAAGGCGGTCCAGCCGTTCAGGGTCAGGCTGTCGATGGGGCCGATGCGCTTGACGATGACATTCGCCCAGGCCCAGGCCATGGCGGCGGTGACGACCAGGGCGATATGCGGGGCGGAAGGATGGGTGGGTTCCCCCGCCAGCAGCACCACGCCGGCCATGCCGAGCGCAATTCCCAGCCAGCCCGACGGTCCCAGCCGTTCCTTGTAGACAATGGCGCCGACCATGGCCGAGAAGGGCACGCAAAGCTGGATGCCGATAGCGGTGGTGGCGGCGTCGAGACCGCTGGCGGCCACCAGCAGCAGGCCGAAATGGCCGACTCCCAATACCAGCGCCAAGGCCAGCACCAGCCGCCAATGGTGGCGGGGCAGCCGGCGAAACGGCACAATGGCGGCGGCGACGATGGTGAAGCGGATGGTGGACAGCAGAAAGGGCGGCAATTGCGCCGCCCCCAGCTTCATGACCACGAAATTGACGCCCCAGATCGAGACCACGATGGTCGAGAACAGGGTGTCGAGCGGGCTCATCGGGCTATTTCCCGCCCGCCAGTTCCTCGCGCTTCATCTCCAGCTCGATCCAGCGTTCCTCGGCCTCGGCTAGCGCGAGGCGGGCGGTTTCCAGATCCTCGGTGACCTTGGCGAACTTGGCCGGGTTCTTGGAATAAAGCTCGGGGTCGGCCAGTTGGTTTTCCAGCTTCAGGACCGAGGCCTGCAAGCCTTCCATCTTCTTCGGCAGTTCGTCCAACTCGCGCTGATCCTTGTAGGACAGCTTCGAGGCCTGCTTCGGCTGGGCTGGGACAGCGGCGGGCTTCGAGGCCGGCTTGGCCTGCACGGCTTCGACTTCCGGCGGGCGCTGGATCAGATAGTCGGAATAGCCGCCGGCATATTCCTGAAGCTTGCCGTTGCCCTCCACCGCGATGACGCTGGTCACCAGCCGGTCGAGGAAATCACGGTCATGGCTGACCACCAGCAATGTGCCCTCATACTCGGCCAGCATCTCTTCCAGCAGGTCGAGGGTGTCCATATCAAGGTCGTTGGTGGGCTCGTCGAGGATCAGCAGGTTCGAAGGCTTGGCCAGCAGCTTGGCCAGCAGCAGGCGATTGCGCTCGCCGCCCGACAGCGATTTGACGGGAGAATGAGCCTGACGGTCCTCGAACAGGAAATCGCGGATATAGCCCATCACATGGCGGGGCGTGCCGCGCACATCCACGGTGTCGCCCGAGCCGTCGGTCAGGGTCTGCCAGATGGTGGCTTCCGGGTTCAGCTGGGTGCGGCGCTGATCAAAATAGGCGGTGCTGAGATTGGTGCCCAGGCGCACGCGGCCCTCGTCGGGCTCGATCTCGCCGGTCAGCATCTTCAACAGCGTGGTCTTGCCGGCGCCGTTCGGGCCCAGCAGCCCGACCCGGTCGCCGCGCATGACGCGGCAGCTGAAATTCTTGGCGATCACCCGTTCGCCGAACATCTTGGTGATGTTCTCGGCCTCGATCACCAGCTTGCCCGAGACGTCGCCGACCTGGCTGTCCAGCTTCACCGAGCCCTGCACCTTGATATGCTCGGCGCGGTTCTTGCGCAGGTCCATCAGGGCATGCAGTCGCCCCATATTGCGCTTGCGCCGGGCGGTGACGCCGCGATGCAGCCAATGGGTTTCCGCCTCCAGCCGCTTGTCCATGCGGGCCAGCTCGGCTTCTTCGGCGGCGATGGTGTCTTCCTGCCAGCGCTCGAAATCGGCGAAGCCCTGTTCCGAACGGCGCACGATGCCGCGATCCAGCCACAGGGTCTGACGCGACACGCCGGTCAGGAAGGCGCGGTCGTGGCTGATCACCACAAGTGCGCCCTTATAGGCCGCCAGTTCCCGCTCCAGCCACAGGATCGAGGGCAGGTCGAGATGGTTGGTCGGTTCGTCCAGCAGCAGGGCGTCGGGCTCGCCCACCAGGGCGCGGGCCAGGGCGGCGCGGCGGCCCTCGCCGCCCGACAGATTGGCCGGGCTGCGGCTGCCATCGACCTTCAAGGCTTCCAGGATGGTGTCGACGCGGTAGCGCTGGTCGCGCTCGTCTTCCGGCAATCCCTCGGCCACCCAGTCGCCGACGGTGGCGGCGGTGATCTCGGGGTCCTGATGCAGATAGGCGACACGAATGCCCGGCTGCACGAAACGCTCGCCGGAATCCAGCGCCTGCTGCCCGGCGATCACTTTCAGCAATGTGGATTTGCCCGAGCCGTTGCGCCCGACCAGACAGCATTTCTCGCCGCGCCCGACTTGCAGGGTGACGCCGGTGAACAGCGGACGGCCGCCGAAGGTGACGAAGCCTTCGCGCAAGGCCAGCAGGGGCGGCGGCGCCATCAGGCTTCTCCTCGTTTGTTGCGGATGCGGTCATAGGCCGCGTTGATCTCGGCCATCTTCTTTGTTGCGATGTCGATATACTCCTGGGGCATGCCTTTGGCCATCAGGGTGTCGGGATGGTTTTCGCGGGACAGTTTGCGCCATGCCGCTTTGATCTCGGACATGGGGGCCGAGGGCGAAACCCCCAGCAGGGCGTAATCGTCGGGACGGGCAGCCTCTTGCGGCGCATGGCGGAAGCTTTGCCCGGACAGGCCGAAAATCTCGGCGACCTTTTGCAGGAAGGCTTCCTCGGCGGGATGCAGTACGCCATCGGCCAAAGCGATCGAATTCAGCGCGATAATCACTTCCATCAATAGGAAGGGTGAATCGGCGAAAGCCCCGGCCAGACGGCGGGCATAGGGCTCGTAGCCGGCGGGGTCGGCCTTGGCCTGGTCCCACAGATCGGCGATGGCCGACATCTGCGAGGGGGGAATGGCGAAGATGGCCTTGAAGGCATCTACCTCTTCACGGCTGACCGCACCGTCGCATTTGGCCAGCTTGGCCCCCAGCGCGACGATGGATTCCGAGAAGATTTTCTGGCGCTCAGCCGCCCGGCGGCGGGCCTCCTGCGCAGCGGCGCCGCTGCGGCCCGACAGCTTCAGATCGATCCAATGGCCGATCACCAGCCCGACCAGGGCGCCGAAAAAGCCGTGGCCGATGGAAAAGCCGGCGATCGCGCCGATCAATTTGCCCCATATCATCATGTTGGGATGGCTACACCGTCCGTGCGACAATGGCAAGCGCAGGGACGATCAGGCTGCGCATGAAGTTGCCGAAAGATGCTTGTTCCGCTAAGGCAACGATGGTGAGGGCTGGGAGCCATGATGATCGCGCATTTCAAGCTGATGGCCCGCTACAATCGCTGGGCCAATGACCGTCTGCTGGAGGCCGCCGCCAAGCTGACGCCCGAGCAGTTGTGGGAGGATAAGGGCGTGTTCTTCCGCTCGTTCCTCGGCACCCTTAATCATCTGATGGTGGGCGATGTGATGTGGATGAACCGCTTCGAAGGCTTGCCGCCGCCTGAAGGCTGGACGCTGAAGACGGTGGTCCATCGCGAGTTGGAGCCCTTTCGCACCGCCCGCGAGGCGCTGGACGAACGCATCCAGGCCTTTACCGCGGCCATTGCGCCCGAGCAGTTGGAGGCGGTTCTGAAATACCGCACCAGCGCAGGGCAGGAGGTCAGTTCGGCCTTCACCCCCACCCTGTTTCATATGTTCAATCACCAGACCCATCATCGTGGTCAGGCTCATGGCGTACTGACGACGTTAGGGGCGGTTGGGCCCGAATTGGATCTGATCTATTTCGTGCGCCAGGGCGGCTGAGCTGATGTCAGCCCAGGGCGGCCTTGACCTTGGCGACCACGTCGGGGGCGTAGAAATTACAGACGCCGCGCTTGGCCGCCGGCTCGATGGCCAGTTCCTTGATGGCCTTCTTGACCTTGGCGTCGGACACGCCCAGGGCTTGCGCGATCTTGGTGGCGGTCAGATTTTCTTCGGACATGGAGTGAAATCTTCTGTTGCAAGGAAGGGCGGGACGAATGTCCACAAAGCTTGCTATGGTTCGGCATGAGCCGCAAGACACTCAGTAAGCATGACAGCCTTCTCGCCGCCGCCCGTCAGGCCCATAACGCCGGACGGCTGGACGAGGCCTCGACCTTTTATCGCCGCCTGTTGGTCAAGACGCCCAGGGACCCGGCTCTGCTGCATCTGCTGGGCGTCGCCCAGGCGCAGTCCGGAGCCTGGGAAGCTGGAGCCGAACTGCTGGCGAAGGCGGTGGCGCTGGCTCCTGGTCATGCCGCCTATCGCTGCGACATTGCACCGGCGCTGATGCAGTTGGGCCGCCGCGACGAGGCCGAGGTGCATTTGCGCGCCGCCCTGGCCATCGATCCGAAACTGTTCCAGGCGCGCAACAATCTCGGCCAGCTGATGATGGAGCTGCATCGTCCCGCCGAGGCGCTGGAGCAGTTCGAGGAAGCCCTGCGGCTGCACCCCGACTTCCCCGAAGCGGCTTTGGGCCGGGCGCGCGCCCTGGTGGATACCGATCAGCCGCAATTGGCCGAAGAGCAATGCCGCCGGCTGCTGGCGGTGCGCCCCAACTGGCCCGACGCCCTGCATTATCTGGGCAAGGCGCTTTATCGTCAGGACCGTCTGGCCGAGGCCGAGGAGCCTTACTGTCTGGCTCTGTCGATTAATCCCCAGCATGCCGAGGCGCTGGGCGATCTGGGCTTGCTCTTGCAGGAAACCGGACGATTGACCGAGGCCGAGACGGTGTTGCGCCTTGCCCTGCAACAGAAGCCCGATGCCGCCGAGGTCAGGGTCAATCTGGGGCTGCTGCTGCTGTCGCAGGGACGTTTTCAGGAAGGCTGGCCGTTCTATGAATCCCGCCTTGATCCCACGCGACGGCAGAAAGTGCTGAAAGACGGTCTGCCGGCTTTCCCCTGGCCGCAATGGCGGGGCGAACCGATTGCCGGCAAAAAGATGCTGGTCTGGATCGAGCAGGGCAATGGCGACGTCATCCAGTTCTGCCGCTATCTGCCGCTGCTGAAGCGCATGGGGGCCGAGCTGGTAACCCTGTGCACTTACGCGCCGCTGGCGGGATTGTTGCGGGGGTTGGAAGGGGTGGACGCCGTGATCCCCCTGGACGGCAGGCCGGTCACCATGCCGGGGCATGATTATTGGGTGATGCTGCTCAGTCTGCCACTGCTCACCGGGCAGCTTCCGGCGCAGATTCCTTACTTGTCCGCCGAGCCCGCAGCCTTGCCGCCCGGCTTCAAGGTCGGGCTGGCCTGGCGGGGCAGTGCTAAGTTCGACAATGATCGCTTCCGCTCGCTGCCCGGCCTGGAGTTGCTGGCACCCTTGTGGCGGGTGCCCGAGGTGACCTTCGTCAGCCTGCAAAAGGGCTCGGCGGAGGAGGAAGCCGCCAATCCGCCGCCCGGCCAGCCTTTGCTGCCTTTGGGAGCGAAGGTCGAGGGTTTTGCCACCATGGCATCGCTGATCCAGGCGCTGGATTTGGTGATCTGCGTCGATACGGCGGTGGCGCATCTGGCGGGAGCCCTGGGCAAGCCCTGCTGGCTGCTGCTGCCCAAGCGCGCCCTGGACTGGCGCTGGGGGCTGGAGAGCGAAGATAGCGTCTGGTATCCCAGCGTCCTGAAGCTCTATCGCCAACAGACCGAAGGCGATTGGGCCGAGGTGATCGCACGGGTGGCTGCGGATTTGGGGCCATATCGACTGGCTAAATCGTAAAGAGGATATGCCGATGCCTGTAAAAATCGCCGCCATTCTCGAAGCCAAGCCGGGCTCTGAACAGGCGCTGGAATCGCTCCTTCGCCATCTGGTCGCGCCCAGCCGGGCCGAGGCGGGAAATCTGAAATATGATCTGTGGCAGGACAGCGCCGATCCGAAGCGTTTCGTGCTGGACGAGCTTTATACCGACGAAGCCGCCATTGCCGCCCATCGGGCCTCGGCGCATTTTCAGGATTATGTGAAGCGCGTCGCCGATATCGCCGTCAGAACGGCCTATGTCTGCCATCCGTTGGACGTGGCGGAATAGCGAAAAAGGGGTCTCACGGCGCAGCCTTTTCGCCGCGCCGTGAGGAACCAACTTGTTACTTAGCCGCCGGCGCAGCGTTCTGCTGCTGGGCCTGCGCTTCCTTTTCCTTCTTCAGCTTTTCACGAGCAGCGGCGTCCTCGGCCCGGATCGGGTCGAAGGGGCCATATTTGTGCTGGGTCTCGCTGAAGGAATCCACATAGGGGCCCCAGGGGAAATCTTCCGGCTTGTCATAGGGGTTCGAGAAGTCCTTGGCCACCTCGCCCTCGCGCGGCTGGCGGGGATGCGAGATGACGAAGCCGGCGACGTCATAGGCGTCGTCCTTCGACAGAGCCGGGTGATCCCAGGTCGATTGGCCGAACGGCATGTTCACGTAAACATACTGGAAGGTCGACAGGATGCGGAACATCGAGGCGGATTCGCTGGTGGCGTCCGGGCCCCACAGCGGCGGGAACTCGTAACCCTTGGTGTCGCCCTTGACGCCGACCCGCTTGCCCAGGCCGTCTTCGCCATGGCAGGCGACGCAGTTCTCGGCGAACACCACCTTGCCGCGATCCAGATTGGCGGCGCGCTTAGGCTCTTCGACCACCATTTCCTTTTCGCCGATCAGCTTGGCACCCTTGGGAATCCCGCGTGACAGATATTCGATATAGGCCATCAAGGCCTTCATCTCTTTCGAGTCCTCGGGGATGGCCTTGCCGGACAAGCTGTGGGTGAAGCAAAGGTTGATGCGGTTTTCCAGCGTCACCGTCTTGCCGAAGCGGGGCTGGAACTGGGGATAGGCGCCATAGGTGCCGATCAGCGGCGCGGCATAGGGGATGGTCGCAGCCGCGCGGTGGCAGCTGGCGCAGGCCATGTTGGTGCCGGCGTAACGCTTGGCCGGATCGGCGACTTCCGGCCCCAGATATTCCGAGGTATGGACCAGAATGTCCTGGCCCAGCTTGATCATACGGTTTTCTTCGGTGTCGGGCAGCTTCGAGAGATCAATCTCGGGAGTCGGCCATTTGGTCAGATCGACCACCGGGCGTTCCGCCGGCGAAGGGGCGGGGGCATCGGCGGCATGAGCCGAGCTGGTTGCCCCAAAGGTCAATAATGCCAGTGCCAAGACACTGACGGCTTGGCGCTTCACCTTTGAAAATGAAGCCTGATGACGGTTTATCCCCATAGCACTCCCCTCGATACGGTTTCTCACGCAGACTCTGCAAAGAGATTTGGTAAGGAAGAGTAACTGTCAGGATGAAAATCCTGCATTCACAATTCGCAATCGGTATTCTGGAATTGTTAAATTAAAGCTTCTGATCATATGACCTTGGTCTATGCCTTTGGCCAGCGTCGATGCAGCCACAGCCATTGACCGGGCTTTTCCTTCACCCAGCTTTCGATGATCTGGTTGATCTCTTCCATCAGCTGCTGGCTGTCTTGCGTCCGGTCACCGCTGTCGGGCAGGACCAGCGGCGGATCGACGATGGCGCGGAAGCGGGCTCCGGGCAGGCGCTCGATGCGGCCGGGAACCACCGGGCAGCGGAATTTCAGCGCCAGGGTCGCCACTGCCGGCGGGGTCATCGCCATGCGGCCCATAAAGGGGACCGCGATGCCGTCGTTCATTTTCTGATCCACCAGCATGCCCAGATGTCCGCCTTGGCGCATCACCGCAATCAGGGTGCGCGCCCCTTGCGGGCCTTTAGGCACGGACCGTTCCGCCGCACTGCCGCGAGCCCTGCGGAACATGGCGTCGATCCAGGGATTGTTGGGGGCGCGGTAGACGGCATGGACGGGAATTCCCAGCCGCTCGGCCAGCAGGCCAGACAATTCCCAGCCGCCGAAATGGGCGCCGATCATGATGCCGGGCTGGCCGTCATGGGCCAAGGCGGCAATATGCTCGCCCCCGATGATCTCAAGGCGCTTGGCGGCAATGGTTTTGAGGTGGGGATATTCCCCGATATTCCGGCCCAGATTGTCCCAAACCTCGGCGACAATCTTTTCGATCTCGGCGTCGGTTTTGTCGGGGAAGGCAAGCCGCAGATTGGTTCTGGCGATCTTGCTGGGCTTGAGGAAGGGACCGACGCTCCGGGCAATCGCACCGGCTAGACCAGATGCGACTGCCACGGGAAGCGCGGCAAATAGCCCCCATGCGGCGAAAGCTGCGACAGCCTCAGCCGCATGGCGCAGACGCCGAAGCGCCATGACGGGCATAAGGCTTAGGCGGCCTGCAGGTTGATGGCGGCCATCTTGCCGGTGCGGCCACGCTCCAGGTCGTACGAGACCTTCTGGCCTTCGGTCAGCTGACCCAGGTCGGAACGCTCGACGGCGGAGATGTGGACGAACACGTCAGCGGAACCGTCTTCCGGCTGAATGAAGCCATAACCCTTGGTGGAATTGAACCATTTCACGATGCCAGTGGACATATCATGTCTCCCATAGGCGTTGCATCATGCAACATGCATGATGCGTCAAATCAGTCTTGGGGATGTCCAGGAGTAACCTGTTGCCAGAGGCAACCGTGGGATAGGCCCAACGAATTCGAATGGTGTTAATAGCTCATATGGGGAAGGCGATTGCAAGGCGTATTTTGATCTTTTCCGCAAAGTAAGGCTTTGGGCTGGGTGTTACCGCGCCAGTTCCCAGATGAAAATCGCCGCCGTCGCCGCCACATTCAGGCTTTGCACCAGGCCCGATCCGTCCAGCCTTACCACGCCGGAACAGGCCTTCAGGCTGGCGGCGGGAATGCCGACTTCCTCGTTGCCCAGCAAGATCGCCAGCGGCTTGTCGCGGGGCAGATCGGCGAAGGGCACCGCGCCTTCCAAGGCGGTGCCGACCACCCGATAGCCGGCATTGACCAGTTCGGCAATCGCCTGGGGGAAGGGGGCCTTGTGGATGCTGACATAATCCAGCCCGCCCTCGGCGACCCGGTGGGCGGATTCCGACAGGCCGGCCTGACCGGGATGCTCCGAGACCAGCAGATGCTTCAATCCGAAAAACGCCATGGTGCGGACGATGGCCCCCAGATTATTCGGATTGCCCACCCCGTCCAGCAGGATCAAGGGCGTCTTGGCTTGGGCCCAAGCCTTGGCGGTGGCGGCGTCGAAGCCTTGCAGCGCCATGGGCTTGGTCACCGCGACGATGCCGCCATGCAAGGGCGTGCCGGCAATGCGGGCCAGTTCTTCGGGCGGCACCATGCGATAGGGCTTGCGGCGCTGGGCCATCTGCTTGCAGAAGTCGCCGGCCTCGAATTTGAAGCGTTCCTCGAAGAACAATCGCTCCACATCCTCGCCGCGCTTGGCGAACAGCGCCTGTACGGCGGGCAGGCCGGCGACGCGGATCAGGTCGGGTTGCGAGGAAGGCTGATAGGGGCGCTTGGACATCGGGAACCTTAAGAGCTTGCCATTCAGGGATCGGCATTGGATGGTAGCGCACCATGTCGCGGATCGTGCTCGTCAACAAGCCTTATGATGTTCTTTGCCAGTTCACCGACCGGGAAGCCGGGCGGGCGACCCTGGCCGACTATGTGCCGGTGCCGGGGGTTTACCCGGCAGGGCGGCTGGATCGCGACTCGGAAGGTCTGGTGGTGCTGACCGACAACGGCAAGCTGGTGGCCAAGCTCAGTCAGCCGAAATTCAAGGCCCCCAAGGTCTATTGGGTGCAGGTCGAGAACATTCCCACCGACGAAGCCCTGGCGGCCTTGCGCAAAGGCGTGATGCTAAAGGACGGCCTGACCCTGCCGGCGGAAGTGCGCCGCATGGAGGAGCCCGAGCATCTTTGGCCCCGCGATCCGCCGGTACGCTACCGCGCCGCCATTCCCACTTCCTGGATCGCCCTGACCTTGCGGGAAGGCAAAAACCGGCAGGTGCGGCGCATGACGGCGGCGGTGGGCTTTCCCACTCTGCGGCTGATTCGCTGGTCGGTGGGGGACTGGACTTTGGCCGATCTGGCTCCGGGTGCGTGGCGGCAGGTGGATTAATCACTGCCCTTGGCTCGATCCTGTGGCATAAGGTGCCCCTTCACGCCAAAGGGACCCCGCCGACGATGATCCGTTTCGAAAATATCACCAAGCAGAACAGCCACCGGATTCTCTTCCTCGAGACCTCCGCCGTCCTGAACCGGGGCGAGAAGGTGGGGCTGGTGGGGCCGAACGGTGCCGGCAAGACCACTCTGTTCCGCATGATCACTGGCGAGGAAGTGCCCGACGACGGTCAGGTCTCGATCGAGAAGCTGGTCTCGATCGGCTATTTCAATCAGGACGTCGGCGAAATGTCGGGCCGCTCGGCGGTGGCCGAGGTGATGAACGGCGCCGGCCCGATCAGCGACGTGGCGGCGGAACTGGCCGAGCTGGAGGCCGCCATGTGCGACCCCGACCGCGCCGACGAGATGGAAGCCATCGTCGAACGCTATGGCGAGGTGCAGGCCCGCTTCATGGAGCTGGGCGGCTATGAGCTGGAGGGCAAGGCCCGCGAAGTGCTGGCCGGCCTCAGTTTCAGCCAGGAGATGATGGACGGCGATGTCGGCAAGCTGTCGGGCGGCTGGAAGATGCGCGTGGCGCTGGCCCGCATTCTGCTGATGCGCCCCGACGCCATGCTGCTCGACGAACCCAGCAACCACTTGGATCTGGAAAGCCTGATCTGGCTGGAAGAATTCCTGAAGGGTTATGAGGGGGCGCTGCTGATGACCTCGCACGACCGGGAATTCATGAACCGCATCGTCAACAAGATCATCGAGATCGATTGCGGCTCGCTGAACAGCTACTCCGGCGACTATGCCTTCTATGAGCAGCAGCGGGCGATGAACGAGAAGCAGCAGCAGGCGCAGTTCGAGCGTCAGCAGGCGATGCTGGCCAAGGAAATCAAGTTCATCGAACGCTTCAAGGCCCGCGCTTCCCATGCCGCCCAGGTGCAGAGCCGGGTGAAGAAGCTGGATAAGATCGAACGGGTCGAGCCGCCGCGCCGCCGTCAGGTGGTGGCCTTCGACTTCCCGCCGGCTCCTCGTTCTGGCGACGATGTGGTGGTGATCAAGGATCTGCACAAAAGCTATGGCAGCAAGGTCATCTATCAGGGCCTGGACCTGATCGTGCGGCGCAAAGAACGCTGGGCGGTGATGGGCGTGAACGGTGCCGGTAAGTCGACGCTGCTGAAGCTGGTGGCCGGCGACAGCCAGCCGGATCAGGGAACCGTTGTGGTCGGCGGCAGCGTCAAGATGGGCTATTTCTCGCAGCATGCCATGGAACGGCTGGACGGCGACCTGACCGTGTTTGAAAGCCTGGAGGATCATTTCCCCCAGGCCAACCAGGGCTCTTTGCGGGCTTTGGCCGGCTGCTTCGGCTTTTCCGGCGACGATGTGGAAAAGAAATGCCGCGTGCTGTCAGGCGGCGAGAAGGCCCGGCTGGTGATGGCGCTGATTCTGTTCAATCCGCCCAATTTCCTGGTGCTGGACGAACCGACTAACCACTTGGACCTCGACACCAAGGAAATGCTGATCAAGGCGCTGGCGAATTACGAGGGCACCATGCTGTTCGTCTCGCACGACCGTCATTTCCTGGCCGAGCTGTCGAACCGGATTCTGGAGCTGACGCCGGAAGGCGTTCACCAATATGCTGGCGGTTACACCGAATATGTCGCCCGCACCGGCCACGAGGCTCCGGGGTTGCATAGTTAGAAAAGCCTATTTCCTCGCTTTTACCCCGTCATCCCCGCGCAGGCGGGGATCCATCTGGGGGCCGGCCCAGCGCTGGGGGTGGATGCCCGCCTGCGCGGGCATGACGATGGGGGACGGTGGCGTTTCGGGCCTCCTCGGGCGTCTGCAGTGGCCACGAGATTGCATGGCTAATAGGCTGATTTAAAAGCCTATTTCCTCGCTTTTACCCCGTCATCCCCGCGCAAGCGGGGATCCATCTGGGGACCGGCCCAGCGCTGGGGAGTGGATGCCCGCCTGCGCGGGCATGACGATGGGAAAGTCGGATTCTCAGTATACCAGCCTGACCTTGGCGGCGGCGTTCCGCGCCGCTTGGCGGGCATCCTCGACCGAGCCGTCGCGGGCCAGCGCCAGGGCGACACCCATGCGGCGATAGGGCCGGGTAGTCGGTTTGTTGAAGATGCGCAGATCAAGATCGATGCCGTCCGTCTCGGGCGTCAGCGCCTCGGCCAGTCCTTCGACGGTGAAATCGGACGCATCCCGATCCGCCAAAATCACCGCCGAAGCCGACGGGCCATGCAGGGTGATCGAGGGAATCGGCAGCCCCAGGATGGCGCGGGCATGCAGATCGAACTCCGACAGATTCTGCGAGATCAGCGTCACCATGCCGGTATCGTGGGGGCGGGGCGACAGCTCCGAGAAGATCACCTCTTCACCCTTGACGAAGAACTCGACGCCGAACAGGCCATAGCCGCCCAGATTGTCCACCACCGCTTTGGCGATGCGCTTGGCCTCGGCGACCGCTTGCGGCGTCATCGGGGTGGGCTGCCAGCTTTCCTGATAATCGCCGCGCTCCTGGCGATGGCCGATGGGGTCGCAGAACACCACGCCGTCGCGGCTGCGGATGGTCAGCAGGGTGATCTCGTAATCGAAGGCGACGAAGGCCTCGACGATCACCCGCTTGCGATCACCGCGCATGCCGGCGCAGGCATAGTCCCAGGCGGCATCGACGGCCTCGGCGGATTTCACCGTGCTCTGTCCCTTGCCCGAGGAGGACATCACCGGCTTGACCACGCAAGGCACGCCCACCTCGGCGACGGCGGCGCGCATCTCTTCCAGGCTCTCGGCATAGAGATATTTCGAGGTCGGCAGGCCCAGTTCGACCGCCGCCACTTCGCGGATACGGTCGCGGTTCATGGTCATCAGGGTGGCACGGGCCGAGGGCACCACATTCAGGCCGGCATCCTCGAAATCCTTCAGCACCTCGGTGCGGATGGCCTCCACTTCGGGCACGATGAAGTCGGGCTGATGCTTGGCGATGGCGGCGCGCAAGGCCTCGGCATCCAGCATCGAGAAGACTTCCGCCTCGTCCGCCAACTGCATGGCCGGAGCCCCGGCGTAAGAGTCGCAGGCCACCACATGCGCGCCCAGGCGCTTGGCGGAAACCACGAACTCGCGCCCCAACTCACCGGAGCCGAGCAGCAGGATTTTGGCGATGGCGGTCAAGGGAGGTCTCCAGGCGGCAGGGAAGGTTCGTGACCTTACACTGCCTCTGGAAATGCGTCCAGATCACCCCCCGATGGTGGCGACCTGATCGGGATGGATGACTTCGTGATGCAGCAGTTGGAACATCTGTCCTTCCGCCGGAGCCAGCACCTTGGTCTTCGAGCCTAAGCGGGCCAGCACCTGCTTGGCCTCTTCCAGCTTGCGGTCGATGTCTTCGTCGGTCTGGTCGGGATCGTGATGGAAGATGTGCAGTTCCTTCACCCCGGCGCGATGGGCGATCTCGGCCACCCGGCTGACCGAGGAATGCCCCCAGTGAACCTTCTTGGGATAGGTGGCGTCGTCATAGGTGCAGTCGGCCACCACGATGTCGGCCTCGGTCAGGAAGCTGAGCAGCCGCTGTTCCTGATAGCTGTCATACTCGGCCTGATCGGGGGCATAAATTTCATTGTCGGTGATGTAGCAGAAGCTGCCGCCGCGCAGTTCGATGCGATAGCCCAGACAGTTGCCGGGATGGCGCAGCAGCATGGTCTTCACGGTGACGCCGTCGAGGCGCACTTTCTCTTCGCGCAGGGTGTTGAAATAGACATTGCCGCCGAATTCGCGGACGGTGACCGGGAAGTAAGGCGGCTCCATCTGGGCGCTGATCAGGTCGCGCATGCCATGCCCGCCTTGCGAGGCGCCATGGATGACGAACTCGTTGCCCTGCATATACAGCGGCACGAAGAAGGGCAGGCCGTTGATATGGTCCCAATGGGGATGCGAAATGAAGATGCGCCCGGTATGCCGCCCGCCGCGTGCCAGCAGATAGTTGGACAATTCCTTGATGCCTGATCCGGCATCGAAGATGAACAGCCCGTCATTGCCGAATTCCAGCGAGATGCAGGAGGTGTTGCCGCCATAGCGCAGCGATTTGGGACCCGGCACCGGCAAGGTTCCGCGCACGCCCCAATAGCGCAGCTCGGCCCGGTCGGCCAGCAGGTCGTAAAGATCGGTCAGGAAAGTCTCGGGCCGCACCGGCTTGACGATATAACCGTCGGCTCCCACCTCGCGGGCGCGCTGGCGGTCGGCCTCATAGGGCTTGGCGCTGACCACGATGATGCGCATCTGTTGCATCTCGGGGCGTTCGCGCAACTGGCGGATCAGGTCGAAACCGTCGATCTGCGGCATAATCAGATCGACCAGCACGCAGTCGGGCTGCTGATCGACGATTTCCTTCAAGGCTTCGACGCTGGAGGTGGCGCTGCGTACCTCGTGCCCGCCGGCGGTCAGAAGTTCGCTTAAGATGGCGACGGCCGTGGGATCGTCATCGACGATAAAAAAGCTTTTCGGTGCCTTCATGAAGCCTTGCGCCCTTGCCAAGACATTGTCAGATGATGATGCCTCTCTTCTCCTATGGTTGTAAACCTTTCGCTTGGGATATGAGCCGATGAGCGGCGGCGCTATAACGCCAGGACCTGACCCTTGCAGCGCAGCGATGATGATGATGACTGAGCCTGAGCCTCCGTTTCCCTATACGCCTGAACGGCTTTTATCCTTTCTGACCGAGGGGTTGGGGCTGTCGGTGCAGACCACCCGCCATGCTGCGGCCTTCACGGTCGAGCAGGGCAACGAAGTCTGGGGCGACATCCCCGGAATTCATTGCAAGAACCTGTTCCTGAAGGACGCCAAGGGAAAGATGTGGCTGGTGGTGGCCCCGGCCGAGCAGCGCATCGATCTGAAGAAACTGCCCGAAGCCATCGGCTCGGCGCGGATTTCCTTCGGCTCGGCCGAGCGGCTGGTGGCGACATTGGGGATTCAGCCCGGCTCGGTGACGCCCTTTTCCATCGTCAATGATCCTGAGCATAAGGTGACGGTGGTACTGGACGCCTGGATGATGGAACAGCCGCTGCTGAACTATCACCCGCTGACCAACGAAGCCACCACCACCATCTCGAACGAGGATTTCCGCTGTTTCCTCAAGGCCTGTGGCCATGAGGTAATGACGGTGGCCTTGCCGGGCTAGGCCGAGGGGAGGCTCTGCCCGAACTGTCCCGCCAGCCAGCCGGCAAAGGCGGCGCTGGCTGGCGACAGGCTTTGGAAGCTGCGGGCCACCAGATAATAAGAGCCGAAGCCGGCGGAAATCTCGAACAGCCGCAGCAATCGTCCCTCCTCGATATCCTCGGCGGCCAGGAAGCGGTCGATCAGCCCGATGCCCTGGCCGCGCAGCACGGCCTGCAGAATCAATCCGCCATCGCTGTAGATCGGTCCCCGGTCCTGCCGGACGTCGGGCAGGCCGGCGGCGGCGAACCAGTTGCGCCACAGATCGGCGTCGGCCTCGTGCAGCAGCTGATGCTCCTGCAAATCGGCGGGGCGGTGGATCGGGGCTGCCTCGGCCAGATAGCGGGGCGAGACCACCGGGATCATCTCGGCATCGGCCAGATGCAGGCTTTCCGTATTGTCCCAACTGCTGGCCTCGACGCTGTGGCGGATCGCCAGTTGGGAATGGTCGCGGCCAAAGGCGATCAGCCGCATATCGGCATCCACCGCCACATCGATCTCGGGATGCGCCTTGCCGAAGGCCGGCAGCCGCTGGATCAGCCAGGTGCCGGCAAAGGTGGTTTCGACCGACACCTTCACCAATCCGCCGGCAGGCGCAGCCTTCAGGCCGGTCAGGCTGGCATCGATCTGATCGAAGGCTTCGGTCAGCACCGCCAGCAGGCTTTGCCCGGCAGGGGTCAGAGATACTGCCCGATGCTTGCGCTCGAACAAAGGCTGGCCCAGCAATGCCTCCAACTCGCGGATTTGCCGGCTGACGGCGGCTTGCGAGATGAACAGCTCTTCGGCGGCGCGGGTGAAGCTTTCATGCCGCCCCGCTACCTCGAAACTTCTCAATGCCGTCAGGGGCAGGCGTCCGCGCTTCATGCATAACCTCAAGTCATGTGAATGCGATGGTAAACTCGTTTGAGCAAAGGGGTCAAGTCGAGCGAAAACGGGCCTCAACAAAGGAGGCCATCATGTGGAGCAGCATTCTCAGACTGATCAAGGACAGCGTGGCCATGCGGGCCGGCGGGCGTTATCGTGCCGTTGCCTGGTAGGGCCTAGAGGGCGGAGACGGTTTGAAGTCTCCGCCCTTTTGCTTTCCAACTTACTGCGAGCAGGTGACCAGCAGCGTGAACTTTTTGGCCAGATCGCTGATGTCGGGCGGGCTCTTGGCGTCGCCCAACGGCGCGGTGTTGAAGGGGATGCCGTGGCTTTCCAGGAAGCTGGTGGCCAGCGAACCCTTGATGGCGAAATTGACGTTCTGCGGCACGTCGCGGGCATTGCTGCCGACCAGACCCATCGACAGGATGCCGACCACATTGCCGCTCATATCCAGCATGGGGCCGCCGGAATTGCCCGGCTGCGACGGGGCCGAGGTCTGGTAATAGCGGGAATCGTCGCGCAGCCCGGCCAGGGCGGTGATATTGCCGCTGGTGATGTTGCCGTCCGAGGCCAGTTCGCCCGACAGCGGGAAGCCGAAGATCATCACCCCTTCCGCCTGACGCACCTGACCCGAGCGGAACGAGGCCACCGCCTTGGGCGTCACCGGCAGTTTCAGCACCGCCAGATCGTTGCCGGGGTCGTCGGCCACCACCTGCACCCGGTTCATGCCCATCAGAGCGGTGCCGGCATCGAGACGGGCGCAACCCTTGATGACATGGTGGTTGGTGACCAGATGGCCTTCCTGGCTGACCACGAAGCCGGTGCCGGTGGCGATGATGCGGCGCTTGTCCAAGGGGCCGTCATAACCGCCCGCCGATGACGACGAAGAGGCCGAGCCCTTGGCGGATTTGTCGGACGAAGACTTGCTGCCGTCTTCGTCATCGCCCTTGCTGTTGGAGATGTCGCCGCCTTCATCGTCGTCCGCGCCGCTTTTGCGCGGTTTCCAGGCGGCGGCCAGACGCTTGGCTTCGGCCCGGTCCGAGGCGCTCAGATGGCCCGAGATTTCGTCGGCCAGCTTGTCGGCGTTCTTGATGTCGCGGTCGTCGGCCAGCAGCGCCCATTTCAGCGCCTCGACCAGATTCTTGTCGGTGCCTTCACCGTCCAGAGTGGCGGCGGCCAGCAGGATCATCGCGCTGCCATGGCCCATTTCGGCGGCGGTGCGGATCTTCTGCACGCCGGCTTTGGGATCCTTGGCCATGCCCTTGCCGGTCAGCTGCATATAGCCGAGATGGGTCAGGGCCGAGGAGTCGTTCAGGGCCGCCGCCTTGTTCAGCCAATCCAGCCCCTGCTTCTCGTTCTTCGCCACACCTTCGCCGTTCAGATAGGCGATGCCCAGCGAGGCCATGGCCGGAGCCACGTTCTTGTCGGCGGCCTGACGGAACAGCTTGACCGCCATGGCGTCGTCCTGATCCACGCCTTTGCCGATCTGATACAGCTCGCCCATATAGAAGGTGGCGCGGGCCGAGCCGTGGTTCATCGCCTCGGTCCACCATTTGGCGGCTTCCTTATAAGAGTGCCGCACGCCATAGCCGCCGGCGGCATGCATCCAGCCCAGGGCTTCCTGCGCCTTGATGTCGCCGTTCTCGGCGGCTTCCTTGACCGCCTTGGCGCGGGCGCGGCGTTCCGCCTTGCCGGAATCGTCGTCGTCGCTGGAGCGGGCCTGGGCCGGATGGGGGCTCAGGCTGACGGGCAGAACACAGAACATCAGAGCGGCGGCGAGGATCACTCCCCCGGCGAGGCGGCGCAGCATAGATCACCTTCACGTTGTTAGTGTGGGCATTATCCTTAATCTTCGTAGGATTGCTACCGGCTTATTCGCCTGACGCCATACTTGACAGCCGGACGGGGGAGAGGGAGCCTTACCCCATGAAACACCTGACGACTATCCTTGTTCTTGGCAGCCTTTTACTGGTTCAGCCGGCCTTTGCCGCCGGCAAGCCCCAGGGCTGCTTCACTCAGGCCGAGATCAGCGCCGAGCGTCTGGTCCGCCAGGGCTTGCGCCTGCGCGAAGGGGCCAATAGCTGCGACGGCAACCCCTGGAACTATCACACCCTGTCGCTCTGGCAGGATATCGACAAGCGCTTCGGCGCCCAGTTCGCCCAGCAGACCAAGATCCGTAAAGGCGCCTTTGTCCGCGAATTCGACAAGGATGCCGAGAACCGCATCACCCAATGGGATGGCCGCATCGTCATGCGCTATCGCGGCGTCTCGGTGGACGACATCTATTGCACCGGCATCAAGAACCAGCTGACCGAGATGCAGAAATCCGGCTGGGCCATCTTCAAGAAGCGCGCCACCGTCGCCCCGGACGATGTGAAATTCATGTTCAAGCCTTGCGGCTGAATACCCATTCATCCCAAGCAGTTGAAACGCTTCCCAAATCAGGGGTAGGCTGTCGCCCTTGCATTTAAGGATGGATCATGCGTCCCGATCTGGCGGCCAAATACGACCTTCGCGTTCCCCGTTACACCTCTTACCCCACCGCGCCGCATTTCGGCCCGGCGGTAGGAGCCGACACCTATGGCCAGTGGCTGTCCGAGCTGCCGCGCGACGCCTCGCTGTCGCTCTATCTGCATATCGCCTATTGCGCCGAAATGTGCTGGTTCTGCGGCTGTCACACCAAGATCACCCGCCAGTATGCGCCGGTAGCCGACTATATGGACTGCCTGTGGCGCGAGATCGAGATGGTGGTCAACCGGCTGCCCAACCGTATGGCCGCCCAGCATGTGCATTTCGGCGGCGGCAGTCCGACCATTCTTACCCCCGATGACTTCGTCGCCACGGTCGAGCGCCTGCGCCGCCAGTTCCTGATCAAGGACGATGCCGAGATCGCCGTCGAGCTGGACCCCCGCACCGCCGACGAGGACTATGTCAAGGCCATGGCCCGCGCCGGCGTCACCCGCGCCAGCATCGGCGTGCAGGACTTCAATCCCCGGGTTCAGGAAGCCATCAACCGCATCCAGCCCTATGACGTCACCGCCAATGTGATCGCCTGGCTGCGCAAGCATGGCGTGCCCGAGATCAATATGGACCTGATCTACGGCCTGCCCTATCAGACCACCGAAAGCCTGATCGAGACGGTGGACCTCGCCGTCGGCTTCAAGCCCATGCGCATCGCTCTGTTCGGCTATGCCCATGTGCCCTGGATGAAGAAGCATCAGCGCCTGATCCCCGAAGACTCGCTGCCCGATATCTCGGAACGCTGGCGTCAGTACGAGACCGCCCAGAACCGGCTGGTGAACGAGCATGGCTATGTGCAGGTCGGCCTGGATCATTTCGCCCGCCCCGACGACGCCATGGCCGTGGCGCTGGCCGAGAAGCGGCTGCACCGCAATTTCCAGGGCTATACCACCGACGAGGCCCCGATCCTGATCGGCCTGGGAGCCTCGGGCATCGGTTCGCTGCCCCAGGGCTATGTCGCCAACGAAGGCTCGATCCACGCCTATAAAGACACCATCCGCGCCGGCCGTCTGGCCGCCGTACGCGGCATCGCCGTGAACGACGACGACCGCCTGCGCCGCGCTTTGATCGAGCGGCTGATGTGCGATCTGTCGTTGGATGTCGAAGCCGTCTGCGCCCGCTTCGACGCCGACCCGGCCCAGTTCGACGCGGCGCTGGACAGTCTGGTCAGCATGCAGGCCGACGGTCTGCTGACCCGCCAGGGCCGCACCATCGCGGTGACCGAAGAAGGCCGCCCCCTGGTCCGCGCCGCCTGCGCCGCCTTCGATCGCTATCTGGTGGCGGGCGAGGCCCGGCATTCCAAGGCGGTTTAGGGGGGGCTTAGGGTGCGGGCTGCCGCCCGCGCCCGCTTGGGGTCGAAAGGCCCCAAACCCCGCTCCCTTTTCGGGAAAAGCTGCGCTAATCTAGCGGGGAAATGAGAAGCGAAGCGCAGCCTATGGCGGAGTCTCCTGCCGCTCTTTGGTCCCAGGTCAGGCAGGCC
>Ga0182039_10000219_pt1 | contig 30156 bp, 29 predicted proteins | sample sta12Can44000111_FD_125975 | JGI IMG/M metagenome (GOLD analysis project Ga0182039, IMG submission 125975) | Lab enrichment of tropical soil microbial communities from Luquillo Experimental Forest, Puerto Rico - statanox.12C.anox.44.000.111 | ecosystem: Environmental > Terrestrial > Soil >...
GCGCTGGTGGTGGCCCGCTGCTCCGCCGAGCCCACCGGCTATGACCGGTCCTGGGTCGGCATCGAGACGGTGCCCGACGTCAGCCGCGCCCGCCTGCGCTCGGTGCTGGCCGCCGCCGGTCTGGAGCCCACCGAACTGGCCGCGACCCAGCGTTCCGACGATTCCTGGCTGCATCTGGTGGAGATCGCGGGGCCGCTGACCTCGGATGATCGCCGGATCTCGCGGCTGGTGGAACGGCGCGACCCGGTGCTGCGCTGCGTGCTGCTGGGCGGCTATCCGGTGCCGCTGGCGCCCGAAGACCTCAGCGAGTGATTTTCCCTTAACAATCCTGTCTCTGAAGAAGCTTTCATCATGACCGCCCCTACTCCCCGTCCCGGTATTCTCGATATCAGCCCCTATGTCGGCGGCGAATCGAAGATCGCCGGCGTCGATCGCATCATCAAGCTGTCCTCGAACGAGGGCGCTCTCGGCCCCAGCCCCAAGGCCGTCGCCGCCTATCAGGCGGTGGGTCCCGAGATGCATCGATATCCCGACGGCCATGCGGTCAAGCTGCGTCAGGCGATTGCCGCCCATCACGGGCTGGATGCGGCGCGGATCGTCTGCGGCTGCGGTTCGGACGAGATTCTGCAATTGCTGGCCCGCGCCTATGCCGGGCCGGGCGACGAGGTGCTGTTCTCGCGCCATGCCTTCATCGTCTATCCCATCGCCGCCCTGTCGGCGGGGGCGACGCCGGTGGCGGCTGACGAGGTCGAGCTGACCGCCTCGGTCGATCACTTGCTGGCCAAGGTCACCGAGCGCACCAAGGTGGTGTTCCTGACCAACCCCAACAATCCCACCGGCACTTATATTCCGGCCTCCGAGGTCAAGCGTCTGCGCGACGGGTTGGCCCCGCATGTGCTGCTGGTGATCGACGCCGCCTATGCCGAGTTTGTCGGTCGCAACGATTATTCCGACGGCGCCGAGCTGGTGGAAGCCGGCGACAATGTGGTGATGACCCGCACCTTCTCGAAGATCTACGGCATGGGCGGCATGCGGGTGGGCTGGGGCTATTGCCCGCCGGCCATCGCCGATGTGCTGAACCGCATCCGTGGCCCCTTCAACGTCTCGTCGGCGGCGCTGGCGGCGGCTCAGGCGGCGCTGGAGGATGTGGAATTCACCCAGTTGGCGCGGCGTCACAACGACTACTGGCTGCCCTGGCTGGCCGAGCGCATGACCGCGCTGGGTCTGGAGGTGGTGCCGTCGGTGGCGAATTTCATCCTGGTGCGCTTCCCCGCCGAGGGTAAAACCGCCAAGGCGGCGGATGCCTTCCTGCGGTCCAAGGGCATCATCGTGCGCGGTGTTGGCTCTTATGGCTTGCCCGATTACCTGCGCATCACCATCGGCCGTGACGACGAGGTCAAGCTGGTGGCGGAACTCCTGGCCGAGTTCATGGGGGCCTGAGCATGAGTCCGTTGTTTAACAAGGCGGTGATCATCGGCATCGGCCATATCGGCTCGTCGCTGTCCCGCGTCATCAAGCGTGACGGTCTGGCCGCCGAGTTGGTGGCCTTCGACCGTAATGATCTGCATCGCCAGCAGGCGGTGGAGCTGGGGGCTGCGGACCGTGCCACCGGCGACTTGGCCGATGCGGTCAGCGATGCCGATTTCGTGCTGCTGGCGACTCCGGTCGGCACCTATGCCGAAATCGCCGAGGCCATGGCGCCTTATCTGAAAAAGGGCGCCATCGTCTCCGATGTCGGCTCGGTGAAGATGGCGGTGGTCCGCGATGTCGGCCCCTTCATCCCCGAGGGGGTGCATTTCGTGCCCGGCCATCCGATTGCCGGCACCGAACATTCCGGTCCGACGGCGGGCTTTCCCGAGCTGTTCCAGGGGCGCTGGTGCATCCTGACTCCGCCCCCTGGCCAGGACGAGGCGGCGGTGGACAAGGTTCGCGCCGTTTGGGAATCCGCCGGCAGCATGGTCGAGATCATGGAACCGGCCCATCATGACCGGGTGCTGGCGATCACCTCGCATCTGCCGCATCTGATCGCCTATACCATCGTCGGCACCGCCACCGATCTGGAAGGCACGTTGCAGCAAGAGGTCATCAAATTCTCGGCCTCGGGCTTTCGCGACTTCACCCGCATCGCCGCCTCGGACCCGGTGATGTGGCGCGACATCTTCCTGAACAATAAGGAAGCGGTGTTGGATGTGATCCAGCGCTTCTCGGAAGATCTGACGGCCTTGCAGCGGGCGATCCGCTGGGGTGAGGGGGATAAGCTGGAAGAGCTGTTCACCCGCACCCGCGCCGTCCGCCGCTCGATCATCGACGCCAAGCAGGCTTGATAGAAAAAGTCTTCGGGGTATCCGCTTTCCTTTCCAGCCGCCATTGACGCTCTGCGTCGTCTACGACTCGGGGCGAGAGGCCAAGGGCGCGGATGCGCCCGCCGGGCGAGGGACTTACGTGACGCGTCCGGCGTCACGGTACAAAGAAGCGCAGGGAAAAAGCATTCTGGCGTAAATAACGCATTCCTGCCCTAATCTCGCCATAGTCGGACGCTAGGTTTCTCCTCAAGACGAAGACGGCGGTCCCGATCCCCCAAGCATCCGCCACCAAGCGCCGGTCTCCCCAGCCGGCTGGCGGATAAACGGACCAAAAGCTTCGCCTGTCCGACCTCGCTTAAGATTGACCAAGCGAATAGGACTGGCCGAACGCCCGACCGAAACAGCGGGTTCTCGCGCTCCTCCCCCCTGGCGCACCCCCAGGGACCCGCGAGGCGAACGGCCGGAAAAAAGGAATGACGGGCCGGGAATCAGAGTCTCCCCAACTCTCCTGGCCCGTCGATCCTCCAGACGAATGACGATGTTCTCCTGCTCGATCCGACAAAAACGGGCCGCCTTCCCCCAGGCGGCCCGATTTGTTTTGTCTCATTTCGATCTGACCGAATCAGGTTGAAATCAGCTCTGCGGCATCTCCATCGGCTCTTCTTCCTCGGCTTCCGAGAAATAGGCGATATGCACATGCTTCTTGCCCAGCAGGCGGCCGTTATAGACCAAGCCCTGATCGGTGCGCTGGACATGGTTGTAGAAGTTTTCCGGCGTGACCATGGTCACCTCGCCCTTGATGGTGTCGGTCAGGCGCAGCATCGGCGGCAGAGTTTTGACCGGGCGGAACGAGATCAGCCCCCGCACCGTCATCAGGCCAAGCTGGCACCAGCGGCCCTTCTTCGAGCCGATGCCGTTCCAGTTCTCGGCAAGCCAGCGGCTGGAAATATGCTCGACCCGCAATTCGGGGACCAGGATCAGCTTATTGACCGGCCATTGCTGGAAAAACCAGGAATCGACGCTGCCGGCCGAGCAGAATTCCTCGGATACCAGCTTGGGCCAGAAATGGCGGATCGACCGGGCTCTGGGATGGAACAGCTGGAAATAGCCGTTCGGTTCCAGATTGGCGTCCTCATGCTGGCTGAATACGGCGGTGCGGTCCTTGCGGCCGGTGAAATAAAGGCAGCCGGGATTGAGGGCGTTGCCCATGACGAAGGCCCGCAGGCTGTCGCTCATCAGAATGTCGGCGTCGGTGAACACCACCCAGTCGGGATCGTCCAGCGCCGCCAAGCCGTCATTCAGCATGCGGCCCTTGTTGAACGCATGGTCGTCGTCGAAACAGCGCCGCGACAGCACCAGGGTCGCCCCGCATTCCTCGGCCACCCGGCGGCTGGTTTCGTCTTCCGGTGTGGTCACCACCACGATCTGGTCGAACAGGGGGCGGTTATGCGGCAAGGTCTCGGCCAGCGCCTGCCCATAACCCACCGAAACCAGCACGCAAGACAGTTTGCGCGGCTTGATCGAGGCATGACCCGGCTCGACCCGTAAAGTGGCGCCTTGGGCGAAGGGATGGTCGTTCAGCACCTGGCTGCCGACCCGGTGGATGGGTGAGAACAGCTCGTATTTCTGGGTCGGAGCCAAGGGCGCCAGGCGGGCCTGGGCGCTGCGCCCCAGAATGTCGCGTTCCAGCTTGTCCACTTGGGCCGGAACGGATTGCGCCAGGGCGCAATAGTCGCACAGGGTCAGCTGGCGGTCGAAATCCTTGACCTTGCGCTTCCACCAATCATGTTCGGGCGCCCAGGCATGAGCGCCGGCGAACAGCAGCCGATCCAGCGACGCGGCGACACCGCAGAAATAGGCGCCTCGGTCATTGATGGCCGGGCCGAATGCCCGCTGGGTCGGGCAGGCATCGCGGTTGGCCAGCCATTGCTCGTCGCTCTGTCCGGTGACGGCGCCATAATCGCCGCGGTCGATCATCACCGCCTGATGGCGCTTGCCGGAGCCGTGGGTCTCGATATTCACATGGCCATAGACGTCGAGAATCGTCTCGTAATGGCGATAAAAGCCCTCGCCCAGGCTGGTCCACAGACCCACCACGCCGTCGCGCTCCATCAGTCGCCCCAGCGCCAGATCGTTCAGATCGGCGATAGGAGTGCGGCTGTTGGTGCGATTCGGCAGATTGAGCTGTTCCTGCAGCGACAGGGACAATTCCTCGAATTCGGGATGCAAGGTCGGCTCGCCGCCGGCGACGCCCAGCACCCGGCCCGGGCGCATCCATTTGCGCAAGCTGTCGACCGACAGGGCAAAGCGGTCCAGCCCCATGAAGTGATCCTTCGGGGCATAGGGCGCCAGGTCCTGGCAGTTCGAGCAGGATTTGGGACAATTCTGGGTCACCAGAATCCTGATCAGATGGGAGTCTAGAGGAGCCTTCATGCTGTTTCGCCGCCTTGTCTGGTCCGGGCTTCCCTCTGCCGGACCTTATCTTTTCGGGACTATGTAATAAGGCATGATAGGCGGTTAAGGAATTCTTGCGACAGAGACCGGAGGCGCTTGCGAAACTGTCTTAAAATCGTCGCTCATCAGCCTGAGAAACTTTACATTTCCCGGCGTTTTTTGGAAGTCATTAACACTCTCGTTAGGAATTGCCCTTTAAGCTGCGCTCAGATCGGAAGAGGGGTGGGCGAGGTGTGCCCGCCGCCCCGACTTAGGACCTGGGAGCGAAGAGGGTATTTTGAGCGCTACCGAAACCAACGTCATGTCGCCGCATCTCACCGCCTTGCGTTGCGCTTTTTTGGTGGCGCAGCATCATGGCGTCCAGGTTCCTCCCGATCAGTTGCTGCATGCCGCCGAGGGCGCTGCGACCAGCGATACCGCCGGGGCCTTGCGCACGCTGCTCTATGACGCCGGTTTCAAAAGCAAGCTGATCCGCCGCCGGCGCTGGAACGATTTCTTTTCGCTGGGTAGCGCCTTTCCGGTGATCTGCCAGATGCGGACCGGCAATTGGCTGATCGTCGCCTTCGCTATGGAATCCCATGAAGGCCCGGTGGTGGCGGTTCTCGATCCGCGCGCCGAGCATGAAGGCGTGAAGCTGCTGACGCGCGACAAGTTCGAGCATGAATGGACCGGCATCATGGTGCTGGCCCGGCGCTTCTTCCGCGTCAGCGACACCAGCCAGCCCTTCGGCTTCCGCTGGTTCTTCCCCGAGATCATCCGCCACAGCCGCTATTTCCGCGATATCGCCATCTGCGCGATCATGGGCAACGTGATCAGCTTCGCGACGCCGCTGTTCTTCAATGTGATGATCGACAAGGTCATCCCGCATCACAGCTATAATACCCTGATGGCGGTGGTTCTTGCCTTCAGCCTGACCACCATCTTCGACGGTATTTTCCAGTATCTGCGGCAATATGTGACGCTGTTCGCCACCAACAAGATCGATGCGAGTCTGGCGGCCCGCACCTTCCAGAAACTGCTGTCGCTGCCGCTGCATTTCTTCGAGCGCATGAGCGCCGGCGTGCTGGTGCGCAATATGATGCAATCGGAAAGCGTTCGCGCCTTCCTGACCGGTCGATTATTCCATACCGCGCTTGACGTCACCAACCTGCCGATTCTGCTGGTGGGTCTGTCGATGTACAGCTTCAAGCTGACCATGATCGTGCTGCTGTTCTCGCTGGCGATGGCCGGGGTGATCGCCGGCATGCTGCCGATCTTCCGCAATCAGCTGGAAAAGCTTTATTCCGCCGAAGGCAATCGTCAGGCCGATCTGGTGGAAACTATCCACGGCATTCGCGCCATCAAGTCGCTGGCCCTGGAGCAATCGCGTCTGGCCGCCTGGAACGACAAGACCGCTTACGCCATCCGCTGCCGCTTTACCGTGGGCAGCATCGGCGCCATCGGCGGCGTGTTGACCAACGTGATTGAAAAGATGATGCAGATCGCCATCATCGGCATCGGCGCCCATGACGTGTTCGAGGGCACCCTCAGCCTGGGCGCGCTGGTGGCCTTCAATATGATGGCAGGGCGCATCACCGGCCCGCTGGTGCAGGTGGTGGGGCTGATTAACGAATATCAGCAGACCGCTCTGTCGGTGCGCATGCTGGGCGGCGTGATGAACCAACCCCCAGAGCGCGAGCCTGGTCAGCGTGGCATCCGCCCGGTGATCACCGGCAAGATGAGCTTTGAAGATGTCACCTTCACCTATGAAGGCGGCACGAACCCGGCCCTGGACCATATCAATTTTGAGGTCGAGGAAGGTCAGGTGATCGGCGTGGTCGGTCGTTCCGGCTCGGGCAAGACCACCGTGACTCGACTGATCCAGGGCATTCATACCGCCCAGGGCGGCATGATCAAGCTGAACGGAACCGACATCCGCCATGTGGATTTGCAGCATCTGCGCAAGAGCATCGGCGTGGTGCTGCAGGACAACATCCTGTTCCGCGGCACCATCATCGACAACATCGCCGCCGGTCGGCCCGATGCCAGCCTGACCGAGGTGGTCGAGGCCGCCCGGATGGCCGGCGCCGACGAATTCATCGATCGCCTGCCGCGCTCCTACGAAACCTGGGTGGAGGAAAACGCCACCAACTTCTCGGGTGGGCAGAAGCAGCGCATCGCTATCGCCCGTGCCTTGCTGATCCGTCCGCGCTTCCTGATTTTCGACGAGGCCACCAGCGCGCTCGATCCGGAAAGCGAGGCCATCATCCAGGAAAACCTGGATCAGATCGCCAAGAACCGCACCATGGTTATCGTCTCGCATCGCCTGTCGTCGCTGACCCTGGCCGACAAGATTCTGGTGTTGGAGAAAGGCCGCGTCGCCGATTTTGCTCCGCACGACGTATTGGTCGAGCGCTGCGAGGTCTATCGCAATCTGTGGCACCAACAGACCAAGCATGTGCATGAGGGGGCTCACGCATGAAGCTGCGTCTGCCCATGCCCGAACGGCTGCGCCGCCGCGTAGACGCCTTTTCCAGCGGTTTCATGGCGGTGATGCGTTGGCTCTTCACCAATATGGAGAGCACGGTCCTCGACGACGCCTTGCCGTTCCAAAGCGATATCGACGCCATCATCGAAGAGCGTCCGCCGCATTTCATGCGCTGGACCCAGTATCTGATCATGGCGTTGTTCGTGTTGCTGCTGCTGATTGCCTGGCTGATCAAGGTGGATGTGGTGGTGTCGTCGCAAGGGCGCATCTCCACTGAAACGCCGCCGATCGTGCTGCAGCCGCTGGAGCAGGGCATCATTCGCGAGTTGATGGTGCATGCCGGCGATGTGGTGCATAAGGGTCAGATTTTGGCGACCCTCGATCCCACCTTCGCCGAGGCGGATCTGGGGTCGCTGTCGGTGCAGCAGCAGTCGGTCGAGGCGCAGTTGCATCGGGCCGAAGCCGAAATGAACAATACACCTTACAATCCCGGCCCGACCGCCAGTGCCTCGGAGCGCATTCAGTACGAGCTCTATCTGCAGCGGCAGATGCAGTACAAATCCCGTCTTCAGGTATTCGACGAACAGATTGCCTCGTTCGAAGGGCAGATTCGCTCGTCGGTGGAAGACCGCGAGATGTTGGGTAAGCAATTGGCGATCACCCGCGACGTCGAAGCCATGCGCGGCGAGCTGATGCGTTCGCAGACCGGTTCGCGCTTGCAGTTCCTCGATGCCCAGGCGACACGCATCCGCCTTGAGCGGGAATATCAGGATGTGGACAGCCGTCGCGCCAATCTGCAGCACCAGCTGGAGGAAAAGCGCAGCGAGCGGCAGTCCTTCATCGACGAATGGCGCCGCCAGATTACCGAGACGGTGGCCAGCATCCGCACCGATGCCCGAAAGCTGGATGAAAGCATGACCAAGGCCACCCGCCTGAACGATCTGGTGGTGATCCAATCGCCCGAGGATGGCGTGGTGCTGGAAGTCGCCAAGCGTTCGGTCGGCTCGGTGGTCCGAGGCGCCGAACCCCTGGTCACCATCATTCCCGAGAACGCCAGACTGGTGGCGGATATCGTGGTGGCATCCCGCGAGGTTGGTTATGTCCGGCCCGGTCAGGATGTGGTGGTGAAGGTCGACGCCTTCCCCTATCAACGCAATGGTTTGCTGGAAGGCAAGCTGATGTGGATCGCCGAGGATTCGTCCGCAAGCATCACCCAGGCCGGCATGGAAGGGGCAACCCCCAGCATCGTCGCCAATGAAGGCGGAGCCTTCCATCGCGGTCGCGTCAATCTGACCATGACCAAGCTGATCAATGTGCCGCCTGGGGCGCATCTGATCCCCGGTATGACCCTGACGGCGGAAGTGAAGATTGACCGGCGCAGCGTGCTGGGCTTCTTCCTGACCCCGATCACCCGCGGGTTCACGGAAAGCATCCGCGAACCTTAACGGGCAGGCCCCCTCGGGATCTCATATTCGTCATGCCCGTGCTTGACACGGGCATCCACGAAGCAGCCTTTACCCAATTGTTTTCAATATATTTTATGCGGATAGACGTAGATGGCCGGATCAAGTCCGGCCATGACGCGTTCGACGGATCAGAACTTCTTGCCGGTGACGCTGCTGCTGACCGTCGCCATGGTCATGAAGAATTCGATCTGCCAGTTCATTTCCTCGGCGGTCAGCGGGAAGCTTTGGCTGCCGCTTTTGGGGCGAATCACGTCCGAGGGGGCGATCTTGCCCAGGCGGATTTGCGCCAGCACCGCCACCGACATGCCAAGGCGCGCGCGCCAGACCAGTGCGGTCATGCCTTTGGCCGAGCGGGTGGTGATGATCTTTTGCGCCAGGGGGAAAGGCAGATTGGCGCGGGTGGCCAGGGCTGCGGCGACGAAATCCTCGTCGCCCGACGAAATCGCCGACATGATCGCCGATTCTTCCAACTGACCCGACTTCAGCAGGCGGGCAGCGACATCCATCGGGCTTTCGCCCACATCCGAATGCGGCGCGGCGGCGCAGGTGCCGCGCTGGAAGTCGGCCATGTCCGATCCCACTTCCTCGACCCGGCGGCGCACCACGGCGGCGACGGCGGCCTTGGTTTCGGGGTCAAGGTCCGGGCGTTCCTGCAGAACCTGCAACAGGCTTTCGGCGACGAAGCGGGCAAGACGGGTGGCGGCGCGGGCCGATAGCTGCGGACGCCGCACCATCGGGCCATGCCACTCCTCGTGATCCGGCGCCCGTTCCAGCAGCATGTCCAAGGTTTCTTCGCGAATTTGGGCGCTGGGATTGGCCAGCAGCACGGCGATGGCTTCGATATCGTCGGTGCGGGCGATGGCGTCGGCGACGGTGGCGCCCACCCCTTGCCGCTTGGAGATGGCCGACAGCTTGCCGCTCATCGGGCTGCTTTGGATGATCTCCAGCAGGTCTTCGTCGGACAGCACCGGCGAGAATTGCAGTACTGGGTTCGAGACCGAAAGCTCGCTGTCATGGGCCAGGGCGCGGATCAGCTCCGGCGGGGCATTGGCCACATCCTTAAGCGTTTCAGCCAGAATCTGGCGCACGCGGGTGATCTGGTCGCGAGCCAGCAGGGCCAGCGCCTCATAGGTCATGTTGCGCAGGCGGTCCTGCTCGTCGGTGGTCAGGCCAGGGGCCAGACGGGCGATCTTGGCGGCCAGATCGACGCGCACCGAAGGATCGATGTCGGCGGCCAGACGCAAATCCGCCTGCACTGGCGTCGCCTTGTTGGCGGCGATCTGCCGACGCACGTCAGGATGCGGGTCCTCGGCCAGATAATAAAGAATCTCGGGGCGCAGATCATCGCGGCCGGCCAGCGCCCGGCGCACCGCCGGGTCCTTGTGCCGCGCCAGCTCTTTGGCTTCCTCGTAGGTGATGTCGCCGCCGTTGCGCATCAGCCGGGTGGCGGGGTCGTCGGGACGCCCCTTCACCATCTCGACCAGCTTGCCGAACAGGCCGCTCATGACGGCTTTCCCTTCGACAGTGGCGGGCCGGCGATGCGGAAGTCGCATTTGCCGTCGCGCTTGACGGCATACATGGCCTCGTCGGCGCGGGCCAAGAGTTCATTCATGCTTTCGCTCAGGCCCGAGCTATGGACCGCCAGACCCAGCGACATGGTCAGCGGCATGGTTTCCGAGCCCGAGAATTCGCTCAATCCCGCCGCCGCATCGATAATCTGGCGGCAGCGGCGCACGGCGATGTCTTCGTCCGCGCCCTCCAGCCAGATGGCGAACTCATCGCCGCCCAGGCGGGCCAAAAGGTCGATGGGCCGGGTATGCTGGATCAGGATTTCCTTGACCCTTAGCAAAGCCTCGTCGCCGCGCTTATGTCCGTGGATATCGTTGACCAGCTTGAAGTTATCAAGGTCCACATAGATCAGCGAGGCCGCCTTGCCATCGCGGGCCAGGCGTGAGAACCGACGGGTCAGTTCCTCGAAGAAGGCGCGGCGGTTGAACAGCCCGGTCAAACCGTCGGTGCGCGACAGGGTCAGGATGCGCTCGTGATTGGCGATCTGTTCGTTGGCGATGCCGATCTGGTTGGCGACGTCTTCCAGCAGCAGCCGCTCGTCGTCGGTCCAGGCGGCGGCGTCGCCGTCGCGCCAGACGGTGATGGCGCCATTCACATCATGGCGATAGCGGGTGATCGAGGCCAGGGCTTGACGATGTTCCACCGCGCCCTCGAAGCGGTCGTCGGTGTCGAAGCCGGCCAGGATGCCGCCGGAATCCCCTGCCTCGCCGAAGACGGCGGCGGAGACGAAGCCCATCGATTGATGGCGGAAGATCTGACAGCCGGTGCTGCCCAGCGCGCGGGCGGTGGCTTCGGCGGCGATTTTCAGCATGTCGGCGGGATCGACCACATCGCGGATGGTGCGCACGATATAGGTCAGCAGCCGCTCGCGGTTGTTGGCCCGCGCCAAGGCGGCGTCACGCTCGCGCTCCAGGGTGATGTCGCGGCAGACGCCCCGGTTGCCCCGGCGGCGGCTCTCGCCATCCAGCAGCGGCGAGGACGAGGCCAGCACGCAGGCCGGCAGGCCGTCGGCGCGGCGGAACCAGACCTCGGCATCCTCGATCGGGCGGTCCGAGCGGAAGGGGATCATGCCGTTCACGCCCGGCTGCTCGATCAGGAATTCTTCGGGGGTGCGGCCGACCAGCTGATCGGCGGAATGGCCCAGCGCGCCGCGCGGCGAAACGAACACGAAGGTTCCCTCGGGCCCGACTTCCCAGGCGAAGTCGCTGGAAATCTCGACCAGATCCTTATAGCGCTGACGGGATTCCACCAGGGCGGCGCGCAGGTTGCTTTCCAGGGTGACGTCCTTGGCCAGCACCAGGGCGGTGCCGTCGGCCATGGGAAGGACGTTCAGTTCATAAAGCAGCGAGCCGGCCGGACCGGGGACCATCACCACCTCGACCTGCGAGCGGCTGGTGGCCACCGCGCGGGCAACGCAGGAGGCAAGGCCGGGCAGCCGTCCGTCGCGGGCGATGGCGGCGATGAATTCGGCTTCGCGGTTGATGGCGTCCACCTGACCAGAGGCGGCGGCGATCAAGGCCGGCGACGGGAAACTCTCAAGGGTCTGCGCCGGCAGGGCATGAATTTCCTGCCGGGGATCGCTGTCCCATCCGAGAATCCCCAGCAGTCTTTTGACCGCGCTCATGTGACTCCAGTCCGTTATGCCGATGGTGCAGGCCCCCGCTGCCGCCATCGTGTCGTGACATTGCTCTTTATCTTATGCACAGAATAACCGGCAAATGCCGTTTGGAATACGACATTTTCGCTGTTCGAACAGGAAGTCTTGCGGTCATAGGGGTTAAAGTCTTATGTCCTTGCGTATGCAAAGCCATACTCCCCCCGTCTCATCCGTCTCCGCCATTCGCACGCCCCTGGAATATTGGGTCTTCGATCTGGATAATACGTTGTATCCGGCGTCTTGCAGCCTGTTCCCGCAGATCGACGTCAAGATGCGTCAGTTCATCGCGGAAGCTCTGCATCTGCCCCTGGACGAGGCTTTCGTTCTGCAAAAGCGCTATTACCATGAATATGGAACGACCCTGCGCGGGCTGATGCTGGCGCATGGCATCGAGCCGGACGAGTTCCTGCATTATGTCCATGACATCGATTGCAGCGTGCTGGCCCCCGATCCCCGGCTGGCGGCGGCGGTAGCGGCGTTGCCCGGTCGGCGGCTGATCTATACCAACGGCTCGGAACGCCATGCCGAGAACGTGCTGGAGCGCTTGGGCATGCTGGCGCTGTTCGACGGCATCTTCGACATCCGCGCCGCGAATTTCATCCCCAAGCCCAATGCCGAGGCCTATGGCTTGATGATGAAACGCCTGGACGTCGATCCGGCCCTGGCCGCCATGTTCGAGGATATTCCCCGCAATTTGCTGCCCGCCGCCGAGGCCGGGATGACGACTGTCTGGGTTAAGGAAGACGGTCATTCTCACTGGACCGACGAAGGCGACCCGGCCTCCATGCCTCATATCCATCATGTCACGGAAGACTTGGCCGGCTGGCTTGAAGGTTGGGTAAAGGCGCAGGGCTGAGACTCTCGGCTTGCCTTCGGGCAAGCGCGCCGGTAATCCTTCTGATCCGAATTTTCCACACCCATTCGATGGACCGCATCACATGTCGCTGAGCCCCCATATCATCGCCCGCGTCGAGGAAGCCTGGGAGAACCGCGCTTCCGTCACCCTGGAGACCCAAGGCCTTGTGCGCGAGGCGGTCGAAGAGACCCTTGACGCTCTGGATGCCGGCGAAGTTCGCGTCGCCGAAAAGATCGACGGCAAGTGGGTCGTCAACCAGTGGGCCAAGAAGGCGGTGCTGCTGTCCTTCCGTCTGAACGACAACAAGATCATGCAGGGCGGCGCCGGCAAGGATGGCGTCTGGTATGACAAGGTTCCCTCGAAGTTCGACGGCTGGACCGCCGATAATTTCAAGGCCGCCGGCTTCCGTGCCGTTCCCGGCTCGGTGGTGCGTCGCTCGGCCCATATCTCCAAGGGCGTGGTGCTGATGCCGTCCTTCGTCAATCTGGGCGCTTTCGTGGACGAGGGCACCATGGTCGATACCTGGGCCACCGTCGGTTCCTGCGCTCAGATCGGCAAGAATGTGCATCTGTCGGGCGGCGTCGGCATCGGCGGCGTGCTCGAGCCCCTGCAGGCCGGCCCGGTGATCATCGAGGACAACTGCTTCATCGGCGCCCGCGCCGAGGTGGCCGAGGGCGTGATCGTCGAGACCGGCGCCGTGCTTTCGATGGGCGTCTATCTGGGCGCGTCCACCAAGATCGTCGACCGCGAAACCGGCGAGGTCCATGTGGGCCGCGTTCCCGCTTATTCGGTGGTGGTGCCCGGCAATCTGCCCGGCAAGCCGCTGCCCGACGGCACGCCCGGCCCCAGCCTCTATTGCGCCGTGATCGTCAAGAAGGTGGACGAGAAGACCCGCTCGAAGACCTCGATCAACGAGCTGCTGCGCGACTAAGAAAGCCGATCCGATGACCCAGGCCGATCCCGTTTCCCTGGCCCAGGCGCTGATCCGCCGGGCCAGCGTCACCCCTGCCGACGACGGCGCCATGGATGTGTTGCAGCAAGCCCTGGAAAGCCTGGGCTTCACTTGCAGCCGTCTGGCCTTCGGCGAGGATGCGGGACGGCCGGTCATCGAGAATCTTTATGCCCGCCGGGGCACTGCCGCGCCCAATCTCTGCTTTGCCGGCCATACCGATGTGGTGCCGCCGGGGCAGGGCTGGACGGTCGATCCCTTTGGGGCCGAGATTGTTGGCGATTATCTGATGGGCCGCGGGGCGGCGGATATGAAGGGGGCGATTGCCTGCTTCACTGCCGCCGTGGCGCAGCTGATCGCGGAAGGCGAGCCGAAGGGCTCGATCAGCTTCCTGATCACCGGCGACGAGGAAGCTCGTGCCCTGGACGGCACCGTCCGTGTGCTGGAAGCCCTGAAGGACCGGGGCGAGGTTATCGACTTCTGCATCGTCGGCGAGCCGACCAATCCCCGCATCTTGGGCGAGATGATCAAGATCGGCCGTCGTGGTTCCTTGAACGGACGGCTGCGGGTGCTGGGAGCCCAAGGCCATGCCGCCTATCCGCATCTGGCCGATAATCCGCTGCCGCGCCTGCTGGCGATGCTGACGGCGATCACGGAACAGCCGCTGGACGAAGGCTCGGACCATTTCCAGGCCTCGACCTTGGCCTTGACCACCATCGATGTCGGCAATCCGGCGACCAACGTGATTCCCGGGGAAGCGCGGGCCGGCTTCAACATCCGCTTCAACGATCTGCATTCGGGCAAAAGCCTGGAAGACTGGCTGCGCGCCAAGTTCGACGCGGTGGGCGGGGCTTACGAGCTGGAGATCGAGGTTTCCGGCGACAGCTTCCTGACCCCGCCCGGCCCCTTGTCGGATGCCTTGAGCCGGGCGGTCGAGGCGGAATGTGGCCGGGTGCCCGAGCTGTCCACCTCGGGCGGCACCTCGGATGCTCGTTTCATTAAGAATTACAGCCCGGTGGCCGAGTTCGGTCTGGTGGGCCAAAGCATGCATAAGGCCGACGAGAAGGTGCGCCTCGATGATATGGCGGCCCTGACCCGCATCTATCTGCGGGTGCTGAAGGAGCTGCTGCCGGCATGAAGCTGTTGCAGGAAATTTCCGACAATCTGAAGGGCGTCTGGGCCATCAGCCATTTCGACGAAACTGGGTTCCGCCGTTTCTCGGGGGGCTGGGGCGCGGGACTGCGGTCGTTCCAGGTCATGCTATGGCTGGCCCCGCTTCAGGCTTTGAGCGTCTGGCTGGGGTTGCCCGAGCTGGAGAAGGGCACTGATGTCGGTCTGTTCCTGCAATTGCAGGCGTTGGCCTATCTCTGTTCCTGGCTGCCGTTCCCCTTGCTGCTGCTGGCCTTGCGGCGGCGCTATGGCTATGCCGAGCGGTTGCCCGGCTATATCGCGGCGTCCAACTGGTTCCAGTTGGTGGAATTTCCCCTGATGACCCTGATCGGAATCATGGGCGGCCTGAAGCTGATCAGCGGCGAGTCGATGGTGGTGTTGGGCTTGGTCGCTTTCCTGGCGATGATGGCCTATGAATGGTTCATGCTGCGCCGTTGCCTGGGGGTCGAACGCTCGACCACCTTCCTGCTGCTGGTGATCAGCGCCTTGGTGGTGGACGCCATCTATCTGGTGCCGTTCGTCTTGACCGCGCCCCCGGCGTAGCCTATCTCAGCCCTCTGACCTCTTCGTCTGGGAAAGTTTCGTTATCATGTCGCTGTTGCCGATCCTCGTCGCCCCCGCCCCCTGCCTGAAGCAGAAGGCCGCTCCCGTGGCCGAGGTGACCGACCGCGTGCGCAAGCTGATGAACGATATGCTGGAAACCATGTATGCCGCCCCCGGCATCGGTCTGGCGGCGCCGCAGGTGGGGGTGTCGGAGCGCATTCTGGTCATCGATATCTCCAAGGACGGCGAGCCCAAGGCACCGCGCCGCATCGTGAACCCCGAGATCACCTGGGTTTCCGACGAGGACAGCATCTATGAAGAAGGCTGCCTGTCGGTGCCCGAACATTATGCCGAGGTCACCCGTCCCGCCCGCGTGCGCGTCAAGTTCCAGGATGAAACCGGCGCGGTGAAGGAAGAGGAATTCGGTGAGCTGATGGCCACCGTCATCCAGCATGAGATGGATCATCTGGACGGCATTCTGTTCATCGACCATCTGTCGAACCTGAAGCGCAATATGATCCTGCGCAAGCTGTCGAAGTCGCGGGGCAAGTAAGGCCATGGCGCTGCGGCTGGTCTTCATGGGGACGCCGGATTTCTCGGTGTCTATCCTGTCCGCCCTGATCGAGGCGGGCCACCAGATCGCTGCCGTCTATTCCCAGCCGCCCCGCCCCGCCGGGCGCGGGCATAAGGAACAGCTGACGCCTGTGCATGCCTTTGCCGCCGAGCGGGGGTTGACGGTGCTGACGCCTAAGTCTCTGCGCAATGCCGAGGCCCAAGCCGAATTCGCTGCCTTCCAGGCCGATGCGGCTATCGTCGCCGCCTATGGTCTGATCCTGCCCAAGGCGGTGTTGGATGCGCCCAAGCATGGCTGCATCAATGTTCATGCCTCGATCCTGCCGCGCTGGCGGGGTGCCGCGCCGATCCAGCGCGCCATCCAGGCCGGCGATGCCGAGTCGGGCGTGACCATCATGCAGATGGACGAAGGGCTGGATACCGGCGACATGCTGTTGCTGGACCGCCTGCCGATCACCGCCGCCACCACTGGCCAGAGCCTGCATGACGGGTTGGCCGAGATGGGATCGCGGCTGATTGTTGAAGCCCTGGCCAAGCTGGAGGCCGGCACTCTGTCCCGCATGCCTCAGCCTGCCGAGGGTGTGACCTATGCCGCCAAGCTGGCGAAGGAAGAGGGGCGTCTGGACTGGTCTCGTCCGGCCATCGAGCTGGACCGGCTGATTCGCGCCTTCACCCCCTGGCCGGGCGTCTGGTTCGAGCATGGGGCCGAGCGCATCAAGCTGCTGGCCGCCGAGCCGGTGTCTGGCTCGGGCGAACCCGGCACGCTGCTGGACGACAAGTTGACCGTGGCCTGCGGCAAGGGGGCTTTGCGCCTGCTGAAGCTTCAGCGCGCCGGCAAGGGGGCGCTGGAGGCCGAGGCCTTCCTGCGCGGTTTCGCATTGCCCAAGGGCGCCAAGCTTTGCCCCGCTTCAAACTGACCATCGAATATGACGGCACCGGGCTGGTGGGCTGGCAGCGCCAGACCTCCGGCCCTTCGGTGCAGCAGTTCCTGGAAGAGGCGCTGGTCAAGCTGGCCTGCGCCCATGCCGAGATTGCGGCTGCCGGGCGCACCGACGCCGGCGTGCATGCCACGGCGCAGGTCGTGCATGTGGATATCGACCGGCCGATGAAGCCCGACGCCGTGCGCGACGGTTTGAATTACTGGCTGCGCGGCGAGGAGAAGACATCCTCGGTGATCGTGCTGCTGGCCGAACCGGCGCCCGAGGGCTTCCATGCCCGCTTCTCGGCGGTGGGACGGCAATATGTCTATCGCATCCTCAATCGCCGGGCAGCCCCGGTGCTGGATGCCCGCCGCGTCTGGTGGATCCCCAAGCCGCTGGATGTCGAAGCCATGCATGAGGCGGCGCAGCGGCTGGTGGGGCATCACGATTTCACCAGCTTCCGCTCCATCGAATGCCAGGCGCAAAGCCCGATGAAGACGCTGGACAAGCTGGATGTGATTCGCGTCGGCGATGAAATCCGCTTCGAGGTGGCGTCACGATCCTTCCTGCATCATCAGGTCCGCAACATGGTCGGCACCCTGAAAAGGGTCGGTGACGGCAAATGGACAGCAGACAAAGTGACAGAAATTTTGCAGGCTCGTGATCGTTGTGTTGCCGGGCCAACTGCGCCTGCTTACGGCCTGTACCTGACGGGCGTTTCCTACTAACAATCCTTCCCTGTGTTTCACTTGGAGGGGTTTAGCATGTCCGTCGCCTTACACGCCGATACGCCGCAATCCTTGAGCAAGCGCCGCTATCAGCGCCTGATCATGTCGGTGCCGGTGGTGGTGAACGGCCATTCCACCCGCACCATCGATTGGTCGGCCACCGGCTTCCGTCTGCCCCACGAACTGCCGGGCGTCGGCGAAGAGCCGTTCCGCGCCAAGCTGGTGGTTCCCGCCGACGGGCTGATGTTTTTCTTCCAACTGGTCGCGCATCATGTGCATCTGAACTGTGATGACGGCTATGCCGGCTATCACTTCAAGGAACTGACCGAGACCGAGCATGACATGCTGCGGGCCCTGGTCATCCATTACGTCTCGGGCGGCTGCTTCCCGCTGGAAGAGGAAACCCGCCTGGAAGTCAATCAGCAAGCCATCACCACCGCCCGCAACGAGGGTGTGTGCGAACATGACGAATTGGGATACGCCATCGCCAAGGTGTAGGGCGGTTAAACCCTCGCCACCATGAACAGCCGACGGAAGGGGAACAGGGTTTCCCCTCCCGGACGGCGGGGATAGGCCTCGGCCATGCGGCGGCGATAATCTTCCAGGAATTGGCCGCGCCAGGGTTCCTCCAGCGCATCCAGCAGGGGTTTCAGCGCGGTGCCCTGCGTCCATTGCACCACCGCATCCTCGCCTTGCAGCACCTGCAGATAGTCCACCTCCCAAATATCCACCTCGGCCCCGGCCTGGGTCAGGATGTCCCAGTAATGTTCGGGGCGGGCGACCGGATCGAAGCGCAGATGTGGTCGTAAGGCTTCGGACCAGGGGCCGGATAAGGCGGCCTCGCGCATGCCGGTATGGCTGGGGGCGTCGAAATTCCGCGGCATCTGCACCGCCAGCACGCCGCCAGGGGCGAGTTGCTTCAGCAGGCGCGGGAACAGGCTGTCATGATCGCCCAGCCATTGCAGGGCGGCGTTCGAGTAGATCAGGTCGTAAGGCTGATCCGCCGCCCAGTCGGCGATATCGGCCTTGAGCCAGGTCACGGCGGGGTCCGAGGCGGCGGCCTTGGCCAGCATGTTGGCCGAGGAATCCAGGCCGCTGATCTGGCTTTGCGGCCAGCGGGCCTTGAGATAAGGTGTGACATTGCCGGGGCCGCAGCCCAGGTCGCAGACCCGTTTCGGGTTCTCCAGATCGATGCGGGCCAGCAGCTCCAGTGCCGGTCTCAGGCGCTGGTCGCCGAACTTCAGATACTGGCCGGGGTTCCAGGCGAAACGGCCTTCGGTGCCAATGGTGGTCATGGTGATTGACTCCTGCGCGGTCAGCCCTTATACACCGATGCTTCCTTTTTCGTGAGCATGTACCGGAGTACCTTATCGTGAAGCGCACTTATCAGCCCAGCAAGCTCGTCCGCGCCCGCCGCCATGGCTTCCGCGCCCGCATGGCCACCGTTGGCGGCCGCAATGTGATCGCCAGCCGCCGCCGCCAGGGCCGCAAGCGCCTGTCCGCCTAAGCCTTCTTCCATGAAGGCTGTGGTCGGGCGGCTGAAGCGGCGCTCGGAATTTCTGCGCGTCGCCGGCACACACTGCAAATGGGCAGCGCCCGGCCTGATTCTGCAGGCGGCCCCCGCCGTCGAGACGTCGCCGCCTTCGGGCGGCGCGACTGTTACGGACGGGGGCGCCGCAGCGCCTGAACCGGCTGCGCTGCGGGTGGGTTTCACCTGCAGTAAGAAGGTGGGCAATTCGGTCGCGCGCAACCGCGCCAAGCGCCGCTTGCGCGCCGCCGCCGCCGAAGTCCTGCCCATCCTCGCCAAGTCCGGCTTCGACTATGTGCTGATCGGCCGCCAGGAAACCCTGCGCCGGCCTTATGCACAGTTGCTGCAGGATTTGCGGACGGCGTTAAAACGTGTCGGCGCGTTGCAGGATCGGAGCCCGCCTCCGGCCAATGCTCCGACGGTGATGGAGGCAGGGAGAGGCGAATGACGGCAAAACGGCTCGATCCGGCCCGTCTGATCCTGCGTGGCCTGATCCGCGGCTATCAGCTGCTGGTCTCGCCGATTCTGCCCGGCCATTCCTGCCGTTTCCTTCCCACCTGTTCCCACTATGGCATGGAGGCCGTCGAGGTCCATGGCGCCCTTTGGGGTGGCTGGCTGACCTTGCGCCGTGTCCTGCGTTGCCATCCCTGGGGCGGTTCGGGTTATGACCCGGTGCCGCCCAAGGCGGTTTCGGCGTCTGTCGCCAAAACTTCACATGCTCATGGGCACGGCTGTTGCCACCCTGCCTCTCCTGAAACCCGCGCCTAAGGCCGTACTCGGTAAGAAGGTCATGAACGAAAACCGCAACATCTTCCTGGCGATCGCTCTGTCGGTCGGCATCCTGGTGGGGTACGAATTCTTCTTCGCCCGCCATCCTGCCCCGCAGGCTCCGGCGACCACCGCCGCTGTTCCCGCCACTCCCGGCGCTGCCGCCCCTGGCGCGGTTCCCGGCCAGCCTGCCAAGGCGGTGCAGACCCGCGAGGAGGCTTTGGCCTCGGCTCCGCGGGTGAAGATCGCCACTCCCAGCCTGTCGGGTTCGCTGTCGCTGCAAGGTGCTCGTCTCGACGATCTGTCGCTGGAGAAGTTCCACGAGACCATCGATCCGGCCAGCCCGAAGATCACGCTGCTGACCCCGGCGGTGGGCGAAGGCGCTTATTACGCCGAGTTCGGCTGGGTTCCGGCCTCGGACACCAAGGCGGCTCTGCCCGACGCCGACACCCGCTGGACCGCCGATTCCGACAGCCTGACTCCGGATCATCCGGTCACTCTGACTTGGGACAATGGCCAGGGCCTGCGCTTCAAGCGCGTCTATGCCATCGATGACAACTATCTGTTCACCGTCACCCAGTCGGTGGAGAATAGCGGTTCGGCTCCGGTCACTCTGTTCCCCTATGGTCTGGTGTCGCGCTGGGGCACGCCCAAGGCCGACGCCAATTCCTCGGTGCTGCATGAAGGCCCGATCGGCGTCTTCGGCGGCGCTTCCACCGAGACCAAGTACAAGAACCTGAAGGACGATGATCATCTGATCGAGAAGTCGGCCACCGGCGGATGGGTTGGTTTCACCGATAAATACTGGCTGACCGCCCTGATCCCCGATCAGAAGAGCGAGATCAAGTCGCGCATGAGCTGGCGTTCGGTCGATGGGCTGGACCGCTATCAGACCGATTGGCTGGGGGCTGCCGTCACCGTCGAGCCGGGCAAGAGCGTTTCCTCGGAAAGCCGCCTGTTCGCCGGCGCCAAGGAATTGGACAAGTTGGACGCCTACAGCAACGCCATCAATCCCGATGGGCTGAAGCTGCATCTGTCCATCGACTTCGGCATGTTCTGGCTGCTGACCATTCCCTTCTTCCACTTCCTGCGCTTCATCCATGCCCATGTGCCGAACTTCGGCTTCGCCATCATGATCTTCACGGTGGTGATCAAGGGCGCTTTCTTCCCCATCGCTAACAAGTCCTATCACGCGATGAGCAAGATGAAGAAGCTGCAGCCCGAGATGAAGGAACTGCAGACCCGCTTCGCCGACGACAAGGCCCGCCTGAACCAGGAAATGATGGCGCTCTATAAGCGCGAGAAGGCCAATCCGGTGTCGGGCTGCCTGCCGATCCTGATTCAGATTCCGGTGTTCTTCGCGCTCTATAAGGTGCTTTACGTCACCATCGAGATGCGTCAGGCGCCCTTCTATGGCTGGATCCACGATCTGTCGGTTCCTGATCCGACCAACCTGTTCAACCTGTTCGGTCTGATCCCCTGGACCCCGCCCGAGATGCTGCATATCGGCATCTGGCCGCTGATCATGGGTGTGACCATGTGGGCGCAGCAGAAGCTGAACCCCCAGCCGACCGATCCGGTGCAGGCCAAGATGTTCACCTTCCTGCCGCTGATCTTCACCTACATGCTGGCCAAGTTCCCGGCTGGTCTGGTGATCTACTGGGCCTGGAGCAACACGCTCTCGATCGTCCAGCAGTGGGTGATCATGAAGCGAGCGGCCAAGTAAGTGGCTGACGATCTTCTGACCCCCGAACAAGAGGAGGCGGCCCGCATCGAAGCGGGCCGTCTGCTGTTCGCCAAGGAATGCGGTTTCGTCGCCGGCACCGCCACCATGGACCGCATGCCGCCGCCCGGGCTGCCGGAAGTGGCTTTCGCCGGACGTTCGAATGTCGGTAAGTCCAGCCTGATCAACGCCCTCACCGGGCGCAATTCGCTGGCCCGTACCTCGAACACGCCGGGCCGGACCCAGCAACTGAACTTCTTCGATCTGGGCCATCGGCTGATGCTGGTGGATTTGCCGGGCTATGGCTATGCCCAGGCGCCCAAGGATCAGGTGGCCGGCTGGAACCGGCTGGTGAACGACTATCTGCGCGGCCGCGTGGTGCTGAAGCGCACCTATGTCATGATCGACAGCCGCCACGGCCTGAAGGACGTGGATAACGAGGTCATGACCATGCTGGACAAGGCCGCCGTGACCTATCAGATCGTGCTGACCAAGGCCGACAAGATCAAGCCTTCGGCGCTTGCCAGCATCACCGCTCAGGTGGCTGAAGGCGTTTCCCGCCGGCCTGCCGCCCATCCCGTCATCATGGCCACCAGTTCGGAGACCGGCTTCGGTATTCCTGAACTGCGGGCCGAGATCACCGCTCTCGCCAACCCATCCGCGTGAAGGAGGTTTCTTCCATGACCGACGCCACCCGCGCCGACGAACGCACCGCCTGGCTGGAAAAAGCCAGCGTGCTGTCGCAGGCTCTGCCCTTCTTCCGCAAGCATGCGGGCGAAACCATCGTCATCAAGTACGGCGGTCACGCCATGGGTGACGAGAACCTGGCCATGCTGTTCGCCCAGGACGTGGTGCTGCTGCGTCAGGTCGGCATCAATCCGGTGGTGGTGCATGGCGGCGGCCCGCAGATCGGCAAGATGCTGGAGCGTCTGAAGATCAAGAGCGAGTTCATCGATGGCCTGCGCGTCACCGACAAGGAAACCGTCGAGATCGTCGAGATGGTGCTGGCTGGCTCGATCAACAAGCAGATCGTCTCGGCCATCAATCAGGCCGGTGGTTTCGCCGTCGGTCTGTCGGGTAAGGACGGCGGGCTGATCCGTGCCCGCAAGCTGCGTCGCGCCACGGTCGATCCTGACTCCAACATCGAGAAGGTGCTGGATCTGGGCTTCGTCGGCGAGCCGGTCGAGGTCAATCCTCACGTTCTGCAGCATTTCCATAAGTCGGACATCATCCCGGTGGTGGCTCCGACCGGCGTCGGCCCCTCGGGCGAGACCTACAATATCAATGCCGACACCTCGGCCGGCGCCATCGGCGGCGCGGTGGGGGCGCAGCGTCTGCTGTTCCTGACCGACGTGGCCGGCGTGTTGGACAAGCAGGGCAATCTGATCCCGGAAATGACCGAGACCCAGGTGCGCGCCCTGATCGCCGACGGCACCATCACCGGCGGCATGATCCCCAAGGTCGAGACCTGCCTGAACGCGGTCGAGCAGGGGGTTGAGGCGGCGGTCATTCTGGATGGCCGCGTGCCCCATGCCATGCTGCTGGAGCTGTTCACGCCCCATGGCGCCGGCACCCTGATCCGTAAGGATCCGGCCTCGGCGGCTTCGCCGCGCTGAATGGACGTGGCTTCGCCGCGTTAATAGGTTCGGCTTCGCCGCGCTGAAGCATGAAAGCCCCTCGTCCCAGCTTGGACGAGGGGCTTTTCCATTTTCATTCGCCTTAAACGGTAAAGTCGATAAAGCTAGGCACGCTTTTTCGGCATCCCAGCCTTAAGATGCAGGGCTGGCCGCAGAGGTTTTACACTCTGTTCACAGCCTCTCGCGAATGGCATATTCGCCATTAACATCCATCTGCCAGTGTGGCCGATGGTATCTATGGCTTTGCGGATGGCGTCCCGTGTCGAAAAGTTCCCGTGCCCTTTCCCTGCTGCTTGCCGTGACGGTCGCCATGACCGTGGCGTCGAGCCCGGCTTTTGCCGGCAAGAAGAAGGGTAAGAACAACGGCGACGTCATGGTCGGACATCTGTATGAGCCCGTGACCCCCATCGCCCATCGCCGGCAAGCCTTGGATAATCTGGAAACCGAAGTGGTGCGGCCCAACAAGACCTCGGCCGCCATGCTGGATGATGCCAAAGCGGAAGAGGCGCGTCCGGTGGTCTATCCCATCAATGGCGTCGATAAGCTGGTTCTGCATAAGCTGTTCGAATAGCCCACGCCAAAGCGAATAGGACGGCAGCCCGCCCTATTCTTCTTCACATCAATGAATAGACAGCGAAATCAGTGAGCCAGCAGGCTGTGGCCGTGGCTGGCCTGGGCCATCGCCTCGCTCCAGCAGCTGATGGCGCGACAGACCTCCTCGTCGGAGGCTTGTGCCGACAGCATGCCTTCGCGTTGCAACAGCTCTTTGACGCGGTTGAACATCCACAGTTGGGAACTGATTTCGACGTGGGATTCCAGCGGACGCATGCGCACCTCCCATATTGGCCGAAGCGATCGGTCTTTTAACCAATCCTTATCAACTATGAAACTATGGTAACACGATCCCGTTCTGCGGCTCCAGGGTCTTAGGCCCGTTCTTCCGCATGGGGTCTGGCCGTAAATCTCATGCGAACGGCCAGAAGCAGGACCAGCACAAGGGCATAGGCCACCGGCTGGCGGATATCCGCCTTGACCATCCAGATGTAATGCAGGGCGGCCAGCGGGGCCGCCAGATAGACGGCCCGATGCAGCTTGCGCCAGCGGGCCGCGCCCAGCCGCTTGATCATGCCCGAGGTCGATGTGGCGGCCAGCGGCAGCAGCAGCAGGAACGAGGCCATGCCGGCGGTGATGAACTTATGCTTCACGATCTCGTGGCCGATGGCGGCCCAGTCGAAGAACTGGTCCAGCACCACATAGGCGCTCAGATGCAAGGCGGCATAGGCAAAGGCCCAGAGCCCGACCATGCGGCGATAGCCGGCCAGTCGTCCCCAGCCGGTCCATTTGCGCAAGGGTGTCACCGCCAGGGCCAGCACCAACCCGCGCAGGCCCCAGTCGCCCAGGAAGCGGATCACGGCTTCGATGGGATTGGCGCCTAAGCCGCCGTCAGCGGCCTGCCAGCCCAGCCACAGCAGCGGTAGGGCGCAGGCCAGATGGGCAAGGGGTTTCAGCCAGCGTTGCCGCATCAGAAATAGGTCCTTAGATTCATGCCGCTGTAAAGCGAGGCCACCTGATCAGCATAACCGTTGAACATCAGGGTCGGGCGCTTCAGGAACTCGCCGATGCGGCGTTCCTTGGCCTGGCTCCACCGCGGATGGTCAACCTCGGGATTGACGTTGGAATAGAAGCCGTATTCCTGCGGCGCCAACTGGTTCCAAAAGGTCTTGGGCTGGTTTTCGACGAAGGTGATCTTGGTGATCGACTTGATGCTCTTGAAGCCATATTTCCACGGAACCACCAAGCGGATCGGCGCACCGTTCTGAGCCGGCAGCGGTTCGCCATAGAGCCCAACCGCCAGCAGCGTCAGCGGATGCATCGCCTCATCCATGCGCAGGCCCTCGGTGTAAGGCCAGGGATAAAGCCCCAGCATCGACAGGCCCGGCATCTGCTTAGGGTCGGCCAAGGTCTCGAAAGCGACATATTTGGCCCGCGAATTGGGCTCGAATTTCTGCAGCAGCGCCGACAGCGGCAGACCAGCCCAGGGCAGCACCATCGACCAGCCCTCGACACAGCGCAGGCGATAGATGCGCTCTTCCAAGGCGGCATGATGGATCAGGTCATCGACATCGACGGTGCCGGGCTTATTGCATTCACCAGACACCTGAATCGCCCAGGGGCGGGTCTTCAGTCGCCCCGGCGCTTCATGAGCCGGTTGGGTCTTGTCGGTGCCATATTCATAGAAATTATTGTAGTGGGTGGCGTCCTCCTGGCTGGTCAGCTTTTCGTCCAGGGTCACCGCACCGCGCTTCAGGCCGGGCAGAGTCTCGGCTCCGGCGGCTTTGGGAAGAAGCGAGGCTGCCAGGATGGCTCCGGCTCCGGCCATCCATTGTCGACGGTTGAGATAGACATCGCGCGGCGTGACCTCGCTCTCGCGGATATCGGTCTTCTTGGCGATCCACATCGCAGACTCCTTTCCAGACGCCTCTGTACCATCCAAAATGGGGAGAAATCTTGGCTGAAAAAAGGCAGCATGAGCGATCGTCGCCAACAGATCGAAGCCGCATTGATGCAACTGGCCCCACTGCTGCCGTCTAAGGACAGAGCGGAGGTGGTGGAACATGCACTCTGGTCGAAGGGGTTAAGGCGGGCCTCGGCGATGAATGCTGCCCGGTTATCGCTTATTGCCTATGTTCGGCATAATTTCACCGACTATGACCAAATGCTAAGGGAGGGATACTCGAAAGAGGAGGCTAGGTACTTTTGTGGTGATAATTTGTCGAAAGTATTGGGTGAGTTTGGTTGTCGAGGCTGGCCAAGTGGATTGTGTTCCTAATTCGAAGTTTTGATTACAGAGAACAAATTCGATCAAATTTTATCAACCAACTCATGCATACATACCTTCTTCAACTAAAGTGATCAGAACATACACTTCAGTGGGGATGATAAAATCACGGCTCACGGTTACCTTGGTCCCAGAGAGACAGGAGGCAGCCATGACCAGTTTAACCGAACACTACAACGCCATGGCCGGGGACAGCCGCAAATTGGAAAGCCAGGCTGGACAGTTGCGTCAAGACGCCAGCCGTCTGCGTTTGGCGGTCAGCAATATGAACGCCGCCATCGAACAATTCTCGGTCAACGGACCTTTGGCGGTGCTGCGCCGTTCTGCGGATGACATCCGTGTGAACGGTGTCCGTATGCCGGTTCGCCAAGGCTTGCGGCTAGCGGCGGAATAAGTCCGTCATCAGGGTCTGAAACGAATAACGGCGGGGAGTTCATCCCCGCCGTTTCATTTCCTCTAACACCCGCTGGGCCGCCAGGGCGGTGTCATCTAGCGGAGCATAGCTCCAGTCTTCCAACTGGCCGGTAAAGGGGCGGGTGATACCGTCTTCGACCAGGGCGCGATGGAAGGCGTCGAATTTGGGCGAGCCGCCATCCAACATCACCACAGTGACCGGCTTGCCGGTGGATGCCGCCTCTGATGTCATCGAGACGCTGTCACAGGTCACGACGATGCGGTCGGCCAGCCCCAGATAGGCGAAATAGGGGTTGTCCCCCTGATTGTCCCAGAATTCGACCGGCAACCCTTCCAGGCGCGAACGCAAGGCGGCCTCGGCTTCGGCGCCGGTGCGGCGCGAGGCGGTGACCATCAGGCCGGCGCCGGTGGTCTTCGCGAAGGCCGCCAGCTTGTCGCCGAGATCGGCAGCGATGGCCGGAGTCATCTGATAGACGCCGTTGCTGCCGCCCACGATCACGGCGATGCGGGGATGGGGCAGCCAGGCCAGCTTGTCGCGCCATTTGTCGGCATCGACGGCCAGACGCTGCGGCGTTACCCGATGCAGGGCGCCCTTGCAGGTCATGACATTGGGGCCGCGCAGGCGGTCATGCCGCGGCACCACCACCAGATCGAAGCGCTTGGGATCGATGCCGGGGCTTTGGATCTGAACCCGGAAGGTTCTGGGGCTTTGCGAGCCGACCCACAGCGACGAGGCGACGCTGTGCCGCCCGGTGGCGATCATCACATCGGGCCAGGGCGGGGTGAGGGGATCGCTGTCGGGGGTATTGGCCCAGCGATTGCCGATCCTTAAGATCGATGGGCTGAGCTGCTTCCAGGGGGCGCGCAGGCGAACCTGCTTAATGACGGTGTCCGCCCCCAAAGCTTCGGCCAGCCCGAGACACTGATTCTGCATCCCGGGCTTGCCGTCGGTAACGACCCAAGCAGTCAGAGTCACGGAGCTTAGGCCGCGATCTTGCCGACGCCGAACAGGCGCAGAACCTTCTTCCAGCGGCCCGACCACAGATGGCGCGACCACTCCTTGTTCCGCAGCTCTTCGCTGGTGCAATAGTTGATCATCAGGTAACGGCGCACGCCGACGAAGGGTTTGTGGCCATGCCAGGAATTCGACTGCACCTTGAAGCAGAACAGAGTGCCGCCGTTCGGGGGCACTTCGCCGGCATAGTCCTCGATATCAGAGCCCGAGCGCAGCACGCGCAGACGCCCGCCGCCATCCTGCCACGGCTCGTTCAGATAGAGCAGCACGGTGGCGACCTTGAACTTGGCGTCGGCATGGATGCGGCCATCCTTGCCCTGGCAATTGGCGCGGACCGTGATCATGGTCTTGAGGCTGGTCAGATCGACGCCCAGCTTCTCGCCAACGATCTGGCGCAGCTCGGGGCCATCGGCCATGTCCAGCAGCTTCTTGAACTCGGGGCCGTAAGAGGTCTCTTCCGGCAGGAACAGCCCAGCCATATCCAGCTTGGGATAATCCTTGATCAGGGCGTTGACGCTGGCCTCATCGAAGAAGTTCGTCACCACGCAATGCGGAAAGGGCTCCGCGTTCAGCGGCGCGGCCCGGAAGGCGTCAAAATTCGGTTGCATGTACCTGCTTCTCCCCTGAAGCGAATCGGTATTCCGGTGGGGGCTGGATATGGGCTCCGCCTCCGCCGCGCCAAACTTCCTCCTTTCGGAAGAGCAAGTCAACGGGGAGGCGGTTATTCCACATATATTAGCGGGTTATTCCCACTCGATGGTCAATGGGTTTAAGTGCGCATTGTAGTTATTGGGCTTTCCGCTCAGGCCCCAAACCCATACCAACTGCGATACCACCAGGATAAGGGCGCTGGATTCGTGGATTCTATATGGCGATCCTTCCCGCCATAAACGTGCGCGGCATCATAAACGAGGTTCGGGAGAAAGCAGACCAAAAAGTTGGAACTTCGGGAGGAGGCAGGTCCCCTCATCCATCTGGGCAAAGCGGGCGTAGCCGAAGTTGGCACCAGCTCTCACTACTCGACGTTCTCTCCTTGCTGGATCGAGGAAGCATCCACGATCTTGGGGAGGTTCTCAGCGAGCGCGAGCACCGTCGAGGCAGCACCCCTTGCGGCCATCCGCCGGAAATCGTCCAGATACTCGGCGATGCCCTCCGAGCCCTTCGCGTCCTTCATGCTCCTCAGAGCGTGCTCGCAGCCGAGGAGAAGGATGCGCATGCCGAGGATGTACTTCTCGGTCACGACGTCCCGTGCCACCCCCGACGCGGCCTTGCGGTACTTGAGGTGGTACGCGTTGTCGTAGTTGATCTTGTAGACACTCTCCTTGCCGAGGTCCTCGATCAGCCCGCCGTCCGTCTCGCTGAAGTCTTCCGGCCATTGCTCCGTCTTGTAGCCTTTGACCTCGCGTCCGTCCTGCGTCAGCAGAATACACGCGGGTAGCCCGTGGGTGGGGGCATCCTCGCCTCGGCCGGATTTGCTTTCGCCCGCGCCGGACTTGGGCTTTGGCTTAGGCGTCTGCTTCTTCTCGTCGTCGGTGTCTGCCGTCTCTGCAACGATCGAGACGCTGACCTCCTCGGTGGCGACCGGCTCGGGCATCGCATCGTCCTGAAGCCCGATGCGGAAGGTGAAGGTATCTCCCACCGCAACGCCATCGCTCCCAGGCGAGAGGTACAGCGTCAGTCGGCCGTCCTTCAGATGCTCACGGACACCGAACTTCTTCCGCACCTCGTCCGCGACGATCACTCGACCCGGATTGTCGGCCCTCTGGAGGTAATCGTTGGCCGCGTCGGTGCGAGCCGAGAGAGGCCGACTGCGTCCCATGGGAATCTCGACTGCGCCCCTCTTAAAGCGCTCCTCCAATCGCACAAAGGTGGGGCTGTAGGCACCTTTGAACTCGTCCTCGGTCCCGCTCTCCTTCCCGTTGGGCTTTGCGCCGCCGGACGCCGGCAGCTTGATGCTGGGGTCGCGGCTCGACAGCAACCCGGCCAAGCTCGGGTCTCTATCGATCAGCTTCTGGAAGAGCGTGTTGCTCTCCGTCTTTGCCGCGCGCTCCAGCTCCTCCGCAGCGATCTTCGCCTGCAACGCTTTGAGCGCGTCGGACTCCTTGATCGTCTTCGTGACCTCCTCCACGTAACGCTCACCGTCCAGCGTGTTGCTCAGGTGCTCACGGTCACCCTTCCAGACCTCGTTGTGGGCGGAGAAGGTGAGATTGCTCGCGTCCACGATGACGACGATCCTGTCCTTGAGCGCGGGGAAGCCGCAGTTCGTGGACAGGTATCCTCGCGTCTGCTTGTACTGCACCTGCCCGTTGACCGCATGGAAGACGCGATTGTTCGAGCTGTTGGGCTTCAGCCAACTCGGGATGTCGCGCTTGAGTGCAACCGCGCTGATGCTCACCTTGCCCAGTTCGGGCAACGTGAACTGGCCCACTGCAATCTTGCCTTCTCCTGAGGCTTCCTCTTCGTCTTCGAGATCAGCCTCCTTGTGGGAGTTGAGAAGGAGGAACTCCATTCCGTAGAAAGGGCGCGGATCGACCCCCAACTCTCGGTCGGGCCCTTTGCCCTTGGTCGGTGTCTGCC
>Ga0182039_10000220_pt1 | contig 30088 bp, 21 predicted proteins | sample sta12Can44000111_FD_125975 | JGI IMG/M metagenome (GOLD analysis project Ga0182039, IMG submission 125975) | Lab enrichment of tropical soil microbial communities from Luquillo Experimental Forest, Puerto Rico - statanox.12C.anox.44.000.111 | ecosystem: Environmental > Terrestrial > Soil >...
AACCCGAACTAAGGGAACAACAACGGAAAGAACTGTCCGCCCATCTTTTGACCTCGAGGAATCACGGGAACGCCTGCCAGCAGCGGCTCATCCGAATTGGACATCACGCCATCCCGGAAAGCGTTGATCACCGTCGCGCGGCGTGGCCGCGGCGTGTTGTTCGCGCCTGAACCGTGCATGGTTCTCGCGTGATGAAACGAGCCTTCCCCTTTTTTCATTTCCACTGGCACGGGCCTGAACTTCTCCTGCAATTCTTCCGGCAAACTGCCGCGGCTTGCTTCCAGCCCGCCTGCCAAAACCGGTTTGGGCAAGTCCGGCCACTTGTGGCTTCCGGGAACATAATGCAAACATCCATTCTCGCGTGTCGAATCGTCCAGCCCAATCCAACAAGTGAGATGGGCCAGCGGCGTCGTTCTTGTCCAGTAGGAATAATCCTGATGCCACGCCACGACTCCCCCGTGCCGCGCCGGCTTGCAGAAAAGCTGGTCGTGCCAGAAGCGCACCGGCCCGCCGAGCAGTTGCGACGCCGGCACCAAAAACGCCGGATTCCACAGCAAATCGTGAAACGCGGGCAGCGCACGCCACGCGCCCAACGCATGAAACAACACGCGCTCTGGGTCCGTCGATTCGTTGGAATGATATTCGTGGAACAAATGCCGCCCCGGATGCTCGGGGTTCATGAGTTGCTCGAGCTCGCCGCGCAGAACTTCGACCTGCTCCTCGCTCAAGATTCGAATCCCTTTCAGATATCCGTTTCCCTGAAAGAATTCGAGCTGTTCTTCGTTCAGGCGATAGCGGTCCCAGTCCTTCGCTCGGGAACCGCAGTCAAGCAACGTGCCAATCGGGCGATGATATTTCGATAAGTCCTCAACCATTTGAGCAATCTCCGATAGCGAAACTTTCCGCCGCTTGTCGGCATGATAACAAACAGAACCCGGCTAGAAGCAACAACCGTGCCAGTGGCTCACGAATTCGTGCCTCACGAACCTACTTGCCAAAACTTGACATCTCTGCTGTTCAAGGGCAAGGTTATTCTCGATTGCATGCGATGAGAGCCTTCGATGGTGCTGCGACTCTGTCACGGATTCACGTGAACCGCCCGCTCGCCGTCGGTGTAGCCGGCAATTCCTTTTGCACTTCGACGTACTGAATTCTACTTAGCACCAGGCCGCAACCCTGGAGGAAAACTCGCAGATGAAATCGCTCAAGATCAGTGTCGTGGGAGTTGCGGGCACCCTCGCGCTGGTTGTCCTGAGAGGGGCTTTTTCAGCTCCCGCCGGCACAGACGGTCCAGCGCGCAGCTTCGCATTTACCTATCTCACCAAAATCCCAGCTTTGCCTCCGGACGACAAGGTTTCACGAATGTGGATTCCCCTGCCGCAATCGGATCGCTACCAAACCATTCGCAATCTGAAGATTGACGCTCCTTTCGCCTATGCCGAACGTCGCGATCCCGAGTATGGCAACGAATATCTCTATGTCCAGGTTCCGTCGTCTGCGCTCAAGGAGCCCTCCGAAGTCCGCGTATCTTTTGAAGCCACGCGTCGCGAGCATCGCGTCTCGCTCAGCGGGCGCTCTGTCGTCTCCCAATCTCGTCCGATGGCGCCCGACCTTCAGCGTTTCCTCCAACCCGACCGCCTCATTCCTCTCCAGGGAACCATTGAAGAGCTTTCTGCGCAACAGACCCGCGGGCTGGCGGACCCGCTCGCCAAGGCCCGCGCCATCTACGACTACGTCGTCGTCACGCTGCGTTACGACAAGTCCGGCACAGGCTGGGGTAACGGGGATGCTATCTGGGCTTGCACTGCCAAACGCGGCAACTGCACCGATTTTCACTCTCTGTTGATCGGCATGATGCGCGCGGCCGGCATTCCCGCGCGATTCGAGATTGGTTTCCCGCTGCCCGAGGATCAGCATGCCGGTGCCGTGCCTGGGTATCACTGCTGGGCGGAGTTCTATGTCGAGCCTTATGGCTGGATTCCTGTGGACGCCTCAGAAGCCTGGAAGCATCAGGATAAGAAGGACTATTTTTTTGGCGCGCACGACGACAATCGCGTGCAATTTACCGTGGGACGGGATATTCGGCTTGATCCTCCACAACAGGGCGCTCCTCTCAACTACTTCATCTATCCCTACGCCGAACTGGACGGCAAACCCCTCACGCTGGCCTCCCAGTTCACCTTCCACGACCGCACGAACGCCAACGATAGTGACTAGAAAAACGATGGCCAATCGCGGGTCAATTTCAAGCGAACGGCAGGCTGCGAGCGACAGGAACGGCGGCCCGGCTTGCCTCTTTCTTTTTTTCCTTATAAGTTAGAAGCAGGACGAAGTCCTTTTCCCTATGACCCAAAGCAAATCTCCCTTTGCTACTGTGGAAGAAGCCGTGGAGGAAATTCGCCAGGGCCGCATGATTGTGCTGGTAGACGACGAGGACCGCGAGAACGAAGGCGACCTGGCCATAGCCGCCGAGAAAATCACCCCCGAAGCCATCAACTTCATGGCCAAGTACGGCCGCGGCCTGGTGTGCATGCCCCTCACCGAAGACCGCTGCGATGAGCTGCACCTCCCGCTCATGTCGCCCATCAACACTTCCGCGCACGGCACCGCTTTTACCGAGGCCATCGACGCGCGCGTCGGCGTTTCGACCGGCATCAGCGCCTCCGACCGCGCCGTCACCATCCTCACCGCCATCGATCCGAAGACCAAACCGCAGGACCTCGCCCGCCCCGGCCACATCTTCCCGCTCCGGGCGCGCAATGGAGGAGTGCTTGTCCGCGCCGGGCAGACCGAAGCTTCCGTGGACCTCGCGCGCATTGCCGGGCTCTATCCTGCGGGGGTCATCTGCGAAATCATGAACGAAGACGGGACCATGGCTCGCGTGCCGCAGCTCATCGAATTCTGCAAGGAACACCACATCAAGATGCTCACGGTGGCGGACCTGATTCGCTACCGCATGCAGCATGAGCGCTACGTCCGGCGTGTCGCAGAAGCGATTCTCCCCACGCGCTTCGGCGCATTCAAAATGATCGCCTACTCAAGCGATGTGGATCACGACCAGCACATCGCGCTCGTTCGCGGTAACCTCGAGGGCAATCCACCGGCGCTCGTGCGCGTGCACTCGCACTGCCTCACTGGCGACGTCTTCGCTTCCACGACCTGCGACTGCCGCGAACTCGTTACGCTATCGCTCGAGGCCATCGCCAAGGAAAATCGCGGCGTGTTTCTCTATCTTCACCACACCGGCCGTGGCTTCTCCGTCGATTCCGCCGAAGAGCCCGGCACCCTGCCGCAAATTCATTTTCATAAGCGCGGCCAACTCGACCGCGAGCCCGCTCGGCAGCGCATGGTGCAGCACGAAAGCGGCATAGGCGCGCAGATCCTGATCGACCTCGGCCTGAAAGATATTCGCGTTCTCACCAACCATCCCAAGAAAGTCGTCGCTCTTGAAGGCTACGGCATCACCATCGCGGATCAGGTCCCTTTGCGCATCGAAGCTGCCAAGTCCCACCAGGTCTTATGATGAATCGACACCGACAAAACGATCACGTCATGATCGAGCCAAGCGAGCCCCTCATCGCCTGCGAACACTCTCCTTGCGGCTTGTCGGGAGGTCTTTCCTGAAGCAGCCGCGGAAGAAGAAGTGCGTGGCCGTCTTTCGAGGGCGCGTTTTTCCGACGGTCCGATATTTGCGCATCGCCTAAGATCTCTGACGCTTCGGTGTGGCGTTCTTGTCCATACGCGCCTACAGCCGGTTGCCTTGGGCGCCGAAGAGTTCGAGGTCCCCGAACAGCGCAGCTTGCGATTCGATTTGCGAGCGGTCGCCTGCCAGCACAATCTGCATGTTTGCCGAGTCAAGATATTTTCTGGCGGTTGCGAGCAACTCTTCGGGGGTGACCGCCCGGACCTTGGCACGATACGTTTCGAGGTAGTCGTCCGGCAGCTCATGCTCCGCGACGGTCGAGAATTGCGTGAGCAAGCCGTCTTGCGTTGCGAGGCCCAGGGAAAACACGCCGCTCAAGTAGTTCTGCGCATCGGCTAACTCAGCGGGTGGAACCGGTAGGGAGCGCAGCTTGTTCAATTCGTAGAAGATCTCTGTCAGCGACGCGGCCACAACGTCGTTGCGCACTGCCGCGGACACCGAGAAGAAGCCGTGCTGGCGAAGGGGCGTCACGCCACTGCGCGGGCTGTAGGTATAGCCTTTGTCCTCGCGGATGTTCATCACCAAGCGCGAATTGAAGGCGCCTCCGTACAGACAATTCGTGACGCCAAGCTTGATCCAATCCGGATGCCTGCGCGTGATGGCGTGGCAGCCCGCCAGGATTTGCGTCTGAACAGCGCCGGGCATATGCACGAGATACACGCGACGGCCGCGCGGATTCGCCGGCGCCGGGAAGGTTTTTGCTTCCGGTTTCTTGCCGCTCCACGCGTAAAAAACCGTCTCGATGGTCTTTTGCATTTCCTGTGTCTCAAAATCGCCGACGAGAAGGAGTAGAGCATTCTCGGGCGTATACAACTCGCGGTAAACCGTGTGCAAATCGTCGAGTCTGTACGCGGCGACTTGCGCTTCGCTTGGCGCTACGCGAGCGTATGGGTGTGCTCCAAACAAAACCTTCCGCAGCCGTTCGCTGGCAAGGAAGCTGGGCTGCGTGCGCTGGAGTTTCACTTCCTCGAGTTTCTGGCGGCGTTCTCGTTCAAACTCCTCTTCGGGAAACGAGGCTTCGCGCGCCAGCTCCTGCACAAGACCAAGCAGCGGTTCCGCAAATTCCGACAGGCCGCTAAAAGAAATAGTGCTGGCGTCCGAGCCAGCGTGTGAGGAGAGGTCCGCGCCGAGGCGCCGCAGGTCTTCTTCAATTGTGCGGCTGGCGCGCTTCTGCGTGCCCGACCGAAGCACGGTCGCGGTCATTTCCGCAAGCCCGATAGAACGATCCGCAACTGCGGCATTTCCCGAGCGAAACAAGAGCTCGCCGTGGAACCTCGGAATGGTGTGAGACTCCGCGAGAATCACTTCCAGGCCGTTCGCAAGCCGCGTCCCGGTGCGCTTCGGCCACGTCACTTGACGTTCGGGAGCAAGGGCGGGCACGCCAACTGCCACTTCCGCCGGGCGCGAACCCATTATGCGGCCTCCTTGACGCCCGCGGGTGATCCGGTCTTCGCCGGAATGCGAAAGACGATCGCGCGTTTTTCGTTGCGCAGATATTTTTTTGCCACCGAGTGAACCTGCCCGGGAGTCACGGCAAGAAATCCCTCCAGGATCGTATTCACCAGCTGCGGCTCATCGTCAAAAAGCGTGAAGCAAGCGAGCAAATGCATCAGGCCGTATTTAGGCAGGTAGTTCCCGCGTCCACTTTCCAGGGTCGCAAAATAGTCCGAACGCCATTTCACCTTGAGCTGCTCAAGTTCATCGGCGCTGATTCCCTTTTCCTGCACCTGGCAAATCACTGCGTCGAAAGCGGCGAGCGTGGCTTCGCTGGAATACTCGGGCTTATGAAGAATGCGAGTGGTCATCTGGCTAGGTCCGTTGTAACCGAAAAGATCATCGATGCCGCCGTCCGCTTCCACAGCGATTTGTTTTTCCAAAACGAGCTCGCGGTAGAGTCTTCCCGCTCTTCCGCCGTGCAGCGCCTGGTCGAGCAACGCCATCGCGCACCAATCCGCGGTGCGCCGCTTCGGCAGCAGGTAGCCGATAGCGATGGCGGGCAGCGTGCCAAACTTCTCTTCGACGTGGCCGTGCCGTTCTTCAGTTTGTTCCGGTTCGCTAGGATCGGCGAATGCCGGTGGAGATCCGGCGGGAATGGTGCCAAAATGCTTCTCGGCCAGGGCCAAGCCTTCCGCAGGTTTGACATCACCCAGAATGAGAAGCACGGCGTTGTTGGGCACATAGTAAGTTTTGAAAAAGGCCTGAACGTCTCCGAGGTGCGCGGCATCGAGGTCCGCGAAATCGCCGTAGAAATTGTGGGCGTTGGCCCAGTTGCGAAAGGCAACTGGCGGCATGTCAAGCCAGGGGAATCCGCCGTAAGGTTCGTTCATGACGTTGACGCGGACTTCTTCCTTTACGACGTCTCGCTGATTTTTCAGGTTTTCTTCGTCAACTTTTAGCGCGCGCATGCGATCCGCTTCGAGCCAAAGCACGCGTTCCAAGGCGTTCGAGGGAACGGCCTGGTAATAATTGGTCACGTCGTAGCTGGTCGAGCCGTTCAGCAAGCCGCCGCTCGAGTTGATCAGCTTGATGTGCTGCATTTTGGGGGCATTCGCGGAACCCTGGAACATCATGTGCTCGAACAGGTGTGCGAAGCCGCTGCGCCCCCGCGGTTCGAGACGGAAACCGATTTTGTAGTACACGCCCACGGTGACGACCGGGGCGGTGGAGTCCGGCGCAACGACAACTTGCAAACCGTTGGTTAATTTCCTGTGTTCTAAGGCAATCTGCAGTCGATTCACGCGCATCCCCCTCGAACCTTGATCTTTGGTTTTGTGGCAGCAGCGATTCTTTCCAACTCCCTGGCGGTGCCGGCAGAATCCTGGGCAAGCACGCGGGCGGCAACCCGATTAAGACCATCATAAGCTTTGGCGATCTCCTCTTGGCCATCGCCGAGCGCGCGCAGGTGCGCCTCTACAATCTTATAATCTCCTCTCGCCAGGGGCCCAGTCCATGACGCACGCGGGCCCACACGCTCGAAATTGTTCAGAACCTGGCGCGTGAGAGGCAAAAGCGCGCGGGCTGCTTCGTTGCGTTTCAAACCGATCGAGATGAGCAACTGCGTCGCCGCTTCCACCAGGACAAGAACTTGGCCCGAGGCGAGCGCCGCGGCCGCGTGGTACAAAATTTTCTTGTCTCCGGCGATGTGCACCGGCGATCCCCCCAGCGCTCGGGCGATTTGCCTTGAGGCGCGCACGGCGACGACGTCTCCCTCGACGGCGAACACTCTTCCTTCGAGGTCCGGCACACCGACTCCGCTGAAAGTCTGCAATGGGTGTATGCTGCCGACAGCCGCTCCGCACTCTTTCACCGGCGCGAGTGCCCGTGAATCAAGCGCACCGCTGGTGTGCAGGACTACTCGGCCACGCAATTCTTCCCCGACGATGCGAGCGAGCTCGCGAGCCACGGCAGCAATCGCGTCATCAGGCGTGGCAATCAGAATGACGTGCGACGCAAGAACTTGACGTGTCAAAGCTCCGTGCGGTTTCCCCGCTCCGATAAATCGCACGGCGCGACGGGCCGCAGGTTCGCTCCGGCTAACGACCACGCCGATCTTCCAGTCCAATTCGCGCAAGCGGCGTCCGAGCGCGCGCCCGACGCGCCCAGCCCCGACGATAGCCAGGGTCTTTTCCATAGCGTGCTAGGATAACCTGAGGGTAACGCCAAGACCAATCTTCATGCATCTTTTGGGAATCTCGCTGTTCGGATGGATCGCGCTATTCTGGCTCACCCACGGCCTCCGGGTTGCCTACGGTGCGATGCGCCTTCCGTGGGTCAGAGATTTCCCTCCCGCGCCCGATGCGGAGTGCCCGCGAGTCTCCATTCTTTTCAGCGCCAGAAACGAAGCGGAAAAGTTGCCCGCGGCGCTCGCAACACTCATGGAAATGGATTATCCGGACTTTGAAGTGGTGGCGGTTGACGACCGTTCGCAGGATCGAACGGGACAAATTCTCGATGCGTTTCGAGCGGCGCATCCACGGCTCCGCGTTGTGCACCTAGACCGGCTGCCCGAAGGCTGGCTGGGCAAGCCGCATGGACTGCAGAAGGCCTACGAGGCTTGCTCGGGCGAGTGGCTGCTGTTCACGGACGCGGATGTGCGCTTCAAACCCGATGTCCTGCGCCGCGCGATTTCGCTCGAGAAAGCGCACCGCCTGGCCCATCTGACCCTGTTGGGCGACGTAGAGATGGTGGGATTCTGGGAGCCGGTGCTTGTGACTTTCTTCGGGCTCGGCTTTCACCTGGGAACGGACCCATCGCAAGCCGCCAATCCGCGATCTTCCCGCTACGTGGGAGTCGGAGCATTTCAATTGGTGCGCCGTTCGGCCTACCAGGCAAGCGGAACGCACCGGCGGCTGGCGATGGAGGTGGTTGACGACATGAAATTGGGCAAAATCGTGAAGCAAGCGGGCTTTCGTTCCGGTTGCGCGGTGGCGCAGAATTTTGTGGCGGTGCGCTGGCACGCGGGAGTGGGCAATCTGGTCCGCGGAGTGACCAAAAACTTCTTTGCGGGAGCAGGCTACGACCTGAGGCTCGTGGCCCTGCAAGTGGCAGTGTTGTTGATGATGGATATTCTGCCGTTTGCGGGAGTGTTTCTCGGGCATGGGTGGATTTTCCGATGCAGCGCGACTGCGGCGGGGATCGCGCTCGGTTTCCACGCGGGTGTGGCGTGGGTAATGCGCGTGTCGCCGCTGTACGCGCTGACGCATCCCTTGGGAGCGTTGCTGTTCTGTTACATGCTGCTGCGATCGACGGTGGTGACGCTGTGGCAGGGCGGGATCGTGTGGCGAGATACGTTTTATCCGCTGGACGATTTGAAGCGCGGGGTCGTGTAGCTTGGCGACACGCCGTCTTTTTCAAATTCGCATTCCACTTTAGGACCTATTTTTTCCATGATTCAAGTGGAAGGGCACTCGCGGCCTTGCTCGGGAGATAGCTCGATCGCGGCCCGGGTGCAAAGGCATCCCGCAGGGCAACCCAGGCCGTCTCCGTCGCGAGGCCACGCGCGCACTGCGGGCGCGTAAGCCACCAGCCAGTCTCTGTCGCAAGCCCGTCGCCCCAGTGTCCACGCCACCGAAGCCGATCTAGGGCTCCGCCGCTCGGGAACTCTGTTCGACCGTATCGGGTCCCGCGTCCGATTGGCGAGAAAAGAGCCCAGCCATGTCCTTCTGCTTGAGGGAACGGATGCGGTCGCGGAGTTGTGCGGCGCGTTCGAATTCGAATTTCTTGGCGGCCTCGCGCATCTGCTTTTCGAGCTGCTGGAGCAATTGGGCGAGTTGTTGTTCGTTCTTGATACCTGCGGCGGCCGCATCGAGCGTGGTGTCGTCGACGGGCAGGGAGACGTAATCGGCTTCGACGATGCGCGCGAGCTCCATATCCACGGACTTCACAATGGACATAGGCGTGATGTTATTTTCTTTGTTGAAGGCCATCTGCTTAGCGCGGCGGCGGTTGGTTTCGTCGATGGCCTGATTCATCGAGTCGGTGCGGCGGTCGGCATAAAGAATGGCGCGGCCTTCGATGTGGCGCGCGCAGCGGCCAATCGTTTGAATAAGCGAGGTGGCGCTGCGAAGATAGCCCTCCTTGTCGGCGTCGAGAATCGCAACAAGAGAAACTTCCGGCAAGTCCAAACCTTCGCGCAGCAAGTTGATTCCGATGAGCACGTCAAATTCACCGCGGCGCAAATCGCGCAAAATCTTGATGCGATCGAGGGTTTCGACTTCCGAATGCAAGTAGCGGCAGCGCACCCCGACTTCGGTGAAGTATTCCGACAGGTCTTCGGCCATGCGCTTGGTCAGAGTGGTGACCAGTACCCGCTCGTTTTTCTCGCCGCGAACACGAATTTCCTCGAGCAGGTCGTCCACCTGGCCTTTTACGGCGCGAATTTCGACCTCCGGATCCACAAGCCCGGTGGGGCGAATCACTTGCTCGACAACCACGCCGCCCGCGCGGGTGAGTTCGTAAGGACCGGGCGTGGCAGAGACATAGATGACCTGATTCAGGCGATGCTCGAATTCCTCGAAGGTAAGCGGACGGTTGTCTAGCGCTGACGGCATGCGAAAGCCGTAATCGACCAGTGTCTGCTTGCGCGAACGATCGCCATGGAACATCCCGCGTACCTGCGGAACGGTTTGGTGGGATTCGTCAATGAACATCAGGTAGTCCTGCGGCACGTAATCGAGCAGGGTCGGCGGAGCCTCGCCGGGCAAGCGGCCGCTGAGATGGCGCGAATAGTTTTCGATGCCGTGGCAGTAGCCGATGGTGCGCATCATTTCGATGTCGAACAAAGTGCGCTGCGCGACACGCTGAGCTTCAACAAATTTCCCCTGCTTCTCGAGCTCTCTCTTCCACCACTCGAGCTCTTCTTGAATGCCCACAATGGCACGGTCGCGCTGGTCCTGCGGCATGACGTAATGCGTTTTCGGGTAGATGGGGACGCGCGACAAGTCTTCGCAGCCGGCGCGGACTTCACCGGTGAGCGGATCGATCTGACGCAGCGTGTCGATCTGGTCGCCCCACATTTCGATGCGATAGGCCTGATCTTCATACGTGGGATAAATCTCGATCATGTCGCCGCGAACCCGGAAAGTGCCGCGGCGCAAGTCTTCGCTGCGCTCGTACTGGATGTCAACAAGGCGGCGGAGGAGAGCTTCGCGCGAAGTCTGGTGGCCTTTTTCGAGCATGACCAGCATGCCATAGTAAGCCTCCGGCGAACCGAGGCCGTAGATGCAAGAGACCGAGGCGACAATGACGACGTCACGGCGCTCGAAGAGCGAACGCGTGGCGCTCATGCGCAGTTTGTCAAGCTCATCGTTGATGGTTGCTTCTTTGTCGATGTAAAGATCGGCTGACGGAACGTAGGCTTCGGGCTGGTAATAATCGTAGTAGCTGACGAAATACTCGACGGCGTTTTCCGGAAAAAACGCTTTGAACTCGTGATAGAGCTGGGCGGCCAGCGTTTTATTGTGGGCGAGAACCAGTGCCGGGCGATTGGACTGCTCCATGACCTTGGCCATCGTAAAGGTCTTGCCGGAACCGGTGACGCCGAGAAGTACTTGATGCTTGTCGCCGGCTGCGATGCCGGAGAAAAGCTGGTCGATGGCGGCAGGTTGATCGCCGCGAGGCTGGTAGTTGCTGTGCAACTTGAATTTCATCGAGAAGGTCTCCTGCCGGTTTTGCCAGGCTGGCAGAAACTTTCATTATACGCTGCCATGCAAGCCGCGGACTTTGCGCCGAGACGCCCGGAATGCTCCCGTTAGTGCGGAGGCGGCCCCTGAGCTTCGGTGAGCAGCAGAACTTCGAGATCGCTCTTGGCTTCCAGGTTGTAATGCACGCTATTGGAGCCGTCGGCCTTGGCGACGACAACGTCCATTTGCTGGGTGGCATCTTCGGTGGCGCGCACGACCAGGCCGGTAGTGAGCGAAATGTAGGTGATCACTTCGTTCGAACCTTTGGCGGTGCCCATGGTTTTCAGTTGATGGAGCTTGAAATCTTCGGGCGTGGCGTCTTTGGAGGAAGATTTTTGGACCAACTTTGCGCTGGTGAGCAGCACGGCGCAATTGTCCATCGGACCGTTCGAGAAACTAGCTTCTCCGCTGCGGGAAAGCTGCGCGGGGCGGCAGGGCTCGTTGCGGACGTAATAGGTATCACGCGCCCAGCTCAGCGCGGCGATCGGGGAAGTCGCCGGCTCGGGTTGCTCGACCTTCCACTTATCTCCGATTTTCGCACGCGACGAAGGAATGGCCCAAGCTACGGCAAACCGCGCAAGCCACTCTTGCCAGATCTGCAGTTGCTCGGGAGTAAGGCTGTCGAGGCCGGCGATTTTTTCCGCAAGTCCTTCTGCGGAAATCGTGAATTCGACGGGATTCCCTTCCGGCGAGAGGGGCGGCGCTGCTGAGTCCGATTTCTCACCCGCAGGCTTGGCCGGGACGGCAAGATTGTCGTTCAGGAATTGGCCCCGGGCGTGAATCGCGAATCTGTCGCCGGCCGGCTGCAAATCGAGAACCTCAATCCGGAGCAAACCGTGAGCGTCGGTCTGCGAAGCCGTTGGAGCCAGAGCTAGCGTAACATTGCTCTCCGTCTTGACGTTTTTCGCACTTCGGTAACGGATGAGATAGGTGAGGGTTTGTCCGGCGTGCAGTTGGGGAAGGAGACTGGTGCGCTCGACCCGCGAGGGCGTGGCGGAAGCCGCAACTAGCATGCTCGCGAAAAGAAGGGTCCGCTTCATCGGATTGGACACTACACCGAGGATACCGCGAAAAAGGCCCGTGTGGAGCCTTGGCTCGGAAAACGAATTCTATTTCTCCAGCACTTTCGAGCGGCGATCGAAGAAATCGCCCATGGCCTGGTACGCGGCCGGCCAGTTGCGGCTAAGAAGAAAACCGTGAATTTCGTCGGGAAAAATGAGCTGCTCAATTTCCACACCTTTCCCGCGCCAGACGCGCGGTGAGATCAACGGTTTGCGGGAAATAGACCTCGCCGCGGTGAAGGAACAAGACGGGAGAGTTTCAGGTGTTCGCTCCGCAGGGATATTCTTGGCGTCCGAGTTATACGTGGGCCAATCGTTCACGCCGTGAAAGTCCACGCCCGCGGCACAGAGGTCGGAGTTGCGCAAAAAAGCGCCTCAGGATCGGTTGCAGGTGAACGGCTTCTACGCCCTGGTGTTCGCGGAGAAGGTAAAAACAGGCAGGGCGATCGCCGGGGCAGAGCGCTTCATCCTTGCCCTCCGCTGGTCCTGATGGCTCTGCCAGCCGGCCAAGAATGCGAGCATGCCAAAGCTCAATTCACGACTTGGGGTTGGGGCGTATTCTCAACGGTCAGACGGAGTTCATCGAGTGGCCCGGAGACTTTCAGAACATGCCCTTTTGCGGAAGCCTTTTTTGGTTTTGCTCCGGCCGGTTCCCGTGGCTCCATGGAGACACTCAAGTCCGCGTGCGAGCCAAAAGTCAGCGTACCTTGCACGGAGGTTTGCTCGCGGGGGGCATTCAGTTGCAGCCATTGCAAGACCATGCCGCGATTGCGGATCAGAAAGGCGCATTCGCCCGCGGGCCATCGGGAAGTCCCCGAGTGGGCCGCGCCGTCTAGAATGCTGGCCGGCAAATCCAAGCCGTTGAGCTCGACTTGTTTCAGATTCACTAAGCCGCTGCCGTCCAAATTCCGGAGCAGCTCTTCGCGTCCAACCCCAGCGGTCTTCAATTGCAGGTTTCCGGAAGCGGCGCCGCTCAAACGGTCCGCCAGCCCCTCCGCTCCCGGCAATTTCGCAAGATTGACGTGCTCGAGGTCGGCTCTGATTTCGTAGCTCGGGCGTGGCAAGAAGCTGGCATTGATTTTTGCCCGGACCCGGCCACCGGCCCACTCGGCCGCGGAGTTCCGCACGTCCAGCTTCAAATCCCGCAGCGACCCCTGAGCCACAACATTCTCCAGTTTCAGCTTTTCAACGGTCAAGCGAGCAATGCGAAGGCGTCCCTCAGCGTCGACGCGCCGCACGAGTTCGCTCGCGGGCGTTGTGGGAGTAACCGCTCCCAAAAAGGAATGCAGCAGCCGCTCGAGCCAGTTCGGCCGCGCGCGCGGCCCAACCCAGCGATCCAACTCGGCGGCATTCAAATGGTCCACGTTCAGATCGAATTTCCAGTGTGGGCCGCTATCCTCGTCGGTCTTACGCTCTTCTTCTATCTCTCCTACCCAATTCCCGCCAAAGCCTTCGACCCTCAGCAGGCGGGCCGCGCGCCGCCCTTCGTTCCAGCCCAAGCTCGCTTCCGCTAGATCGAGCGGCTGGTTCAAGCCCGCAACCGTCAGAGATCCTTCACTTACCGAGACCGACCCGTTCCAGCGCCCGTGGAAGGGCTCCTTCCATCTCCATTGGGTCACCGCGCTGGCTTCACCCGTGAGTTCCCATCCGTGATTGACCAGCCGGCCCAGAGAAGCGGCAAGCTTCAGAAAATCCTCGATCTTCGAAATATTTCCCTCGATGCCGATGCTCCCGGAGCCCGTCTTCAAATCCTGCGTAAACGTCAGATCCGCGGCATTCTCCGTTGCCGGGGCGGCGCGGCGCCCCTTCGGGACGTTGATTTCGCGAGGAGCACCACCGAGTGCGACACGCACGGGGCCGATCACCATGCGCGACCGCTCGCGTCCGCCGTTGACCCGACCGATTCGCAGGGGCTCGACTAATCCCGGAACCTTAACCGTGCCGCCGTCGCTGGAGAGCGCCGCAGACTCAATCGAGAGCGGCCAGCCACGCAGAATCATGCCCCCGGTAAAGTATTGGTCGGCGGTGATACCTTCGGCGACGTCGGGATGGAAGGCGCGATACCAGGCCAGCAAGTCCGAAGCCTGAACGCCCATCGAGTCCAGGCGCAATTCCATGGGAGTTGCGCTCTCCGAGGCCAAGCGGAACTTTCCGCGCAGGTTCGAGCGTAACCCTTCCACCGCGAATTGATCGGCGACGAAAGCCCCTGTTCCGACGTTCCATCGCCCACCGACGTTCACATGCAAGCCGGGATTATCGGCGCGCTCGCTCAAATCCCAGCGGTGAATTCGCCTCGCGCGCGCCTCGATGGAATAGGTCCAATCGCCTGGGCCGTCATCAGCCGACGCAGCGCTCTTCGCCGTGGCGTCCAAAGTAAACAGACCGCGGACGCCGTAATCTTGACCATGGAGAAGGCGGAAGACATCGGCGAGGGAAGCTTCGCCCCAGCGCAAGGTGATTTCCGCAGGCTGCAAGCGAGTGGAGGTCCCCGCCAGGTCCCCGTGAACGCGAATGCTCCCCGTCGATTGCAGGAGAACACCGCTGCGCCAGGGCTGCGCCTCGAGTTGGAGTTCCCAGCGGCCCGGAGAGACTTGTTCGACGCTGCCGGCAACTCCTATGAAGGCGAACGGAAGTTTCTCCTCTTGATTCTTGAAATCGATACGCCCTTCGTCGAATTCGATTCTTTGAAGGTGATGCACCGGAGGAACCGGGGAGGGCGGCCCGTAAATGCGCGGTCCTTGCGTCGAAGTGTTCTTCGCCGGAGGAAGCCAGCGCTCAAGGTTCCATCGCCCTTCAAAGTTGCGCACCAAAATGAGGCTTGGCCTGCGGAAAGACAAGGTGCCAAATTCAAAATGGCCGCCGAGCAGGCCCGTCCATCGCAAGCCGGCGCTCAGATGCTCGGCGCGCAGGAAATACTCGTAGCCGAATCCGGGGTCTTCGCCAACGGTAACTCCGTCCGCGTAGAGCTGCAGGCTTGGGAAAATGCGAGCATCAAAACTGGTTACCTCAACGGGTCGTCCAAAGGCGCGTTCGAGATGCGCGGTGAGGTAGCTGTGCACGCGATCAGTCCGCACCAGCAAGGAGACGGCCACCTGTAAGGCAACAACCGCCAACACGATGGCGAGGCCCGCCTTCCACCATTTTCTGAGCTTGCTCATGCCATCCGGAAGTTTAAGGAATTCTGGCCCCAAAAAGTAGCGCCCGCCACGACCGTGAAAGCTGGTCGCTCGCTAATGCACGGTATGAAGCATACGGCTCCATCGCGTTCGCGAAGGCAGGTGCGCGAGAGTGTCGAATACCCCTACCAGCCTCGACCAGAACGTGCTTTCCCCGGTGTAATCGTTGCTCTTCGCTTCGACCGACCAATAGATCAAGAAAGGCCGCCCCATAATCGCGTCGCGGTCCACGAAGCCCCAGAAGCGGCTGTCCCAGCTCTGATCGCGATTATCCCCCATCGCAAAATACTTCCCGGGCGGCACCACAATTTCGCTGCCCTTTACAAAACTTCGCATTTCCTGTGCCCACTCCGGCTGAAGTTGCGAGACGATCATCTGGCTTGCGGACGGAGGAAAGTTGTAGTTCAACGGGTCATAACGGGCCGCAGGATCGTGGACGACGTACGGCTCGTTAAGCATCTTGCCGTTGACATAGACCAATTGATCCACCACCTTCACACGGTCTCCCGGCAAGCCAATTACACGTTTCACAAAATGCTGATGTTCCTGGTAAGGGAATTTGAAAACAATGATGTCGCCGCGCTGGAGCGGGCGGTACGGCAGGAATTTGTCATACCAGGCGCCGGTGCCGCCAAAAATAAACTTGTTCACCAACAAGTGATCCCCGATCAGCAGCGTCCCTTCCATAGATGCCGAAGGAATCTTGAAGGCCTGCACAATGAAAGTAGTGCCGAACAGAGCCAGAATAACGGTAACCAGCAGCGATTCCAGATACTCGGAAAGTGTGGTCTCTTCCCGGCGCTCCCGGCGCTTTTCTGGCTTAGCCACCGGTGTTTGTTCCTGGACTGGGGCCAGTGTTTGCTCAGGCATTCCTGCTTAGCCTTTCACTCCTGTCCGTTCGAGTTGTTCCAGGGCGCTGCGAGCAGCCCGCTGCTCCGCCTCTTTTTTCGTGCTGCCTTCGCCCCTCGCAAGGCATTCCCCGTTAATCCAAACTTCGATCTGGAAGGTTTTTTGATGATCCGGCCCGCTCTCTCCCGCCAGGCGATACTCTGCCGCCGCTTGTCCCCGCCCTTGCAGAAATTCTTGCAGCGCCGATTTGCGGTCTGACTCCGCGATGCGCTCACCGCGTCCTTCAAGCGCCTGCTCGAACAGAACCCGCTGCAACAATTCCCTCGCGGCACTGAGTCCGGAATCCATATAAACAGCCGCCACCACCGCTTCGAAGGCATCGGCGAGCAGGGTTTGCTTCTCACGCCCGCCGGTTTTTTCTTCCCCGCGGCCCAAGCGGAGGTGCTCTCCAAGGTGCAAGCGCCGGGCTGCCGACTCGAGCGAACTTGCGTTTACAATGCGCGCCCGGCTCTTGGAAAGCTGGCCCTCGGACCAGTCCGGAAAAGCCGCGAGGAGATACTCGCTGGCCAGCAGTTCGAGCACCGCGTCGCCAAGGAATTCCAGCCGTTCGTTATCCGACCGAGGTGCGGAATCTCCCGGCGCATCCCCACTGGCTCCGCGCAACTCGGGGATCGCCGAACTGTGGGTCAAAGCTCGATCGAGCAGGTCTCGATTCGAGAACTTGTGACCGAGGCGTTCCTCCAACGCCGCGTCGGCATTCCGCATCACTGAGTGCATAATTCGGGTACGCTGCTGGCCCTGCTTACTTTGGCGCGCTCAGTTCCGTAGAGCTTTTCTTCTTGGTGTCGTCGACCTGCGCTTTGCAGACTGCCTGCATCTGGCCCGCTATGGCCGCACACTTGTTGAAAGCGGTGATGGCATCGTCGAAGTGCGAGGTGCCCTTGTTGGCCATCCCCAGCAGGTAGTAGTTGACGGGGTCGGGATTCGGGTCCACTTTCACGGCTTCGTCGAGCTCGCTGATGGCCTCCGCATTTTTTCCCCGCCGAATGTACACCAGTCCCAGACCGCTGTGGGCCATGGCCAGGTCTTGATTTTTCGCCGCGGCAAACGCCTCATCGGTCATGTTCGCCGGCTTGGGAAGCGTGGGAGCGATCTCGATCGCCTGCTTTGAATAATGTTCCGCTTTCGCGAGCAACTGGGCCGCTTCTGCCGGAGGAGTGCTCGAATTAATTTTGCGCGGAAGCGTCTGGGCCATGAGCGCGAGCGTGGACACGTCATTGGGCACGAGCGCAATTTCCTTTTCCCCGTATTCCTGCATTTTCTGCACCTGGCCGTCCTGCAAGTAAGCAAAAGTCAATGGGGCGTATACGCTGGACTTGTAGCGAGTCTCCGGGTATTTCTGGAGGAAAGCCTCGCCCGACTGGATCTTCTGTTTTACGTCGCTCATCGGCACGGCTTGGAAGGCCTTGAAGGCCGCGTCTTCTTCGGCGCTCACCGGAGGCGGCGCGCTGTCCAAGGACAGTGGGGTGACGTCCGGCGTCTTGGACTTGTCGGTAGACTGGGCCGGCGGCTGGCTCTGGCTGCCCTGGCCGCTTTGACCGCTTTGAGAGCCCTGGCTCCCTTGTGCCACAGCCAGGGCGCAAGAGCCAGTCAAGAACCCGGCTAGGATCAGCGCTTCCAACCAAAGATTCGATTTCCTTCTCATACCATTTCTCCTATTCGATCTCGTCCCCCACCCGCTTAAGGGTATCACTTGACAATCGCAAATCTACCTCGGGCCACTTTCCTGGCGAGCAAGGCAAGCTCGCCCCGCGCAAAGTCTCGTTCCTCGAACGCGCGCAAGTCCGAAGCCAAACGATCCTTTCATGCTTCCTTGTCCCTTCTATGGCTGCGGCGTAGGCTTGTCGTTTGCAGATGCGGCGAGTTCCTTTTGCGCTGCCTGCCTGGCCTCTGCTGGTCCGCCCTCGACCGCCAGCGCCGATTCGTACTCTGCTTTCGCCCCGGAGGTATTCCCTTCATAATCATAAAGCCGCGCCAGGTAAACATGCGACCAGGCCAGCACTCGGGGGTCCCCCGTGGCGGCGTGCTCTCCGCTGGTTAATCGGCCAAAGACTTGCTTAGCCCGGCCGGAATCGTGATTCATGTAGGCGACTACGCCCAAGCCAAACCAGGCGCGCGGCTGGTCGGGATACTTGCTCAAAACTTTCTGAAATGCAGCTTCGGCGCCGCGAGGGTTTCTTGCGGCAATCTGCCGCTCACCTTCGGTGAGGGAGGCGATAGCTTCCGTGTCGTTGGGTACGGTTGTCGGCAAAGCTTTTTTCGGTCGCGCTACCGCTTCGGCCGCCGCGCCGTCGGTCTCGGTCGCATCCGCAGGCGCAAACGGGATACTGGCGACGCGTTGGGCTTGCGCTTTTTCATCGATGCTCCTGACCAAATCGGGGAAATACCGTTTCATCGAGGGTTCCGACTTCTCAAAATCGCCCAACGCGGCGAACAGGGGCCTTACCAAAACGTACCCGTCAGCGTCGTTGCGGCCCAAGGCCGCTTCCCGCTCTCCCGGCGACATCCGCTTCATTCGCAATTCCACGGCGCGTACGGTGCACTCCGCGAAGTACGATGGAAAATCATCCTTGAGGTCCTTGACGAGCCGCGGCGCCTTCGCGGCGGTGTCGTAGAGCGGCTGCTTCACCGCAACGACATGGGAATACATGAGCGGGAGCGGGTCCAGCATAAAGTGCAGGAACGCGTGTCGCACCACGTCCAGAGGGATGTTATCGGCTCCGCTGAGTACCAGGGCATAGCGGTCGCCAAAATTCCTCACGTTGGTGATTCGCCCTACCAACGGTTCGACTACGATGTTGAACTTCCGCAAACCATAAGGATCGAGCATCTCTCGGAGATACCCGGTCGAGGCGTACACGACTTGTGTTAACGGTTCATGCAGGCGCTGGATTTCTCGGTTGTAAATCGGCTGCACCTGCTGCCAGAGGTCGCCAATCTTCTGTTCCTGGTAATAACTCGAAAGAAGTTCGCTGAATCCCAGAAGCGCGATCACATCGGGCGGCAATTCGTCACGCCGCAAGATTGGCTGAAACGCGGGAGCGGGCCCGGACACCAGCCCAAACCACAAGTATCGGGAGAGTGTCGCTCCAGGGTCGCGCAATTCGTGCTGCCGATAGAATTGCCGAATCGCCTCCACCGCCGGTCCGCTCTGCTGCCGCAAGCGCTCGCGCATCTGGGCACGGAAGGTGGTCCAATTGTCGGAGCTCATGTTGGACTCAAAACCTGAAGCGAGCAGCGCGCACATGGTGGTGAACATGGCTTCGCTGCCATCCACGGTCACGGTGGTTTCGGCGGGAGCCTCGGTGCGCGAGGGGAGGGCGGGCGCCGGCATTTTGTGCGGCGCCTGCGTCTGGGACTGCGATGAGGCTGGCGGGCTACCCTGCGCGGCAGCGTGCCAGGCCACGGCCGCACCGAGTCCCAAAAGCGCCGTTAGTCGTCCTACTTTTCTCATTTCCGGCTGCCGCAGCCCTCACTCGGGCAAGTCGCTTTCTCTATTTGCACCTTTAGCGTTTCTCAGCATGGAAGGGGACACCGGGGAGCGCTCCATGTCCTCTGGACGATGCTGCGGCATCCTTTCAATCTACCGTTGCCCTCACTATCCGTCAAGGAATCGCGTTTATTCGGATCGCGCTTGGGCGCAAAAGTCTTCGAAAGGCCGTCTCCGTCGAGCGCTTAAGGCGTTTCATCGGGTGCAACGCTTGCCCCCACCGATCGCATCTGCTTAGACTAGAAATCGGTACAAGGTTTTGAAACAGGATGGCTCTCGAGGAATGGCTCGGCTTCCCAGGCACTCACTCCTTCTTATCTTAGGGCTTGCTGTGTTGGGCACTCGTCGAGGTACGGTGTCCGCCCAACTGGTTCGCGCGGGGGCCACCGCGCCAGGCCAGCAAACAGCTACCGCGCAGAACAATGCGAAAACCCAAACATCCTTGGGGAAAAAGCGCGTTTCGCAAGAGATACAGCTTACCGGCGACGCGTCCTCGATGGAGACCGGCATCGACGTGGAGCCGGGCGAACACGTGGTCATTACCGCAACCGGTAAGCTGCGCTACTCTGACGCTAAAGAAGACAATGGACCAGACGGTCTTGCCCGAAACTTCCGTGATCTCCTGCGTATCCTGCCTTTTAACCAAGCGGGACGCGGCGCTCTGATTGGGAGCATCGGCGACAAGGACGTGGCGCAGCCTTTCCTGGTTGGCTCGCACTGCGATGTGGTTGCGCCCATTGCCGGGCATCTGGCGCTCGGAATCAACCAGACAAGCAACGATACCGCCAGCGGCACCTATGTCGTGGAGATTGCCGTGTACGCTCCGGAAGACGGCAAGGCGCACACCGTGGCCAAGCAAGTCGGCTCCATCTCCGGCATCGATAGCGCTCTCTTCTCCAAAATCCCGCGGCGGGTCACGGACAAGCAAGAGCATCCGGGTGATATGGTCAATTTTCTTATTCTTGGCTCGGAACCTGCCATGCAGCAGGTTTTCACCGCCGCTGGCTGGGTAAAGGTGGATGCGGACGTCCAGGATGCGATCCTCCACGGCCTTCTTGAAAGCATTTCAAAGGAGTCCTATGTGACCATGCCCATGAGCCAGCTCTATCTCTTTGGCCGCCCGCAAGACTACGGCTGGGCGCACGCAGAACCCATCAACGTCGTAAAGACCCGCAACCATCTGCGCATCTGGAAAGCTCCGTTTCCGGTTCATGAAGAAGCGCTCTGGGTAGGCGCTGCGACTCATGACATCGGACTCGAACGGGACCAGCGCAACAATGGAATTACCCACAAGATCGATCCCGATATTGATCTTGAGCGAGACTACGTCGAGAAGACGCTTTCCGCTACGGGCCTGGTTAGCGAAATTGCTTACTTCCTTCCCGACCATCCCCTGAAGGAAGCCACGACGGCAACCGGCGGCAGCTTTCATTCGAACGGCAAAGTTCTTGTGATGAAGCTCGCCGAACCCGCAACCACGCAATCGATGCTCAAGCACCGCGCTTACAGGTTCTCGGCTCGTGTGGACTGCTGCGGAAATTGCGCTCGAGCGTGCTCGTCGCTTTCTACTTGGCAGGCTCCAACTCCAGCTCGATAACGCGGTCCACTTCTTCGGGCTGCGCTTCTGGCAGCTTCAGCACCAGCCCTCCCTTGACGACGCTGACCTCGACGCTGCTTCCATCACGCAGCAGCTTCGCCGAACGTACGCTGCGCGGGATGCCTCCGAGCGCCAGCAACGGCTGATTGCAGTCCAGCACATGCACGTAAACCGTAGAACCCCGCTGCGTCGTCACGCCCCAAGGCCCCGCAGGCAGGGGACCACCACGGGTTCCATAGATGGACTGTCCGTATTGCTTGGTCCAGGTCCCGATTTCCGCCAGGCGCTCGACAAACTCCGGCTGAATCTCTCCATTCGGCATCGGGCCGACATTCAAAAGGAAATTCGCATTCATTCCCGCCGCGCGCACCACATAGCGGATCAAACCCGCCGTGCTCTTGTAGTGATCGTCGGTAATATTGAATCCCCAGGAGTTGTTCATCGTTTCCGCCGTTTCCAGCGGAAGGGCGCTCACGCCTTGCCCCGGATTGAAGCCGGTGGTGTGCCCGCCGGGCAAATCCTTCTCAAACATCTGAAAGTCCTCGCCGGGAAAGGGAGTCTTGTGATGATTGCTGCCAACAAGCGCTTGTGGCTGGAGTTGGTGAATGAGCGCATAAGTCCGCCGAAGACGCCACTCCGCGTCGGGCTTGTCCCACATCCCGTCAAACCACACGCCGCCGATTTCTCCATAATTCGTCAGCAACTCCCGCAACTGTCCATCCATGAAGTTCAGGTAAGCATCCCAGTTCCCGGAATCCGGGCGACCGGCGCCATGCCCTGTCCGTCCGCGCGGAAAATAATCCTCGGAATGCCAATCCAGTTGCGAGTAGTAGAAAAAGAGCTTGATTCCCTGGCGGTGACACTCTGCCGCAAGCATGCCGATCACATCCTTTCCGTAGGGCGTGCGCGCCACAACGTTCCAGTCGGTCAGCCTCGAATCGAACATCGCGAACCCGTCATGATGTTTGGACGTGATGGTGATGTACTTCATCCCCGCTCTTTTGGCCAGCGTCACCCACGCCGCCGGATCAAACTGGCGGGGATTGAAGAAGTTCGGTAGCTTCGCGTAGTCGGCCCGGTTGATGGGCCGGGTTTCCATCACCCATTCTCCGTCGCCCAGCACGCTGTACACCCCCCAGTGAATGAACAAACCGAACTTCGCGTCCTGGAACCACGCGCGCGCCTTGAGGTTTTCCGGCGCAGGTGTATAAGTCTCTTGCGCGCTCGCCGAAGAAAAACCGGCCAGCACCGCGCAAAGGATCGTCGCAGAGCAAACCGGTCGTAAGCGGAAATGCAGATTCATCGAGGACCTCCACAAGACATCGCCGCGACTCCTTCTCGGAGACGAAGATTTTAGCCGACGCACCGAACGATCGGTAAGGTTTCTGAAGCCACAGTATTCATTTATGTTTTGCCGCTCTTGCGCGGGCTCCCTCCAATCATTAAGACTCTCGTTTGACAATCAAGGAGTGTTATCCTCTCCTGGTTTTTGGACGGAAGTGGTCGGGTGAGAAAGATTGCTATTTGCGTGCGAACGCTTGCCTGTGCTCTCGGCATCCTGCTGATCGCTTCTGGCGTTCGGCAGAATCCGAGCGACCAAAAGTCGGGGACAACCGCGGAGCGCCAGCAGGACTGGCCAGTCTATGGAGGCTCTCCAGAGAACACTCGGTATTCCACCCTCGCGCAAATCAACCGCCAAAATGTCAAACAATTGGCCGTCGCCTGGAGCTACGACACGGGTGAGGAAGGTGGTCTCGAAACCAATCCCCTCATCGTCGGCGGAGTCCTCTACGGGCTCACGCCAACACAGAAAGTTTTCGCTTTGGACGCCGCCACCGGAAAGCAGCTGTGGAAATTCGACTCGGGCGTCACCGGGTCACAACCGAATCGCGGCCTGGCGTACTGGAGCGACGGTCAAGATAAGAGGATTCTCGTTGGCGTGATGAATTTTCTGTACGCGCTGGACGCCTCGACGGGCAAACCCATCCCCGGCTTTCGAACGCAAGGACGTATCGATCTTCGCGAAGATTTAGGGCGCACCCCCGCCAGCGCCCAGTCGATTGACCTGACTAGCCCGGGAATCGTCTACGGAGATCTCATCATCGTCGGTGGTCGCAACCCGGAAACGCTGCCCGCGCCCCCCGGCAACATTCGCGCCTACGACGTTCGCACGGGCCGATTGCGCTGGTCATTTCACACCATTCCTCATCCCGGTGAATTTGGATACAAGACCTGGCCGGCGCAAGCTTGGAAAGCCTCCGGTGCCGCGAACAACTGGGCAGGCATGGCTCTCGATCCCCGGCGAGGAATTGTCTATGTTCCGACCGGCTCCGCTGCATTTGATTTCTACGGCGCGGACCGCATCGGCGACGATCTCTTCGCGGATTGCCTGATCGCTTTGGACGCCAAAACCGGCAAGCGAATCTGGCACTTCCAGAGTGTCCACCACGATCTCTGGGATCGCGACTTCCCTTCGCCACCCGCGCTCGTCACCGTCAAGCGCGATGGCAAAAACGTGGACGCCGTTGCGCAAACTTCAAAACAAGGCTTCGTCTATTTGTTCAACCGTTCGAACGGGAAGCCCCTCTTCCCGATGGAAGTCCGCAAATATCCTTCGAGTCCCGTGCCTGGTGAGCGCGCCTCCGCGACGCAGCCGCTCCCTCGACGCCCCGCACCTTTTGCCCGCCAGCTTCTCACGGAAGAACTCCTGACCAATCGCACCCCGGCAGCTCATCAATGGGCGCTTGAGCAATTTCGAAAATTCCGAAGCAACGGCCAGTTTGTTCCATTTTCCGTCGGCAGCGACACAGTGATTTTCCCAGGCTTCGATGGTGGCGCCGAGTGGGGCGGGCCTGCCGTGGATCCCGAGGCCGGCATCATCTACATCAATTCAAATGATGTCGCCTGGACCGGTGCTCTAGCGCCCAACACCGGCAAGAACAGCCCACGTTCCGTCTATCTGAGCCAGTGTAGTGTCTGCCATGGCGAAAAGATGACCGGCTCGCCGCCGGCGATGCCGTCGCTGACCGGAGTGAGTAGCCGCCTGACAGCAACACAAATCTCCGCAGTCATCAAAAACGGAAAGGGCCGCATGCCCGGCTTCCCGAACCTCAACCAGGATCAAGTTTCTGCTCTGATCGATTACTTGGCGAGCGGCAAGGGCCAAGAAGCAAAAAGCTCGGCGCCCCTGCTGGCAATGAAATTCCACTTCACCGGCTACCGCAAATTTCTGGATCCCGAGGGCTATCCCGCCGTGGCGCCTCCCTGGGGCACGCTCAACGCCATCGATCTGAATACCGGGGAATACCTTTGGAAGATTCCCTTCGGCGAGTACCCGGAGTTGGCCGCCACCGGACAAACCGGCACCGGCACAGAAAACTACGGCGGCCCTATCGTCACCGCCGCCGGCCTTCTCTTCATCGGCGCGGCGAACTTCGACAAAAAATTCCGCGCCTACGACAAATCTACCGGCCAACTCCTCTGGGAAACAGCGCTTCCCTTCTCCGGAAATGCAACTCCGGCTAGCTATGAAGTAAACGGCCGCCAGTTTGTGGTGATTGCAGCAGGCGGCGGCAAGGATCCCAAGTCCCGTTCCGGAGGCGTGTACGTCTCTTTCGCCGTCCCCGATGAGCCCTCGAGATCGCTTGAGAGTCAACACCCCTAGCGCCGCGGCTCGAATGAGTTCGAGATCGGCGCTATTTTCACAATCTATCGCCGGGGCAGGAACAAGCCCTTTCGCTTGTTGTCTTCTTTGGAGTCGTCAAACTCGAATTAGAGCGCCCTCTTTAGCACTTCTCGGGGAACATTCGCACCGCTCACAAGCAGCACTGGAAAATCTCCGCAGCCCTCCCCCGCTTTCAGCAATGCCGCGGTGCTTGCTGCTCCGGCGGCTTCGGCAACGACGTGTTCCTCGGTGAGCAAAATCGCTATCGCCTCGAGCATCTGCTCTTCGCTGACCAACATCACGTCATCCACGAGTTGCCTCACGTCGCACACATTCGCGGCTTCTGGCGTTCGTGTGGCCAGCCCGTCGGCTATCGTGTCACAGGTTTCCGTCGTAACAACTCTTCCTTCTTTCCACGACAGGTAATACGCCGGCGCGCGCTCCGCCTGCACGCCGATAATCCTCACCTGCGGCGCCACCTGTTTCGTTGCCGCAGCAATCCCGCGAATCAGCGCCGTATCTCCCATCGGCACCACGATTGCGCTGGCCCTTGGAAGCTGCTCCAGGATTTCACACGCAATCGTCGCCGGACCCGCAGGCAAGTCCAAATCGGTTGCGTCGTTCAGGAAATAAACGCCCGGCTGCTTCGCGTACTCTGCCGCCAGTCGGAACGCCGAAGCAAGATCCCCTCCGCCGCTCTCCACAATTGCCGCACCCATGGCTGCAATTCTTCCCCGCTTAACCGGATTCGAATTGGCTGGCAAAAAGATCCTCGCCGCAATGCCGAACTCCTTTGCCGCATAGGCCACCGCCGCGCCGTGATTTCCCGTGCTCGAAGCGATCACCTCTCGCACCGTTTCCTTCTTCATGCGTTGTGCCAGCGCGTAGCAAGCCCCGCGCACCTTAAAGGATCCTGTCGGCAACTCGGTCTCTAACTTCAAATAAACATTCTTCGCCGAGCGTTGGCTCAGAAACGGCGCCGCGATCAGCCGCGTCTCGGCGAAATATTTCGCCAAAAATTTCTGTGCCTTTCGAATCGTCGCAAGGCTCGGTTGCATTGGCGCGTCCGCCCCGGCACTCATCTCATCTTTCCTTGGTTGCGGCTCGCTCCGTTTGCAGGCGCAAAAATACACAGGAGAAGGAAGCCGCCACCAGCAGCACCTCAACAAAGGCCCGGCATCATAGCAGTATCCGATAGGCACTTCGCCGCCGGGCACGGGATGAACTGTGCCGCATATAAGTTATTCTTTTTACGGGTCTTACTACAATCGCCTGCGACTTTTGGCGCGGCCTCGGGTTTCATCGAATGGGTGGTCTCAAGTGGCAAAGAGCCTCCCGGAACGGAAACTTCAAAGCCAACAAACGCGAGAAAGGTGAGAATCATGCGTATCACGCGCTTCATTTTCTTGTTCGCCCTTGCCGCCGGAATCCTGGCGATGCCCGCTCCATCTCAGGCGCAAGTTGCCGTGGGCGTCTCCATCCACATTGGGCCTCCCGCTTTGCCAGTCTATGCGCAACCTATTTGTCCGGGACCGGGCTACATCTGGGCTCCCGGTTACTGGGCTTACGGACCCGACGGTTACTTCTGGGTTCCCGGCACGTGGGTGCTCGCTCCCGAGGCGGGCCTGCTCTGGACTCCCGGCTACTGGGGATTTGGCGAAGGTGTCTATGTCTGGCACGCAGGCTACTGGGGACCGACAGTCGGTTTCTACGGCGGCATTAACTACGGCTTCGGCTACACCGGCGTCGGTTTCGCCGGCGGCTACTGGCGCGGCGGAAACTACTATTACAACCGCTCCGTGACCAACGTGAACGTCACCGTGATCCACAACACCTACAACACGACCGTCGTCAACAACAACACCACGATCAACCGTGTCAGCTACAACGGTGGTCCCGGCGGAATCGCTGCCCGGCCCACGCGCGAGGAGATGGCCGCTGAACACGAACGCCACACGCCGATGACTGTAGAGCAGAACCGCCATTTTGAAGCTGCGCGCGGCGATCGCGGCTTCCTGGCTTCGGTAAACCATGGTCGTCCGGAAGTCGCGGCAACTCCGCATTCCGGCGATTTCCGCAGTCGCGGCGTCGAGCGTGGCAGAGACGCTAACATGAACCGCCCGGCCGAGAACCGCGGCGATTCCAATCGTGCCGATAGGTCTCGTGAGAACAACGGACGCATCCGTGACGACCGCCCGCCTTCGGCACGCTCGTCGCGCGACGCTTCCTACAATTCCCGGTTGGACGAGAAACATCAGAGGGAAACCGACAAGATGCAGGGGCAACAGGATGCCGAGCGTCAAAAGCTCCAGCAGCGGCACGACCAGGAGCGGCAGAATCTTGGACGCCAGAATGCGGGCCAACAACGCCAGGAGCAGGTCCAGCACCGGCAGCAGCAGCAAATGGACCAGATGAATCGCCGGCACGAACAGCAATCACAAAAGCTAGAGCAACGCCAGCAGCGCGAAACCCAAGGGCAAGAAGGCAAGCCGCACAAATAATCGCGCGCAAAGGCGCAGGCGATAGGCAATCCACCAGCGGACAGTGCGACCGGCCTTACGCGCTACTCAGCGTGCTGAGTTCTTCTTGGGCTCTGGGGCTCCTGCGCTCCTAGAAGGCCTCGCAGGTTGCACGCGGAAGCGATCTTGCTTCCGGCTTCAAAGAGCGCGTTGCCCCACCAAGCCACGTTTTTCCCGTAGTGGGGCCGTCAGGGCGGCCCGGCCGCTCACCAACTGAGCAGGATCAGCGTGGGCGTCAGTGGTCGTGCCGGAACTGCTACGGTGCCGGCTCCATGCCTCAAGTGTATCTAAGCGATTTGTTTTCAGATCGGAAGGAAGAGAATTCCCACTCGCAAAGAGGTCCCGCAGTGTAACGAAACGTTGCCTTGCAGGCACAGGACTGGGGACCAGAGTTCTCGATCCTTGGCACGCGCCAACAAACTTTGCTCGTCTTTTGGCCCGCCCTTCGGGTAGTCGAGTCGCAGTAGAGGGGTCGGTTTCGCAACGATCCCGCCCGAGACCCGCAGGTGCGGCCTCACGGCGGATACCTGGCGTCGAAGCCGCGAAGGGCACGGCACGGGCATGCCGCGAAGCCATTCACATGTTGTGGGCACCATTTGCCGGGAACCAATCCATCGGCCTTTGGCGCTTGTGAACCTTGCGCCATCGCCATTTGTCTGACAACTGCAACGAAAACAACGCCGACAGGCCGCTACGCAATTGAAGTAGAATCCCCCTGGTCGTCTCTTGCCGGCACAGGTTCACCGGCAACCGGCGCCGCCCGCTCATGCCCAAAGCGACGGAGAAAAGGCATCTGTGGCAATCGCCACTCGCGATCTTTTTTGTCGCCCTTGCCTTGCGACTCCTCGGTGTCCGTCTGTTCTACAACAGCACATGGAACGATTATCAAGACCATCTTCTATTTGGCTTCGAGACCGGCCGCATCGCCCGCTCGATCGTCGAAGGCCGCGGTTTCGGCAATCCAATCAGTGTCCCATCCGGCCCGACCGCCTGGCTGACTCCGGTTTACCCCTACCTTCTCGCTGGCGTTTTCAAGCTTTGGGGCGTCTACACGAAAACCTCGGCTCTGGTTATTCTGAGCTGCAACTCTTTATTCTCAGCTTTGGTTTGCTACCCGCTGTTTTACATGGCGAAGCGCAGCTTCGGCCGCAGCGTGGCGGTCACCGCCTGCTGGATTTGGGCGCTTTATCCCTATTTCGTCTATATTCCCGGCGGCTTTGTTTGGGACACGTGCCTCGGCGCACTGCTCGTGGCAACGCTGTTTCTCTGCGCCTTGAAGCTCAGAGAGAAGCCAAGCTCTTTATGGAGCTGGCTCGGCTTTGGCCTGCTCGGCGGATTCACCGTGCTAACCAATGCCTCGGCGCTCACGGTTTGCTCGGTGCTCGCGGCCTGGGCCATCTTTCCCCTGTGGCAAATTTCGCGAACGCCGCAAATGTCGCCAACCTCTGTGCTTTTGCGGGATCACTGGCGCTGGCTCTCGCCGGCTCTCCTCGTCGCGGCCGGACTTATTATTACGCTTCTCCCCTGGCAGTTCCGCAACTATCGCGCCTTTCACGCCCTTGTGCCCCTCCGCGACAACTTTTGGCTCGAATTCTGGGATGGCAACGACGGTAACACAACAAGCTGGGTGGACATCGACAGGCATCCCACGATCAATCCCGACGAAGGGGCCTTATTCGCCAAGCTCGGCGAAATTCCCTACATGCGAGAGAAGCGCCGCAAAGCCCTTGATTTCCTTGCCCTCCATCCAGGCTTGTATTTGGTTCAATGCGTGCGAAGATTCTTGTACGTCTGGACGGGCTACTGGAATCTTGATCCGTCCAACCTGCTGGACGAGTTTCACGGTTTCGCCAATGTCTATCTGACTTCCTCGCTCACACTGGCCATGCTCCTTGGCCTCTGGCGCTCCCGGCGCAATTCTGGCTCTCTTCTTAGGGAAGCTTCTCCCGCGTCTCGCGAGGCCGTCCTACCTTATCTGTTGGTCTTGTTGATTTATCCTTTGATCTTCTATATCACGCATCCGACCATTCGCCACCGCCACGTCATTGATCCCGAAATCGTTGTCCTCGCCGCCCTCGGTCTCCGCTCTCTTTTTCCAACCTCGAGTTCCAGCAAGTCCCCCGGTATTCCGCCGACTGCTACCGCTTCGTAGCCGAACCAGCCGTGGTTGGGTGGCTCCCCGCAAACGGTTTGCTGAACTCAGCGGCCTGCCGACAGCGCAGCTTCTTGAGTCTTTCTCGACTCTCTCCACAGTTCGAGATAAGGCTGCAATTCGCGCATCATTTTCTGGAACTGCGCCAGGTCGAGCGACTGCGCGCCGTCGCTCATAGCTTTTTCTGGAGCGGGGTGCACCTCAACGATCAAGCCATCCGCGCCAATCGCCACGCCCGCGCGCGAAACCGCCGGCACCAGGCTGCGCTTCCCCGTCGCGTGGCTCGGATCCAAAATCACCGGCAGGTGCGTCAACTCGTTCAGCACCGGAATTGCTGCGATGTCGCAAGTGTTTCGCGTCGCCGTTTCGAATGTCCGAATTCCCCTCTCGCACAAGATCACATCCGGATTCCCATGGGCGGTGATGTATTCCGCGGACATCAGCAACTCCTTCACCGTGCTGCTCAACCCCCGCTTCAGCAGCACCGGCCGCCCGCATTTTCCCAGCGCTTTCAGCAGCATGAAATTCTGCATGTTCCGCGCGCCCACCTGCATCACGTCGGCGTATTGCGCCACCAGGTCCACGCCGCGCTCGCTCATCACTTCCGTAATAATCGCCAACCCCGTCGCCCGCTTC
>Ga0182039_10000222_pt1 | contig 29613 bp, 24 predicted proteins | sample sta12Can44000111_FD_125975 | JGI IMG/M metagenome (GOLD analysis project Ga0182039, IMG submission 125975) | Lab enrichment of tropical soil microbial communities from Luquillo Experimental Forest, Puerto Rico - statanox.12C.anox.44.000.111 | ecosystem: Environmental > Terrestrial > Soil >...
GCATTGAGATCGCGGCTCGCATCGGGGCCGAGTTCGGCGACGGCGTGTGGTATGTCGATCTGGCGCCGATCACGCATCCCGCCGTGGTGGCGGTCGCGGTGGCCCGCGCGCTGGGCCTGCCCGACCAGCCCGACCGCTCCACGATGGACACGCTGCTGCGGTTTGTTCGCGACCGTCAGATGCTGGTGGTGCTGGACAACTGCGAACATCTGCTCGATGCGAGCGCGGAGCTGGTCGTCGCGTTGCTCGGTGCCGCGCCGGGGCTGACGCTGCTGGCCACGAGTCGTGAGCCGATTGGCGTTGCGGGTGAGGTGAGCTGGCGGGTGCCGTCGCTATCGGTGGCCGAAGAGGCGATCGAGTTGTTCGCTGACCGCGCCCGGCTGGCCCAGCCCGGCTTCACCGTCACTGACGACAACGCCGCGACGCTGGCCGAAATCTGCCGCCGCCTGGATGGCATGCCGTTGGCGATCGAGCTGGCGGCGGCGCGGGTGCGGGCTTTGTCGCCGGCCGACATCCTCGATGGTTTGCGTGACCGGTTCCGGCTGTTGACCGGGGGAGCGCGCACCGCGGTGCGCCGCCAGCAGACGCTGCGCGCCTCGGTGGACTGGTCGCATGCTCTGTTGACCGAACCTGAACGGGTCGTGTTTCGCCGGCTGGCGGTGTTTCTGGGCGGCTTTGACCTCGACGCAGCCCAGGCGGTCGCCGGTGGCGGAGATGTGGAGCGTTATCAGGTCCTGGATCTAGTTACCCTGCTGGTCGACAAGTCGCTGGTGGCGGCAGAAAACGCCAGCGCCCGTATGCGATACCGGTTGCTCGAAACCGTGCGCCAGTACGCGCTGGAGAAACTGGCGGAGTCCGGCGATGCCGACACCGTGCGTTCGCGTCACCGCGACCATTACACGGGGCTGGCGGGGCTGCTCGACGCGCCGGCGGGCGGTGATTATGAGCAGCGCATCGAGCAGGCGGAAAGCGAGATCGACAACCTGCGCGCCGCGTTTTTGTGGAGCCGGGAAAACTCCGATATCGGGCTGGCGTTGGCGCTGGCGTCGTCGCTGCAGCCGCTGTGGCTGGCGCGGGGCCGCTTCCGGGAGGGGCTGGCCGCGTTTGACGCCGCCCTGGCCGACGACAACGCGCCGCACGCCGAGGTGGTGCCCGCGGTGCGGGCGCGGGCGCTGGCCGACCGAGCCCTGCTCGCCGCCCTGATGGGGGACGCGGACAGCTTCGAGCAGGCTCAGCAAGCCCTGGCGATCGCCCGCGAGGTCGACGATCCGGCCCTGCTGGTCCGGGCGCTGACCGCCTGCGGCCCTATCGCCGCCATCAGCGCCGAGACGGCCCGGCCGTACCTGGCCGAGGCGATCGGCTTAGCCCGGGAGTTGGACGATCGGTGGCGGCTCGACCAGATCCTCGCGTGGCAGGCGCTCGTGGCACTCACGGAGGGTGACCCGATCGCGGGGCGCGCGGCCGCAGAAGAAGGACGCGATCTCGCCGACGCGATCGGTGACCCGTTGGTCTCGCGTCAGTGCCGCTGGGGCCTCGGGGTCGCATGGCTCATGCGCGGCGATCTGATCGCCGCCGTCGCACAATTCGGCGAACTGGTGGCCGAGGCCGAGGCCGCCCACGATGCGCTGATTAAGGCGCAAAGCCTCACTGGCCAGGGCCTCGGGCTGGCGTGGCAGGGTGACACGGCCGCGGCCCGGGCCGCGGCCGACGCTGCCATCGAGGCCGCCGCCGAGGTCGGCGAGATTGCCGCGGGCAACGCCTACATGGCGCTGTGTCAGGCGGCCCTCGCCGCCGGCGACGTTGCGACGGCACAGGATGCGAGCGAGACGGCCTGGCAGCACCAGAGTGTGGTGCCCGTGATGGCGGCGCAGGGTCGCATCTACATTGCACAGGCCGCGCTGGCGGGCGGGGATCTGGTCGCGGCCCGCCGCCGGGCCGACGACGCGGTCGCAACGGCGACCGGCTTTTTCCTGACGGCGGCGCTGGTCACGCGGGCTCGCGTGGCGATCGCGCAAGGCGAGCCCGACCAAGGCGAACGCGACGCTCACGACGCGCTCGCGATGGCGGCCGAAATCGAGGTGCACCTGGTCGTTCCCGACGTCCTGGAGTACCTCGCCACCTTGGCCGGCGATAGCGGCAGTCACCGCGAAGCGGTGCGGCTCTTCGGCGCGGCACACGGCATCCGGCAACCCATGGGCGTCGTCCGTTTCAAAGTCTGGGACGCTAGCTACGAGACTGCGGTAGCGGCGGTTCGTGATGCCTTGGGCGAGCGGGACTTTGACGCGGCATGGGCTGAGGGTGCGGCTCTGTCAATCGAGGAGGCGATTGCCTACACGCAGCGTGGTCGCGGCGAACGCAAACGACCCACCAACGGCTGGGCCTCGCTGACGCCGACCGAGCGCGACGTCGTACAACTGGTCAGCGAAGGACTGTCCAACAGCGACATTGCCACCCGGCTTTTCGTCTCGCCCCGTACCGTGCAATCCCACCTGACCCACGTCTACTCCAAACTCGGCCTCAGCTCCCGCGTGCAGCTCGCCCAAGAGGCAGCGCGCCACGCCTGAGCGGGTGCATGCCATTTCCGCTCATGTTTTGCCGATGGAGGTCGGGGCAGATCGAAGCCGACCGCCATGATCATTCATAACCGCAAGCATCATCAGTTCCCCCTTTCCGGGCTAACGTCTTCAGGGGTCCGAGTTCGTGCCCCCGCGCACCTGGCGGTTTTCAGGGTGAAGTGCCGTTAGTCGATTAGGGGTGTACGCATTAGCCAACGTTGTAGCGATCTGCCGCGCTGGGTATATGTTCCCGCCGCTGTGGGGACCGCGTTCGTTGTGCTGCCGTTGTTCGCGATCGCGATCAAGGTCGACTGGCCGAATTTTTGGTCGCTGATCACCAGTCCCTCGTCGAAGACGGCGCTGTTGCTGAGTCTGAGGACCGCCGCCGCCAGCACCGTGTTGTGCGTGCTGCTGGGAGTCCCCATGGCGGTGGTGCTCGCCCGCAGCGGGGCGCGGCTGGTGCGGCTGCTGCGCCCGCTGATCCTGGTGCCGTTGGTGCTGCCGCCGGTGGTGGGCGGCATTGCCTTGCTCTACGCGTTCGGCCGGCTGGGGCTGATCGGACGGTATCTGGAGGCCGCCGGCATCAGCATCGCGTTCAGCACGACCGCCGTGGTGTTGGCGCAGACCTTCGTCTCGCTGCCATTCCTGGTGATTTCCCTCGAGGGGGCCGCCCGCACCGCCGGAACCGACTACGAGTTGGTCGCGGCGACGCTAGGGGCGCGACCCAGCACGGTCTGGTGGCGGGTGACCCTGCCGTTGCTGCTGCCAGGCATGACGTCGGGAGCGGTGTTGGCGTTCGCCCGCTCACTGGGGGAGTTCGGCGCGACGCTGACGTTCGCCGGTTCCCGGCAGGGGGTCACCCGCACCCTGCCGCTGGAGATCTACCTGCAACGGGTGACCGATGCGAACGCGGCCGTGGCGTTGTCGATACTGCTGGTGGCGGTGGCGGCGTTGGTGGTTTTGGGTCTGGGCGCGCGCCGGCTGACCGGGACCGACACCAGGTAGCCGGGCATGAGCGAGTTACAGCTTCGCGCCGTCGTCGCAGAACGGCATCTGGATGTGCAGTTCTCGGTGTCGGCGGGCGAGGTTCTCGCCGTGCTCGGTCCCAATGGCGCCGGCAAGTCGACCGCGCTGCACGTCATCGCCGGGTTGGTTCGCCCCGACGAGGGGGTGGTGCGGCTGGGGGATCGGGTGCTGACCGACACGGTGGCCGGGGTGGACGTGGCAACCCACGACCGCCAGGTGGGGCTGCTCCTGCAGGATCCGTTGCTGTTCCCGCACATGAGCGTCGCGGCCAACGTCGCCTTCGGACCGCACAGCCGCCGGCGGGTGTTTCGCGGCTCCCGCGCCGACGAGAAAACGACGGCGCTGCGCTGGCTGCGGGAGGTGGATGCCGAGCGCTTCGCCGACCGAAAACCGCGGCAGCTGTCCGGGGGTCAAGCCCAGCGGGTGGCGATCGCGCGCGCGTTGGCGGCCGAACCGGAGGTATTGCTGCTCGACGAGCCGCTGACCGGACTCGACGTCGCCGCGGCCGCGGGCATCCGCGCGGTGCTGCGCAACGTGGTCACCCGAACCGGTTGCGCGGTAATTCTGATCACCCATGACCTGCTGGACGTGTTCACCCTGGCCGATCGGGTGCTGGTGCTCGAATCGGGGAGGATCGCCCAGGTCGGCCCGGTGGCGGACGTGCTGGCCGCGCCGCGCAGCCACTTCGGGGCCCGCATCGCCGGCATCAACCTGGTCAACGGGACGATCGGACCCGACGGGTCGCTGCATGCCCGCTCCGGCGCGCGCTGGCATGCGACCCCGGCCCCGGAGTTTGGGGAGCAGCTAGCCCCCGGGGACAACGCGGTGGCGGTGTTCCCGCCCACCGCGGTGGCCGTATATCGAGACCAGCCACACGGCAGCCCACGCAATGCGGTCGAGGTGACCGTGGCGGAGCTGGATGTCCGCGGGTCCGCGGTGCTGGTGCGCGGCCAAGTGCAGCCCGATGGCGCCCCAGGGCTGGCCGCGGAGATCACCGGCGACGCCGCCGCCGAGCTGCGGCTGACGCCCGGGGAGCGGGTGTGGTTCTCCGTCAAAGCTCACGAAGTGGCTCTGTACCCGGCGTTGCATCCCTCGCCGCGATGACCTGCATCGACGCGAAACAGATTGCACATTGGCAACATCCGAAATACCGCATCGCATCGGCCGCACGCCATCCTTGCTTCACAGCTGTAACGAGGTAGGTTCGTCGCCATGGATCAGGTGGACCCGAACTCGACACGTCGCAAAGGACTGTGGACGACGCTGACGATCGCCACGGTGACCAGTGCCGTAGCCGTCACCATCGCATTACCCGCGACGTCCAACGCCGATCCGGAGCCCGCGCCCCCTGTGCCCACAACGGCGTCCCCTTCGCCCACGACGACGACTCCTCCACCAACGACAACGACCCCGCCGCCCCCGCCCGGCTCGCCGCAGGCCCAGCCGGGAGAACCGAACGCGGCGCCGCCACCGCCGGTCGATCCGAACGCACCCCCACCACCACCGGCCGTCGACCCGAACGCCGGCCGGATCGGCAATGCCGTCGGAGGATTCAGCTTCGTCATGCCCCCCGGCTGGGTGGAGTCCGACGCGACGCACCTCGACTATGGCTCGGAGTTGCTCAGCAAGGCCATCGGAGAGCCGGCGCCCGGACAACCGCCGCCGGTCGCCAACGACACCCGCATCGTCATGGGCCGGCTGGACCAAAAGCTTTACGCGAGTGCCGAAGCGAGCAACTCACAGGCCGCGGTCCGGCTGGGCTCGGACATGGGTGAGTTCTTCATGCCGTATCCCGGTACCCGGATCAACCAGTCGACGGCCCCGTTGACCGCCGCCAACGGGATCACCGGAAGCTCGTCCTACTACGAGGTCAAGTTCAGCGATCCGTCCAAGCCGAACGGCCAGATCTGGACGGGCGTCGTCGGCTCGCCCGCGACGGGCGGCGGACCCCCGCAGCGCTGGTTTGTGGTGTGGCTTGGGACCTCGAACGACCCAGTGGACCAGGGCGCAGCCAAGGCGCTGGCCCAATCGATCCAGCCCTGGGCCCCACCGCCGAACCCGGCAGCGGCTCCGGGTGCTCCGGCTCCGGGAGCCTCGACACCGACCCCTGCCCCGGCTCCGGGACCCCCAGCGCCGAACCCGGGTGCGCCGGCGCCGGCGCCCGCTCCGGCCCCGGGGCAAGCGCCCGCCTGAGAAGTCACCCCTTCTCCGACATCGGCGCCGCAGCGGACCGTATCGGGCTGAGCATTCTTGAAGTGGTTGGGTTACGTTAAGTCCATCGCGGCCACACGACGGCCCAGCAGTTGAACTGGGCTTTTGCTAGCGATTGCAAGGAGACCCGCATGGACGTCATTGCTTCAACCGAATATCTTGCCCGCTCGACGACCCTGACCAGCGTCGGTTGGATCGGCTACATCATCATCGGCGGTATCGCCGGCTGGATCGCCGGCAAGATCGTCAAGGGCCGCGGATCCGGCATCCTGATGAACATTGTGATCGGCGTCATCGGCGCGTTGATCGGCGGATTTCTGCTGAGTTTTTTCGTCGACACCGCATCCGGCGGCTGGTGGTTCACCCTGTTCACCGCGATTCTCGGCTCGGTGATCCTGCTCTGGATCGTCAGCAGGGTGCGAAAGACCTGATCGGCGTTAACCCGTTGCGGCCGTGGCAAATAGCGGCAAGATGGACTGATGCCCCCAGCGGCGACCGCGACGATGCGCGCATGGCGAGTGCGCCGGCCCGGACCGATGGATACCGGCCCGCTCGAGCAAGTCACCACCGAAGTGCCGCGCCCCGAGCCGTCGGAGTTGCTGGTTGCCGTGCGTGCGTGCGGGGTGTGCCGCACTGACCTGCACGTCACCGAAGGCGACCTGCCCGTGCACCGCGACCGGGTGACCCCCGGCCACGAGGTGGTGGGGGAGGTCACCGAGGTGGGCGACGCGGCCGGCGACGGGTTCAAGGTGGGCGACCGGGTGGGCATCGCCTGGCTGCGGCACACCTGCGGCGTGTGCAAGTACTGCCGTCGGGGCGACGAGAACCTGTGTCCTGAATCCCGCTACACCGGCTGGGACGCCGACGGTGGGTACGCCGAATTCGCCACGGTCCCTGCCGCTTTCGCGCACCACCTGCCGAGCGGCTACAGCGACAGCGAGCTCGCGCCGTTGTTGTGTGCCGGCATCATCGGATACCGCTCCCTGCTGCGCGCCGAGCTGCCACGGGGTGGACGGCTGGGTCTGTACGGCTTCGGCGGCAGCGCCCACATCACCGCGCAGGTCGCGTTGGCGCAAGGCGCCGAGGTGCACGTGATGACCCGCGGAGCCGAGGCACGCAAGCTGGCGCTGGAACTCGGCGCCGCGTCGGCTCAAGGCGCCGCCGATCCGCCACCGGTGCCGCTGGATGCCGCGATCTTGTTCGCGCCCGTCGGTGAGCTGGTACTGCCCGCGCTGGAGGCGTTGGACCGCGGCGGCACCTTGGCGATCGCGGGGATTCACCTGTCCGATATCCCACCGCTCAACTACCAGCGTCATCTGTTTCAGGAGCGCCAGGTGCGGTCGGTCACGTCGAACACCCGGGCCGACGCGCGGGCCTTTCTCGACTTCGTGGGGAAGCATCGCATCGAGGTGACCGCGCCGGAATACCCCCTCGGGCAGGCCGATCGGGCACTGTCGGATCTCAGCGCCGGCCGCATCGCCGGTGCGGCCGTGCTGCTGGTGTGACGAAGGCTCAGGCCGACAGGTGCCAGACCAGCGCCGCGGCCAGGGCACCGAGCCCGTTCAGTGACCAGTGCAGCGCGATCGGCGCGATCAGGCTGCCGCTGCGTCGGCGCAGCCAGCTGAAGACGAACCCGGCCGCGCCGGTGGCCAACACCGCCAACGTCACCCCGGCCAGCATCCCGACGACCCCGCCGCCGAACAGCCGGGTGAAGCCGACATTGTTGTTCGTGAGGCCCAGCGACGTGGCGACGTGCCAGAGACCGAACAGCAGCGAGCCCGCCAGAGCGACGCCGCGAAAACCCCAGGCCCGGTTCAGCGCGCCGTGCAGCACACCCCGAAAGGCCAGCTCCTCGGGGATGACTGTCTGCAGAGGGATGATGACCATCGACGCGATCAGGGCGCCGGAGATCGTGGCGTAGTGGTTGTTCAGGAACATTGGCCGGGTCATCGGCAGCAGCACACCGACTGCGATGACCGACGCCACGACGGCCACGGCGCCCAGCGCGTAGGCCAGCCCGGGCTTCCAGTGTTCGCGGCCAAGACCGAGGTCGGTCCAGCCCAACCCGCGGTACCGCATCAAGACGACGAGCCCGACGGCGGCGGCCGGGACAGTCGCGATGCTCGCCCACGGCGTGGTGAAGTGCGCGATCAGGTTGGTCAGCACCAGCACCACAACAACCACGGCGATGTCGAGATGGATCCGGAACCGATGCAGCGCCGACAGCCGCGACGCCACGGGATGGGCGTCGGCGGCAACCGTCGCGTCGAGCATTGGGCAAGTTTACCTGCGGGCCGCGGCCCGTCCGCTCAGCTCAGTCGGCTCGGGAAACCTGAAGCGCACCGGCGGCGGCATGCTGGCGGGCGCGGAAGGCCTTGACCTTGGCGCGGTTGCCGCAAGTGCCCATCCCACACCAATGCCGGTTCCGGGCTCGCGACGCGTCGATGTAGAGGCGCGTGCAGCCAGGATCGGAACATTCCTTGACCTTCTCGATGTCGGGTCCGGCATAAAGGTCGAGCAGATCGGCGGCCAGCCTCGCGAGCAGCTGCGAAGCGGTGCCTCCGCGGCTCACAGATCCGTTCGGGTGCAATACCGGCGCGAGCTGGGGTTGAGACGCGTGCTCATTGAGCAGGTCGGCGTCGGCGACTTTGGGCCGGCCACCCTCGAGCCGTGCGAAAACGACCCGGTAGATGGCTTCGCGCAGCGCGATCGCGGCCGCCAGTTCATCGTCGGTGATCTCGATCGCCGCGTCCACCAGCCCGGCCTGAACCGCCCAGTCCGACAACTGTCGCGGGTTGGTCAACAGTTCCTCGCGGGCTGAAGTGCGATATCTCAGCGTGCCGGCGAAATCCAAGCACCGCCGCCCGCTCACGTAGTGGAACTTCATGTAACCATCTTGACAGGTTTCATCATTTCGGGCAAGCTGTAACTATCCAAGACGGTTACACAGCCAGAAAGAACACGCGGGCAGGAGAAACTAATGGCTACGACGGTATGGGCGTTGGTCTCGATCTTCGGCATCGCACCCTTCGGTGCCCTTGCCATCGACAGGCCGCTCTACGGCAACTGGATCTGGCGCATCGACGCTGACAAGCCGAGGGACTATCAGGCCAGCTAGCCCGGGGAGGTTCGGCTCGCAAGATCACCGACGCCGGGATGGTGCGTCTGGGGACCGACGTTGATCGGCCCTTCCGCTCGCTGAGCTCACGGGTTCGTCCCGCCCTCCCAGGTCCACCGCGCGATCGCCGGGTCGTCCTCACCGTGCTCGCGGGTATAGCTGCGCGCCGCGAGACGGGCGTCGACCATGCGCTGGCGCAGCATCGCGGCTTGGCTGGCCAGCCCGTCCACCCGGTCGATCACGTCCATGACCAGGTGGAAGCGATCGAGGTCGTTGAGCATCACCATGTCGAACGGCGTCGTCGTGGTGCCCCGCTCCTTGAAGCCGCGCACATGCAGCTGATGGTGGTTGGTGCGGCTGTAGGTGAGTCGGTGGATCAGCCACGGGTAGCCGTGATAGGCGAAGATGACCGGCTTGTCGCGGGTGAACAGCGCGTCGAACTCCCTGTCCGGCAGGCCATGCGGATGCTCGGAGGCCGGCTGCAGGCGCATCAGGTCGACGACGTTGACCACGCGCACGGCCAGGCCGGGCAGTTCGCGACGCAAAATGTCGGCGGCGGCCAACGTCTCCAGCGTCGGAATGTCCCCGGCACAGGCCAAGACGACATCCGGTTCGGCGGTGGCCGTGCTCGCCCACTGCCAGATGCCGAGACCGCGTGCGCAGTGGGCGATCGCCTGCTCCATGTCCAGATAGGCCAGCGCGGGCTGCTTGCCCGCCACGATGACGTTGATGTAGTCGCGGCTGCGCAGGCAGTGGTCCGCCACCGACAGCAGAGTGTTGCCGTCCGGCGGCAGGTACACCCGCGTCACCTCCGCCCGCTTGTTCGCGACCAGGTCGATGAATCCGGGATCCTGATGCGACGCGCCGTTGTGGTCCTGACGCCACACGTGCGAGGTAAGCAGGTAGTTCAGCGACGCGATCGGCCGCCGCCACGGCAGTTCCCGGCTGGTGGCAAGCCATTTCGCGTGTTGATTCATCATCGAGTCGACGATGTGGACGAAGGCCTCGTAGCAGTTGAACAGGCCGTGCCGGCCGGTCAGCAGGTAGCCCTCCAGCCAGCCCTGGCACAGGTGCTCGGAGAGGACCTCCATCACCCGGCCGTCGGGCGCGAGGTGCTCGTCGTCCGGATCTACCTCCGAAAGCCAGACCTTGTCGGTCGCCCCGAATACGGCGTCCAGCCGGTTGGAGGCGGTCTCGTCGGGGCCCATGAGGCGGAATCGGTCCCTGTTGCGGGCGATCACGTCCCGCAAGAAGGTGCCCAGTATCCGGGTGGCCTCGTGCATTTCGGCGGCCGGCTGCGACACCGCGACCGCGTAGTCGCGGAAGTCCGGCAGGTCCAGGTCATGCAGCAGCAGCCCGCCGTTGGCGTGTGGGTTGGCGCTCATCCGGCGATCACCGCGGGGCGCCAGCGCCCGCAGCTCGGGACGCAGGGCGCCGTCGTCGTCGAATAACTCCTCGGGCCGGTAGCTGCGCAACCATTCCTCCAGCTGCGCGCGATGCGCGGGATTGTCGTGCGTTTCGGCCAGCGGCACCTGATGCGATCGCCAGGTGCCCTCCACCCTCTTGCCGTCGACCACCTTCGGGCCGGTCCAGCCCTTGGGGGTGCGCAGGACGATCATCGGCCACACGGGTCGCCCCGACTGGTTGCCGCCGCGCGCCGCGCTCTGGATGGCCGCGATGTCGTCGAAGGCGTCGTCGAGCGCGGCGGCCAGCTGCTGGTGCACGTTGGCCGGGTCGTCACCGGCCACCGTGATGGGCCGGTAGCCGTAGCCGCGCAGCAGCGATTCGAGTTCCGGGTGGGGGATGCGGGCCAGCACCGTCGGGTTGGCGATCTTGTAGCCGTTGAGCTGCAGGATGGGCAGCACCGCCCCGTCGGTGACCGGGTTCAGGAACTTGTTCGAGTGCCAGCTCGCGGCCAGTGGCCCGGTTTCGGCCTCGCCGTCGCCGACCACGCAGGCCACGACCAGATACGGGTTGTCGAGCGCCGCGCCGTAGGCATGCACCAGCGCGTAGCCGAGCTCGCCACCTTCGTGGATGGAGCCCGGCGTCTGGGCCGCGACGTGACTCGGGATGCCGCCGGGAAAGGAGAACTGCCGGAACAGCTTTCGCAGTCCGTCGGTGTCCTCCTCGATGCCGGTGTACACCTCGCTGTAGGTCCCTTCGAGGTAAGCGTTGGCGACCAGCCCGGGGCCGCCGTGACCGGGCCCGGTGACGTAGATGACGCTGGCGTCGCGGTTGCGGATGATGCGGTTCAGGTGCGCATAGATGAGGTTGAGCCCCGGCGTGGTGCCCCAGTGCCCCAGCAGCCGGGGTTTGACGTGCTCAGCCGACAGCGGCTGGTTCAGCAGCGGGTTGTCCAGGAGGTAGATCTGCCCGACCGACAGGTAATTGGCGGCGCGCCAGTACTTGTCGATGAGGGCCAATTCGTCGGCGGAGAGGACTTGAGAACCGGAAGTCGCGGCTGTTGCGGTTTCTACGCTCATCCGGCCGATTGTGCGCGCCTCCTATGAACGGCGCCTTACGCGGTGGTCATTCTTCGCCACGAGCCCGGGCCTCGTAGGCCCGGCGCTGCTCGACGTCGACCTCATCGGTGAAGAAATGCTCGCCACCCAGGGCGCGGTTGAGGCCCTCGGCCACCGGGCGCGGCATGAACTTCGCCGAAGCGACCAACGCACCAATCATTTTCGTGACCCGCACCCGCGGCTTGGGGTGGGCCACGAGCCCGACGATCGCTTCGGCGATGTCGGACGGCTCGGCGTTCTTGAATCCCTTCGCCCCGTGAGTGCCCGCGACCAGCTCAGTGTTGACGAACGTCGGCAACACGATCGAGAATTTCACGCCGCTCTTCCGGTATTCAAGCCTGGCTGTGTCGGTGAAGCCAACCACCGCGTGCTTGCTGGCGCAGTAGGTGGCCGCGCCCGGGATATACCCCTCCCCGGCGAGCGACGCGACGTTGATGATGTGGCCCTGTCCGCGGGGGACCATGCGCTGGGCCGCCAGCTTGGTGCCCAGGATCACGCCGTAGACGTTGATGTCCAGGATCCGCCGGGTAACCGCGTCCGGTTCGTCGACGATCCGGCCAAGTGGCATGATGCCGGCGTTGTTGATCAGCACGTCCATCGGGCCGAGTTGGCGCTCGACGTCGTCCAGGAAGTCCGAAAACGAGTGCGGGTCGGTGACGTCGAGTTTCCCGTAGACGTCGAGGCCGAGCGCGGCGCCCGACTCCTTCACCCGCACCTCGTCGATGTCGCCGATCGCGACTTTGGCGCCCAGATTGTGCAACGCGGTCGCGGTGGCCAGTCCGATTCCCCGTGCACCGCCGGTGATCACGATGACTTTGTCGCGGACCTTGAGGCCGATGGAAGCCGTGTCTGCCATGTTCGTCCTTTGTGCGGGTTGACGGGTGTCAGGTTGCGGTTTGGTAAGCACAGCACTCGACGTCGGGCTTTCGCAAATAACCGGCGAATCAGTGCAGGCTGAGCCACACCAGGCTGCCAGCGCCGGCCACCGCGCAGTAGATGGCAAACGGTGTCAGCGTACGAGTCTGGAAGTACCGCGTGAGATAACGCACCGCAAGGTAGGCGCAGACGAAGGAGGCGATGCTGCCGGCCAGGACCTGGCCATGGATTCCCGTTCCGAGCGGCCCGAAAAGCTCCGGGATCTTGTAGACCCCGGCTGCCAGGATGATTGGCGTCGCCAGCAAAAAGGAGAAGCGGGCGGCGTCTTCGTGCGACAGGCCGCGCCACAGGCCGGCCACAATGGCGATGCCAGACCGGCTAATGCCGGGTAACAGCGCCAGGATTTGGGAGGAACCGATCACCAGACCCCGGCGCATCGGTAGTTGGGCGAGCCGATTGTCGACCGCCTCGCCAGCGTGTGGCTGGTCGGGCTGGTCTGCATCGCCAGTCGGCGAGACGCGCCTGCGCAGAACCTCACCGGCATAGAGGGCAATGCCGTTGAGGAGCAGGAACGCCGCCGCCGGAATCGGTTTGCCGAGTGTGGTCCGGAAGAGGTGTTCGAGGGCCACCCCGGCCAGGCCCACCGGGATGGTGGCAACCACGATCAGCCAGGCGAGCCGCTCGTCCGGAGTCTGGATTCGGCGATAGCGCGCCGACGACACGAACCCGGCCACGATGCGCAGCCAATCACGCCAGAAGAACACCAGCAGGGCGGCGGCCGTGGCGACATGCAGGCCGACGATGAACGCCAGATAGGGCGACTCGGGGGTGGAGACGTTGAGGTCGCGGGCCCATTGCCCGCCAACGAGCGCCGGCACCAACACCGAGTGGCCGAGGCTGGACACGGGGAACAGTTCGGTGACGCCCTGGAACGCGCCGACCACCACGGCCTCGACGTAGCTCAAGTGCGCGCTCACGGGGCGGGTGCCTCCCTCGGATGGTCTCGACAAGTTTGTGGGTACGACCTCGCGGATCGGCCTGTGACGTTAGCCGACGCCATCGTCACCAAGATCCCCGGCCGGGGTTTTTATCGAATCACCCTGCACAGCTTGGCTTTTGGCTCAGCGCCGCTCATTATGGGGCGCTGATCGCAAAGCCGACCAGGCAGGTAGTGTGGGCAGATGGTCGACGGGTTGCTCGACGCCGTGCGCGTCCTCGACCTCTCCAGTGGCAACGCCGACGAGGTGACCCGGCTGTTCGCCGACCTGGGTGCCGACGTCCTCAAGGTGGAACCCCCGGGCGGAAACCTGGCACGCGACGAATCGCCGACGCTGGCCGGCGCGAGCATCCCATTCGCGGTGCACAACGCCAACAAGCGCAGCACCGTGCTGGACCCGCTCGACGAAAGCGACTGCGACCGGTTCCTCGATCTCGCCGCATATGCCGACATCATCGTGGACAGCGGCCTCGACGGGCTCGCCGGCGCGTTCGGAATGTCGGGCGCGGAGTTGGCCAATCAGTACCCGCACCTGGTGGTGCTGTCGATCACCGATTTCGGCGCGACGGGTCCGTGGTCGTCATGGCGTGCCACCGCTCCCGTGTTGTACGCGATGTGTGGCTCCCTCGCTCGATCCGGTCCCGCCACCGGCACCCCCGTGTTGCCGCCGGACGGGATCGCCTCGGCAACCGCCGCCGTACAGGGAGCTTGGGCGGCACTCGCCGCTTACTACAACCGATTACGTTGCGGCACAGGCGATTACATTGACTTCTCGCGTTTCGATGCCGTCGTGATGGCACTCGACCCCGTGTTCGGCGCGCACGGGCAGGCCGCCGCCGGCATTCGCGGCAGCGGCCAGTGGCGAGGGCGCCCGAAGAACCAGGACGCTTACCCGATCTGTCCGTGCAAAGACGGTTACGTCCGGTTATGCGTACTGGCGCCGCGGCAGTGGCGCGGCCTGCGGCGCTGGCTGGGGGAGCCGGAGGACTTTCAGGACCCGAAATACGACGCAATCGGCGCCCGTTTCGCGGCCTGGCCCGAGATCAGCGTGCTGATCCGGGCCTTGTTCGCCGAACAGACCATGAAAGATCTGGTGGCCGCCGGACAGGCCCACGGGGTGCCGATCGCCGCGGTGCTGACGCCGTCGCAGATCCTGGGCACCGAACATTTCCAGGCCGTCGGCGCGATCACCGATGCCGAGCTCGTCCCCGGGGTGCGCACCAGTGTGCCCACCGGATATTTCGTCGTCGACGGACGGCGCTCGGGTTTTCGTGCGCCGGCCCCGCCCGCGGGGCAGGACGAACCCTGCTGGCTCGCCGCTCCACCGGTGGTGCCGTCACCGCCCGGCAAGCTCGGCGACTACCCGTTTGCCGGGCTGCGGATTCTCGATCTGGGCGTCATTGTCGCCGGCGGCGAACTGAGCCGGCTGTTCGGCGATCTCGGCGCCGAGGTCATCAAAGTCGAAAGCGCCGACTACCCGGACGGACTGCGGCAAGCCCCGGACGGTGCCGCCATGAGCCAAACATTCGCTTGGACACATCGCAATCAACTCGGATTGGGCCTGGATCTGCGCAGCCCCGAAGGCAAGGAAATCTTCGGCCGGCTGGTCGCCGAGGCCGACGCGGTCTTCGCCAACTTCAAGCCGGGAACCCTTGCGTCACTTGGGTTTTCGTATGAGGAGTTGCGTGCTGTCAACCCTCGAATCGTGCTCGCGGAAAGCAGCGCATTCGGCAACTCGGGGCCGTGGAGCACCCGAATGGGCTACGGCCCGTTGGTCCGCGCCGCCACCGGCGTCACCCGGCTTTGGACATCCGACGATCCGGACAGCCAGGCCGACACAGCGCGGCATGCCTTTTACGACGCGACGACGATCTTCCCCGATCACGTGGTCGGACGGGTCACCGCCATCGCGGCGCTGGCCGCGCTGATCCACCGCGATCACACCGGCGGCGGATCCCACGTCCACATCTCGCAAGCCGAAGCCGTGGTCAATCAGCTCGACACCTTGTATGTCACCCAGGCCGCACGCGCCGCGGGCATCCCCCGGATCCGTGATGACACCAGCCTGCACGCTGTTTACCCGTGCGCGGGCGACGACGAATGGTGCGTCATCTCAATCGACACCGACGACGAATGGCGCCGTGCCACATGGATTTTCGACCGTCAAGAATGGGCTGAGGACCCGCGTTTCGCAACGGGCGAGTCGCGCGTGGCCAACCGGCGGGAGTTGGTGGAGCTGGTGTCGGCCTGGACCCGCATGCGCACCCCGGTGCGGGCCGCCGAACTGCTGCAGTCGGCCGGGCTTGCGGCCGGACCGATGAACCGTCCGCCGGACATACTGGAAGACCCCCAGCTGATCGAGCGAAAACTGTACAGCGACATGGTGCATCCCCTCATTGACCGTCCGCTGCCGGCCGAGACGGGCCCCGCGACGTTTCAGCACATCCCTCCGGCCCCGCAGCGCCCGGCGCCCCTGCCCGGCCAGGACACCCGCGAGATTTGCCGAAACGTGCTCGGGATGAGCACCGAAGAGACGGAGCGGCTGATTCACGACCGCGTGCTGTTTGGACCCGATTCATAGCTACGCTAAGTTCGTCCCATGACCGTCGATCCCAGGACACCGGTGTTGATCGGCTGCGGCCAGGTCAACCATCGGGACGCAATCGACCCGGCGACGCCGTCGGTCGAACCGGTCGACCTGATGGCCGCCGCGGCCCGTCAAGCCGCGGATTCCCGGGTGATCGAGGCCGTGGATTCCATCCGTGTGGTGAACGTGTTGTCGGCCCACTACCGCGATCCGGGGCTGCTGCTCGGCGAGCGGATCGGCGCCGCCGGCTTCACCACCCTGTACAGCCCCGTCGGTGGCAACGTGCCGCAATCGCTGGTCAACCAGGCCTGCCTGGACATCCAGCGGGGCCGGGCCGGCGTCGTGCTGCTCGCCGGTGCCGAAACCTGGCGCACCCGGAGGGGGCTGAAAGCCAAGGGCGGCAAACTCGTGTGGACGGTTCAGGACGAATCGGTGCCGATGGCCCAACTCAGCGGCGAGAACGTGCCGATGGCCGCTGACGCGGAGATCAGGATCGGGCTGGGCCAGCCGGCCTCCGTCTACCCGCTGTTCGAACAGGCGCTTCGCATCGCGAACGGCGAATCCATCGAGGACCACCTCAAGCGCGTCGGTGAGCTGTGGGCGCGCTTCAACGCGGTCGCGGTCGGCAACCCGCACGCATGGATCCGCAAGCCGGTGACCGCCGAGGAAATCTGGCAGCCCGGCCCGGAAAATCGGATGATCAGCTGGCCCTACACCAAGCTGATGAACTCCAACAACATGGTCGACCAGGGCGCCGCGCTGATCCTGACCTCGGTCGAGCAGGCGACCCGCCTGCGGATTCCCGCCGAGCGTTGGGTATATCCCCATGCGGGCACCGACGCGCACGACACCCCGGCCATCGCCGATCGCGCTGAGCTGTACCGCTCGCCGGCCATCCGGATCGCGGGCGCGCGGGCGCTGGAGCTGGCCGGCCTGGGCATCGACGAGGTGGACCACGTCGACCTGTACTCCTGCTTTCCCTCGGCCGTCCAAGTCGCGGCCGGCGAACTGGGGCTGAGCGTCGACGATTCCGCGCGCCCGCTCACCGTCACCGGCGGGCTGACGTTCGCGGGCGGCCCCTGGAACAACTACGTGATGCATTCCATTGCGACCATGGCCGAATTGCTGGTGGCCAATCCCGGACGGCGCGGCCTGATCACCGCCAACGGCGGCTACCTGACCAAGCACAGCTTCGGCGTGTACGGCACCCAGCCTCCGGCCGAGTTCCGTTGGGAGAACATGCAATCGGCAGTGGACCGGGAGCCAACCCGGCAGGGCCTGGTCGAGTGGGAAGGCGTCGGCACCGTCGAAGCATGGACGACGCCGTTCAATCGGGAGGGCCAACCGGAGAAGGCCTTCCTGGCGGTGCGGACCCCCGAGGGGTCGCGCGCCCTGGCGGTCATCGCCGATCCCGCCGCGGCCGAAGAAACCGTGCGTGCAGACATCGGGGGCGCCAAGGTTTCCGTCACCGCGGACGGCGGCGCCACGCTGCAGTAGCCGGCCGACCCCGTTTGTCGAGGCCAGGGAGCCTTTGATCCGTTAACTGTCGCAGAAGTCGGGCCGAGTTGGCCTATTGTCTAGGTTGAGGCCGGGGAAGCGAAGGGAGCCCAGGTGCAGATCCTGGTTACCGACGCCACCGGCGCGCTCGGACGGCTGGTCGCACGGCAGCTGATCGCGGCTGGGCACTCGGTCCGTGGCATCGCTGCGAGCCCGCACCCCTACCTGGACCCAGGCGTCGAGCTTGTTTGCGCGTCGCTCACCGATCCCCTCTTCCAAGACCTGGCCGATGAAGCCGACGCGGTAATCCACCTGGCGCCGGTGGACGTCACCGCACCCGGCGGCACGGACATCGACGGGGTTGCGTATGTGACCCACGCGGCCGCCCGCGCCGGTGCGCGACTGCTGTTCGTATCGCAAGCTGCGGGTCCGACCGATCTGTACGGGCCGGCCGAGACGCTGGTGTCCACGAGTCTGGGGCCGAGCCTGGTCATCCGGATCGCACCGCCGGTGGGCCGCCGGCTCGACTGGATGGTGTGCCGCACCGTGGCCACGCTGCTGCGCACCGAGGTTTCCGCCCAGCCAATGCGCGTGCTGCATATCGACGACCTGGTGCGCTTCCTGGTTTTTTCGCTGAACTCCGACCGGACCGGCGTGGTGGACCTCGCCACCCCCGACACCACCAACGTCATCACCGCGTGGCGGCTGCTGCGCTCCGCCGAGCCACGTTCCCGGCTGCACGGGGTTCGCAGCTGGTCACAACTGATTCCAGAGATGGATATCACTGTGGCGCAAGAGGATTGGGCGTTCGAGTTCGGCTGGCAGGCGCTGGAGGCGGTCGCCGACACCGCGCGTGGACTCGTCGGGCGCCGGCCCCATGCCGCCGGCGCGGCCCGCCACAGCCGTCAACTGGCAATCCCGGTGGAGGTTTCCCCGCGCCCTCGACCGTCGGACGAGTTGCACAGCGCCACCTCCGAGGGGATAGAGGGTGAGTTCGACGACCGGATCGACCCTCGGTTCCCCGTCTTCAGCGCGACCCGCCTCGCCGAGGCGCTGCCCGGACCGCTGACCCCAATAACGCTGGATGTCCAGTTGAACGGGCTACGCGCAGCCAGCCGGGTGATGGGTCAAGTGCTCGCACTGGGCGGCGTGGTAAGCGATGAGTGGGGAAGCAGGGCCATCGCGGTCTTCGGTCATCGCGCCTACGTCGGGGTGTCGGCGAACGTCGTCGCTGCCGCCCAGCTGCCCGGCTGGGACCAAGACGAGGTCGCCCGGCACGCCCTGGTCGACCAGCCGCACGTGGGGGACGTCCTGCCGTTCGGTGAACCCCGGCTGGCCGGGGGAGCGCTCGGGTCGGCCGCCAAAGCGGTCGTCGCGGCGCGGTCACTGGCACTCCTGCGCCATCTCAGGTCCGACACGCGCGCCTACAGTGCCGCCGCGCAGGCGGAACACCTCGACGCCGAACAGCTGGCCGCGCTGCCCGTTGCCGGCCTGGAAGTCCGGGTTCCGTTGTTGCGGGATCGAATCCACCAAGGCTGGATCCTTACGGCGATGTGGTTGCTCGACACCGGCGTCACGGCCGCGCTACCGCACACCCGGTCGATGTCCAGCGTGTTGGGGCTGGACATGATCATGGAAAGCGGTGTCATCGCAGCTGAGACCGCCGAGCTGGCGGCGGTGTTGCGCGGTGACCCGCCGTTGTGCGCGTTGGCCCGGGAAGGCAACGTGGGCAGCATTCGGGCGTTGTCTCCGATCACCGCCGGCGCTCTCGATGCTGCCGTCGCCCGGATCGGGCACCGTGGGCCGGGGGAGGCCGAGCTGGCCAGCGCGGTCTTCGGCGACGACCCGGCGATGTTGCTGATGGCCGCCTCCGAGGCCGCCGTAGTCGCTGGAACCGGTTCCCCGCCCACCGAGCCGACGCCGCGGGCGAAGCCGGCACGGCGATTGGCCGCCAGGACCCGCGGTTCGCGGGAGCTGGCCCACGACACCACCATCCGGTTTACCCACGCGCTGCGAACGACCTTGCGGGAGCTGGGATCTCGACGGGTCGCGGCGGACCTGATCGACGTCGTCGACGATGTGTACTACCTGACCTGTGACGAACTGGTCACCATGCCGGCCGACGCTCGGCTGCGCATCAAGCGCCGCCGCGCAGAACGGGAACGCTTGCAGGCCCAGCGGACACCCGACGTCATCGACGGGGCGTGGGCTCCCGTCGACCGCGGCCCCGATCCTTCCGGGTCGCAGGGCGGGCCCGGGTAACCGGCAACCAACATCAACTCAGCAGGTCGGCGAGTGACGACTGCGGATCGGTCAGTGCGTCGACGTCAACGGGGGCCTTCGACCGAATCAAGGATTTGACGTCGTCGAGCACATCCCAGACATTGACGTTCATCCCGGCCAGCACCCGATTGTCGCCGTCGAGCCAAAACGCGACGAATTCGCGCGCCGCGACGTCGCCGCGGAACACCACCCGCTCAAAGCTCGGTGCGTGCCCGACGTACTCCATGCCCAGGTCGTACTGATCGGTGAAGAAGTAGGGCAGCTCCGCGTATTCGCCCGGCTTGCCGAGCATTCCGGCCGTCGCGACCGCGGGCTGCTTGAGCGCATTGGCCCAATGCTCGGTGCGGATCCGGCATCCGAACAGCGGGTGCTCGGCGGCAGCGATGTCGCCGACCGCGTAGATGTCGGGATCGCTGGTCCGCAGCGACGCATCAACCAGCACGCCGCCGTCACCCATGGACAGCCCGGCCTGTTCCGCGAGTTCGACGTTCGGCTTGGCGCCGACGGCCACCAGCACGGCATCGGCGGCAACCGTCGACCCGTCGCCCATCTTCAGTCCGGTGGCCCGGCCCTGCGCGGTCGTAATCTCCTCGACGTGCGCCTCAAGCCGTAGGTCCACCCCATGATCGCGGTGCAGGTTCGCAAACACCTCACCGACCGTTTCGCCGAGCGCGGCCACCAGCGGTTGCCTGGCCGCCTCGACGACGGTCACGCCGACCCCGCGCTGGCGGGCACCGGCGGCCACCTCCAGGCCGATCCAGCCGGCGCCCACCACCGCGAGCGAAGATCCTTCGGTCAGAACGGAATTCAATGTCGCGGCGTCGTCGTAGGTGCGCAGGTAGTGGACTCCGTCGGCGTCGGAGCCAGGTATCGGTGGGCGCCGCGACGCGGATCCCGTGGCCAGCAGCAGCTTGTCGTAGGCAACGGTGAGGTCGTCGGGCAATCCGACGGTGTGGGCGGCGGGGTCCAGGGACGACACCCGCGACCCGAGTCTCAGATCGACATTGTGGTCGCCGTACCAGTCGGCGTCCTGCACGGTGAAGTCGTTCAGCGACTTCTTTCCCGCCAAATACTCCTTGGAAAGCGGCGGCCGCTCGTAGGGCAGGTGCCGCTCTTCGGCGAACAGGATGATGTGCCCGTCGAAGTCATTGTCGCGCAGTGCTTCTGCAGCTTTTGCCCCGGCAAGCCCGCCCCCGACGATGACGAATGTCTGTGAACTGGCCATAATGGCACCCTACTCGTCTTGGCTTAACTCAATAGTTCTCGCAACGTCAGCGCATTGCGGACCGCGTGGCCGCCCAGGTCGTTGTTGAAATACATCCACACGTCCCTGCCGGCGCGGTCCCATTCGCTGATCCGTTTGGCCCAGCGGCGCAACTCGTCGTTCGAGTAGCAGCCCGCATAAATCGCATCCCGATCTGGACCGTGCATCCGGACGTACACCAGATCGGTGGTCGCGTGGGGGAGGCAGGCCAGTCCGGCGCCGCTCATCACCACGTACGCGGCGCGACGGCGTTCCAGCAACTCGAAGACAGCGGGGTCGTTCCAAGACGGATGACGCAACTCGACGGCCACGCGGATCGAGTCGGGCACGCTGCCCAGGAACGCGTCCAGGCGCGCGTCATCGCGTTGTTGCTCCGGATGCAGTTGAACCAAGAGCACGCCGTGCCGATCACCCAGCAGGCGCCAACAGCGCTCGAACCGCTCGAGCCACGGCTCGGGTGAGGACAGCCGACGGTAGTGGGTCAACCCGCGATGCGCCTTGACCGACATCCTGAACCCGTCCGGCAGCTGATCGCGCCATCCCGCGAACGTCGAATCCTTAGGCCAGCGATAGAAACTCGCGTTCAGCTCGACGGTGTCGAAAACCTCGACGTAGCGCGCCAACCGGCGCCCGGTGGGCAGACCGGGCGGGTAGAGAACATCCGCCCAGTGGTCGTAGGACCACCCGGATGTGCCGATCCGTATGGTCAACCCGCACCGCGTTGTAGCAAACCGGGCCGGCAAATGCTCATCTATTTGGGAGGCAAGTCGCGCGCGTAGCCCGCTCCTCGCGTGACCCAACCCTGAAGCTGGCGTTTGGTCTGCACGCCGTCGGCGTCCACGCGTAACCAGCCTCGGGCTTCCCGGCCCGCCATCACCATGGGGCTGACGTGGGCACGCTCCAGCAGCTTGTCGGTGTCCTCCGGCGGCACCCGCACCAGCAGGCCGCCCTGGCCGCTGGCGGCCACGGACATGTTGCCATTGATCAGGAAGGCGAGACCGCCGAACATGCGCTTTTCCTCGACGCCCCGCTCGGAGCCGAGCAGTTCGCGAATCCGGTTAGCCAACTCTTCGTCGTAGGCCATGGGCCGACCTTAGCGCCGGCGACCGACACGCGCGGCGGTCTCAGTCCAGATCCACCCGGATGGTCAACAAGTCGGTACCCATCGTCCGCACTCCCGCGCTGTTGAGCCGCGGTAAGCTCCGCAGCCGCTGCCGCGGGTCGTCGTCGGGCAGCAGATGCGCGGTTCCGTTGCGCCACTGGCCATTGATGCGTACCCGTACTGCCGGGTTGGCCTTGATGTTGTGCACGTAATCCGAATGCTCGCCGTGTTCCGAAACCATCCAGAACTTGTTGTCCACCACGCTTCCGCCGACCGCCGTGCGCCGCGGCTGCCCGCTCTTGCGGCCAGTGGTTTCGAGCATGGTCACCGGCAACTGCCGGCCGACCGGATTGACCACCAGCCGTTGGATGCGGTGGACCACCTGCCGTTTCAGAACGCGGATGTCGGTCATATTTCTGATTCTGCAGTATTCGCGAAGGCCACCGCGACCCGCCAACGGCGGACAATGGGCTGCATGGCAACCGACGGCGACGGCGGGGCGGAGCAGCAGCTGCACTGGGACTCCACCTACTCCGCCCACCCAGCCATGTACGGTGCGGAGCCCTCCGCCCCAGCCGTCTATGCCGCCAAGGTCTTCAGGGACGCGGGCGCGCAAGAGGTGGTTGAGCTCGGCGCCGGGCATGGGCGCGATGCGCTGTTTTTCGCCCGCGAGGGGTTCGCCGTCCGTGCGCTGGATTTCAGCGCCAGCGGTTTACGGCAGCTGCGCGAAGCCGCCCGGGCTATGGGACTCGGCGAGCACGTCAAGACAACCGTGCACGATGTCCGCACGCCGCTCCCGCTGCCGGACGCCTCGACCGATGCCGTGTTCGCCCACATGTTGCTGTGCATGGCCCTGACCACCGAACAGATCCACGCCGTTGTCGCCGAGGTGGGCCGGGTGCTGCGGCCCGGCGGGGTGTTCGTCTACACCGTCCGCCACACGGGCGATGCGCACTACAGTGCGGGTATCTCGCACGGCGACAATATCTTCGAGCACGACGGGTTCGCCGTGCACTTCTTCACCCGCGACCTGGTCACCTCTCTGGCTGACGGCTGGACGTTGATCGATATCCACGCCTTCGAGGAGGGCGAGCTGCCCCGCCGGCTCTGGAGGATTACCCAGATGCCAGCCGCGTGATGCGCGGAACCTATGCCGGACGTGGAGCGGGAACGCCGACCGCGCGCAGGACCCACTCGCGAGGGACGTGAAACGCCAGCGACCGGCGGGGAATCGTGGTCAGCACGGCTTCGGGAAGCGCCGTTTTGTAGCGCAACGACACGTGGCCGGAGAAGGCGGGGTCGACTTGGCTGATGTCTACATCGAGCGCAAGACCGCCCTGTGAAAACTCAGCTTTCACCGGACCTTCCGCGGATGCGTCCCAGCGCTGGTCGATGGCTCGCCCAGCCACCTTTGGCACCGTTGACAGCGTGCCAAGAACCCGTTGGGAAGTAAGCACCAGCGCACCGGCATAGCTGCGGACGTTTCCCTTGGCGACCAAGCCCGGTACCGAGCCGCTGAATCGGAAAGTGACGGGTACGAACTCGGCGAGATGGATTATTCCCTCTGATTCGACTTCGGCCCGCATCTTGGCGGGCAGCTTGCCAATACCGAGCAGTCTGCGCAGAATCACGGCCACCCATGCACAGTAATGGCCTTGGACGGGGTGCGAGCCATTTTGCTACGCGATCCCCGGCCATGCCGTATCAGGCAGCGACGGTTGCGTTCTCCGCGGTCGGTTCGAGCGCTTGCGTGACGATCTCGGCGACGTCGGTCATCGGCCGCACGTCCAGCGCGTCGAGCACCTCGGCGGGCACGTCGTCCAAGTCCGGCTCATTGCGCGACGGGATGAAAACCGTTGACAGGCCCGCACGTTGGGCGGCCAGCAGCTTTTGCTTCACGCCGCCGATCGGCAACACCCGGCCGTTCAGCGTGACCTCGCCGGTCATGCCGACGTCGGAGCGGACCTGGCGTCCGGTGGCCATCGACACCAGCGCGGTGACCATCGTGACACCGGCCGACGGTCCGTCCTTCGGGACGGCACCGGCGGGCACGTGCACATGGATGCGCCGGTCCAACGCCTTCGGGTCGACGCCCAGCTCGGAAGCGTGCGAGCGCACGTAGGACAGCGCGATCTGCGCCGACTCCTTCATCACGTCGCCCAACTGGCCCGTCAGCTGCAAGGACCCCTCGCCTGGCCCATCTGATCCAGCGGCGCCGGCTTCGATGTAGAGCACGTCGCCGCCCAAGCCGGTGACCGCCAGACCGGTGGCCACGCCGGGCACCGCGGTGCGCTCGGCCGACTCGGGCGTGAACCGCGGCCGACCCAGGTAACCAACCAGATCGGGCTCGTCGACCGTGACAGGGCCGCTGTCCTCGGCGAGCTTGGTCGTCACCTTGCGCAGCGCCTTGGCCAGCAGCCGCTCGAACTGCCGCACACCCGGCTCGCGGGTGTAGTCGGCGGCGATCTTGCGCAGTGCGGCGTCGGTGACGGCAACCTCGTCGGCGCTCAGCGCCGCCCGCTCCCGCTGCCGGGGCAGCAGGTAGTCGCGCGCGATGGCGACCTTGTCGTCCTCGGTGTACCCGTCGATCTGCACCAGCTCCATGCGGTCCAACAGCGCCGACGGGATGTTCTCAATCACGTTGGCGGTGGCCAGGAACACCACATCGGACAGGTCCAGGTCCAGATCCAGGTAGTGGTCGCGGAACGTGTGGTTCTGTGCGGGGTCGAGCACCTCGAGCAGCGCCGCGCTCGGGTCGCCGCGGTAGTCGGAGCCCACTTTGTCGATTTCATCCAGCAGGACAACGGGATTCATCGATCCGGCCTCGCCGATCGCACGCACGATCCGGCCCGGCAGCGCGCCCACGTAGGTGCGCCGGTGCCCGCGGATCTCCGCCTCGTCGCGCACACCGCCCAGGGCGACGCGCACGAACTTGCGGCCCAGCGCCCGGGCCACGCTCTCGCCCAGCGACGTCTTGCCGACGCCGGGCGGGCCGGCGAGCACCATCACCGCGCCGGAGCCACGGCCGCCGACGACCTGCAGCCCGCGCTGCGCGCGGCGGGTACGCACGGCCAAGTATTCGACGATCCGGTCCTTGACGTCCTCGAGCCGATGGTGGTCGGCGTCCAGGATTTCGCGTGCGGCCGTCAGATCCGTCGAATCCTCGGTCCTGACGCTCCACGGCAGGTCGAGCACGGTGTCCAGCCAGGTGCGGATCCAGCCGCTCTCGGGGCTTTGGTCGCTGGCCCGTTCCAGCTTGCCGACCTCTCGCAGGGCGGCCTCGCGCACCTTCTCCGGCAGCTCGGCGGCCTCCACGCGCGCCCGGTAGTCGTCGGAACCGTCGGGTTCGCCCTCGCCCAGCTCCTTGCGGATGGCGGCGAGTTGCTGGCGCAGCAGGAATTCCTTCTGGGTCTTCTCCATGCCCTCGCGCACGTCCTCCGCGATCTTGTCGTTGACCTCGGTCTCGGCGAGGTGGCCGCCGGTCCAGTCGATCAGCACGCGCAGCCGCTCGGCGACATCAACGGTCTCCAGCAGCTGGCGCTTCTGCACATCGGTCAGGTAGGACGCGTACCCGGACGTATCGGCCAGCGCCGACGGGTCGGTCAGGCTGTTGACGTAGTCGACGATCTGCCAGGCCTCGCGCCGTTGCAGCATCGCCAGCAGCAACTTCTTGTACTCCGCCGCCAGGGCCTTGACCTCGTCGGTCGACGGCGTCTCGGCCGCTTCGGCGACCTCGACCCATAGCGCCGCGCCCGGTCCGGAGGTGCCCGCCCCGATGTGCGCCCTGCGTTCACCGCGCACGACGGCGGCGGTGCCACCGCCCGCAATCCGTCCGACCTGCAGAATCTTCGCGATCACGCCGTGCGACGGGTACCGGTCATCCAGCCGCGGAGCGATCAGCAGTTCCCCCGATTCACTGGCCTGCGCAGCGTCGATCGCCGCCCGTGCGGCGTCGTCCAGCGCGATCGGCACCACCATTCCGGGCAACACGATCGTGCCGGTGAACAACACGGGCACTGACTTGGCTTCAGCCATCAATCCTCCAAAAGTTGAGTCTGATGCGCTTAACCCAGCCTGGCCCCGGTTTGTTCCCGGTGCGTCGTATTGCGTCGTATTAGGCGGTCAACCGCTCGAGTGTGCGGCCAGCCGCACGTTGGAGGACGAGTGTGCGGCTAACCTCACGCTGGTGGCTCGACAGGCCCCAGCCGCCGCATTTGCGTCACGTGCTTGGGCGACAGCTCCTCGAGGCAGGTGACGCCGAGCAGCGCCATCGTCCGCATCACCCCGCTTTCCAGGATTTCGATCGCGCGGGCGACACCCGCCTCGCCGCCGGCCATCAGCCCGTACAGGTAGGCCCGCCCGACCAGCGTGCACCGTGCCCCCAGCGCGATCGCCGCCACGATGTCGGCGCCGGACATGATGCCGGTATCCAGCAGAATCTCCGTGTGCTTGCCCAGCTCGCGCGCGACCGCGGGCAACAGGTGGAAGGGCACCGGGGCCCGATCCAGTTGGCGCCCGCCGTGATTGGACAGCACGATGCCGTCGACGCCGCGATCGACGACCTCGCGGGCGTCGTCGAGCGTCTGGATTCCCTTGACGACCAGCTCCCCCGGCCATTGAGCCTTGATCCACTCCAGGTCATCGAAGGTGAGGCTGGGGTCGAACATCGTGCTCAGGTACTCGCCTACGGTGCCCGACCAGCGGTCCAGCGAGGCGAACGCCAACGGCTCGGTGGTCAACAGGTCGAACCACCATTTCGGGTGCGGCACCGCGTCAAGCACGGTTCGCAGCGTCAACGTCGGCGGGATCGTCATGCCGTTGCGGTTGTCCCGCAACCGCGCGCCGGCGACCGGAACGTCGACGGTGGCCAGCAGGGTGTCGAAGCCCGCGTCGGCGGCGCGCTTGACCAGCGCCAGGGAGCGGTCGCGGTCACGCCACATGTACAGCTGAAACCATTTTCGTCCCTGGGGAACAGCGGTCACCAGGTCTTCGATCGCGGTGGTGCCAAGAGTGGACAGCGAGAACGGGATCCCGGCCCTGGCCGCCGCTCGGGCACCGGCGATCTCGCCCTCGGTGTGCATCAGCCGGGTGAATCCGGTGGGCGCGATCCCGAACGGCAGGACGACGGGTTGACCCAGCACATTCCATCCGGCGGTCACGTTGGTGACGTCCCGCAGGATCGTCGGATGAAACTCGATGTCGCGGAAGGCTTGTCGGGCGCGCTCGATGGACAGCTCGTCCTCGGCCGCGCCGTCGGTGTAGTCGAACGCCGCCTTGGGCGTGCGCCGTTTGGCGATGCGCCGCAGATCCTCGATGGTGAACGCGGCGTCCAGGCGGCGCTTGGTCGCGTCGAGCTGGGGTCGTTTGAACTGCATCAGCGGCGCCAGGTCGCGTACTTTGGGCACTCGTCGATTGACCGGCATATGTGCAACCGTAGTCATATGGAATCGGGGAGCGACCCCTTCGACCTGAAGCGCTTTGTGCACGCGCAGGCAGCCGTTTACCGCAACGTCGTCGACGAATTGCGCGACGGACGAAAACGCGGTCACTGGATGTGGTTCGTCTTCCCGCAACTCCGCGGGCTGGGCAGCAGCCCGATGGCGGCCCGCTTCGGGATCTCCTCACTTGACGAGGCGCGCGCGTATCTGGGCCATGACCTGCTCGGGCCGCGGCTGCACGAGTGCGCCCAGCTGGTCAACCAGGTGCAGGGCCGTTCGGTCGCGGAGATCTTCGGTTGGCCCGACGACCTCAAGCTGTGCTCGTCGATGACGCTGTTCGCCCGCGCCACCGACGACAACGACGATTTCGTCGCGCTGCTCGACCGGTACTACTGGGGTCAAGAGGACCCTTTGACGGTGGCGCGGTTGACGGGGCCCTAGGAGCGTGGGTCAGTAACACGCCGTCCGGGGGTACGGGGGTGATTGGCGGGTGCGCGCGATGATGGGGTGTGCCTGATGATCTCGATGATGGTGGATTGTTCGAGGTAGACCCTGCGCAGCGGGTGGATCCGCATTCTGTGGCGCCGGAGGCGCCGGTGGACAAGACTTTCCGGGCCTTCGATCCGGAGCAGGGGTTGTTGTTGCCGCCGTCGCTGGATGACTGGCTGCCGCCCGAGCACCTGGCCCGGTTTGTCGCCGAGTTGGTGGATGAGCACCTGGATCTGTCCCGTATCCACGCGGTCTATACCGAGGGCCGCGGCGGGCCGCCCTATGATCCGCGGCTGATGGTGCGCATTTTGCTGTACGGCTACACCACCGGGGTGCGTTCGTCACGACGGCTGGAAGCGGCCTGCGTTGATGTGGTCGCGTTTCGGTGGCTGGCCGCTGGTGTTGCCCCGGATTATCGGGCGATCGCCCGGTTCCGCAAACGCCACCTGTCAGCGCTGGGGCATCTGTTCGTCCAAGCGTTGGCGTTGTGTCAGGCCGCCGGCATGGTGAGCCTGGGCCAGGTGGCTTTGGATGGCACCAAGGTGCGGGCCAATGCCTCCCGGCGCAAAGCGATGAGCTATGCGCGGATGAGTGAGAAAGAGAAGGTCCTCGCCGAGGAGGTCTCAGCGCTGCTGGCCGACGCCGAGCGGATCGATAAAAACGAAGACAAGAAGTTCGGTAAGAACCGCCGCGGCGATGAGTTGCCCGACGAGCTTGCCCGCCGCGAAACTCGTCTGGCCAAGATCCGCCAGGCCAAGGCCGCCCTGGAAGACGAGGCCCGCGCCCGGGCTCGTGAGCACGCCGAGAACGCCGCCCGCGACCGCGGCGATGATGTCGAGACTGTCGCAGCCAAAGGCCAGGCCGCGGCCAACGAGGCAGTCCCGAAACCCAAGGCGCAGCGCAACTTCACCGACCCGGATTCCAAGATCATGCTCACCAGTGACGGGGCGTTTCACCAGTGCTACAACGCCCAGGCCGTCGTTGACGCCGACCACCAGGTGATCGTGGCTACCGAGGTCGACATCTGCGCCGCCGATGTGGGCAACCTGATCGCGATGACCGGCAAGACCGTGGCCAACACCGGATGGGCCCCGGGCCAGATGCTCGCCGATGCCGGCTACTGCTCAGCTGACAACCTCGATGCCGCCGAGCGGTTCACCGACACGTGTGGCACCGAGTTTTTCGTGGCCACCGGGCGCCTCCGTCGCGGGGATCGGCCGCCGGTGGCCCCGCGTGGCCGCATCCCCAGCACGGCCACCGGTAAGCAACGCATGGCCCGCAAGCTGACGACGAAGAAAGGCCAGGCGGCCTATGCCCGCCGCAAGGTGATCGTCGAACCGGTCTTCGGCCAGATGCACACCCTGCAAAACGCCAAACACCTACTGCTGCGCGGACTCGCGCAGGCCCGCGGTGAATGGCTGTTACTGGCCGCCTGCCACAACCTACGAAAACTCCACGGCCACATCGGTGTGAGCGGGCTGACCGGCCTGGCCATCAGCTGACCCAGCAAGGCTTCCAGGGCGCCTACCCCGCTGAGTGTGCATCCGAAGCATCAAGTCTGCGTCCAGGGCGGCGACACGCCGAAGATCACAACCCTGATCGCAGAATCAAAACCGATCAAGCTAAGCAGCGCGGGTAGCCCCGCCAA
>Ga0182039_10000225_pt1 | contig 29562 bp, 28 predicted proteins | sample sta12Can44000111_FD_125975 | JGI IMG/M metagenome (GOLD analysis project Ga0182039, IMG submission 125975) | Lab enrichment of tropical soil microbial communities from Luquillo Experimental Forest, Puerto Rico - statanox.12C.anox.44.000.111 | ecosystem: Environmental > Terrestrial > Soil >...
AGACCGCTGCTGATCGCTTTGACTCTGCTGTGTTCCACGCTGGCCGCTGCGCAGGATTTTCCCAACAAGGCGATCCGAATGATCGTGCCCTTTCCGCCCGGCGGGCCAAATGACATCATCGCGCGCGTCGTTGCGCAGCGGATGGCGGAGATCCTCAAGCAGCCGATCATCATCGACAACCGCTCGGGCCAGGGCGGCGTTGTCGGTACCGATGTCGTCGCGAAGGCGCCACCCGATGGCTACACCGTTGCGATCGCCAGCGCTGGCGCGCTCGCCATCAGCCCGAGCATGGAAAAGGTCGCTTACGACACACTCCGCGACCTGCAGCCGGTCACTTTGGTCGCCAAGGTCCCGGAAATGCTGGTCGTCGCGACCAGCGTCCCCGCCAACAACATGCAGGAACTGGTGGCCCTGGCGAAATCGCAGCCCGGCAAGCTCAACTTCGCGTCATCCGGCCCGGGCAGCATGCCGCATCTTGCCGGTGAACTGTTCAAGCTCACCGCCGGCATCAATATCGTGCACGTGCCCTACCGCGGCGCGGCACCGGCAGTGAACGACCTCCTCGCCCAGCAAGTGCAGATGGTATTCCTGGATTTGCCGGTCCTGCTGCCGCAGATAAAGGCCGGCAAGCTCAGGCCGATCGCGGTCGGGGCGATGGATCGCGTCGCAAGTTTGCCCGAGGTACCGACCACCGTTGAAGTTGGCATGGCGCACCTTCAGACCGAGAACTGGTACGGCATGGTCGCGCCAGCCAAAACACCGCCACAGGTCGTCGCGGTGCTCAACAAGGCCGCCATCGAGGCTATGAAAGATCCGACCGTGGTCGAGAAACTGGCCAGCCAGGGCGCTATTCTGGTTGGCGACACGCCGGAACACTTCCGCGACTACATCGACAGCGAGACGAAAAAGTGGGCGAAGGTGATCGCGGACGCCGGCGTGCAAACCGAAAAAGACAAATAGCCACCCGACCTATCTCATGACCGAGAATTTCGTACTGCGCTCAACGCTGACCTCGCCTTTCGGCCGCAAGGTTCGCATGGCAATCGACGCGCTGGGTCTGAGCAAGCGCATCACGGTTACGCACGCAGATCCTCTCGACGAAAACGATACGCTGCGGCAGCAGAATCCGCTCGGCAAGATGCCATGTCTTGTCCTGCAAGATGGCAGCACGATCTACGACAGCGGGATCATCATCGAATTCCTGCAGGATGTTGCCGGTACTGAACGTTTGCTGCGGCTGCATGGGCCCGAACGCTACCGGATGCTTACGCAGGCACGACTCGCCGACGGCATCATGGATGCCTCGATTCTGGTCGTTTACGAAACCCGTTTCCGTCCCGACACGCCGCACTCGCCCCGCTGGCTTGAACATCAACGCGGCAAGATTCATCGTGGGCTGGCCGCCTTCGAAGCGGCCCCGCCCGATCCTTCGACGACCGACGTTGTTTCGATCGGTCTGTCGTGCGCGCTGGGCTATCTCGATTGGCGCAAGCAAGTCGACTGGCGCCCGACCTATCCGGTTCTGGTGGACTGGCTGAGCAAGTTTTCCGCACACGAGCCGGCTTTCGAACGCACGCGCGCCAAGGAAGTGTGATGGAGCACAATGCTGACACGGTCGCCGACCCGCCTTACTGGATGGAAACGTCCAGCAGGCCGAAACTGAAACAGCCACCCGGCGCCTGCGACGCCCACGTCCATGTCTTCGGCCCGCGCAAACGTTTCCCCTTTGCGGAAGGCCGCTATTACACCCCCTCCGATGCCACAAAAGAAATGCTGTTCGCGCTGCATGAACGGCTCGGCATACAGCATTGCGTGATCGTTCAGCCGGCCTGTCACGGCACCGATAATTCGGTGACCGCCGATGCGACCGCGGCGACCGGTCAAGCCTACAAGGGCGTCGGTCTCGTTCCACTGACCATTTCCGATGCCGAGCTCAAGCGGCTCGGTGCCGCGGGCCTGTGCGGGGCACGCTTCCACTACATGACGCACCTTGGCCGCGGACCGCGAATCGACGAGGTGGTCGCGTTCGCCAGGCGGCTCGCGGAGATCGGCTGGCATCTGCAGATTCATACGGAAGCCGAACTTATCGCGGATCTCACACCCGCGCTGAAGCGCTCGCCTGTCCCTGTTGTCATCGATCACATGGGTCGCGTCGACGCTTCGCTCGGTATGGATCATCCGCACTTTCGAGCGCTCCTGGCGTTGCTCGATGACAAGAACGTTTGGGTGAAAGTCAGCGGCTCTGACCGTGTCACGCACAAAGGTCCACCTTATGCCGATGCAGTGCCATTCGCCCGAAAACTGGTAGCTGAATTTGGTGATCGCTGCGTTTGGGGCACCGACTGGCCTCACCCCAACCATCAGGGACCGGTTCCAGATGACGGCGTTTTGGTCGATATCCTTGTGGAAATTGCCCCGACCGAAGCCGCGCGCCATGCGCTGCTCGTCGACAATCCGCAGCGCTTCTACCGTTTCGCTCCGGCACGACGGTTGACGGGAGCGCCATCATGAACGGACGTCTGCAGGACCGGGTCGCGATCATAACCGGTGCCGGCTGCGTCGGACCTGGCTGGGGCAATGGCCGCGCCACCGCCGTACGTTTTGCCGAAGAAGGTGCGAAAATTTTTGCGGTCGATCGCGACGCCGGCAGTGTCGCTGAAACAGTTGAACGCACGAAAACTGCGGGCGGCGAGATCGTAACGCATGAGTGCGACGTGACCGACACCGCATCGGTCGAGGCCATGGTGAAAAGTTGTCTCGATCGCTTTGGTCGGATCGACATCCTGGTCAACAATGTGGGCGGGTCAGCTCACGGCGGCCCGGTCGAATTGAGCGAGGCGGCATGGGATGCTCAGGTCGACTCCAACCTGAAAAGCGTTTTTCTCACGTTGAAATACGTTCTGCCGGTGATGGTGCGTCAGAAAGCCGGTGCCATCGTCAATATCGCCTCGACATCAGGGCTGCGCTGGACCGGCTCCGCGCAAGTCGGTTACGCCGCGACGAAAGCCGGCGTTATTCAGTTGTCGCGCGTAGTGGCTGTCCAGTATGCCGACAAGGGCATCCGCGTTAATACGGTCGTTCCCGGGCAGTTGCACACGCCGATGGTTGAGGCTCGGCTTGCCAAGCAACGCACGGGTGGCGACATTGAAGCGCTTCTCAAATCGCGGCTCGAGCGCATTCCAATCGGTTTCATGGGTGACGGCCGCGACACTGCCAATGCAGCGTTGTTCCTCGCGTCGGATGAGGCTCGTTTCGTCACCGGCACGGAAATCGTCGTGGATGGCGGAATGACTGTCAGGTGCGACTAGCGCGGCCGTCCGGCGACACGGAATTGCCACGTCGAGCGCCGGCTACGCGGCCTCGCTTTTGAGTCGTGTGGCATCGTTCATGAAGAAACGCGCGGCCTCTATCGCCTCTCCGACATCCCTGCATTTGCAACTATCAACTCCGGTGCGAAGACCCCGGTCATAGAGCTCTACCCAAAGGCTGGCTCCTTCGCGCGCATTGCCGGATGGTATTTCAAGTAAGCGAACTTCGTACGCTCCGATTTTATCAATCACGACATGTCGAGAGCCGTCGTCCTTGGAGTTGAGAAACAGCTTCGCACAGGATTTCGTAACACGCGTAGCAATCATTTTTGAATATCCGTGTTGAAGGTCGCCTCTGCACCGGCATTGGCCCGACCATTGGTCGATTACTTATGGTCGAGGCCCGCACCGAGTCTTGCGAGAGCGCGCCAACTCATTGCTAATTTTTGTCAGCGACCAACAGATCTCGATACCTTCGTATAGGTGCTCTTCACCTTCGAATCATTCGATGAGAAAAAATTTGAAAGCGAAAAGCCTTTTTCTGGAGGCAGAATTATTCAGGGTTGCACGGCCAAATCGAGTTGGACGGAGGTCCAATCACAGACCGGAATTCAAATTACTCTTTCAAATCGTCGTCCAAAAGCACGCGTTGTGCCGCACCGTCGACGTCGCTGTACTGCCCACTGCGCAGCGCCCACAAAAAGGCGAACAGCCCGATCAGCCCAAGCCCCAATGCCATGGGTATGAGGTAGACCAGGACGTTCACCGTCTTCGACCTCCGGCGCGGAGTGCGTTCAGGGTTACCAACAGCGAGGACCCGGACATGGCAAGCGCGGCGATCAGCGGCGTTACCGCTCCTGCAATTGCGACGGGCACGGCAATGGCATTGTAGATCATGGCCAGCCCGAGATTTTCGGTCATGAGCGAACGGGCGCGGCTGGCAACGGTGACGGCGTCCAACAGCGGCTTGAGCCGCTCGCCAAGAAATACAGCATCGGCCTGCGCCTGCGCCAGGTCAGCAGCACTGATTGGCGAAAGCGACACGTGCGCGGCAGCGAGAGATGGCGCATCGTTGAGCCCGTCGCCGACCATAGCGACGCGACATCCGGTGGCCTTGAAGTCCTCAATGCGCGCAATCTTGTCTGCCGGTTTGAGCCCGGCCTGCCAGCTTTCGATTCCCAGAGCTTTCGCGACCGGAGCGACCGATTCAGCCCGATCGCCTGAGAGAATGCACAAATCGAGCCCGCGTTCGCGCAACGATCGCACCACTTCCGCCGCATCAGGGCGCAACCGCTGTGCAATCGCGATGATGGCAGTGCGATTTCCATGACGGAAGCAGATAACCGATGCAGTCGATTCATGCGTCTCGACAACGTTACAGAATTCAGGGCTACCAAGGCGCATCTCAGTAGTGTCGACAATCGCGCACACGCCCTGCCCCGGATGTTCGACCGCTCCCTCGAATGGCGTGCGCGTCATTGCTTCGCGCGACAACGCCACCGCAAGCGGATGGCGACTCGAGAGAGCCAGACGGGCTGCTGCCTGGAGCAGATCGGAATCCAGCAAACCTGCATTGACGACACGCGGTTCCGGCAATGTCAGCGTTCCTGTCTTGTCGAAGACAACTGCATCGATGCCCGCCAGCCGCTCGATGGCGTCCCCGGCATTCAGGATTACACCGGAGCAAAAAAGTGCGCCGGACGCCACCACCTGGACTGCCGGAATTGCCAACGCAAGCGCGCACGGACAGGTAATGATGAGCACTGCGATCGCGGTGATTAACGCGTCATGCACCGACGCCCCGGCCATTAACCAGCCGATGAAGGTCAGCGCCGCAGTCAAGTGAACAACCGGCGCATAGACCCGCGCGGCGCGATCGGCAAGCCTCACTGTCCGCGATTTCGCACCAGATGCCTTGTCCAGCAGCTTCTCGATCTCATCGATGAGCGAAGACCCGCCCGCGGCCGTCACCTGAAGCGTGAGCGCGCCCGAGTAATTTGTGCAGCCGGCGTAGACTATGTTTCCCGGGCCAATCCGGCGCCGAGCGGTTTCGCCCGTGACAATGCTCTCGTCAATATCGGAATTACCACGCAGAACAGTGCCATCGGTGGGCACACGCTCGCCCGGCTTGACCAGGAGCCGGTCCCCGGGCTTCAGCACGGCGACCGGAACGCTGACCAGTTCGTCGCCCATGAAGCGATGGGCTGTATCTGCCTTCAAGGCCGCGAGGTTGCCAGCAACCGCGCGCGTCTTGCGCCGCATAGCATGATCGAGCGTGCGTCCCACCAGCAGAAAGAACAGCAACATCAGTGCGGAATCGAAATAGGCGTGTTCAGCATGATTTGCCGTTTCGACGAGCGACATGGCGAGCGCAAGAATGACGCCGAGCGAAATCGGCACGTCCATGTTGACAGCGCGCGATCTCAGCGCGCGCCAGGCGCTCGCAAAGAATGGCCGGCCTGCATAGGCTGCCGCGGGCAACGCAATCAGCGCCGAAGCCCAATGGAAAAAATCGCGCGTCTCCGGCGTGATGTCGGTGACGTTGCCCGACCATACCGATACCGAAAGCAGCATGATGTTCATGGTGGCGAAGCCGGCCACTGCCAGGCACCGCATCAGCCGACGCGCCTCGACGGCTTCTTCCTGTTCAGCACGCAACGGTATGAACGGATGGCCGTGATAGCCGCTTGCCTCAAGCGCCTGCAGAATTTCTGCGGGCTTTACCGCACCATCAGCCCAGGCTACGTGCAGCCGACGATTTGTGAAATTGAGCCGCGCTTCGGTCACGCCGGGCACCCGCTTTACCGCACCTTCAACCCGCGCAATGCAGGCACCGCACGCAATGCCATCGATCGCCAGCTCCATGCCGAGTGTGCCGTCACCGGCGGGTTTGGCGTACAGCGAGAGATCCAGCGTCTCGCTCATCGACTACCTCAACGTTACGCGGCTGCGTGAACGGAACATGCGGACATCGCCACGATAAAGGTCGATGATCAGCTCCCACTGGCCGGCATTTGCCTGGGTTTCGCCGTGAAACTGGCCAGGGCCAACGCGATCCAGTGTCACCAGGTGGTCGAGCCGCTCATCGGCAGGATGGGCAAGCCGTGCCATCGCGTCGAGCCCGGCAAGCGGCGACCCTGCATTATTGCGCGCCGAGATATCGAGGACGGCCGCGCCGCCGGCAAGGCGCGCAATTTTGCCATCGACGCGCCAATGCAAAGCGTCCTGCTCCTCGGCCGCTGCAATGTCCTGCTTGAACATCAGGCCCGCCTTGTAGGAACTCGACGTCTCCACCCCGCCGAAGGTGGACGTCGCCGCCTTGACCAGGACGCCATTCACCGCAAATACCATGGCGAAAAAGCCCACGAGCCAGAACAGCACATGCTTGCCGGTGAGCTCGCGAGTTTTTTGACGAGTTCCGCTCATTGCCGTCACCCTCAAGGTCCGAAGAAATGGTCACGCACCTCGGCGGTCTCGCCGGAGTCGATGTCGATCAGCTTGAACAGAATCGAGGTCGACGGCGGCGGAGGTGTAGTGCTGTAGTCGGTCACGACGATGCGCACTTCCTTGGTCTGGTCAGGCCCGACCGTGGCCAGCTGACGTCCGTCGGCGCGCGGAGGAAGCCCCACGAAATCAATCAGCGCTGAAGGCAGGCCATCAACGCCAACGATAAAATCGCGATACTTCAGCCGCTTGTTGACGATGCGAATCGTGTAGCCGTTGCGCAGGGCATCGTCAGACAATCGCACATACATCGGGTTGCGATCGTGAATGACGCTGATGCCCTCGGTGTCACGGGTGGCAAGCGTGTACAGCATGACGCCGCCCACGATGGCGATGATGCCCGCATAAAGTACGGTGCGCATTCGCAGGAGCTTGTAGAAGGCCAGTTTGCCTTCGATCCGCTGCTTAATGTTGAGATCGGTGTCATAGGCAATGAGTCGGGTCGCACGACCCAGCTTGGTCATGATCGCATCGCACGCATCGATGCACAGCCCACACTGGATACAGCCGAGATTGGCACCGCCGCGAATATCGACGCCGGTTGGGCAGACGTGCACGCATTGCAGGCAGTCGACGCAATCACCGGCAGGTTGCTTCTGCGCGCGCAGTTGTTCGGCCTTCTTGACTGAACAGCGAGGTTCGCCGCGGTCGTAACGGTAGGTGACGTTGAGTGCGTATTCGTCGGTGAGCGCGGCCTGGATACGCGGCCACGGGCACATATAAAGACAAACCTGCTCACGCATGTGGCCGGCAAGTGTATACGTCGTAAATGTGAGGATGCCGATCCACGCATAGGCGACGAAGGGGGCCTGGCCTGTGGCCAGTTCTTTCACCAGTGTCGGCGCATCAGCGAAGTAGAGCACCCAGGCGCCGCCAGTCCACCATGCCACCATCAACCAGAGAAAGTGCTTGATGCCCTTGCGGAGATATGTGTCGGCGGTCCATTTCCGGGCGTCGCGCTGCATGTGCTCGCGCCGGTCGCCTTCGACGGCACGTTCAATGGCAAAGAAAAGATCGGTCCAGACCGTTTGCGGGCACAGATACCCGCACCATACGCGGCCGGCCACTGCGTTCATCAGGAACAGCAGGATAGCGGCGAGGATAAGCAGACCGGTGAGGTAATAAATCTCTTGCGGCCAGATTTCGATGAAGAAGAAATAGAAGCGGCGATTGGGAAAGTCGATCAACACCGCTTGCGATGGCGCATTCGGTCCGCGACTCCAGCGGACAAAAGGTAGCAGGTAATAGATAGCAAGCGTGACAACGAGCACTGTCCATTTAATATTGCGGAATCGTCCGCGCACGCTCTGCGGATAGATTTTACGTCGCGGGGCGTAGAGTGGAACTTCATTGTCCGGCATCTCGCCGCCGACTTCCGCCTCCGCCACCAAGAGCGCAAGAGCCGGTCTATTCACCACCGGCTGATCCAGTGTCATTGCATCACCTTCAGTGTCATTTCTCTCCGCCGCCGAAAGTATGAACGTAGACGGTCAGTGCCTTGATCGTGGACTCACTCAGACGGCCGCCCCAGGCTGGCATGACTGCCCCTCGCCCGTTCTGGATGCCCTGGACGATGGTTTGCTTGTCGGCACTGTAGAGCCAAATCTTGTCCGTGAGGTTTGGCGCGCCGACCTCGCGATTGCCTTTGCCCTCCTGCCCGTGGCAGACGGCGCAGTTGTCCGCGAAGACTTTCTTGCCAAGAGCGAGATCGGTCCCCGGCTCGGCCGCCAAGCCAGACAGCGAACGGGTGTAGTCTGCGACGGCCAGAATCTCATTTGGCTTCAGAATATTGTCCCGGCCGAAAGCCGGCATGGTGCCTGCCCGCCCCTTGTCGTCCCCCGCGCGTGCACCATAGCGAATCGTATGCTCGATATCGGTGAGCTTGCCACCCCAAAGCCAATCGTCGTCATTGAGGTTGGGATAGCCCTTGGCACCGCCGCCGCCCGCGCCATGACAGGGAGCGCAATTGTCGGCGAAGGCTACGCGCCCTTGCGCCCGTGCGAAATCGAGCAGCTGCGGATCAGCGACGATGCTGGAGAGCGAGGCTGCCGCCAGCTTTTCCACCATCGGACCACGTTGCAGTTTGAGCGCTTCGAGATCGTCGGCAACGGCACTGCGGGTGTGGTAGCCGAACACGCCTTGCGTCGACGTCGTTAGCAACGGCCAGGCCGGATAGACGATCCAGTAGCCGATCGACCACACGATGGTGAGGTAGAACAGCCAGAGCCACCAGCGCGGCAGCGGCGTGTTCAACTCACGCAAGCCATCCCATTCATGCCCAGTGGTCGCAATGCCGGTCACTGGATCGATGTCTTTGTGCTCTTCGGCCACCGCTCAGTCCTCCCGCAACGGAATGCGTGCCGCCTCGTCGAATTTCGTTTTTCGTGAGGGCCACAGCACGTAAAGCAGCATCAACGCGAAGACGATGACGAAATATGCGAGGCCCCAAGTCTGGGCGAATTCGGCCACGGCTTGATAGGTTGGATCCAAGGTGTTCACCGTATGTTGGCTTTGTCGTCGTAGAGCTTGAAATCGACCTGCGTTCCAAGCATCTGCAGGTAGGCGATCAATGCGTCGGCTTCGGTAATGCGGGTCGGATTGCCGTCGAAATCACGGGCGTTCGCCTTCGGATAACGTTTGATGAGCTCGACGGCATCGGGATTGTCATTGGTCGCCTGTGCCACGACATCGGCCGTAGCCTTCGCAACCATCTCGGGCGTGTAAGGAATGCCGAGCGTTGCCTGGACCTTGAGATCCTGCGCGACGTGCGAAAAATCGAGATCGGTCTCCGCGAGCCATGAATAGTTCGGCATGATCGAGCCGGGCACGACGGAGCGCGGATTCTTGAAGTGCTCGCGATGCCAGTCGTCGGAATATTTACCTCCGATGCGAGCAAGATCAGGTCCGGTGCGCTTGCTGCCCCACTGGAACGGCTTGTCGTACATGCTCTCTGCCGCGAGCGAGTAGTGGCCGTAGCGCTCCACCTCGTCGCGCAATGGCCGGATCATCTGCGAATGGCAGACGTAGCAGCCCTCACGCACATATATATTGCGGCCCGCAAGCTCGAGCGGTGTGTACGGCCGCACGCCGTCGACCTTCTCGATGGTGTTCTTCAGGTAGAAGAGAGGCACGATCTCCACGAGGCCGCCGATCGCAATCACGATCAGTATGCCGATGACGAGAACGATTGAGTTCTTTTCGAAGATCGCGTGTTTTGACCAGAAGGACATTTGCACCTCCCGCTATTCGGCCGGCGCCAACCGGAGATCGGCCGGCGCAGCGGAAACCGCGGAAGTCACGGTCTTCCAGAGATTCCACGCCATCAGCAGCGCGCCGACGAGAAACAACAGACCGCCGATCGCGCGAATGACGTAGAACGGATGCATCGCCTCCACCGTCTCGACGAATGAATATTCGAGGAAACCGAGATTCGTGTAAGCGCGCCACATCAAGCCTTGAAGAATTCCCGATACCCACATCGCGCTGACGTAAAGCACGATGCCGATCGTCGAGATCCAGAAATGCCAGTTCACCAGTTTGAGTGAATAGAGCGGCCGGTTCCAGAGCCATGGTACCAGACAATACAGCGCACCGAACGAGATGTAGCCGACCCAACCGAGCGCGCCCGAATGAACGTGGCCGATCGTCCAGTCGGTGTAGTGCGAAAGGGAGTTCACGATCTTCACCGACATCATGGGGCCTTCAAAGGTCGCCATTCCGTAAAACGCAACCGACACAACCATCATGCGCAGCACCGGATCGGTGCGCAGCTTGTCCCACGCACCTGAGAGCGTCATGATTCCGTTGATCATGCCGCCCCAGGATGGCATCCACAGCATCACGGAGAAGGTCATGCCGAGGGTCTGCGCCCAATCAGGCAGCGCGGTGTAGTGCAGGTGATGCGGACCGGCCCAAATGTAGAGGAAGATCAACGACCAGAAGTGAATGATCGACAGGCGATATGAGTAAACCGGTCGGTCGGCGCGTTTGGGAATAAAGTAGTACATTATGCCGAGAAAGCCGGCAGTGAGAAAGAAACCGACAGCGTTGTGTCCGTACCACCACTGCACCATGGCGTCCTGCACGCCCGACCAGACGATGTAGGACTTCGACGAATACACAGAAACGGGCACCGACGCGTTATTGCCAAGATGGAGAACCGCGATCGTGACGATGAACGCGAGATAGAACCAGTTGGCGACATAGATGTGGGGCTCGGTGCGCCGCATGATGGTGCCGAGATAGACCAGGAAATACGTCACCCACACGATGGCGAGGAACAAGTCCGAATACCATTCGGGTTCGGCGTATTCCTTCGATTGTGTGATGCCGAGCAGGTAGCCGGTGCCCGCAATGACAATGAAGAAATTGTAGCCGAGCACGACGAACCAGGGCGCGATATCGCCGGCGAGCCGCGCCCGGCAGGTCCGTTGCACGACGTACATCGACGTTGCGATCAGAACATTTCCACCAAAGGCAAAAATCACGGCCGACGTGTGTAGTGGCCGCAGCCGGCCAAATGTCACCCAGGGTAGATCGAAATTGAGTGCCGGAAACGCGAGCTGCAACGCGATGACAAGACCGACGGTGAACCCGGCTATGCCCCAGACGACCGCGGCAATACTCGCAAACTTGACCGGCCCCATATTGTAGTTGGGCTTGCCGTCGACGACCAATGGCGCCGCCTCGTCTGGGCGCTCGTAGTAACGATTTACGATGGCGAACACCGCCGCAATGCTGGCGGCGGCAAAAAGATAGGCGTGAAAAGCAAACTCCGGCGTGAATGCCCCCGCAGCAACGATGATCGAGAACATCGCCAAGGCCGCGAACGCCAGCGCTGACCCCCCCTCACCGATTGTCATGAGTTTCGGATGAGCGCTTTCGTTCGCCATGCTGTTGATCCATCTATGAAAGATTTGACGTGGATTGATTATTCTCCGAGACCGCCCGCTTGCCTTGATCCAGGTCAAACGGCCCATCCGGACAAGCCGCGCAGTCAGCGGGCGTTGACCTCATCACGCGGCTCGATAACCACCCCGGATGTCGGCTCAACCCACGTAAGGTGATCTTTTACTTCCTTAACACCGCGGACGTTTTCGGCAGCGACAATGAGGGCCTCGCGCTGGCGGTCATCGACGATCATGCCCCACAACTCGACCACACCGCCGCGCACTACAACATTGATCATCGACGCCAATGCCCACTTTTCGCTTTTCAATTCGCTCAACAGTTCTTGGCGAATCGCGGCATCGCTCGTCGCCGCCTTCGGCTCGCCGCGCGCCAGGCTCACCATCGCGTGCATCAGATTAGCGCGCGTAACAATACCGACGACCTTCTTCCCACGAAGTACGGGCACGCGCTTGATGCGATATCTCTCCATCATTTCCACGATTTTCTCGAGCGGCGTGTCTTCGCTGATCGTATGCATCTTGGTCGTCATCACCTCGGACACCTTGCTTCCGTGCGTATGGGTATATTCGGCAGCCAACTTCCCCGGCCCCATCAAAAACTCGAGCCAGCGCGACGGCCTGCGGTCCGTGTGAGTCTCTCGGCGACGCAAGAAATCACCTTCAGACAGAATACCGACGAGAGCTCCTGTCTTGTCGATGACCGGCAGGCCGCTGATATGGTGTTGAAGCATGTAGCGGGCTGCCTGAAGCACGGTCGCATCCGGGTCCGCTGAAATCACGTCGGGTGTCATGATCTCGCTGGCTTTCATGAGAATCCTCCCTGTCCACGAGATTCGAATAAAATCCGGGAAGCGTTTGATCTACCCGTTCAGGCACCTCAATGCCTCGCGATCGCGCAGGACGATATGCCGTGAAGTCGGCAATGCAATTGCCTTGGCGTCTTTTAATTGTGTGAGCGCACGCGATACGGTCTCAATCGTCAAGCCGAGATAATCAGCGATATCCTGACGCGACATCGGCAGAGTGATGTGGCCGCTGTCGTGCGACCGCCTTGACATCTCCAGCAGGAATCCTGCGACCCGTTCCTGTGCGCTCTTGACCACGAGCATGACCTGGCCCTGCGCGTGATGCAGTTCAGCAACAGTCATGGCCCACAGGTGGCCGGCGACCGAGCTGTCACGAGCGGCCAGCGCGGCAACGGCCGCGCGGCGGAGTACGAGCAGCTGGCAATCGACAATCGCCTCGGCCGACAGAGCATGTCGGTCGCCGGCTTCAAACCCGAACACATCACCCGGTAGATAGAAAGCGGCGATCTGGCGCCGACCGTCCCGAAGCACCTTGAACGTGCGTACGCTGCCTTTGAGGACCCTGTACAGGTACTCGACCCGCTCGTTCTCGCCATAGATCTCCATGTTGCGAGCAAAGGGCATAACCGCCCCGATCATGTCGATCGTAGCCGCGGGCGCGGACGGCGCATTTTGTTGGGAGGTTGGACGTCTGATCGTTGCCTGAGTGAGCATCGCCTTGGTCCTCGCTCATTCGATTGACCAATCGATACCGCCCGGACCGCCCGGGCCAAATTCAGATAATCTCCCTAGGGGATTCCCCGTAGGCGAAACCGACGGCGCAATCGCGATAAAGCAGTTCGGGATGGATCGAGACTCCACCGCTAGAGCCATTGAAAACAAGAGCCATTCGTCGCTCTTCGAATATGGCTGGGCGCTGCGCTATGGGGTTGCGCCGATCATGGTCGCACTCGGGCTCGCGGTCCGCTCATTGCTCGCCCCCGTCCTGACGAGCGAAACTGTCTACACCTATTTCGTTCCCTCGGTGCTGGTTTCAGCCTGGCTCGGCGGCCTCGGCCCGGGACTCGTTGCAACCGCGCTCAGTGTTCTCGCCGCAACCTTTCTGCTTCCTGGCGCGCCCAACCTATCAACAGGATCGATCGCCAACGCGGTCGCTTTTGTCCTCATTGGAGGGGTCATTTCGTGGGGCGGCGAGCTGCTCCACCAGAGTCGGCGCCGCACGATGGCAATGACCCGCGATGCATTGGCCCGCGAAGCCCATTTGCAGTCAATTCTGGACACAGTGCCGGAGGCAATGATCGTCATCGACGAGCGCGGCATCATGCGATCGTTCAGTAGCGCCGCCGAACGGCTGTTCGGATACGGCGAAGATGAAGCGCTTGGCCAGAACGTGAAGATACTGATGCCGACACCCTATCGCGAAAATCACGATGGCTATCTGCAGCGATACATCCGTACCGGCGAACGACACATCATCGGCATCGGACGCGTGGTGGTTGGCCTACGCAAGGACGGCTCGACCTTCCCGATGGAATTGGCAGTCGGCGAAATGAACTCCGGTAATCGCCGCTTCTTCACGGGATTCATTCGCGACCTGACCGAGCGCCAGAAAACGGAAGCGCGGTTGCAGGAACTGCAGTCAGAGCTTGTCCATATTTCAAGATTGACGGCCATGGGCGAGATGGCATCGACACTGGCGCATGAACTCAACCAGCCGCTGTCCGCCATCTCCAACTATCTCAAAGGCTCGCGAAACCTTCTCGAGGGTCGCAGCGATGAGAATGCAACGACAATACGGAGCGCACTCGACAAGGCAGCCGATCAAGCGGTGCGCGCAGGTCAGATCATCCGTCGCCTGCGCGACTTCGTTTCGCGCGGCGAGACGGAGCGGCGCGCCGAAAGCATCGGCAAGCTGGTCGAAGAAGCGAGCGCTCTCGCCCTGGTGGGGGTGAAGGATCGCGGCATCCGTGTACAATTTCAGTTCGATCCATCGGTCGACCTGGTGCTGGCCGATCGCGTGCAAATCCAGCAGGTGCTACTCAATCTGATCCGCAACGCCATGGATGCCATGGAAACCTCGGAGGTCCGCGATCTCACAATCGCCATCGCGCCGACCGACAAAAATTTTGTTCGTATCAGCGTGACCGACACTGGCTCAGGCGTCGCCCCGGAGGTCGCCAAACAGCTGTTTCAACCCTTCGTAACAACGAAACGCCACGGCATGGGCGTCGGACTATCGATATCGCGTACCATCGTCGAAGCGCATGGGGGGCAGATTTGGGTGGAACAGAACCCTTTGGGTGGCACGATTTTTCGTTTTACGTTGCCGACCGTGAGCAACGGGGATATCGACAGTGCAGCTTGAGCAGATCGTCTACGTGATCGATGACGACGAGGCCGTCCGGCAGTCGCTTGAATTCCTGCTGAAGACATCCGGCATAACGGTACTTGGGTTTGAATCGGCCAAGGTATTTCTGGAAAAGTTGCCGCATATCAAGTCCGGCTGCATCATCACCGATGTACGCATGCCGGAAATCACCGGGATCGACCTCCTGCGCCGCATGCGGGACAGCGGCGTCGACATTCCAGTGATCGTCATCACCGGGCATGGCGACGTTTCGTTGGCGGTAGAGGCCATGAAAGTCGGTGCAGTCGATTTTCTTGAGAAACCGTTCGACGATGAGGCGCTGCTCTCGTCGGTGCGTTCGGCGCTCAGAAAGGGCGCGGACACGGCGAGACACAAGGCCGAGGTTTCCGAGATTAACGAGAGGCTGACGGCGCTGTCGAATCGCGAGCGCCAGGTGCTTGAGGGGCTCGTGGCCGGCAAGGCCAACAAGGTGATCGCGTTTGACCTCGGGATCAGCGCCCGTACGGTCGAGATTTACCGCGCCAATGTGATGACGAAGATGTCGGCCAATAGTCTATCCGACCTGGTTCGCATGGCGATGACGGCCGGTATCTTGACCGACAGGAGCAAGAGTTAGCCTGGAGGGCGAGCGATATAGTGTCAGTCCACCCTTAATAAAGACCCCCCGCACATTTTTATTTTCGTTATTGCAACAGCAGCAGGGCAGCCTACCTCACGGACAAGCGGGCAACCCTCCGTCCCCAAAATGTGCCCGCGCATAGGCCCTTGGTCGCCTATCCCCGGCGGCCAAGGGCATTTGCTATCGGTTGTCGGATATCGTGATCCCTCGATGCGATAACGCGGCTGCGTGCTTCGACGAAGCAGCGCTGATGCAGTCAACACTTTGATCCAGCGCAATGTGCATTTGCTCGGCCTGTGGCAGAAGCGACATAGTCTCCAAGCCTCCGGACAAAGGTCGCCATGCCTAACCAACAAGGTCGAGAGCCGCACTTTCCAACAGTTGAGTTCGTGTTGGATGCTATTGCGGGGTGGGTCAACAAATACCGCTACATTTATGGCGCCCAGGACGAACTCGGACAATGTAGCCAACAAGACGTAAGGCAGATTGCGAAGGATCTGGGCATACCTATCAGCGAGCTTCGTGGCTTAGCTTCGAAGGGGCCCGGCGCGGCAGATAACTTACAGAAAATGCTGGTGGCGCTTTCTGTCGATCCGCAGGCGCTGGCTAAATCCGAGCCTGCTGTCATGCGGGACCTGCAGCGACTCTGCATCGTCTGTAGCCAAAAGGGCCGCTGTCAACACGAACAGGCTGAAGGCACGGCCGCCACACATTTCCGTGAATTCTGTCCCAACGCCTACACGCTCAACGCACTCTTCAAGGGAAAAACAAAACAGCCAAGACATTGACGCTCCCGAGACCTCCGCTATCGGCTCTTGGCTGATATGTCATCAGTGTATGAAGATCGGGCTGCAACAAGTTGCAATCGCAGCGTTGGCCATTGGCTGCTTCGCGGCAGGATATGGCGTGTCTTTCTTGAAGTTCGACAGCCGCGAGCCAGAAGAGGCCTACGTAAACTTTATGAGGCAATGTGTATTTTTGGGAGAAAGAGAAAATCAGTGCGCCGAAGAATGGCGATCGATGGATACACAAGAAAGATTTTTCTACAGCGAATCTGGACGGCGCGCGCAGGCTAAATTTCAGCGAAAGAAACGCGAGGAAGACGAGCGTGCAAGTGCTGAATGCGAAGCCTTGGGCAGAAACGATGCATCGTGCAAAATCGAGCAGTTCATGAAGGCCAAAAAAAAGATCGAATAAAGCGCGCAGCCGATGCCTGTTAAAAAACTAGGTCGGTCGCATGGATTGGCACTGCGCGAGGAGATTGTGTGGCTCCACGCGAATGATCCCGGTGCGTGGACTGTCAATGTCGGCGACCAGAAACATGGACGTCGAGACGATCAGCGGCAGAACAAACAAAAATGTCGTCGTACGATGTTCGCCATATCCCATTAGCAGGTTGCACGCTATGGCAATCAGACCCATCAACATCCAGGCCGTGAAGGGGATGCGGTTCCACCAAGCCGCCTGCGTATAACCTTGTGCGTTAAAAACATCGTTCACGCCTGAAACAACCAGGGCCATGATCGGTGTTTGCTGCGCTTTTGCGATGCGCGAAACCGCGCCCCATAGTTCGGCCTGCAACTTTCCGGTCTCGATACCGATCGGACCAATTTGCCGCTCATCGCGAGCCGTATAGTACGAAATGCGTTGAACGCAATATTTCCTAAGCAAGTCGCGGACACGCTCCGCGTCGTCCGTCGTCATCAAGTCGGAACGTAGATACGCGGTGCCAATCGCATTCGCCTCGGCTTCTTCCGAATTCTTTCGCTGATCGTATCTGCTCACCGCCATCGCAAAGGTAAAACCAATGATAAGACCCAGAAGCGTCAAAGAAGCTGTTCGGATAATATCGAAATCCTGTCGCTCTCCCTCCTTGCGGAGGGCCCGCATTTTTCTACGAAGAACATCGCCGACATAAGCGGCAAGCCATTGCAGAAGGAGAACGGTCGCGAATACGACAAAGGGGCTATCGATAACGCTCATGACCGCGCCCATCCCTCGACGGCATGCCAACGTGGTGCCGAGAAACCTAAGGAAATCCCTGAGGTTTACAATGGGATCGTATCAAGCCTAGTCGGCATTCCGGAAGTGAATTTCCAGCTTACGAGACCGTGTTGAAGCGCTCGATGCAGGTGCGCAGCACCTCGTCGCCTGGCCGCTTCCACCAATTCTCGGCCGAAAAAATCTCGACTTCGGTGAAACCCCGATAGCCTGCATTGCGCACCATAGTGCGAATGTGGGGCAAATTAATAACGCCGTCACCCATCATGCCGCGATCTGTCAGCATGTGCTGAGTCGGCACGAGCCAATCGCATATGTGGTACGCGAGAATGCGGTTTTTCGCTCCGGCCCGCGCAATTTGTGCTGCAAGCTCCGGGTCCCACCAAACGTGATAAGCGTCAATCGCAACGCCCGTTCCGTCCCCGAGCAAGTCGCAAAGATTGAGCGCTTGCGCAAGCGTGTTCACGCACGCGCGATCACCCGCATACATGGGATGAAGCGGTTCTATCGCAAGCGGCACCGCGCACGCTTTCGCGTGCGCCAGGATCGTTCGTAGCCCCTCCATCACCATCTGCCGGGCAGCGCCGATATCGCGCGAGCCCTTGGGCAGCCCACCGGCGACGAGTACCAGACATTCGGCGCCGAGAGCCGCTGCTTCGTCGATTGCGCGCTTGTTGTCATCAATTGCGGCACGCCGTCCTGCGGCATCCACCGCAGGAAACATGCCGCCACGGCAATAGCCGGTGACCCGCATGCCGTTGTCCTTGATGACCCGTACCGATTCATCGAGGCCCAGGACGGCAACCTGATCGCGCCAGGGATCCACGGCCCGAATGCCATGACGCGCGCAGGCTTCAACCGCTTCGCGCAGATTCCACTGCTCGCGTACGGTCGCAAGATTGATCGACAGACCGTTGGTGTTCATGCCAGTCCGTGCACGGCGAGCAACTTGTTCATGCGGGCCGCGGCGAGCTCCGGATCGTGCAGCACGCGCGCCTTGTCGGCGAGCCGGAACAGCTCGGCGAGATGCAACAGCGACCGTGCGCTTTCCTGCCCGCCCACCATGATGAAATGGTCCTGCAATCCGTTGAGCCAGGCTAGGAATACGACGCCGGTCTTGTAGAACCGTGTCGGGGCCTGAAAAATGTGCCGCGAGAGCGGGACCGTGGGCTCGAGAATTCCATGGAAGCGCTGAATGTCACCGGCCGACAGGCCGGCAAGGCCGGCAGATGCCGCAGGTGCGATCGCGTCGAAAATGCCGAGTAGCGCGTCCGAATAGCCTTCTTCGTCGCCGGCAATCAGTTCGGCGTAGTTGAAATCGTCGCCGGTGTACATTCGTATGTTCGTCGGAAGCTTTCGCCGCATCGCGATTTCCTTCTCCTTCGAGAGCAGTGAGATCTTCACGCCGTCGATCTTCGTCGCATTGTCGCGAAGGATGGCGAGACAATTTTCCATCGCAGCCGTGTGATCAGCCGCGCCCCAATAGCCAGCGAGCGCCGGATCGAACATTTCGCCGAGCCAGTGGATGATGACCGGTTCGCGAACCTGACCCAAGATGCGTCCGTAGACCTTTACGTAGTCGTCCGGACTTTTGGCGACTGCAGCGAGTGCGCGGCTCGCCATCACCACAAGCTGGCCATCCATCGCTTCGATCGCCTCGATCTGCTCTTCGTAAGCGCGGATGATGTCGTCGACGCGCACCCCGGCCGCCGGTTCGAGATGATCGGTCCCCACCCCGCAGCAGACCTTGACGCCCGGGCGCCCCTTCGCGGCCTCCAGCGTGTGACGGATCAATTCACGCGCGCCCGGCCAATCAAGCCCGCCGCCACGTTGGGCGGTGTCCATGGCTTCGGCGACGCCAAGGCCGAGATCCCAGAGATAGTGGCGGAAATGGACCGTCTTCTCCCAATCGATCGCCGTATCCAGCCAAGGGTCGGTGTCGGCCAGCGGATCGGCCACGACATGCGCTGCGGCATATGCAATGCGGTTGAAATCTTTTGTCGCCGCTTTGGAGGGAAAGACAATCGGCTCGCCCGTCGTATACGACTCGAGCCTGCGATCGGCGGTTGGCAGAACGAGCGTGGCCAAGCGTCCCTCCTTAAATCTTGATGTCCGGCACGTCGAGCCAGCGACGCTCTTTCCAGCTTTGCAGGCCGAGTTCGGCAAGCTGAACGCCTTTTACGCCCTCGATCAAGCCATGATGCCATGGCGTGTCCGCGACGACATGACGGATGAAATCCTCCCATTGCAGTTTGAAGCCATTCTCATAGACCATGTTCTCCGGCACTTCCTCCCACTGCGACTGGAAGTTCATGGTCTGAGGAACGTCTGGATTCCACACTGGCCTCGGCGTGTTCACGCGATGCTGGGTCCAGCATTTGGTCAAACCGGCGACAGCAGAGCCATGTGTGCCGTCGACCTGGAAGGTCACCAGATCGTCGCGGCGAACCCGCACGCACCAGGATGAGTTCATGTGCGCGACCACATTATTCTCAAGCTTGAACGTGGCGTAGGCGGCGTCATCGGTATCGGCTTCGTAGGCCTTGCCGCTCTCATCCACCCGCTTGGGGATATGAGTAGCGCCCAAGCAGCTCACGGCCTGCACCTTGCCGAAGAGGTTGTCGAAGACATAGCGCCAGTGGCAAAGCATATCGAGAATAATGCCGCCGCCTTCGGCCTTCTTGTAGTTCCAGCTCGGGCGCTGCGCAGGCTGCCCCCAATCGCCTTCGAACACCCAGTAGCCGAACTCGCCGCGCACCGCGAACATCCGGCCGAAGAAGCCTGCATCGCGCAGCATCCTGATCTTGCGCAATCCGGGAAGAAACAATTTGTCCTGCACGACGCCGTTCTTGACCTTCTTCGCTTTGGCGAGCTTTACGACGGCAATCGCCTTCTCGAGCGTGTCGGCGACCGGCTTTTCGCAATAGACGTTCTTGCCGGCTTCGATCGCCCGCGTGAGAAGGTCGGCACGCATCTGCGTCGTGGCGGCGTCGAAAAACACCGTGTCGTCCGGGTTCTTCAGTGCCGAATCGAGATCCGTCGTGGAGCGCTCAATTCCGTAACGGCGGGCCAGCGCTGCGACCTTCTCGGCATTGCGGCCGACCAGGATCGGATCGGGCATGACGCGGTCGCCATTGGGCAGCACAACCCCGCCCTGTTCGCGGATCGCGACAATCGAGCGCTCGAGGTGCTGGTTGAGCCCCATGCGCCCGGTAACGCCATACATAATGATGCCGAGCTTGCGAACCCCCACGTTTGCCTCCCGCTAGCGATTAAGCCATCGCCGCGCGAAGCCTAACAGACCTTGCGGCAGGAAAATGATCATCACGATGAAAACGACACCAAGCGGGATGAGATAGGGAAACTGGTCCCCGAAAATTCGTGAAAGGAATTCCCGCATCAGTTGAAAAAATCCGGCGCCGACGATCGGCCCGACAAGCGTGCCGATGCCGCCCATGACGTTGAAGATGACGGTTTCGCCGGACACGAGGAAGAAAATGAAGTCCGGTGCGGCAAAACGATTTTGCACTGCATAAAGCACGCCGGCCAGTCCCGCAAACAGTCCCGACAACATCACCGCTACAATCTTGTAGCGCTCGACCGGATAGCCGATGGCGCGCGTGCGCGGCTCGTTCTCACGGATCGATTGCAACACCATGCCGAACGGCGAGCGAGTAATGCGGCGCAGGATCAGATACGACGCCGTCACCACTGCCAATACAAACCAGTGCATGGTTTGGGAGGTGAACTGGACCGAAAACAGACCGGGGATCGCCAGAGGTGGACGCCGGAAATTGAGGCCGTTCTCGCCGCCGGTGACTTCGGTCCAGGTAAACACGATTACGTAGAAGATCTGGCTGAAGATGAGCGTGGTGATGGCGAAATAAATGTCGCGCAGACGTGTCGAGAAATACGCGACAAACAGCGCGACCAGAGCCGATGCCACGAGACCGAAAAGAAGCGCAAGCCAGAGGTTCGGCGGCGAGAACATTAGCAATGCCGCCGCCGCACCATACATGCCGAGGCCGAAAAATGCCGAGTGTCCGAACGAAACCATCCCCGTGTAACCGATGAGGATGTCGGACGACATCGCCAGCAGTCCCCAGATCAGGATTTCGGTCAGGAACCGGCGCCAGAATTCCGGCAACACCAGCGGCGCGATGATCAGCAATGCCAGCACGATGCTGAATGCAACCCAATAGGATGTATTGCGCCGTTTCTTCATTTTGGCGTCGGAACGAACAGACCGGTGGGACGGAAGAGCAGCGTGAGGATCAGCACGATGAATGAGACGATCACGGCTTGCGCCGGGCTGACCCAGATCGAGGCATAAGCTTCCAGCAGGCTGATGAAGATGGCGGCCGCGATCGATCCCCCAAGATTGCCCATGCCGCCGACGACAACGACGATGAAGGCCTTCAACACCCAGTCGAGCCCCATCGTATGATTGACCCCGACGAGAGGGCCGAACAGCACCCCACTCGCTGCCGCCATGCCCGCGCCGATCGCGAACGCCGCCGTGTAAACAAGGGGAACGGGAATGCCCATCGCCTGCGCCATCACGCGATCCTGCGTGGTGGCACGGATCCAGATTCCGTATTTGCCGTATTTGAGAAACAGCCAGAAGCCGCCGATGATCGCCGCAGAGAGGCCGGCAATGACGAGGCGATACCAGGGATACTCGAGATAGAACAACGTGAAGTGGCCGGTGAACGGCTCCTGGATCTTGCGGGCCACCGGACCGAACTGCCACAGCGCGTAGTTCTGCAGGATCAACGAAACACCGAACGTCGCGAGAATTGTCGTAAGCGGATCACGGCCGATGAGAGGCCGCAGCGTCACAACCTGGATCGCCGCACCGATCAGCGCCACAGCCAGCGTTGCGATCAGCAGCGCCAGCCAGAAATTGCCCGTCGTCGCCAGTACCACGACGCCGATATAGGCACCGAGCATGAACAGCTCGCCATGCGCGAAATTGACGACATCCATGATGCCGAAAATCAGCGTCAGGCCTGATGCGATGAGCGCCAGGATCATGCCGGTGACAATCCCGTTGATCGTCTGAATGAGGATCTCATCCCAGGGAATAGAGAAGAGGATTGCGGTGAGTTCCATCTCACACCCCCAGATACTGATGAATGACTGCGTCATTCACCTTGAGATCTTGGGCGGCAGCGTGATGGCGCACCGAGCCTTTTTCCATGATGTAGACGCGCTCGCTCGCCTCCAACGTCAGCGGGACGTTCTGTTCGACGAGGAGGATGGCGACGTTTTCCTTGTGCAGCACGTCGATGATGTTGCTGATCTGCGACACCATTCGCGGCATCAGACCTTCGGTGGGTTCATCGAGCAGGATGATCTTCGGCTCCAGCATCATTGCCCGCGCAATCGCAAGCATCTGCTGCTCGCCACCCGACAACGTGCCACCAGCCTGGTTGCGACGTTCGCCAAGCACCGGGAAATAGTTGAACACCTTGTCGAGCAAAGCCTGCTTTTTCTCGTCGCTCACACCCTGACGATCGAGACCGGTACGAAGGTTTTCCATCACGGTCAGTAGTCGGAAAATGCGCCGGTCTTCCGGGACGTAGCCTATACCCAGCCGCGCGAGCTTGTGTGGAGGCAATCCCGTGATTGGCGTACCGTCAAGCCGAATGTTGCCCTCCGTCGGACGCACCAGACCCATGATTGTTTTGAGCGTGGTGCTTTTGCCGACACCATTGCGCCCCAGCAACCCAACGACTTCGCCCGGTCGGACATGCAACGTCACGCCGTGCAAGATGTGACTCTTGCCGTAGAACGTGTGCAGATCCTCGACCGCGATCAGCGGCGCATCCTTGGCGGCGTCGCTCATGTCTTCAGATAGACCTCCAGCACTTTCGGATTGTTCTGGATTTCCGTAGGCGTTCCTTCTGCCAGAACCTGTCCGTAATTGAGCACCGTGATTCGGTTGGCGAGACCCATGACGACTTCCATGTCGTGCTCGACGATCAGAATCGTCAGGTTCTTGGCGATGCTACGTACCAGCTGCACGGTGTCGCGCGTTTCTGCCGAGCTCATGCCAGCGGTGGGTTCGTCGAGGCAAAGCAGTTGCGGTTCTGTGGCCAGCGCGATTCCAATCTCGAGATTGCGCTGCTCTCCGTGCGAGAGATTTGCCGCGAGTTCGTCAGCGTTGGCGTAGAGACCGACCGATTTGAGCACCGCTTCCGCTTTCTCGATGATGTCCTGGTAAGCGGTGTAGTGCGTGAGCATGCTCCAGCCATGCCGGCGCGATTGCGAGGCAATACGAACATTTTCGAGCGCCGTCGCGTTCGGAAGGATGTTGGTGATCTGGTAAGAGCGCGCGATGCCCTTCATCGATATCCGATCGGGTGGAAGGCCGCTGATATCCTCGCCATTGAACAGGATGCGGCCCGACGTCGGGCGCAGCACTCCGGTCAGGCAATTGAAGAAGGTGCTCTTTCCGGCGCCGTTCGGCCCGATGATCGCGCGGATCTCTTCGCGGTCGACCTGAAAACTGATGTCATTGACAGCAGTGAGACCACCAAATCTGCGCGTCAGCCCTTCCGTGCGCAACACGGGGGTTTCGGTGCCAACCCCAACCTTCGCGGCCGGGGCTGGCGTGTCGATGCCGGAGTGCGTCGACACCTACGTCGAGGCAAATTTGCAAGCCGGCGGGAAGAAAGTCTTATCGCCGGGGATCGTCTCGATGATGCGGTGCTTGCCGTCTTTGATGTCGAAGATGACCTGAAGAGGAAATGCCTGGTGATCTTCCTTGCGGAGCAGCTTGTCTCCGGTCGGGAAGTCGTCACTCAGTTTCATCTGCAGGCCTTCAAGCGACTCGATGAGCTTCATCGTGTCTTCGCGGCCGCGGAATTTCGACATTTCCATGCCAACCTTGAGCGCGTTCATCGCCTCGTAGTTCGACTGGACGTAGCGATCCGGCAACGGGCCCGATGGGTCGACCTTCGCGAGCCGCGTCTTGGCTTCGTCGAAAAATTTCTTGTGCTCGGGCGTATTGAAGGGGCCTTCCTGGACCGGGATGTATCGATTGATCCCGACAAAGCCTTCGATCTTGTTACCCAGTGCGGGAAGATTGGTCGACTCTGCAATGGCGCCATCGCCGGCCCATTTGTACTTCTTGGTCAGGCCGAGATCGTAGGCCTGGTTGCCGATGGTCACACCATCTTTGCCGAAGAAGATGCCAAACAGCCCGTCGAATTGACCGGTGACCTTTGACAGGAACGGCGTCATGTCGGCAGTTCCCAGTGGAATGCCAGTGGTCTCCACAACCTCGCCGCCTGCTTTCTTGATCTCCTGCGCATAGGCGTCGCGTGTCGACTGACCCCAGGAGTAGTCGGCGTAAGCGAGGTGCCACTTCTTGCCCATGTTCGTGATCAAATAGGGCGCGAACGCGACCGCTTGCGCCGGCGCGTAGTCGTGAACCCGGAAGCTGTAGCGGTTGCACTTTGTCGTGGTCAGCGTGGTGTCGAGGCATACGCTAATCATGTTGACAATCTTGGCCTCTTCCCAGACCGGCATGCATGCAAGGCAGATGTTGGAGAGAAAGCCACCGCAATGGGCGTCGATCTGGTCTTCGTCCACTAGCTTGCTGGTCTTGCGGCGTCCGACATCGGGCTTGGATTCATCGTCCGCGACGATCAATTCGATCGGACGGCCATTCACGCCGCCGGCGCCGTTGATACGGTCCACGGCCATCTGCACGCCGACCAATGCGGTCTTTCCGCCTGCCGCGCCCGCGCCAGAAAGCGGATTGATCGCGCCGATCTTGTAGGGCTTTGCCTGCGCAAACGCTTCGCGCCATGGCGCCGGCACCAGCATCAGCGCGCCGATCGCACCGCCGCCCCAACCGACGACACGACGACGGGTCACCTTGCCGCTGTACCAGAAGTCTTGCGCCCACTCCTCCTCTTTCCATTTTTCACTCATCTCGTTTTCCTCCCTCTGCATCACATTCGTGCCGATCGTCTCACGCGCCTGTGCGCCTGAGGCGATACGCAACGACACGATCTATTTGAAAAAGCGTCGATTGCGTCCGAACACGGCGCGCGTCGCGCGCAACCGTGAGAGCAGTCACCGCACGCCTATGCCGGACGGCACGACGCGGCATTGCTAGTACTCCCCTGTCGGCCCTTGGCGGGCTCTTTGTCCCATTAGCAAACGCGATCCGGCACCAACTTTCAACCGCTATATTCATATTGATGGAGCGCCACTCACATGGTCGTATACGCCTGCCTGGGAAATGACTAGGGACGCTCGAACGAATTGGCGGCCGGTGTTAGGCTCGCCACAGCAGACACGGATAGCTGATGGCCACCGCATCTCCACGGCGAAAAGACCAACCGGAGCCCGGCAGCGGGCTTTCTGCGCGCCTGGCGGTCAGGGCGGGAAGGCACGTTGGGCCAACCGCAGGCCTCGCGCCCGGTAATGTGCAGGGCAATCTCGCCATTTTGCCGCAGGCGCTCGCAGCAGATTTCATGCGCTTTTGCCATATCAACCCCAAGCCTTGCCCGCTGATCGGGACCTCCGCGCCGGGCGACCCGCACGTGCCGGAGCTGGGCGAGGATCTCGACATCCGCACCGACCTGCCGCGCTACCGCGTCTGGAAGAACGGCGAACTGGTCGCCGAACCCGAAGACGTGCGGCAATTCTGGCGTGACGATCTCGTCAGCTTCGTGATCGGATGCTCTTTTTCATTCGAGGAAGCTTTGGCGGCTGAAGGCATCGAACTGCGGCACATCACGCGTGGTTGCAATGTGCCGATGTATCGCACCTCGATCGCCACGCATCGGGCGGGCCCATTTCACGGTCCGATGGTCGTGTCGATGCGACCGATGACGCCGCGCGATGCCATTCGCTCGGTCCAGATTACGACCCGCTTTCCGTCAGTGCACGGCGCGCCAGTGCATATCGGCAAGCCGGAGTTGATCGGAATCAAAGACTTGATGAAGCCTGACTATGGCGATGCGGTCGAAGTGCGCGACGACGAGTTGCCAGTCTTCTGGGCGTGCGGGGTGACGCCACAATCAGTCATCGCAACCGTGAAGCCTGAATTCTGCATCACCCACTATCCGGGCAGCATGCTCGTCACTGACCGGAAGAACACCGAGTTTGCGATTTTGTGACGGGCTAGGCTCGAGCCCTCATTCGTCATGCTCGGCCATGACAGATCACGCCGCGTCGCGCGCGTTCTTGTCCAGCAATCCGGCTTCGATCAGTGCCTCACGAATGCGTGCAATCTCTGCCCGTTCAATCTTGACCAATGGGGGGCGCACCACCGCGCGCGACAGCTTGCCGAGCAGGACCAGGGCCTCTTTCATACGATTGTGCATATCGACGAACGGATCCGTATAGAAGATCCTTGCAGTCGGTTCGATGCGATCATTGAGACGCTTGGCCTCCGCCAGATCATTCTTCTGTACGGCGCGGAATAATTTCGCCTGCAAGTCGGCAATGACGCTGCCCGACCCCGACAGCAATCCGTTGCAGCCGAGCACCAACGAAGAGAAAAGCCATGAACTGTGCGTCGTAAGCACGTTTACAGGCCTTGCTAGGTTCTGCAGCGTGCGGATGTGCCAGTCGTGGTGCGGTACGTTGTCAATCCAATCCTTGATGGCGCGGATCGAGGGTATCTCATCGCACAGTTTCAAAAGCGTCTCTTTCGGATAACCCTGCCCGGTCGAAAGCGGATACTGAAACACGATCAGCGGCAAATCGGTTGCGTCAGCGATGCGCCTGAAATGGGCGAGGGTCATGGCCGGCGACTGACCGAGTGTGAAGGGCGCCGGCGGAAAAACCAGCAGCGCTGACGCACCACCCTGTGCCGCCATGCGGGCGATACGAGCAGCCTCCATGCTGCCATCAGCCCAGACGCCGTTGATCAAAGGAAGCCTGGTGCCAACCTCGTCCTGCGCGATTTCGAGAACGCGTCTCTGTTCGTCGAAGGTACACGACGCCACTTCGGTCGAGTGCGCGTTGATCGTAATTGCGGACAGGCCTTCCACCGCCGCCACATCGCGCAGGTGCTTGCGGAAGCTCGCTTCGTCGATTGCAAAATCATTATCGAAAGGCAGCAGAACGGCCGGAATCACGCCGTGGGGAACATAGGACGCGTGACGAGGCATTCGGCGCCCTCCTCTTCAGCTCGCTGCTTTGGTGCCCGCTTCGGGTCCGCGAGCATAGCCGAATTCCCCGGAAAGACGATCGGCCGTGGCTCGCCTGCGATTGCTCGGCGGATCGAGGCTGCGCATTTTTCTCGGCCTCGACCCCTTTCCTGAACCTCGGCCCCTGACTTGTTTCCTGAACCTCGGCCCCTGACTTGCCCTGAGGTATTTTTGTTTTAGGGTGCATGTCGGCGTCACACCCGCGTAGGCTGATTTCCACAATTATTTCAGATAGATCGTGCCTATTTTCGGTCCATGCGACGGGTCGCATACTGGACGGAACTTTTCGCCACTTAGCGGATTTAATTGCTCGCGGGCGCTCCGCGGTGACTACTGGCCGGAGCGAGCGGGAGGGTCAGGCTCTGCCCCAAAGCAAAGTGACGAACGACCATGGCGTTGCGGCTCCGAAACCCTGCGGTAGCTGGCCATGTCGCTCGGACCTCTTCGCCTGAACGCACGGCCGGCGCGCGATTGCGCTGGGGGGACGGGGTTATTCGGGAGGCGTCGATGGATCAAGCGACCATCACAAACAAGAAGACTGCCAATGGCGCTGTATCAAAGAAACGGTCGCGTCGGGCGGATGAAAACGCTCCGGACGTAAGCTCGCCAACCGAGCTCCAGGAGCTGTTGCTAGCGCTGCGCGCCATGCGGTCCGGCGACTTCTCGGTAAGAATGGGTGTCGAGCACGAGGGGCTCCTCGGGAAAATCGCCGACACCTTCAACGACATCGTCGCCTCGAACGAGCGAATGGCGCAACAGCTCGAGCGCGTGGGCCAGGTCGTAGGCCGCGAGGGTAAGACCCGCCATCGCGTGAAATTCGGTCTCGCCAGTGGCGCCTGGGGCGAGATGGAAAGCTCGGTCAATACACTCATCGACGACCTCCTCTGGCCAACGAAGGAAGTCGCCACCGCGGTCGCCGCGGTCGCCCAGGGCGACCTTCTGAAGACCGTCCGCCTCGAAGTCGACGGTCGTCCCCTCAAGGGCGAGTTTCTCGAAGCCGCGACCATCGTGAACACGATGATCAAGCAACTGAGCGTGTTCACATCGGAAGTGACCCGCGTCGCCCGCGAAGTCGGCACCGAAGGAAAATTGGGCGGCCAGGCGCAGGTGCGCGAGGTCACCGGTGTCTGGAAGGACCTGACCGAAAGCGTGAACTCAATGGCGAACAACCTGACCGCTCAGGTTCGCAACATCGCCGAAGTCACCATCGCCGTCGCCGACGGCGACCTTTCAAAGAAAATCACCGTCGACGTTCGCGGGGAAATCCTACAGCTGAAGGAAGCCATCAACACGATGGTGGACCAACTGCGTTCGTTCGCATCTGAAGTCACGCGCGTCGCACGCGAAGTTGGCACCGACGGCAAGCTTGGCGGCCAGGCCATTGTGCCGGGCGTTGCCGGAACGTGGAAGGATTTGACCGACAACGTCAACCTTCTCGCGGCAAATCTTACGACACAAGTGCGAAACATCGCCGAGGTGACCACCGCCGTCGCGCGCGGCGACCTTTCACGCAAGATCACAGTGGATGTGCGCGGCGAAATCCTCGAACTAAAGGACACCATCAACACGATGGTGGACCAGCTGAACGGCTTTGCTTCCGAAGTGACACGCGTCGCGCGCGAAGTCGGCACTGAAGGTAAACTCGGCGGTCAGGCGCAGGTGCCCGGTGTCGCCGGTACGTGGAAAGACCTGACCGACAGCGTCAACTTCATGGCCTCGAACCTGACCGCTCAGGTTCGCAACATCGCCGACGTGGCAACAGCTATTGCCGGTGGCGACTTGTCGAGGAAAATCACCGTCAGCGTTTCCGGCGAAATCCTGCAGCTCAAGGAAACCATCAACACGATGGTCGACCAGCTCAACGC
>Ga0182039_10000238_pt1 | contig 28615 bp, 20 predicted proteins | sample sta12Can44000111_FD_125975 | JGI IMG/M metagenome (GOLD analysis project Ga0182039, IMG submission 125975) | Lab enrichment of tropical soil microbial communities from Luquillo Experimental Forest, Puerto Rico - statanox.12C.anox.44.000.111 | ecosystem: Environmental > Terrestrial > Soil >...
CCTGTCGCCGGCTGCGGCGCACAGCTATTGCGGCGCTCCGCGTTCAGGCCCGCAGGTCTATCTGTTCGGCGAGCCCGGCGATTTTGCGTTGCTGACGCGCACCGTCCGAATCACCATGCGCGATATGCGCTTCTCCCCGGATCACGTCGCCGTGAAACAGGGGGAAAGCATCAGGTTTATCGTCACCAACCTGGATGATGCCGACCACGACTTCACTTTGGGCGACGAGATGACCCAGCAGGAGCACCGCAAGGAAATGGCGGAGATGACGGACATCGCCGCCGCTCATGCCAATCACAGCGATGCCCATGCGATCTTCGTTCCTGCCGGCAAGACAAGGGTTCTGATCTGGACCTTCTCGGTTCCCGGCAGCTTCGAATTTGATTGCAACATGCCCGGTCACTACGAGGCCGGCATGCGGGGCGATGTCTCTGTTCGATAGAAAACGGCAGGTGGGGGCATGAATTGGAAAGGCCGGTACCTTGATTTGACCCTGGTCGACGGCATCCTGACTCTGTCTCACCAGAGGGCGTTCGCCGAAAATCTCAGTTTGCAGGTCAGAAAAATAGAGGTTAACCGGCTGATCCGCTCACGATTGAAGCGGCTGGGGCCGCTGATACGAGGAAATGCGCCTCAAAACTTCCAAATCGATGTGATCGCAGTAAGCCGGTCGAGTTTCAAATCTCTTGTCATCGAAGTCGAGGCTGTTCTCGCCACAATGGCGACACAGCCGTTTTCTGGTCGGGTGACAGAGGAACTGCTCGGCATTTCCTCTCAAGAGCGCCTTCGCTGGACCAAGGACGGGCGCCTGCCTCATTCGGGAACGGCTCCGATCCACCGAGGACGCACAATCATGTTGCCCGTCTATGCGGTCGAGCGCGTCGTCTCTCTGAAGTCCGCGCCCGAAGTGATTGCCGCCTGGCGGGAAGCCGATGATGTGTTCCCGCTCTAAGCCGGGAGCAACTGAGGACGGAGTGAAAACTCCGTCCTCTTTTTTATGAGCGGTGGCCGATATGTATGGCTTTCCCCTCGCCATCCACCGCCACCATGACGAAGCTGCCATTAGCGGCAGGCCAGCGTTCTCCGGTCTGAAGATTCTCGCCCCAGGCGGTGACGGAAACGGTCATAGACGAGCGTCCGACTGTGCTGACGGCGGCGATCAGCTCCATGATTTCGCCGACATGGACCGGGGCGGTGAAGTTCATTCGGCTGGAGGCCGCCATCACCACCGTCTTGCGGCACAGGCGGGTGGCGGCGACGAAGGCTGCCTTGCCCATGACCGCCAGGGCATAACCGCCGAACAGCACTTGCCGGTGGCTGCTCTGATCGGGAAAGACCAGTTCGATCATGCGGACGGCACCGTCCGCCGGTGCCTGCGGTGGAGCCGGCGGCAGGGGCGGTACCGTTTGGGTGGGATCGGCTGTCACCATGTTGAAGCCGCCCCGGCTGCATAGATGGCGTTCGCCAGTCAGAACGTCCTCAGCCATCAGGTCGATTTCCACGTTCAGCGAGCGGCGGCCGGCGCGCAGGATGCGGCCCGTGACCTCGACGATCTGGCTGAGACGCGCCGGGGCCGCGAAGTCGATCTTCTCGCACGAGGCGGTGACGAAGTCGCAATGACCATGGCGGGTGGCGATGATATAGGCCAGCTTGTCCATGTAGGACAGCGCCGAGCCGCCGAACAAGGTGCCATGGTGGTTCGTTTCGCCTGGAAAAACCAGGTCGATCAGACGGCTTTCGCTTTGCATCGTGGTGTCCTTAAACTTCGGATTTCAGCTTGTCGAACGCCGCCCACACCCCTTCGGCGCCTTCCCAGTTACCCTGGGTGGCACCCTTGGAATATTCGGTTGCCCGCTGCTCGAAGAAATTGGCGTGTTCAACGCCGTTCAGGATTTCCACCAGCCAAGGCAACGGATGTGGCTTGATCTGCTCGTAGCCGGTTTCCGTCTCGCGGAAATGGCCGTAAAGGATCGGCAGGCGCAGCTGGGTCAGACGCCAGTCGGCGACATAATGGACATAGGCCTTGATGTCCTCGGGTGTCATGCCCTTGACGGCACCCAGTTCGAAAGCCAGTTCAACGAAGCGTTCCTCCAGCCCGACCATGGTTTTCGCCACATCCAGGATATCGTCGCGCACCGCCTTGGTCAGGGCCCCGGTTTCGCGGTTCCATTCATGGAACAGGCGGATGATGCCTTCGCAATGCAGACTCTCGTCGCGCACCGACCAGGTCACCACCTGGCCCATGCCCTTCATCTTGTTGTGACGGGGGAAATTCAGCAGCATGGCGAAACTGGCGAACAGGGCCATGCCCTCGGTGAAGGCTCCGAACATGGCCAGGGTACGAGAAACGTCGGCCACAGTGCCGACGCCGAAGCTGTGCATGTAGTCGGCTTTGTCGCGCATGGCGGCATAGTCGCGGAAGGCCGAGAACTCGGTCTGCGGCATGCCCAGCGTGGTCAACAGCAGAGCATAGGCGTCGATATGGATGGTCTCGATATTGGTGAAGGCCGCCATCATCATCTGAATTTCCAGCGGCTGGAAAATCGGCATATAGCGCTTCAGATAATTGTCGCTGACCTCGACGTCCGACTGGGTGAAGAAGCGGAAGATCTGGGTCAGCAGATTGCGTTCCTCCTCGGAGACCCGGTCCGAGGCCCAATCCTTGAGGTCTTCGCCCAGCGGGATTTCCTCGCCCATCCAATGGACTTGCTGCTGCTTCTTCCAAAACTCGTAGGCCCAGGGATAGCGCTCGACGTTATAAGCGCCAGAGCCCTGCAGCAATCCGACCTTGCCGCTGTTGATCAGCGAGAGGGGGTTAAGATGTCCGATATCCATGTCTTATCCCCTCACTGGCAGGCCAGGCATTCGTCGTAATCGGTGCGTTGGCCGGAAGTTTCGGCCTTGGCCTTGCGGTCCTTGCCGACGAAGGCTGCCCGCTGCACCGATTTGGAGCGGCAGTAGTAGAGGCTCTTCAGTCCTTTCTCCCAGGCGCTCCAATGCAGCATGTGCAGATCCCACTTATCGACGTCGCTGGGCAGATAGAGGTTGATGGACTGGCCCTGGCAGATGAAGGGGGCGCGGTCGGCGGCGAAGTCGATGATCCAGCGCTGGTCGATCTCGAAGGCGGTGCGGAAGACCGACTTCTCGTCGTCGGTCAGGCAATCGAGATGCTGGACCGAGCCTTCATGCTCGATGATCGACTGCCAGGTCTCGGCGGTGTCGGCTCCTTTTTCCGCCAGCAGGCGGGCCAGGGAGGGATTGCGCACAGAGAACGAGCCCGACAGGGTCTTGTGGGTATAGACGTTGGCCGGGATCGGCTCGATGCAGGCGCTGGCGCCGCCGCAGATGATGCTGATGCTGGCGGTGGGGGCGATCGCCAGCTTATGGCTGAACCGGGCCTGCATGCCCCGCTCGGCGGCGTCGGGGCAGGCTCCGCGCTCCTCGGCCAGATCGACCGAGGCGGCGTCGGCGTCGCGGCGGATTTTGCGAAAAATCTTCAGGTTCCAGGCCTTGGCCAACGCACTCTCGAACGGAATGTTGCGGGCCTGCAGGAAAGAGTGGAAGCCCATCACGCCCAGCCCCACCGAACGTTCGCGCATGGCGGCATAGGCGGCTTTCTCCATACCATCGGGGGCTTCCTCGATGAAATGGGTCAGCACATTGTCGAGGAAGCGCAGCACGTCTTCGATGAAGCCGGGGGCCTCGTGCCATTCGTCCCATGTCTCGATGTTCAGCGAGGACAGGCAGCAGACGGCGGTGCGCTCGTTGCCCAGATGATCGCGCCCCGTCGGCAGGGTGATCTCGGCGCAGAGGTTCGAGGATGACACCTTCAGCCCCAGGTCGCGCTGATGCTTGGGCAATGCGCGATTGACGGTGTCGGAGAACAGCAGATAGGGTTCGCCGGTCTGCAGGCGGATCTCCAGAATCTTCTGCCACAGCTGGCGGGCGCTGATCTCGCGCAAGATCTCGCCGCTCTTGGGGCTCTTCAGACCAAAGGGGCGGTCGAGGCGCACCGCTTCCATGAAGTCGTCGGTGATGTTGACGGCATGATGCAGGTTCAGACTCTTGCGGTTGAAGTCGCCGGAGGCTTTGCGGATTTCCAGGAACTCCTCAATCTCGGGATGGTGAACGTCGAGATAGACCGCCGCCGAACCGCGCCGCAGCGAGCCTTGGGAAATCGCCAGGGTCAGGCTGTCCATGACGCGGATGAAGGGAATGATGCCCGAGGTCTCGCCATTCCCCCGCACCGTCTCGCCGATGGAGCGCACGCTGCCCCAATAGGTGCCGATGCCGCCGCCGTTCGAGGCCAGATGCACGTTCTCGTTCCAGGTCGAGACGATGCCGTCCAGGCTGTCGGGTACCGTGTTCAGGAAGCAGGAAATCGGCAGGCCGCGGGTGGTGCCGCCGTTGGAGAGAATGGGCGTAGCCGGCATGAACCACAGCTTCGACATGGCGTCATAAAGGCGTTGAGCGTGGGAGGCATCGTCGGCAAAGGCGCAGGAGACGCGGGCAAACATCTGCTGAATGCTTTCGCCCGGCAATAGGTAGCGATCCCCCAAGGTGGCCTTGCCGAAGGGCGTCAGCTTGTCGTCGCGCGACGGGTCGAGCCGCAGTTCCTGTGGTTCGGGCTTGAACTTCCGCCGCTGCGACGGCAAGGTCGCCTGCTGCTGAGCGACCTGCAGGCGGGCGCGCAAGGAGACAAGATTTCCCTGGCAGTCGAAATCGTAATTGGCAAGCGCGGACATCTTCATTCCCCCTCCGGGACGCGGACGGGGGAACGGACAGGAGACGCCATGCGGGCGAAATGCCGGCGAAAGCGACCCTCCGGGACACCCCGCCCGAGGACGTAGACAGATGTCACGGCAGGTCTCCTGGCTCACGGGTCTTTGCTTTCGTCCCGCCTTCCCAGCATCGCATGACGCCAGTGGCATGAGGGGACGAAGGCTCGCCGCTTACAGTTGCGGGGGCAGCGCCGGTATTGCACCGGCTTCCCTCTTAGCTCCGGATATTGAGTTGTCCGAAGACCGTAACGCTAAATATGGTATTTTCTCGTCAGGGGGCGAGTCAAGACGATAACGCCTTGCCTCGCCATATTGCCTGAAGACGATCAGAACTTGATGGTGGTCCGGGCACCCAGCACGACGGCGTCCTTCATGGCCGAGGTCGGCGCGGAGGTGTCGGCGGTCGGGCTGGCGCTATACCCTGCCGGATGAATGATGTACTGAGCATCCGGTTGGATGGTCCACCAGGGAGCCACGACATATTGATAGGTCAGCTCGATGACCGCCTCATAGTCGCGGACCGGGCGGGTGGCGCCGGGATTCGCCAGATTGTAATCCTTGTCCTGATGGATGGCGGAGCCGCCAACTTTGGCGAAGGCGATGGCGATGCCGGCGATATCCTGGTCGCGCCCTTCGAACAGGCCTTTATAATTCAGACCGGTATCGGCGTAGAGCGAGACGAGGTTGCGGTCATCCGGCGCTCCGGCCAGCCTCAGGAAGCCGGACAGCCCCTGATCGTCGGTGCCGGGCTTGGCCCACAGCATCTTGTCGAGCACGGAATAGAGGCCGTAGTTGTTGACGTCCTTGCGAGCCGTCCCGCTGGTCGCACCGATCAGGCCTCCGTTGGTGTCATAGCGATAGTCGTTGAACTTGCCCGAATGGTACCAGCCGCCCAGCTTGATGGTGGTGGGCAATTCCCCGGCATCTTTGTCGGCGGGTAGGGCATAGGCGGCTTCGGTGATCGCGAACAGATCGCGGTTGGTGCTGAAGGTCGTGCCTGCGCGGTCGCGGATCTGCGGGTTGCTGCTGCCGGCGGTGCTGCCGGCCGGATCGCCGTTGAAGACCGCCGTCTGCCAGGACAGGTTTCCGCTCGGCGCATATTTCACGCGCACACCCGGCGTTGCCAGCGGGTAGGCCGGGCCGCCGCTCGGCAGGTCCGAAGCCATGATTCCTGCCCAGCCAAAGGTTCCGTTGATGAAATTGGCGGAATACTGGCTGGTCAGGAATTCGTCATCCGCCGCGATCTGACCGGCGCGGATCGAAAGCTTGTCATCGAACAGCGACTGCTGGAAATAGGCGTCGAACAGACGGGTGGTTCGGGTTGCCTCGATATTGCTGGGATCGAGGATGTTGCCGCCCAGATTGTTCGCCGTCAGTCCGCGTCCATGGATCTGATAGCCGTTGACATGGATGAGACCGCCCTGCCATCCCGCCAGCTTGTCCAGGTCCAGATCGATGGCGAGTTCCGTCCGCCCCATATAGTCGAAGCCCTGCCGCTGTCCGCCCGAGACATTGCCCAGCAGTTCGCTGGTCTCGATCAGACCGATGCTGAGTCCGGAATCGGCGAGACGTGTCCGCAGCCCGCCCCAGTCGCCAGTCAGAGTATCCTGGTCCCACAATCCAGGCGGCGGGGTGTTCGGGGTCTCCGCCTCTTCCGCCAGGGCGGGGAACGAAGCGCAAAGGAACAGAGCGGCACAAACGCCGAACCGCTTATAGCGATCCAGCCGTTGAAGCGTCGGGTAAACAGTAAGCATCTTTGATTCCCCCTCCGGGATGAGGACGGGGATCATTAAGACGCAACGCAAGCGGAATGCCGGCGAAAGCGACCTTCCGGGACACCCCGCCCGAGGACGTTGACAGATGTCGCGGCAGGTCTCCTGGCTTGCGGGTCTGTGCTTTTCGTCCAGCCTTCCCAGCATCTGATGACGCCAGTGGCATGGAAGGACGAAGGCTCGCCGCTTACAGTTGCGGGGGCAGCGCCGGCATTACACCGGCTTCCCTCTTAGCCCTGAACGGAAAACCATCCAGGGAACCGTGACGGAAAAGGGTATGCGTGTCGGCAAGGGAAGAGTCAAGGTTCCAAGTTCATGAAAGCCGGCTACACTCTCGCCATGTCCAATGCCCTGCAATTCGACCTGCTGGACAAACCCAGCGGCCGCACCTCGATCATCACAGCCTCGGGTTACGTCCTGGACCTTGCCGACCCGAACGCCGCCGGCTTGCCGGTGGAGGATGTCGCCCGTGCCCTGGCCTATCAGCCCCGCTGGTGCGGAGCGACCACCCAGTTCTATTCGGTGGCCGAGCATTGCGTGATGGTTTCGCGGCTGGTGCCGGAGGCGTTCGCTTACGACGGCCTGTGGCACGATTGTTCCGAAGCCTTTACCGGCGATTGGCCGACGCCTCTGAAGGCGCATCTGGGGCGTGACGAGATCCGCCGCAAATTGGCGCCGATCGAAACTGCGCTGGAACGGCGATTCGGCTTTCGCGGCCATCTCGCCGCCGTGAAAAAAGCCGACCTGATCGCCATGGCCACCGAACTGCGCGATCTGTTGCCGCCGGCCTGGATGGACTGGGGGCATCTGCCACCACCTCATACCGAGGTGATCCGCCCCGTCGGCCCCGAAGAGGCCTTCAAGCTGTTCATAACGCGCTATGACGAACTGAAACATCTGGCGAAGCCGTCGAGGGACGCCAAGAAAAGATGAAACGGCAAAACCCAAGATGTTCAGGTGGTCGGGTACGGCTCGAACTGGCTGCGGTCTTCATCGACCACCAGCGCCTTGCCCAAGGGCGGGAAGGCGCGCTGTGGACAGTTTGGCCGTTCGCAGACCTTGCAGCCGGCACCGATAGGAATGGCGGCGCTGGGATCGTTGAGATTCAGTCCCCGCGCATAAACAAGCCTGGCGGCGTGGCGGAGGTCGCAACCCAGGCCAATGGCGAAGCTCTTTCCAGGAGTGCCGTAGCCGCCACGGGCATGTGAGACGGTGCGGGCGATCCAGAGATAGGTTCGGCCATCGGGCATTTGGGCAACCTGCGTCAAAATCCGGCCCGGATTGGCGAAGGCTTCGTAGACGTTCCATAAAGGACAACTGCCGCCAATGCGGGAAAAATGGAAATCGGTAGCGGATTGCCGCTTAGAGATATTTCCGGCCCGGTCCACCCGCACGAAAAAGAACGGCACTCCACGAGCTTCCGGCCGCTGCAGGGTAGAAAGACGGTGGCACACGGTTTCAAACCCCACCCCGAAAGTCTCGCCCAACAGGTTGATGTCGTAGTGCAACGCCTCAGCCGCCGCCAAGAACTCGCCATAGGGCAGCACCAGGGCACCGGCGAAATAATTTGCCAGACCGATCCTCGCCAGAGAGCGGGCTTCCGGGCTGGTCAGGCGCGGCGAGTTCACTAAGTCGTCGAGCAATGATGCTTGTTCGAGAAAAGCCAGCTGCGTCGCCATCTGAAAGGCCTTTTGGCCGGCGTCAAGGGTGCGGGACAGCCGCAAAATCCGCTCGTCGGCATTGAACTGTCGATGCTGCCGGAAATCGTGTGACGTCTCGACCTGAACCTTAATGCCGTGACGGTCTTGCAGGCGCCGCTCCAATCCCTGATCCACTGTTCCCACCGAGAGAGCCTCGGACAGAAACAGGGCCTCGGCCGCGCTGTCCAGTTCCGCCACATGGTTATGGCGGTGGTAGAAGTAGTCTCGGACCTGCTCGAACGGCATGGGCGGCGGAGACGTGGATGGAACTCCGGCAACATTGCCCAGATTGGCGGCTAAAGCTTCCAGCCGTTCGTCGGTCGAGCGAGCCCGCCGATGCAGAGCGACCAGAACCTGCCCGATTGCAGGCATGTTGGCGGCCAGATTCTTGATCTCGGAAAGAGTGATTCCGCCAGGAGCCGACGTCTCGCTTAAAGCCTCGCGCAGATCGGTGATCAGCCGGGCTTCCTCGTTTTCGGAAAACATCTGCACATCGACGCCCAGTTCGGCATTGATCCGCAGAATGATCGGTATCGTCAGGGGGCGCTGATTGCGTTCCAGCTGGTTCATATAGCTGGGAGACAACTCCAGCCGACGCGCAAGCTCGGCCTGGGTGAGGCCGCGTTCTTCGCGAAGGCGCTTTAACCGAGCTCCCATGAAGGATTTTTTCACAGCGTCCTCATCTCAAGGCAGAACGCAGTATCCCGTCATTATCGTCGATGAGGGAACTCATGTGCGACCGCCCTGACGGCCAAAGTGATTCGGTCAGATGTATCGCTTCTGTGTCAGCGGAATGAGGCCTCAATCCTGCCGTTAGTTTTCTGCAGGGGTAACGCTCTCCGTTAAGTGCAATTTAATAATTATAAACAACTATTTGATCATGACAAATCATGCATCATCACTGATAGATGGCTTTATTCGTCGCTGGTTAAACCGAGAGGGTGGCCAGGAGAGGGCAAATTATTCTCTATTCCTAACAGAGTTGTGTGATGTGCTGGGGGTGGCGCATCCCGATCCCGCCGAAGCTTCACACGAACTCAACGACTATGTCTTCGAGCGACGTGTCGAAAAACCTATGCCCGATGGCACCATGGAAGTGGGACGCATTGATCTGTACCGGCGGGATTGCTTCATTCTTGAGGCTAAGCAGAGCAAAAAACGGGTCGCCCGCAGGCTCTCAAACGTCTCTCAGGGTGATTTGTTTTCTGCAGTGCCAGGGGATACTCCCAAATATTCCAGTTCGCTGGATCACCTGATGATTCAAGCGCGACGTCAAGCCGAGCGCTATGCGACGGTGCTTCCATCGGATCATGCCTATCCCCCATTTCTGATCGTCTGCGACGTCGGTCGGACGCTGGAGCTTTACGCGGATTTTTCCGGCCACGGTCGTCATTACGCCCAGTTTCCAGACGTTCACAGCTTTCGTATCGAGTTGGATCATCTGTCCGACCCGGAAATTCGCCAGCGCCTGCGCGATGTCTGGGAAAACCCTCGCTCTCTGGATCCTGCTCAGCAGACCGCCAAGGTGACGCGGGAGATCGCAGAGCAATTGGCTACTCTGTCGAAAGCACTCGAGGGTCGAGGTTTTGAGGCTCGAAGCGTTGCGGTCTTCCTCATGCGTTGCCTGTTCACCATGTTCGTCGAGGATGTGGGGCTATTGCGGAAACGAGGGTTTACCGAAATTCTTGACCGCTGCCTGGAAGATCCAAGGCGCTTTACCAGCGAAATCGACGACTTATGGCGTCATATGGATCGAGGCGGTTACTCCCCCGGAATCGGCGAAAAATTGCTGAAATTCAACGGCAAGCTGTTCAAGAACGCCTTGGCCCTGCCGCTGGTCACCGAGGAAATTCAGCTGCTACGCGATGCTTCAGCCGCCGACTGGCGGGACCTGGAACCGGCCATCTTCGGCACCCTGTTTGAGCAGGCACTGGATCCGGTCGAGCGCAAACGGCTCGGCGCGCACTATACGCCGCGTGCCTATGTGGAGCGCTTGGTGGACGCGACCATCATCGAGCCCTTGGCGAAGGATTGGGGTGACTATCAGGTGGCGGCGGACCAGGCCTTACACCATGGAACGAAGGCCGAGGCCATCAACGAAATTCGGGATTTTCTTCTGCATCTGTCAAAGGTTCGCGTCCTTGATCCCGCATGTGGCACTGGCAATTTTCTTTATGTCGCCCTTCGACGGATGAAACAGTTGGAGGGCGAGGCGCTCAAGCAATTACATGACATCGGCGGAGAGGATGCCGTCGCGGATGCTGAAGGTCTGTCCGTGCGTCCCGAACAGTTTTACGGCATGGAAATTAATCGTCGTGCCGTCGAAATTGCCGAGTTGGTCCTGTGGATCGGTTATATCCAGTGGCATCTTAAGACACGTGCCACGCCCCCGCCGGAACCCGTGTTACGCAGCGCCGACCATGTGCATGAAAAGGATGCACTGCTGACCTGGGACGGTTATCCGGAGAAAACTTTGAAAAGGGATCGGCTTGGCCGACCTGTCGCCACTCTGTTGGGCGAGGAGGTCTATCTTTATGCTAACGCCATCAGCCCGGAATGGCCCCCGGCGGACTTTATCGTCGGCAATCCGCCCTTTATGGGGGGCAAGGATATTCGCAGCCGACTGGGAGTAGATTATGCCGAGACGCTTTGGTCTGCCCATCCCCAGATGAATCCGTCTGCTGATTTCGTCATGTATTGGTGGGACCATGCCGCCAGTCTGCTGACCCGTGAGAATACCTCCCTGCGCCGGTTCGGGTTCGTTACCACCAACTCCATCACGCAGACATTTCAGCGGCGGGTGCTGGAGCGCCATCTCAACGCCTCGTCTCCGATCTCGCTGCTACTTGCTATTCCGGACCATCCCTGGACGAGAATGTCGAAAGATGCCGCCGCCGTGCGTATTGCCATGACCGTCGCTGCTGCCGGCCAGTTCGATGGCACGGTACGAACTGTCATTCATGAAGAGGCGTTGGATAGCGATGAGCCAAAAATTATTTTGGCAGATAAGACTGGTAAAATTAATCCAGACCTCACGATCGGTGCTGACGTTACTCAATCCAAAGAACTCGTCGCTAACCAGGCGCTATGCTCACCAGGCGTTAAATTGCATGGCGATGGTTTTATCGTCACCAGGGGGAAGGCTCTTGAACTGGGGCTTGGCCGCAGGCCTGGCCTGGAAAACTATATTAAGGAATACCGCAACGGCCGCGATCTCACCTCCAGGTGCCGTGACGTTCTGGTAATCGACCTGTTTGGGGTGCCTGAAGAGCAGGTGAGAAAAGACTTTCCCGAGATTTATCAGCATCTTATTGAGACGGTGCGGCGGCAAAGGATGGCTTCCTTCGAGAAATCACCGACACGGGATGCTCGCGAGTATCTTGACCGTTGGTGGTTGTTTGGAAAGCTGCGAAATGAGCTTAGGCCTGCGTTACGGGGGCTGTCGCGCTACATTGTAACCGTTGAGACCATGCGGCACCGGGTTTTCCAGTTTGTGGGTGATGAAGTATTACCGGACAACAAGCTTGTTGTTTTGGCTTTGAACAGTGGATTTGCCTTGGGTGTCGTGTCTTCGAAGATTCATGTCGTTTGGGCGACATATTCAGGGGGATGGCTTGGAGTGGGTAACGACTCCGTTTATGTGAAATCTCGTTGCTTCGATCCGTTTCCTTTCCCAGAAGCCACGGTGGTCCTTAAGAACAAGATCGCCAGCATCGCAGAAGAGCTCGATCAGACACGCAAGATCGTTCTGGCTGAGCATCCCGATCTGACACTGACGGCGCTTTACAATGTGCTGGCGGCCATTCGTTCAGGGGTGCCTATGTCGGCGAAAGAACAGGATGTTCAGAACCGTGGTCGCGTCCTGATCCTTAACGAGTTGCATGACCAACTGGATGATTTGGTCTTCGAGGCCTACGGCTGGCCCAAAGGCATGGTGGACGAAGAGATCATCCAACGGCTGGTTGACCTCAATCGATCGCGTGCAGGAGAAGAGCGCCGAGGGTTCATCCGCTGGCTGCGTCCCGAATATCAGATAGGAAAAATCGGCCCCTTGGCACATCGTGCCGATCGGGTCCAGTCCATCGATATCGGCAGCAAGCCGAAGTCCAAGGCCATTTTCCCGGAAACGAGAAAAGGGCAGGTAGAATCCCTGCGGGCATTGCTGGAGGATAGTGGCGAAGCTCTCACTGCAGATCAGATCGCGAACTGTTTCAAGGGCGGGAACCGCATTAAGCCGCTGATCGTTGACGTGCTGACCTCACTCAGCGATTTTGGGCTGGTCGGCGTATTGGGAGATGGGGAATATTACTTCCGGATAGCTTCCTGATTATCTGTGGGATCATAGATGATCCGATGTCATTTATCGCCTGTTCGCCATTGGGAAATTCCCTGTTCCAATCATTAGGGAAAATCTCAACATCCCAGGGCTTTCGCGGCTTTCAGAGGCATCCGCTCACTGGGTTACAGCTAAATTCCCTGTATTTTCCCAGCATTTCAGGGAATTTTGGGCAGAGACGGGTTCGCCTCGGACTGCGTCCTCCGCCAATTGCCCTAGGGGCATTGACTTTGATAACAGACTGAATTCTTGCGGGCTTATGCTGCTTGCTGCAGAAGCAGGCGCACAACTGCAAAAATTCGGGTCGCATTCCCCCTTATCTTCGGTGCGCCAGCGCGGAATTCACAATATCTGGCGTTCTTCCCCCTGATTGCTCTGTTGTTGATTGCTGCCGCCAGAGGCAAGCCATGATGGCCGGCATGAGCTGTTCGTCGAAGGATGTTTCCAGAAGCATATCGGCTTTTGGCTGTCATCGCTCCACATCTCGTACTTTAGTCCAATATCCGCAGGAATCCGGCCTTTGTTGTACCTAGGTCGGATTGATGCTGCGCCGCACAGTGGTGCTGACTAGGCCCCGACGAATAAGCACCCTGACGAGGAGGATCAGCGTTATGTTCCAACAGGCCCTGGACAGCGTCCGCAAGCAGACCGGCTTCCGCACGCGTTATGAGAACTTCATCGGTGGCGAGTGGGTGGCTCCCGTGAAGGGCCAGTATTTCTCGAACACCACCCCGATCAATGGCGAGGTTCTGTGCGAGGTCGCCCGTTCGACCGCCGAAGACGTGGAAAAGGCGCTGGACGCCGCCCATGCCGCCAAGGACTCCTGGGGCCATAAGTCGGTGATCGACCGCGCCGCCGTGCTGCTGGCCATCGCCGATCGCATGGAACGGAACCTGGAACTGCTGGCCACCGCCGAGACCCTGGACAACGGCAAGCCGATCCGCGAAACCCGCGCCGCCGACATTCCGCTGGCCATCGACCATTTCCGTTACTTCGCCGGCTGTATCCGTGCGCAGGAAGGCACGCTGGGCGAGATCGACGGCGACACCGTCGCCTATCACTTCCACGAGCCCCTGGGCGTGGTCGGCCAGATCATTCCCTGGAACTTCCCGATCCTGATGGCCGCCTGGAAGGTCGCCCCCGCTCTGGCCGCCGGCAACTGCATCGTGCTGAAGCCCGCCGAGCAGACCCCGATGAGCATCATGGTGCTGGTCGATCTGATCAAGGACATCCTGCCGCCGGGCATCCTGAACGTCGTTAATGGCTTCGGCATCGAAGCCGGCAAGCCGCTGGCCCAGAGCTCGCGCATCGCCAAGATCGCCTTCACCGGCGAGACCTCGACGGGGCGTCTGATCATGCAGTACGCGTCCGAGAACATCATCCCCGTCACCCTGGAGCTGGGCGGCAAGTCGGCCAATATCTTCATGCCCGACGTGATGGATGCCGATGACGCCTATCTGGATAAGGCGCTGGAAGGCTTCGCCCTGTTCGCCCTGAATCAGGGCGAGGTCTGCACCTGCCCGTCCCGCGTGCTGGTGCATGAGGCGATCTTCGACAAGTTCATGGAAAAGGCCGTGGCCCGCGTCGAGAAGATCGTCGCCGGCAACCCGCTGGACGGCAACACCATGATCGGCGCCCAGGCTTCGGTCGATCAGCTGGAAAAGATCCTGTCCTATATCGACATCGGCAAGATGGAAGGCGCTGCCTGCCTGACCGGCGGCGAGCGCAACCATCTGGGCGGCGATCTGGAGAAGGGCTATTACGTCAAGCCGACCGTGTTCGTCGGCAACAACAAGATGCGCATCTTCCAGGAAGAAATCTTTGGCCCAGTGGTCTCGGTCACCAAGTTCAAGAACCGCGACGAAGCCATCCAGATCGCCAACGACAGCCTTTATGGTCTGGGCGCTGGCGTCTGGTCGCGCAACGGCAACGACGCCTATCACATCGGCCGTCATCTGAAGGCCGGTCGCGTCTGGACCAACTGCTATCACCTCTATCCGGCCCATGCCGCGTTCGGTGGTTACAAGCAGTCGGGCATCGGCCGCGAAACCCACAAGATGATGCTGGATCACTATCAGCAGACCAAGAACCTGCTGGTCAGCTACAGCCCGAACGCTCTGGGCTTCTTCTAAGCGTGCCTGGAGGCGAGCGGGGCATCCCGCTCGCCTCCTCTTTTCTTTGGAGGTCCCGCCATGACCGACCGCGTGACCGCGACTCCCGCCGCCATCGATCTGATCCGCCGTCTGCGCCAGATGCATGGGCCGGTAATGTTCCATCAGTCGGGCGGCTGCTGCGACGGCAGTGCGCCGATGTGTTTCCGCCGAGACGAGTTCAAGGTCGGCGAGCATGACGTGTTTCTGGGCCAGATCGACGGAGCGCCGTTCTATATCGGCGCGGCTCAGTTCGAATATTGGGCCCATACCCAACTGATCATCGACGTGGTGCCCGGCCGGGGCGCCAGCTTCTCGTTGGAAATCCCGGAAGGTGTGCGCTTCTTGACCCGGTCGCGTGTCTTCAGCGACGATGAGGTTTCCGCTCTGGATCGCCAGGGGCCGCCGCCCACCGGACCCTCGGCCAGCCTGTAAGAGCCTGTCTGCCTTTTGGTGCCGCCCATGCCTTTATCCCACTCGCTCGACCAGAAGATTCGCCGGGCTGCCTCTTCGGCGGTCGAGCCTCGGCGCATCGCTGCCGAGCTGGCCGCTGATCTGCGTCAGGACGATCTGTCGATGGTGGTGCTGTTCATCACGCCAGAGCGGGCATCGGAAGAGCTGGCCAATGCTCTGCATCGGGAATTCGGCCCGGCCCTGGTGGTCGGCTGCACCACCGCCGGCGAGATTACCCCCGATGGGCACCGTCATGGCACGGTGACCGGGGTCAGCTTCGCGGCGCCGGATTTCCAGATTGCCGCCCGGCGCATTCCCGACATCCGCCAGTTCAGCGTCGCCGACGGCCCGGCCCTGGTGCAGGGCTGCCTGCGCGAGCTGGAGGTCAAGGCCCCGGACTGGTCCCAGGGTCAGGTGTTCGCCATGCTGCTGATCGACGGGCTGGATGCCTGCGAGGAATCGGTGGTGAGTGCCCTGCATCGCGAGTTGGGGCCGATTCCGCTGTTCGGCGGCTCGGCGGGGGACGAGCTGTCCTTCCGCCAGACCAATATTCTGTGGGACGGCAAGCTGCATCGCCATTCGGCCATTCTGGCTCTGGTGGCGACCAACCATCCCTTCCGCGTCTTCAAGACCGAGCATTTCGCCAGCGGGCCCGAGAAAATGGTGGTGACCGAAGCCGATCCCGCCCAGCGGATCGTGCGCGAGATCAATGCCGAGCCGGCAGCCGAGGAATATGCCCGCATGGTCGGTCTTCAGGCCGAAACTCTGACGCCGATGGTGTTCGCCAACCATCCGGTGGTGGTGCGGGTGGGCAATGTGCCCTATGTGCGCTCGATCCAGAAGGTCAATCCCGACAACAGCCTGACCTTCTTCTGCGCCATCGACGAAGGCATCGTGCTGACGGTGGCGAAGGCGCTGGACATCTCGGAGGATTTGGGCCGGCTGTTCGACGATCTGCGCCAGGATATCCGCCAGCCGGAAGTGATCATCGGCTGCGATTGCCTGTTCCGTGGCCTGGAGATGCGCAAGAAGGGGCTGGAGCAGCAAGTCTCGGAGATGATGGCCGCCAATAACGTGGTCGGCTTTCATACCTATGGCGAGCAGTTCCACGCCATGCATGTGAACCAGACCTTTACCGGCGTCGCCATCGGCCGGCGGGAGGACTGATGGACGGCCCCCGCGATCTTGCTGGCGATCTGGAAGCCCGGCTGGCGCAGCTGGAATATGAGAACGCCAAGCTGAAGAAGATCAACAAGGTGCTGATCGACCGGGTCGAGCGCAGCATGGATTTTCAGGGCAATGCTTTCTCGCTGTTCCAGACCGCCATCGTGCTGGAAGGCCGGGTGCGCGACCGCACGTCCGAACTGGAACAGGCCCTGCGCGAGCTGGGTAAGAGCAACCGGGCTCTCAGCGTCGCCAAGGAAATGGCCGAGACCGCCGAGATGCGCCTGATGGCCGCCATCGAATCCACCAGCGAAGGCTTCGTGCTGTTTGATTCCGAAGACCGGCTGGTGATGTGCAACTCGAAATATCGCGAGTTCTGGCCCGGCCTGCACGAGACTATCCGTCCCGGCGTGCCCTTCCGCGAACTGGCCGAACGGGCCCAGGCGCTGGGGCTGTTCGACGATCATGAAGAGGGCATGTCGCCGCCCTTGCAGCGGCGGCTTGTCAATCATAATCACCCCGAGGAACTGTTCATCCTCAGACTGGCGGATGGCCGCTGGCTGCAAATCCGCGAACGCTCGACCGCCGACGGCGGCAGCGTCGCCATCTATGCCGACATCACCGCCATCAAGCTGGCCGAACGGCGCCAGCGCGAACGGGAACTGGCGGCCAAGAGCGTGATCCTCGAGGCGACCTTCGACAATATCAGCCAGGGTATTCTGGTGGTGGATGCCGAGCGCCGGCTGTTGGCCTGGAACGAGCGTTTCCTCAAACTGCTGAACATCTCCGAGGACGAACTGATCGAGGGCAAGCCGCTGCAGCATCTGGGGCATCTGCCGGCGATCAGGCCTTATCTGCTGCATGGCGGCAAAGGCGCATTGCCGAGCGACAGTTCGCCGTTCTGCATCGAGCAGCAGGGCGATGACGGGCGGGTGCTGGAAATTCAGCTGAATGCGCTGCCAGACGGCGGCATGGTCGCCACCTATACCGACATCACCGAGCGCAAGGCGGCGGAATGGGCCCTGCGGGACAGCGAGCAACGCATCCGCCTGATCACCGACGCTCTGCCGGCGCTGATCGCTTATGTGGATGCCGGCCAGCGCTATCGTTTCACCAACAAGCCCTACGAGGAATGGTTCGGCCGTCCGCGCAGCGAGATCAATGGCCGCCATATGCGCAAGGTGCTGGGTGAAGAGCTTTATGAAGCCCGCCGTCCCTATGTCGAGGAGGTGCTGTCGGGCCGGCTGGTGACCTTTGAAATCACCTATTCCCATCCTGTGGCCGGCATCGAATATGCCATGGCCACCTATGTTCCCCATCACGGTCCCGATGGCGAGGTGCTGGGCTTCATCGCCCTGATCCAAGATATTACCGAGCGCAAGAAGTCGGCGGTGCAGCTGCGCGAGGCCAAGGAAAACTTGGAACGCCGTGTCGCCGAACGCACCATCGAGCTGACGACGGTGAACACCAAGCTTCAGCAGGAAGTCGAAGAACGCCGTCAGGCCGAGGAAGCGCTGCGCATCGCCAAGGCCGAGGCGGAAGCGGCCAATATGAGCAAGACCAAGTTCATTGCCGCCGCCAGCCATGATCTGTTGCAGCCCTTGAATGCTGCTCGCATCTTCACCCAGGCCCTGAGCGAAACCCGCATCGCCGGCAAGAACCGGGGCTATGTCGAGAATGTGGGCCGCGCGCTGGAGTCGGTCGAAGAACTGATCACCGCGCTCTTGGATATCTCGAAGCTGGATTCCGGGGCTCAGCTGCCGCAGCTGGCCGACTTCATGCTCGACGACATGATGGCCGGGCTGATCAAGGAAACCGCGCCCCAGGCCGAGGCGCGGGGGCTGCAGCTGAAATGGGTGAAATGCCACGCCGCTTTGCATTCCGATCCGCTGATGGTGCGGCGGATCCTGCGCAATTTCCTCAGCAACGCCATGCGTTATACGCCCAGGGGCCGCATCCTGATGGGCTGCCGTCGCTTACCCCAGGGAGTGGCGGTGCAGGTCTGGGACAGCGGCATCGGCATCCCCGAAGATAAGCTGTCCGAGGTGTTCCAGGAATTCCGCCGCTTGGCGCAAGACAGCCATGGACGCGACAGCGGCCTGGGCCTGGGGCTGGCGATCGTTGATCGCATCGCCCGCCGGATGGGGGTGGAAATTCAGGTGCGCTCGAAGCTGGGCCAGGGCTCGATGTTCGGGGTGGTGCTGCCTTATGGCGATCAGCGCCGCGCCTCCGACCGTCAGGCCGCCCGTGCGCATCTCAGCCTGCCCGCCGGCACCGACAAGCTGGATGGGGCGCGCATCCTGGTGATCGAGAACGACAATGCCGAGCGGGTCGGCATGCAGGCCTTGCTGGAGGGCTGGCGTTGCCGGGTCTCGGCGGCGGCCGACGCCTGCCATCTGCATTATCCCGACGAGGCGGTGCGGGCGGTGGTGGCCGACTATCATTTGGACGAGGGCCGCACCGGCATTCAGGCCTTGCAGGATATCCGCAGCCGTTTGGGATCAGAGGTGCCGGCGGTGATCCTGACCGCCGACCGCTCCGACGAGGTGTTGGCCGAAGCCAAGGCCTTGGGGGCTCATCTGCTGAACAAGCCCCTGAAACCGGCCCGGCTGCGGTCATTGCTGGCGCATCTGGTGGGTTAAGGCCCGCTCTCTCACCCGTCATTCCCGCATAGGCGGGCATGATGGTTAAGTTGAACGCGCCAGCCGTTCCAGCAGACCTTCCAAATCTCCCTGATCCTTGGGCAGCACGTCCAAAAGTCCCAACGCCTTCGCCTTCAGCCCCAAGGCCAGCAGCAGCGGGGCCTTCAGATGCGCCTGCTTCAGCAGGGACTGATCGGCCAGAACTTCGGCCGCCTCGCCTTGCGCCAGCACCTTGCCGTCGGCGAACAAGGCGACGTCATGGGCAAAGCGATAGGCGAAGTCCACGTCATGGGTGGTCAGCACCAGGGTGGTGCCCAATGCCTCCAGCCGTTCCAGCGCCAGCAGCAGATGCACCGTGCCCAGATGGTCGAGCCCGGCGGTAGGCTCGTCCAGCAGCAGCACATCCGGGCGCATGGCCACGGCTCCGGCAATCGCCACCCGCTTCTTCTGGCCGAAGGACAGCATATGGGTGGGCCGCTCGGCCAGATTGGCGATGCGCAGAGCTTCCAGCGCCTCGGCCACCCGCTGGCGGGTCTCATCCTCGCTCAGCCCCAGGTTCAAAGGCCCGAACGAGACGTCTTCGGCCACCGAGGCGGCGAACAGCTGATCATCGGCGTCTTGCAGCACCAGCCCCACCTGCCGCCGCCAGTCGGTCAGGGCATCGCGGGAATAGCCCATGCTCTGGCCATTGCAGAGAACCTGCCCCGCCGAGGGGCGCAGAGTGCCGTTCAGATGCAGAAGCAAGGTGGTCTTGCCGGCGCCATTGGGGCCCAGGATGGCGAGGCGACGGCCCTTGCGAACCGTCAGGTCCAGCCCCGACAGAGCGGCAACGCCGCCCTGGTAATGATAGGTCAAGTCACAGGCTTGCAGGATGGTCATGGGAGAAGAACTCCGAACAGAATGATTCCTGCCTCGACGGCCAGCACCATCGTCAGCCCCAAGGCCGAGATGGGCGAGGGAACCGACAGCACCCGCATCTCGCCATGCCAGCCGCGGGCGGCAAGGCCGGTCTCCAGCCGCCGGGCGCGGTCGAAGGCGCGGGGCAGCAGATTGGCGATCAGCATGCCCAGCGATTTCATGCGGCGGCGGGTCGAGACATGGCCCAGCCGGGCGGCTTGGGCTGTGTCCATGGCCATGGCGGTTTCGGCCAGCAGGAAAATGAAGCGGTACATCAGATGGGCGATCTCGGCCACCTCATGCGGCAGTCCCAGCCGGCGCATGCCGGCGACCAGGTCGGTCACCGGCGTGGTCAGGGCCAGGAACAACAGGCAGGTGACGCCGGCCAGCGAACGTGCCACCAGACCGGCGGCCAAGCGGCCTCCGTCCGGGGCCAGCGACAGGCCGTCGGTGCTCACCTGCACCAGCAGCGACACCGCGCCCACCAGCAGAAAGCCGGTGGGAGCGGCGGCGCAAGCCAGCCACAGCTTGAGGGGAACGCGGGCGCCGGCCAGAGCCGCCAGGGTCATCGCTGCCGCCACCAGCACCGACGCCGGGAACGGCGGCAGCAACAGGGTGATCAGCAGCATGCCCAAAGCCAGAACGGCTTTTTCGGTCAGGGATTTCCGGCGCCAGCGATTGAGATGCGCGACCCTATCGACGGGCGACATCGGGCGACTTCGAGCCCTGGCGGCGCCCGATCATATAGCCGATGAACCCAGCTCCGATGGCGGCCTGCAACGAGAACAGCAAGCTTTCGATCTCGTCGCTGGGGGGCTTCCACAGGGGCTGGAACCAGGGCTGATAGCCGGGCCGGGCCGCGGTGATGGCGTCGGTGCCGATATCGTCCGAGCCCTTAAACTCGCCGCCCAGACCGGGAATCACCAGCGGGGCGGCGATGATGGCGACGGCTGCGCCCAGCAGCCAGAGGGAACGATGCTGGATCATCACTTCACCTCGCCGGCCAGAACCTGAATTTCGTCGGCGCTGCCGGCGCGGCCCGACAGGGCGTTCATCACCACCACCGTCAGCAGACCTTCGGCAATCGCCAGCGGAACCTGGGTGACGGCATAGATGCCGCCGAACTTCAGCATGGCTCCCAGAATGCCTGACTGCGGATCGGGATAGGCCAGAGCCAGCTCGATCGCGGTGGTGACATAGGTGGACAGATCGCCCAGCATCGCCGACAGAAACACGGCGATGGCGATCGACAGGCCGACGCCTCGGGCGGCGCGATAGATGCCCCAACTGACCCAAGGTCCGACAATCGCCATGGAAAACACATTGGCGCCCAGGGTGGTCAACCCGCCATGGGCCAGCAGCAGCGCCTGGAACAGCAGCACGATGGTGCCCAGCAAAGCCATGACCGAAGGGCCGAACACCACCGCGCCCAGGCCGGTGCCGGTGGGGTGCGAGCAAGAGCCGGTGACGCTGGGCATCTTCAGCGCCGACAGCACGAAGGTAAAGGCCCCGGCGGCGGCCAGCGACATCTTGGCCTGGGGGCGCTCGCGCACGATGCGGCGCAGATTGACGGCGCCGGCGACGACGAAGGGCGCAGATACGACGAACCAGCCCGCGGCATGCGCGGCCGGCAGGTAACCTTCCATGATATGCATAACAAACCCACCTGTTCTCACAAGCGGCGCGACCTCACCAGCCCGGGACACCCCGCCCGAACCAATGTCGCGCACGCGACGGCGATGGCAGGTCTCCTGACTTACGGATCGTTGTCTTCCGGCTTAGCCTTCCCAGCCTTGGTGCAGCGTGGCGGTGGTCGTCCATGCTGCGGCCAGTGGCAATCTTCCTGCCGGAAACTAACCGCTTACAGTTGCGGGGGCAGTCACGGATTAGGCTGGAGAAGCCAGCGGCACCGCGTTCCCTTTTCATCCCTGACGCCAAAAGCGCTTCGGGAAACCATCAGAGGCTTAAGCTAGCTTCATCCGTTGTTGGGCTCAACAGATTTATCGGTGCAGCAGAACCGCCAGCAAAGCCAGCAGCAACAGGGCCGAGACGATTTGCCAGAACATCACCGGATTGCGCTGGTACAGGGGCTCGGGCCGCCCCGACCGTTCGGGCTGGGCTGCGGGGCCATTTTCCAGGCTTTGCAGCATCTCGGTGGCGTCGGCGAAGCGGTGGATGGGGTCATTGTCCATGGCCTTGGCCAGACAGTAATCCAGCCAGGCGGGCAGGTCGGGGCGGTCCTTCGCCAGACTGCGCGGTTTGCCGAAGCGGGGCTTGGTGAAGGGTTCGATCTCGCCATGGGGGAAATGGCCGGTAAAGGCGCGGAACAAGCTTGCCCCCAGGGCATAGATGTCGGAAGCCTCGTCGCCGGCCTGACCCTCGAACAGTTCGGGGGCCATGAAGCTGGGGGTGCCGGGAATTTCCGAGCCGCCGAACTCTTCCAGCCCCGGCAGCCGCACCACCCCCAGATCGATCAGCCGCACCTCGCCGGCCAAGCCCAGCATCACATTCTCGGGCTTGATGTCGCGATGGATCACGCGGGCCCGGTGCAAGGCGCTCAAGGCGCGGCAGAGCTTGATGCCTATGGCGCGGCCTTCCTCCAACCCCAGCTTCGGCGCGCGCTTCAGGCGGTGTTCCAGGGTCTCGCCGTCATAGAAGGGCATGGCGACATAAAGCCGCGACTGCCGTCCCGGCGCCAGATCCAGCACATGCCCCACATGCGGACTGCGAATCTGCGCCGACACCCAGGCCTCGCGCAGGAAGGCGGATTTGAAAGTGGCCTCTTCCGCCGCGCGGGGGCGTGGGAACTTCAGCACCAACTGCCCGCCCTGCTGCAAATCCTCGGCGATGAACAGGCGGGTATAGTGGCCGTCGCTCAGCTGCTTGCCCAGCAGGAAGCCGTCGACCTGATCGCCGCTTTTCGGCAAGGGCAGAATCGGCAAGGCCTCCAGCGTCGCCGACAGTCCGGCCCGGTCGGCGGGCGGCAGATCGAGGATGTCGGCCACCAGTGCCGTGCAATTGTCCTGACTGCCGGCTTCGATGGCGGCGGTGACCAGGGCGCGGGCGGTTTCCTCGGGCCCCAGCTGGCGGCCCAGAATGTCGGCGATGGCGGCATCGGACAAAGCCCCATGCACGCCGTCGCAGCAGATCATGAAGCGGTCATGCAGATCCAGGGGATGGCTGGCGTAATCGACCCGCAGCCCTTCCTCCAACCCGATGGCGCGGTACAGCACATGGGTCAGGCCGGGCTGATCCAGGCAATGATCCTGGGTCAGGCGGGCCAGGCGTCCCTGGCTCAGGCGATAGAGCCGGCTGTCGCCCACATGCAGAAGATGCGCGGTGCGTCCGCGTAGGATCAGGCCGGTGAAGGTGCAGCCCATGCCGGCCAGCTCGCCCTGGCGGCCAAGGGCATGCACCCAGCCGTTCAATGATACCAGAACCGACGAAGCGGCGCGGCGCACGCCCCAGCTTTCCGGTTTGTCGTAATAACCATCCAGGAAGGCGCGCACGGTGGTTTCCGCCGCTTCCCGCCCGCCATTGGCTCCGCCCATGCCGTCTGCTAAAGCCAAAGCATGGCCGAAGCGGTCGATGGTCAGGGGCGAGGGGCGGGCGGCGCCGGCGAAATCTTCATTCCGCCGACGCATCCCGGTTTCGGAGGCGATGCCGATGCCGATCTTCAGGCTGGAACCGCCTTCGGCCATCTTAGATACGGGCTCCCGAAGCGGCACCCCAAGTGGTGCGCCAACGCTTCTTGACACTTGCCAGCGACAGCAGTCCCACCAGAACCAGGGCGCTGAAGAACAGGAAGCCGATGGTGAAGTCGCCGGTCATCTCCTTCGAGCTGCCCAAAGCCTTGGCCAGGAAGAAGCCGCCGATACCGCCGAAGCAGCCGACCAGGCCGGTCATGGTGCCGATCTCGCCCTTGAAACGCTGGGGGATCAACTGGAACACCGCGCCATTGCCCATGCCAAGGCAGAGCACGCCGACCGAGAACAGCACCAGGGCGCGGATGGCTTCAGACGGCAGATTGGCGAAGGTCCAGCCGGCCACCGCGCCGCCGCCGGCGACGTCCGGGGCCGGGCCCGCCGGCAGGAAGGCGGCTGCGGCATAAGCGACCGCTACCACGCCGAACAGCACCATCAGGGTCTTGATCCCGCCGATGCGATCAGCCACGGCTCCGCCCACCGGACGGAAGAACGAGCCGAACGACACCACGATCGCCACCATCAGGCCAGCGGCAACGCCCGAGACATGGTACTGGATGTTGAAATACAGCGACAGCGAGTTGGCCAGACCAACGAAGCCGCCGAAGGTGATGAAATAGAAGAACATGAACCACAGGCTGTCGACATCGGTCAGCACCGCCTTGTACTTGGCCCAGGTCACCGGGTTGCGCGGCACCGGGGCTTCCTTCGACACCAGGGCATAGAACAGGAAGGTGGGGATCAACGGAACCAGCAGCGTGCCGATGGCGGTCTGCCAGCCATAATGTTCCGCGATCGAGGGGATGATCAGGGCGTCGAGAGCGGTGCCGACATTGCCCGCACCGGCGATCCCCATGACGATGCCCTGCATATGTGGCGGATACCATTTAGAAGCCTGGGGCAGAGCCACGGCGAAGGACGCGCCGGCAAGACCCAGCACCACGCCCAGCAGCTCGACCTCGGTTACGCTGTGCAGGCCGACGAAGCAGGTATAGGCTACCCCGGCGATCACGATCAGCTGGGCGACGCAGCCGGTGACTTTGGCGCCGACATGATCGCAGAAAATGCCCATGGGCACGCGCAGGATGGCGCCGGCCAGGATCGGAATAGCCACCAGGGTGAATTTATCGCCGACCGGGATGTTCAGTTCCTTGGCGATATAGACCATCAGCGGCCCCAGCGTGACCCAGGTCATGAAGCTGAAGTCAAAATAGAGGAACGACGCTAGCAGCGTCGGCCAATGTCCTGATTGCTTGAGTTCCTTAAGCTTCATCTCTGCTGCTCCTGCTCTCTAGAATATCGGATTGATCAGGCCGCCGTCGTGCGGGATTTTTCCTCGTTCAGAAGACGGCGAAGTTCGGGGATGCAGGAACCGCAATTGGTTCCTGCGCGTAGGGCCCTCCCGATGGCCTCCACGCTGGTCAAGTTCTGCGAGGCGATGGCCTCCAGGATGGTGTTGCGGCCCACCTGATGGCAGGCGCAGACGGTGGGGCCGGCATCCTTGCGATGCGCCCCGCCGCCGGCCAGCAGATCGGCACGGTCCTGCCCGGCCAGTTGGTCGCGGACGAACAGCTCGGACAGCCATTCCAGGGCCGAGGTTTCCTCGTCGGGGGCGGCGAAGAACACGGCTTCCAGCCGGCCATGGCGCAGCAAGGCGGCGCGGAACAGGCCCAGGCCCTGATCCTCGTAAGTCAGCCAGTGGCCGTCTTCGCCCAGATGATCGGCCAGCCAGAGCGGCCAATCGGTCACCGGGGCCATCCCCATCAGGCGGGTCACCAGATGGTCGGAGCCGGCGGACAGGGACCAGTTCACCTCCTCGGTCCAGCCGCCCACCGGAGTTCGGCTGAGCAGAAGACCACGCCAGGCCGCCGTCAGGGGCTCAACACGGACGGGGGTGGCCTTCAGTTCGGGCTGGCCGGAAACCGGATCGGTGACGGGGGCGATCAACCGTCCGATATTGGCCGAGGAAGCGAACTGGTCGTTCCAATGCATGGGGGCGAAGACCTCGCCTTCGCGCTGTCCGTCATCGACGGAAACCTTCAAGACCACCGCGCCGCGTTCGGATGACAGCCGGGCGAAGCCGCCCTCTTTCAGCTGGGTGCGCGAAGCGTCGGCAGGATGCACCGCCAGCCAGGGCTCGGCGCGATGGCGGGCCAGACGCGGCGATTTGCCGGTGCGGGTCATGGTGTGCCACTGATCGCGGGTGCGGCCTGTATTCAGCATCAAGGGCCAGTCGTCCGACACCGCGCCCTTGGGCGGGCGGCTGGTGACGGCGATGAAACGGGCGCGGCCGTCTTCATGGAAGAAGCGCCCATCGGTCAGCATCCGCGCCGTGCCCTGGCCCGGCTCGCGCACCGGCCATTGGATGGGCTCGAAGGCGTCGTAGTCGCACGCTACCAGCCCCGACAGATCGAAGTCGCGGCGGCCCAGATTCTCGAAGGCCGAGAGTTGGCAATGTTCGCGGAAGATGTCTGCCGGTTTTTCATAAGCGAAGGCGTCGGCGAAGCCCATGCGCCGCGCCACCTCCGAGATGATCCACCAGTCCGCCTTGGCCTCGCCGGGAGGCGGCAGCACCGCCGGTTGGCGCGAGATGCGACGCTCGGAATTGGTCACCGTGCCATCCTTCTCGGCCCAGGTCAGAGCCGGCAGCAGCAGATCGGCATATTGGGTGGTATCGGTGGCGGCCATGGCGTCGGAGACCACGACGAAGGGGCACTTCTCCAAAGCGCGGCGAACTTGATTGGTGTCCGACAGGCTGACCGCCGGATTGGTGGCGATGATCCACAAGGCCTTGATGCGGCCCTCCTCGACCGCCTGGAACAGATCGACCGCCTTCAGGCCCGGTTTGCGGGCAATGGCGGGCGCGCCCCAGAAGCGCGAGACCCGATCCACCGAGACGGGATCGAAACCCATATGCGCCGCCAGCATGTTCGCCAGACCGCCGACTTCGCGCCCGCCCATGGCGTTCGGCTGGCCGGTGAAGGAGAAGGGGCCCATGCCGGGCTTGCCGATGCGGCCGGTCAGCAGATGGCAATTGATGATGGCGTTCACCTTGTCGGTGCCGGCCGAGGACTGGTTGACGCCCTGGGAATACACCGTGACCACTCTCTCGGTGCGCGAGAACCAGTCGTAGAAGCTGGCGAGATCGGCGGGATCGAGATCGCAGGCATGGGCCGGATCGTTATCGGCGCAGGCCGCCGCCAGCGCCGCCTTCAGCCCTTCCGTATGGGCCGAGACGAAGGCCGCGTCGGCTTGGCCCGCCTGAGCCAGATGCGCCAGCAGGCCGTTGAACAAGGCGACGTCGCTGCCGGGACGCAGGGGCAGGAACAGGTCGGCGGCCTCGGCGGTGGCGGTGCGGCGGGGGTCGATCACCACCAGCTTCATCTGGGGCCGCGCCGCCTTGGCCGCCTGGATGCGTTGGAACAGGATCGGGTGACACCAGGCGGTGTTCGAGCCCACCAGCACGATCAGATCGGCCAGTTCCAGGTCGTCATAGGAACAGGGCACGGTGTCGGAACCAAAGGCCCGCACATGCCCGGCCACCGAAGACGACATGCAAAGGCGGCTGTTGGTGTCGATATTGGCCGAGCCGAGGAAGCCCTTCATCAGCTTGTTGGCGACGTAGTAATCCTCGGTCAGCAATTGGCCCGAGACATAGAAGGCCACCGAGTCGGGACCATGCTCGCGGATGGCCTGCTGGAATTCGGACGCCACCAGATCCAAGGCGTCATTCCACTCGGCCCGAACGCCGTTCAGCGTGGGATGCAGCAGGCGTCCGTCCAGCCCCACGGTCTCGCCCAGGGCCGAGCCCTTGACGCACAGCCTGCCCCGGTTGGCCGGATGGTCGGGATCGCCCGCCACGGCCAGCCCGCCGCCCGGCAACGGCGTCGCCAGGACGCCGCAGCCGACGCCGCAATAGGGGCAGGTGGTGCGAAAGGCTTCAGCCATGGGCCACCTTCAGAGGCGCGGAGAGTTCCAGATGAATGACGCCGTCCACCAGCTTCAGCGGCACGGTGGGGGTGCAGCCATTGTCGGGGGCCTGGGCCTCGCCGCTTTCCAGGTCGATCACCCAGTTATGCAGCGGGCAGGTCACCTTATGGCCATGCACGATGCCTTCCGACAGCGGGCCCTGGCGGTGGGGGCAGCGGTTATGCAGGGCGAAGACGGAACCGTCCTGCGCCTTGAACACGGCGATCTGCCCCTTTTGGGTGTTGATCAGGCGAGCCCCCAGAACCGGGATGTCCTCGACGCGGCCGACTTCGATCCATTGCTTGTTCATGGCTCAGCCCACCTTGCGCAGAATGTTGAATTCGTGAGCATCGACGCTCTTGGCGGCGCGCTCGGCCCAGGGATCGACCTGGGCGGTTTCCTGCGAGATCAGGAAGCGGGCATAGGCGGCCTTGCGTCCGGCTTCGTCATCGACCATGCGGGCACGGACATAGTCGATGCCGACCCGCTCGACCCAAGGCGCGGTGCGCTCCAGATACCAGGCTTCCTCGCGGTAGATCTGCATGAAGGCACCGGCATATTCGAGCACCTCTTCCTCGGTCGCCACCTGGCAGAGGGGATCGGTGCCGCGCAGATCGATGCCGCCATTGCCGCCGACCATCAGGTTGTAGCCAGCCTCGATGCAGACAACGCCGAAGTCCTTGATGCTGGCCTCGGCGCAATTGCGCGGGCAGCCCGAGACGGCCATCTTGAACTTATGCGGGGTCCAGGAACCCCAGGTCATCTGCTCCAGCTTGACGCCCAGACCGGTGGAATCTTGCGTGCCGAAGCGGCACCATTCCTTGCCGACGCAGGTTTTGACCGTGCGCAGGCCCTTGGCATAGGCATGGCCGGAGACCATGCCGGCGGCGTTCAGGTCGGCCCAGACCGCCGGCAGGTCTTCCTTTTTCACCCCCAGCAAGTCGATGCGCTGACCGCCGGTGACTTTGACGGTGGGAATGTCGAACTTATCCACCACATCGGCGATGGCCCGCAGCTCCTTGGCGTTGGTCAGCCCGCCCCACATAC
>Ga0182039_10000240_pt1 | contig 28484 bp, 23 predicted proteins | sample sta12Can44000111_FD_125975 | JGI IMG/M metagenome (GOLD analysis project Ga0182039, IMG submission 125975) | Lab enrichment of tropical soil microbial communities from Luquillo Experimental Forest, Puerto Rico - statanox.12C.anox.44.000.111 | ecosystem: Environmental > Terrestrial > Soil >...
GCTTCGACCTCCGCCTCGACCAGTTCGATCTCGTCCGCTACGCGACCGAGTACCGCGTCGGCTACTACGAGCCGAAGACGATGGCCGACGGCCGGGTGGAGTGGCGCCTCAAGGCGAGCTTCGACCCGGAGCCCGGCGTGAAGCACATGCTCCCTGGCGGCAACGCCTTCTCGATCGCGAAGCTGTGGACGAGCTATGCGCCCGGGAACGAGGCCGCGAACCTCGCCGAGGGCAAGGACGCCGCGAGGCGCGCCATGTCGAACCCGGCCGCGGCGCTGGAGATCCGCGTGGACGGGGAGGCGACCACCACGGCCCCGCTCGTCGCGCTCGGCGGGCAGAACTTCGCGCCCGTGCCGCCCCACGCCTCCCAGCCGCGCGGCTACCTCGCCTTCGAGCGCCGCGAGGAGGAGGCGAAGAGCTACCAGAGCCACGTCACCGCGACCACGCCGAGCGGCGAGAAGCGGCAGGCGCTCGTGTCCGTGAACGACCCGTTCACGTACCAGGGGTGGACCTTCTACCAGGTGAATTACGACCCGAAGAACCCGAAGTACTCCGGCCTCGAGGCGGTGCACGACCCGGGCGTCACCTGGGTCTTCGTCGGGTTCACGCTCATCATGGTGGGCGTCGCTTACATGTTCTACGTCGAGACGCGCCTCAAGCGCCGCGTCCGCGCCGAGCCGCCGGCCGAGGTCCCGGCCCGGACCGCCGCCTAGAGGGAGACTCGCATGCTCTACATCCTCGCCGAGCACCCCTGGTTCGTCGCGGCCAGCGCCGCCTACGCCGCCGCCCTCGCCCTCTACGCCGCCGCCTGGCGGTCGACGAAGGCGGTGGTGGGCCGCCTCGCCACCGGGGCGATGTGCGCCGCCCTGGCCATGAACGCCGCGCTCATCGTCGGGCGGTGGCTCCAGGCCGATCGCCCGCCGTTCAAGTCGCTCTTCGAGTCCCTCGTCTTCCTCGCCTTCACCAGCGGCGCGGTCTACCTCGTCATGGAGCGGCTCTACCGCACGCGCGTCTTCGGCGTGCTCGCCGCGTTCGGCTCGTTCGGCGCGCTCGCCTACGCCGTGACGAAGTGGGACGCGGAGATCGTGAAGCTCCCGCCGGCGCTGCAGTCGGGCTGGTTCGTCCCCCACGTCGTCGTCTACTTCGTCGGCTACGGCGCCGCCTTCTTCGCGACCGCGGTCGCGGCGGTGCAGCTCGCCGCCGGCCGCTGGGAGTGGGTGCGCCGGCTCCTCTCGACCCGGGCCGGCTCGGTCCTCACCGGGAAGGCGCTCGACCTCGAGCAGGTCACTTACGACGCCATCAAGTTCAGCTTCACGCTGCTCACCGTGGGCCTGCTCTTCGGCTCGGTGTGGGCGAAGAGCGCCTGGGGCGACTACTGGGTGTGGGATCCGAAGGAGAACTGGTCGCTCGTCACGTGGCTCGTCTACGGCGCCTACCTGCACCTGCGGCGCGTGAAGGGTTGGCGCGGCGACCGCGGCGCCTGGCTCGCCATCGCGGGGTTCGCGGTCATCATGTTCACGTACCTCGGGATGGAGATGCTCCCGACCGCGCAGCAGAGCGCGCACGTGTACAGCGGTCAGTGACGGCCTCGGCGCCCGGCCCCGCGAAGGGGTCCGGGCGCTCCTCGCCTACTCGCCCCCGCTCCAAGGCGGAGCGTCGGCGCCCCGGCGGCGCGGGACGTGCTGGCCGAGGCGGTACTCCTTCAGGCGGTACTGGATCTTGCGGACGCTCACGCCGAGCGTCTCCGCGGCGCGGATCGTCGACCCGCCCATCCGGTCGAGCGTGCGCAGGATCGCGTCGCGCTCGATCTCGAACAGCGTGGCGCCCGGCACGAGCGCGCTCGCCCCCTGTCCCGCACCTCCCTGCAGCGCCGCGGGCAGGTGCTCGACCCCGATCTCGCGCCCGCCGCACAGCTCGGCGGCGCGCACGACCACCGCCTCGAGCTCGCGGACGTTCCCCGGCCAGTCATGGGCGAAGAGCGCCGAGAGCGCGCCGGGCGAGAGCGTCTCCACGCCGCTCTCGCGCGCCGCGGGGGACCGCGCCAGGAACGACTCGACGAGCGCCGGGATGTCGCCCTTGCGCTCGCGCAGCGGCGGCAGCACCACCGTGACGACGTTGAGCCGATAGTAGAGGTCGTCCCGGAACCGCCCCTCGCGCACCGCCTCGGCCAGGTCGCGGGTCGACGAGGCGACGACCCGCACGTCGCAGCGGATCGCCTCGCGGCCGCCCATCCGCTCCAGCTCTCCGTGCTGCAGCACGCGCAGGAGCCTGACCTGGAGCCCGAGCTGCAGGTGCGCCACCTCGTGCAGGAAGACGGTCCCGCCGTGTGCCGCCTCGAGGCTCCCCTCCCGCCGGAGCGCCGAGTCGGCGAAGGCGCCCGGCTCGTGCCCGAACAGCTCGGCCTCCAGCAGTGCCGGCGATCGCGCGGCGCAGCTCACCCGCACGAAGGGCCGATCGCGCCGCGGGGACGCGTCGTGGATCGCCTGGGCCACGAGCTCCCGCCCGGTGCCGGTCTCGCCCAGCACGAGCACGGTCGCCTTGGTCGGCGCCGCGCGACGCACCACCTCCTTCACGACGTCCAGCTCGGGTGCGCTGCCGACGAGAGCGTGCGACCGCCGCAGCTCGGCCCGCAGCAGCGCCGCGTCGAGCCGGAGGCGCCGCTTGTCGAGCGCCTTCCCGAGCAGCACCGCCGCCTGCGCGGCGTCCGCGGGCCGGAGGAGGTAGCTCTCCGCGCCCGCGCGCAGCGCGGCCACCGCCGCCTCGATCCGCTCCGGGTCCGCCATCACCACGAGCGCCGCGTCCGACCCGAGCTCCGCCAGGCCGCGGGCCAGGAGCACGCCGTCGGCCGGCCCGTCGACGGCGGCGAGCACCCCCTGCGGCGCGACGCTCGGCAACGCCAGCAGCGCCTCGCTGGGGCTCGCCGCCTGCGCAGGGTCGAGCCCTTGCTGCGCCAGGCCCGCGCAGAGCGCCTCGGCTCCACGCGGCTCGACGACGAGGATGCGCGGCCGGCCGGTCACGGGAGCGGATCTACCAGAAATGATGACGCGGCGCGGGGCGCCCGCTAGGAACGAGTTCGTGGCGCGCTGGCTCGAGGGCAGGATCGAGACGCTCCGCGGCGACCTCACGACGCTCGCGGTGGACGCGATCGTCAACGCGGCCAACGCCTCCCTCCTCGGCGGCGGCGGTGTCGATGGCGCGATCCACCGCGCCGCCGGGCCGGGCCTGCTGGAGGAGTGCCGCGCGCTCGGAGGCGCTCGCCCCGGCGAGGTGAAGATGACGCGAGGGCACCGCCTCCTCGCCCGCCACGTCCTCCACGCGGTCGGGCCGGTCTGGAGCGGCGGCGCCCGCGGCGAGCCGGAGCTGCTCGCCTCGTGTTACCGCGAGGCGCTCCGGATCGCCGCGGCGGCGGGGCTTCGCAGCGTCGCCTTCCCGGCCATCTCCACCGGCGCCTACGGCTATCCGCTGGAGTCCGCCACGCGCATCGCCGTCGAGCAGGTGCGCCGCGGCCTCGACGCCTACCCGCCGCTCGAGCGCGTCGTGTTCTGCTGCTTCTCGGATCGCGATCTCGAGGTGTACGACCGGGTCGCCGCCGAGCTCCTCGCTGCCGGGTGACGCGCGGCGGAGCCAGCCCGCCTTCTGCGCTGCCCGCACCACGAGCCTGGAAGGGCGCGCTGGCGCGCGAGCGGGCGCAGCGCAGCCGCTCACACGGGCCTCCGCTGCCGCCTCGCGGCCGCGCCCTTATCCTCGAAACAGGAGGTGATCCGGTGCACCGGGATATCGCGTCGAGCGCGCTCAACGTGCTGCTCGGGGTGTATCTGGCAGTCACGTCCCTCCTGTGGCATCACGACGCGGCGAACCTCGTCACGGGTCTCGCCGTGGCGCTCCTCGCCATCGCGGCCGGCCTGCTGGCGCGGCGGAGGCCCGGCGCGTTCTGGGCCGACCTCCCCCTCGCCGCCTGGCTGGCGGCGACGATCTGGATCTTCCCGCACCATGGGTGGGCGAGCTGGAATCTGGCGATGGTCGCGATCGGGCTCGCGCTCGTGCCGATCACGATGCGGCTGTTCCCCGAGCTTCCGCCGGGCGAGCGGCGGTCGGAAGCCTGATCCGGACGCCCGAGGCGAGCGGGCGGCGCCGGTTGCGTTCACCCTCTTCGGGTTGCGCGCCCACGCTCAGGGCGAACGGTTGTTTCCCCATCAGTGCTCGGGTTTCGGCGGCGGCTGCGGGACGTCGCGCCCCTCTTGCTCGACGGTGGGCATGTCGATCCGCTCGGCGGGCGCGGGCGGACCGCGCGGCGTGAGGATGTCGGGGCCGGGCGGCTCCATCTGCAGCGTCGGTCCGCGACCCGGGTTGATGAGCGGGAAGCGCGTGGCGTTGTCCAACACCGTGAGCGAGATGAGCAGCACGATGAAGAAGACGCTGGTCGCGAAGATGAGCCGAGGTGCGCCCGCGTGCTCCGCCAGGTGCATGAAGAACAGCACCACCAGCATCGACTTCGCCGAGGCGATCGCGAGCGCGACGAGGAGGTGGAAGGGGGACGGCAGGTGCACGCGCGAGAGCACCAAGGTGAGGAAGGTGCCGGCGAGGAGCAGCGCCCAGACGATCCAGTAGCGCTGCGCGCCGTGTCCGCCGCCGTGCTCCCGAGCTTCGTGCGAGTCGCGGGTCGCGATGGCCATGGGCCTTCCGTCAGATGAGGTAGAGCAGCGGGTAGAGGAAGATCCAGATGAGGTCGACGAGGTGCCAGTACATGCCCCCCAGCTCGACCGGGGTCACGTAGCCGTGGTCGTAGCGGCCGCGCCAGCACTGCACCATGAGCACCGCCAGCACGGTCATCCCGACCACGACGTGCAGCCCGTGGAGCCCCGTCAGCAGGAAGTAGATCGTGAAGAACATCGGCGCGCCGACCGCCGTGAGCTCGGCGGAGTGGAAGTAGCGGCCGGGGAGGAGCCCCTCCTCGAAGTCGTGCGTCCACTCCCAGGCCTTGATGAGGAGGAACACGACCGCGAAGGCGAGCGTGACGGCGAGGGAGAGCGCGGCGGCGCGGCCCTTCCCCTGTTGCGTGAGGTGGTGCGCCAGCGCCACCGTCAGCGACGAGGTGATGAGGACGACGGTGTTGATCGTGCCGGCCGTCACGCTCAGGTGATGGCTCGCCTCGGCGAAGGTCTCGGCGTAGAGAAACCGGTACACCGAGTAAGCGGTGAAGAGCCCGCCGAAGAGCAGGAGCTCGGTGGCGAGGAACAGCCACATCCCGATCCGCGCGGCGTGCTCCTGCTGCCGCAGGTTCGGGAAGTGGTGCGCGACGTAGGCCTCAAACTGCATGCGTCACCTCGCCCGGCGGGACGTCGCCGCCCTGGACCGCGCCCTCGGTGTAGTCGTGTGGACCGTGCGTGTAGACCGGCTGCCCGACGAAGTTCTCGGTCGGCGGCGGCGAGAGCGTGCCCCACTCGTACCCTCGCGAGCCCCACGGGTTCGCGCTCGCCACCCGGCCGTACTTCAGCGACCACAGCAGGTAGACGAGGATGAGGAGGAAGCCGAACCCGAGCAGCGTCGCGCCCAGCGTGGAGGCCACGTTGAGCGGCCAGAAGCGCTCCGGGTACGAGTAGTACCGGCGTGGCATGCCGTAGTTCCCGAGCAGGAACTGCGGGACGAAGGTGGCGTTGAAGCCGAAGATGATGGTGACCGCCCCGACGAGCCCCCACCGCTCCGGGTACATGCGGCCGAACATCTTGGGCCACCAGTAGTGGAGCGCCGCCAGCCAGGCCATGATGACGGCCCCCACCATGATGAAGTGGAAGTGCGCCACCACGAAGTAGGTGTCCTGCCAGTGCACGTCGAGCGACACCGTGGCGAGGGCGATGCCGGTCATCCCGCCGAAGACGAGGAAGAAGAGGAACCCGCAGAAGTAGGCGAACCAGGTGGTGAAGGAGACCGCCCCCTTGTAGAGCGTGGCCGTCCAGTTGAAGACCTTGATGGCCGTGAAGATGCCCACGAACATCGACAGGACGCCGAAGATGCCCGCGTCGAGCGTGGACTGCCCCGAGGTGAAGAGGTGGTGCCCCCAGGTGAAGAAGCCGACGAAGGCGATCCCGAGCGAGCTGAAGGCGACCGCCTTGTAGCCGAAGATGTTCTTGTGGGCGGCGGCGCAGATGACCTCCGAGATCACCGCCATCGCCGGCAGCACCATGATGTAGACCGCCGGGTGCGAGTAGAACCAGAACATGTGCTGGAAGAGGATCGGGTCCCCGCCGCGGGCCGGATCGAAGATGCCGAAGCCGAAGGCGTGCTCCACCGCCACCATGAGCAGCGTGATGCCGAGGACGGGCGTGGCCAGGATCTGGATGATCGAGGTGGCGTAGATCGACCACACGAAGAGCGGCATGCGCATCCAGGTGATGCCGGGCGCGCGCAGCGTGTGGGTGGTGACGATGAAGTTGAGGCCGGTGAGGATCGACGAGAAGCCGAGGACGAAGGCGCCGAGCAGTACCGGCACGACCTTGGTGATGGTGGTCGTGCTGTACGGCGCGTAGAACGTCCAGCCGGTGTCCGTGCCGCCGTGGATCATCCCGTACAGCGCGATGCCGGCGCCGATCAGATACAGGTAGAGCGAGAAGAGGTTCAGCCTGGGGAAGGCCACGTCGCGCGCGCCCACCATGATGGGAAGGAAGAAGTTGCCGAACCCGGAGGGGATGGCGGGGATCATGAAGAGGAAGATCATGACCACGCCGTGCAGCGTGAACATCCGGTTGTAGGTCATCGCGCTCATGATGGTGGGACCGGGCGTGAGCAGCTCGATCCGGACCAGCAGCGCGAAGACGCCGCCGACGAAGAAGAAGACGCCGCTGAGCACCAGGAACATGAGCCCGATGCGCTTGTGATCGCGCGTCAGCAACCACGAGCGGATCCCAGGCTCCGCGTTGAGGTAGTTGCGCGGGTTGTACGCCGGCGCCTCAGCGGGTGATGGTGGGGTCGTAGCCGGGAACTGGGACATAGACGGGGCCCTTGGACGGCTCGGGGCGCACCGCGTCGGTGCGCAGGGTCTTGATGAACTCCACGATGGCGGCGATCTCCGGCGCGGGAATCCGGCCCTGGAAGGTGGGCATCACGTTCTGGTAGCCCGCCACCAGCTTGGCCGACGGATCCATCATCGACTCGGTGAGGTAGGCCTCGTCGGCGACGACCGTCTTGCCGTCCTGCAGTTTCTCGGTCTTGCGGTAGAGATCGAGCCAGGTGGGCCCGATGTGCCGCGTCCCGTCAACGGTGTGGCACTTGAAGCAGCCGTACTCGGCCGCGAGACGCCGCCCCTGCTCGGCGAGGCTGGTGCGCGGGTCGGCCCGGTCGTCGGGCGAGTCCTGCGAGGCGACCACGCTCGCGCGGCGCGTCTCCGCCAGCCAGGCGTCGAACTCGGCGGGCGGCATGGCCACGATCTCGGCCAGCATGGCGGAGTGCCCGATGCCGCAGTACTCGGCGCACAGCACCTGGTGGCTGCCCGGCTCCTTGGCGGTGAACCAGATCTGCGAGTAGCGGCCGGGGACGGCGTCCTGCTTCAGCCGGAAGTCCGGCACGAAGAACGAGTGGATGACGTCGCGCGAGGTGATGAGCAGCCGCACCGGGCGGCCCGCCGGGACGCGCAGCACGTCCACCCCGTTCGGCCCGCCGGGATAGGCGAACTTCCACATCCACTTCTTGCCCTGGACGTAGACGTCCATCGCGTCCCTGGGCGGCGTCTGCAGCCGCACGAAGAGCGGGAAGCCGATGGCGAACCAGAGCAGGAAGAAGGTGAGCGGGACCCCGATGAAGAGCACCTCGTGGATCGCCTTCGGCTCGATGTGCTCGGTCGGCTGGACCGCCGCGCGGCGCCGGTAGCGGATGTAGAAGGCGATGGCCGCCAGCGCGACGCCGGTGGCGCCGATCATCGTGACGGTGATGACGAAGAAGTGGAGGCGATCCACCTCCGCCGCGTACGCCGATCCCTGCTCCGGCAGGAACAGGATCTTGCGCATGAGGTCGTTCATCGCTTCGCGTCCTCGTGGTGCAGCGGCCGCGCCGTGGGCGGCGGCCGGGATCCGCCGCCCCTCACGCGCTTGCCCTTGATCTCGCGCCGCCAGTACACGCCGAGCATGAGCGCGAGCCCGCCCAGCACCCCGAGCATCGCGACCCGCACCACCCCCATCACGTACGGCTCGTACCTGCGGCTGGCGGGGTCGTAGCGGAAGCAGGTGAGGAGCAGGCGATCGAAGCTCGTCCCGACGCGCCCCTCGCTCGCCTCGACCAGCGCCAGGCGGAGATCGCGGGCCGGGAACTCGACGCCGTAGAGGTAACGCGACACGCGGCCGTCCGGCGTCAGCACGAAGATCGCCGCCGCGTGCGCGAACTGCTTCGAGGGCTCGTCCCAGGCGTACTTGAAGCCGACCGCCCCGGTGACGGCCGCGATCTCGGGCGCGGCGCCGGTGAGGAACGTCCAGGCCTGCCTCGCCGTGGGATCCCCGAAGGCCTGCAGGTACCCGCGCTGGCGCTCCGCGGCGACCTTGGTCGAGTCCCGCGGATCGAAGCTGAGCGTGACCGCGTCGAAGTCCTTGCCGAGCGCGAGGCCGGTCTCGCGCATGCCGCGCGCCGCCCCGGTGAGGATGAGCCCGCACAGCATGGGGCAGTTGAAGTAGACGAGCGACAGGACCACCGGGCGATGGCCGCCGAGGAGATCGCCGAGCCGCACCGCGCGCCCGTCCTGCGTCGTGAAGCGCGCCTCGAGCGGCAGCCTCGACCCGAGCTTCTCCTCGATCTCGACGTCCTGCAGCGCCGCCGGCAGCTGGGCGTTGGCCTCGACCGGCACCGGCTTGTGGAGCGCCTGGCCGATGGGGAGCGCCAGCGCCAGCGCGGGGGCGAGGAGCAGGAGCGCGGCCGCCTTCTTCACGGGTGCTCCCCCTTCACCACGAGCTCCATGGCGCGGTCGATCGGGATGTGAACGATCCCCCGCTCGCGGTCCGCCCAGCCGTAGGAGTGGAGGCGGCGCTCGGCCTGCGCGCGCCAGGCCGGGCCCTGGTTGGCGTGTTCGAAGAGGCGCTGCTCGATCATGCCGATCTTCGCCTTGCCCACCTCGGCCGGGATCGGCGCCGGGCCGTCCGGGTTGAGCTCGCGCCGGAGCGTCCTCATCCCGAGGCCCGCCGCCAGCGAGCCGACGAAGAAGACGATGAGCGCGCCCACCCCGACGAGGGCGATCCGCCTCGAGGGGACGACGTCCTCCTCCGCCGGCGGGTGCGCGATGCCGCCGTGCGCAGCGGGCGGGTGCTCGTGGATGAGTTCGCGCTCGCTCATGACGGCTCGTACCTCAGCGACTCGGAGAGATAGGGATCGCCGACCGGGACGGAGCTCACCCCGCGCACGCGCCACACGACGTACGCCGCGAACGCGCCGCCCACGCCGAGCACGGCGGTGAGGTCGGTCCAGTGCAGCCCGACCGCGCCGCGCGGGTCGTGCTGGAGCGCCGGCATCATCACCCAGTACACGTCGACGTAGTGCACGAGGAGCACCCACACCGCGATGAACGAGAGCGCGCGCGGGCTCCGCTTGAGATCGCGGTGGAGCAGCACGAAGAACGGCACCAGGAAGTGGAACACGACGAGGAAGACGGCGGTGGTGAGCCAGCCGCCTCTTCCTCGCGCGAGGTACCAGGGCACCTCCTCCGGCAGGTTCGCGATCCAGATCAGCATGAACTGCGAGAACGCGATGTAGGCCCAGAAGGCGACGAAGGCGAGCAGGTACTTGCCGAGCGAGTGCCAGTGGTTGGCGTTCATCAGTGCGCCCGGCGTGCCCTCGACCGTGCGCGTGCTCGCGAGCGCGAGGATGAGCACCGCGAACGCGGCCAGGAACGAGCCCGCGAAGAAGTAGACCCCGAAGATCGTCGACGCGAGATGCAGGTCGAGAGACATCTGCCAGTCGAACGCGGCGAAGCTGATGACGATCGCCATGAGCGGCAAGGCGCCCGCGCCGAGGCGGCGCTGGCGCAAGGTGAGCAGCGCGCCCCCCTCCCCGTCCTGCCGGACCGACCAGCCGTACAGGAGGCGCGCGATCGCGATCCAGACCGCGAAGTAGAGCGCGGCTCGCACGACGAAGAACGGGACGTTGAGGTAGGGGCGGCGGTGCTCCGCCAGCTCGCGCAGCTCGGGCGACAGCCGCTCGGGGTGGAGCCATGGGAAGAGGTGCCCCATCCCGAGCAGGACGGGGATGAAGAGGACGACGAACAGCACGCCCGACAGCGGGACCGTCTCGAGGACGCGTCGCAAGACGACGTACCACTTCGCCTTGCCGGCCTGGAACGCCATGTTGATGAGGAGCGCCGCCATCGCGATGCCCGCCCAGTACACGAAGGCGACGTGATAGGCCGCGAGCGCCCGGTCGACGTCGATGAGGGCGCCGATGGCCGTGAGCGCGAGGCCCGCCATGGCCACCACCGCGGCGCGGCCGAGCATCCGGCCTCCCTCGAAGCGCGCTGCCGTCATCGCCCCTCCTTCTCGAGCCTGGCCCGGTCCTCGGGGGCGAGCCGATCGAGGGTCATGCTCTGGCTGAGCTGCAGCGCCCGCAGGTAGGCCACGATCGCCCAGCGATCCTCGACCGTGAGCGCGCTGGCGTAGGACGGCATCACCCCGAACCCCTCGCTCATCACCTGGAAGTACCAGCCGTCGGGCTGCTGGGCGCGCGCGAGGAGCGAGGGCGGCGGCCGCAGCGCCATGTTGCGCGCGACGAGGCTCACGCCGTCGGCGAGGTAGCCGTGACACACCGCGCAGTTCACCTCGAACCGGACGCGGCCGCGCTCGAGGAGCGCGCGCGTGAGCGGGATGGGCACGCGCGTCAGCACCTTGCCGTCCGCTCCGCGCCCGGTCGCGACCTCGGGCGAGGTCAGGTCCTCGCGCGACACCGTCCCGGGCTGCGGAGGGCGCTGTGAGATGCGGTCGGGCCAGAACTCGCTCTCCCGGTACGCCTTCACCTTCTGCTGCGAGATCATCGGATCGAACACCTCGCACCCGCCGAGGAGCCCGACCGCCGCCGCGGCCGCGAGGATCCTCCTCATCGCGCCTCCTCCACCGCGGACACCTGCAGCGCCCCCAGCTCCCGGAGCTCCTTCACGACCGCCTCGGCCTCGTCCGGCTTCACCTCCGCCGAGAGCCACAGCGCGTCCACGGAGGCGGTCCGGAACGCGTCCAGCTCGAAAGTCGGGTGGTAGGTGCGCGGGAAGCCGCACAGCGCGGCGAAGCCGACGACGATACTGAGAGACGCGAGCAGCACGCCGGTCTCGAACGTGATCGGGATGTTGGTCGGCGGGCTGTGCGGGAGCCGGTTGCCGACGTTGATGGCGTAGTCCACGCCGTTCATCCACCACTGCATGAGGTACCCGCCGGCCGCGCCGAAGACGCCTCCGACGAGGGCGATGAGCGGCACCTTCGACCTCGCGAGCCCGAGCGCCTCGTCCGCGCCGTGGAGCGGGTACGGCGAGTGGAGGTCGAGGCGCCGGTGGCCGAGGGCGCGCAGCCGGCGCGCAGCCGCGAGGAGCGCCCGGTCGTCCTTGAACTCGGCGAGCACGTACGCCATCGCTACTTGCCCCCCGCCGCCGCGTGCTCGTGGGCCTCGTGCTCCAGCTCGTGGCGGAGCTCCTTCACCTCGCTCGCCGCGACGGCCGGTACGAAGCGGAGGAACAGCAGGAAGAGGAAGCCGAAGAACCCGATCGTGCCGACGTAGATGCTCCAGTCGACGATGGTCGGCCGGTACATGGCCCACGACGAGGGGAGGAAGTCGCGGTGCAGCGACGTCACGATGATGTTGAAGCGCTCGGTCCACATCCCGACGTTCACGAGGATCGAGACGATCCACACCACGACGAGGCTCTGCCGCGCCCGCCCCCACCAGAAGAGCTGGGGCACGAGCACGTTACAGAACAGCATGAGCCAGTAGACCGGCGCGTAAGGCCCTCGGAGGCGCGTGTTGAAGAAGACGAACGCCTCGTACTTGTTCCCCGAGTACCAGGCGATGAAGTGCTCCATGAGGTAGCCGTACGAGACCATGAGGCCCGTGGCGAGGAGCACCTTGCACATGTTCTCGATGTGACGCTGCGTGATGACGTGCTCGAGGTGGAACACCTTCCGCGCCGGGATCATGAGCGTCAGCACCATCGCGAAGCCGCTGAAGATGGCGCCGGCCACGAAGTAGGGCGGGAAGATGGTGGTGTGCCAGCCGGGGACCTGTGAGATGGCGAAGTCGAAGGAGACGATGGTGTGGACGGAGAGCACCAGCGGCGTCGAGAGGCCGGCCAGCAGGAGGTAGGCGATGCGCCAGTGGCGCCAGTGGCGGGCCGAGCCGCGCCAGCCGAGCGAGAAGATGCCGTAGGCGATCCGGGCCGCCTTCGACTTCGAGGCGTCGCGCAGCGCGGCCAGGTCGGGGATGAGCCCCGTGTACCAGAAGAGCAGCGAGACCGTGAAATAGGTGGAGACGGCGAAGACGTCCCACATCAGGGCGCTCTTGAACTGCGGCCAGAGCCCGAGCGTCGACGGGTACGGGAAGAGCCACCAGGCGAACCAGGGCCGCCCGAGGTGCAGGATCGGGAACAGGCCCGCCTGCATGACGGCGAAGAGCGTCATCGCCTCCGCGAAGCGGTTGATGGAGGTCCGCCACTGCTGCTGGAAGAGGAGCAGGATGGCGCTGATGAGCGTGCCGGCGTGGCCGATGCCGATCCACCAGACGAAGTTGATGATGCCGAAGGCCCAGGCGACCGGGATGTTGTTTCCCCACGCCCCGACGCCCACCGCGAACGTATAGCCGATGGCGATGAAGAGGATGCCGGTGAGCCCCGCGGCGATGGTGAGGAGCGTGAGCCACCCGCGCCGCGTCCTCGCCCACACCGGCTGGAAGATGTCCTCGGTCAGCTGGCGGTCGCTCGGGCGGCCCACCAGGACCGGCGGCCCCTCCAGCAGCTCGAGCTCGGCGGCGCGGGCCGCCATCTCTCGGGTCTCGACGCTCATGTGAGCTCGGGGTTCGGGTTGCGGATGCGGACGAGGTAGGCCGTGCGCGGGCGGGTGCCGAGCTCGTGCAGGACGTCGTAGCGCCGCTCGTCCTGGTGCAGCCTCGACACCGCCGACTTCGGGTCGTTGAGGTTGCCGAAGACGATGGCGCGGCTGGGGCACGCCTGGGCGCACGCGGTGGTGAACTCGCCCTCGCGGATGGTGCGGCCCTCGACGCGCGTTTCGATGCGGGCGCGCTCGATGCGCTGCACGCAGTAGGTGCACTTCTCCATCACGCCGCGCGTCCGGACGGTGACGTCCGGGTTCATCGCCATCTTCTCGGTGGGCGAGAGATCCCCGCGGAAGTCGAGGTAGTTGAAGCGGCGGACCTTGTACGGGCAGTTGTTCGAGCAGTACCGCGTGCCGACGCAGCGGTTGTAGACCATCTCGTTCAGGCCCTCGTCCGAGTGGACGGTGGCGTTGACCGGGCAGACGTACTCGCACGGAGCGGTCTCGCAGTGCTGGCACAGCATCGGCTGCGCGATCACCCGCGGGTCCTCGGGCGTCCCCTCGAAGTAGCGATCGACGCGCAGCCAGTGCATCTCGCGGCTGCGCAGCACCTGCTCCTTGCCCACCACCGGGATGTTGTTCTCGGCCTGGCAGGCGGTGGTGCAGGCGCCGCACCCGATGCACTTCGCCAGGTCGATCGCCATGCCCCACTTGTAGGGCTGCTGCGAGTAGTCGACCGGCTCCTGGATCGTCTCGACCGGGCCGCGCACCCCGGCCACGTGCTCCGGCTTCCACTCCTTCCGATCGAAGGCGAGCGCGATCTCGCGGCCCTCCATCGAGAAGTGCTCCTGGGTCACCGCGAAGTCGTGCTTGCGCCGGCCGAGCTTCGCCACCGCCAGGCCGCCCGCGAACCAGGGCGCGTTCGAGCTGCGGAGCCGCCCAGCGTCGAACCCCACCTCGGTGCCCACCGGACCGGCGCGGCGGCGACCGTAGCCGAGCGGCAACGTCACGACGCCGTCGGCGTGGCCCGGCACGATCCAGGCGGCGGCCTCGACGGTCCGCCCGGCCAGGCGGAGCTCGACGCGCGTGCCGTTCTCGAGCCCGAGCTGGCTCGCCGTCGCCGGGGAGACCTGGGCGGCGTTGTCCCAGGTGATCTTGAGGAGCGGGTCGGGGAGCTCCTGCAGCCAGGCGTTCTCGGCGAAGCGACCGTCGAGCAGCTTGTAGTCGGGGATGAAGCTCGCCTCGAGCGCCAGCGAAGCGGCGCCGCCTTCAGCGCTCGAGGGGCCCTGCGGGGCGCGCCCTTGGCCGCCGGGGGCCGCCCTGACGGCCTCGGCGACGGCGGCCGTGTTCGGCGCGAGGCCCCCGGCGGGGGTGGCCGTCCCGTCGATGACCCCCTTCGCAAGCCAGCGCTCCCACTGGCGCTCGAAGTCGCCGCCGGGCGCGCGCCGCTGCCAGGAGTCCTTGAGGACGCGGTAGGCGCCGACGTCGCCCAGGTCGACGAACGAGGCGAGCAGCTCCAGCTCCGAGAGGCTCTCGAACAGCGGCTGGATGAGCGGCTGCACGATCGAGGCGGTGCCGTCGTGCGCGCGGGCGTCGCCCCAGGTCTCGAAGGGGTGGCTCCGCGCCAGGACCCAGCTCGCGCGCGGCGCGGTCTCGTCGTCGCGGTAGCCGAGGTAGATGGCGTGGGCGACCTTGCCGAGCGCCGCCGCGAGGTCGACGTCGGCCGGCGCCGTGTAAACCGGGTCGAACGCGCTCACGACGAGCGTGTCGATCTGTCCGCCGGAGAGCTCGGCGGCGAGCTCGCGGAGGGCGCCCGGGCCGGCCGCCACGTCGTGGAGGGCCGCGGCGTACTCGACGGTCTTGCCGGCGTTGCCGAGCGCCGCGTTGACGACGTGCGCCAGCGCATGCATCGCCGGTGGCTGCCGGGGGCCGACCGTGACGAGCGAACGGCCGCGGGCGCGGGCGAGGTCGTCCGCCACCGCCTGCGCCTGCTTCGCAAGCCGGGTCTCGCCTCCGCCCAGCGCGGCCAGCTCGGAGAGGCCGTGCGCCGAGGCCAGCCGCGCCGCGACCGCGCGCGCGAAGCCGAGCACCTCGGACGGCTTCATGCGGAAGCGGTGGTCGGCCGAGGTGCCGGTCACCGAGTGGTGCGCCTCGGCGACATAGAGCCGGTTCATCTCCGCCCCCGGCTCGCGCCGCTCGGCGAACTCGCGGGCGAGCCGCAGCGCCTCGGGCCCGTGGTGCAGGAAGTCGTCGTCGAGCGCGAGGATGACGCGCGCTTCGCGCAGCGTGCGCCGGACCTCGACCGGCCGCCCGAACGCGAGCCGCGCGCCCTCGTAGGCCTGGTCGTGGCCGACGCTCTCGTACGCGGTGAAGCGCGCCTTCGGGAAGCGCGCCAGGATGCGCCGGCGCAGCTCGACCAGGACGGGCGAGCCGACGTCGCCGGTGAGGAAGCGCAGCCGCGCCCCGCCGTCCTTCTCGTGCGTGGCGGCGAGCGCCGCGAGCTCGCGCAGCAGCGCCCGGTACGGGAGCGGCGCCTGCCCCTTCTTGAAGCCCTTGGCGCGGCGCGGGTCGTAGAGATCGAGCAGGGTGGCGAGCTCGAAGCTCCCCACGCCGCCAAGGCTCGAGGGGTGCTCGGGGTTCCCCTCCACCTTGGTCGGGCGGCCGTCGTAGCAGGTGACGAGGAGCCCGGTGGCGTGGCCGCCCCACGACACCGCGGTCGCGTAGTGCATGGCGGTGCCGGGGAGGATCGCCTTCTCCGGCGGCCGCACGTACGGGACGATCTTGTGGCGTGGCGGGCGGCACGCGTCGAGCGACGCCAGCGCGGCCGACGCTCCCAGGAGCTGCAGGAACGTGCGCCGCGAGACGCCCGCGGGCGGCTCCGCCGCCGCCTCGGGGAACTCGGGCGAGGGGAGCGCGCGGTTCGCGAGCTCCTCGAGGCTGCGCCAGCGGCTCCGCCCGTCGGCGCCGGGCCGGCCAACGGCGCTCTCCTGGCCGTAGATGGGGAGCTTCGAGCCTAGCGGTGGCATGTCGAGCAGCTCGTCCGGGAGTGGACGTCGTGGCGTTTCATGAGCTCCTGCGCGAGCGCGGCGGGATCGCCCTCGGGCCTCCACCCCATGGTCGTGATCTGGTCCAGCGGGCGGAGGTTGGGGCCGGGGTTGCGGTGGCAGTCGAGGCACCACCCCATGGTGAGCGGGGCGGCCTGCTGAATGGCGGGCATCTGGTCCACGCGACCGTGGCAGGTCTCGCACCCCACCCCCTTGTTCACGTGGATCGCGTGGTTGAAGTAGACGAAGTCGGGCAGGCGGTGGATCCGCACCCATGCGATGGGCTGACCGGTGAAGTAGCTCGCCCGCACCGGCTCGAGCCGGGGGCTCCTGTTCCAGATCTGCGAGTGGCAGTTCATGCACAGCGCGGTGGATGGGATCCCCGCGCTCGGCCCGCGGTCGGCGCTGGTGTGGCAGTAGCGGCAGTCGATGCCGTCGTCGAGCACGTGGTGGCGGTGGTCGAACTGGACGGGCTGGATGATCTCTTCAGCCTGGCCCGTCCCGGCCGGCACGCGTGCCCACACCATGAGGCCGCCGAGGGTGCCCACCGCCCCGCCCACCAGCAGGAGCAAGGTGAGCCTGAACGCAGTGTTGGACCGGGGTCGGAAGAGAGAGCTCATTGACCGTAAGTGCGGCCTACCGCAGCGGCTCCATCGCGCCGCCCGTTTCGGGTGGCAACTAACTGTTCCGTGGGGCAACGCGCCGCAGTTCCCTGTTGGGTCGAGCGCTCGTGCTCCACGCGCTCGCAGTTCGCGGACCGTGAAATGAACGCGCCGGCTCCTCGCCAGCGGGTCAGGGCAGCTGGGGGGGCGGGGTCAGGGCTGCCTGGGGGGCGTGGACCGGGCGCGCGGCGTTACACTTCGGCCGTGCCCGTGTACCGCCTCCCGCGCGAACCCGTCTTCCCGGAGCCGGCCGAGGCCGAGCCGGACGGCCTCCTCGCCGTCGGCGGCGATCTCTCGCCGGAGCGGCTCCTGGAGGCGTACGCAGCGGGAATCTTTCCCTGGTACTCGGAGGGAGGCCCGATCCTGTGGTGGTCTCCCGACCCGCGCCTCGTGCTCGACCCAGCGGCGCTCCATGTCCCGCGCTCGCTCGAGCGGGCGCTCCGCCGCGGGCGGTACCACGTGCGGTCGGACACCGCCTTCGGCGAGGTCATCCGCCGCTGCGCGGACAAGCCGCGCCCTGGGCAGGACGGGACGTGGATCACCGCCGCGATGATCCACGCCTACGAACACCTACACCGGCTCGGGTTCGCGCACTCCTTCGAGGCATGGGAGGGCGACACGCTGGCGGGCGGGCTCTATGGCGTTTCGCTCGGCGGCGCGTTCTTCGGGGAGTCGATGTTCGCGGACCGGCCCGACGCTTCCAAGGCCGCCTTCGTGGAGGGCGTGAGGTGGCTCGCCGCGCGCGGCGTCGACCTCGTCGACTGTCAGGTCCGGACCGAGCACCTGGTCCGATTCGGCGCCGTCGAGCTCGCCCGCCCGGCGTTCCTCGATCGCCTCGCCGCCGCCCTCGGGCGGCCGACGCTCCGCGGGCGGTGGAACGCGGCTCGCCCCATGAGGCCGTCCCCGCCATGACCGCCGGCAGGGGATGCTGATCGGACGGCCGGTGAGGAGACGGGCGCGCTCGGGAGGCGAAGCGTCCCCATTTTGCTTACAATGGCGACCGCATGGCCGAGCCACCCCGTCAGCCGGGCGACACGGCTGTCGCGATCCCGAAGACCAGGACCTCGAAGAAGCTCGCGAAGCCGCCGCTCTTCAAGGTTCTGTTGCACAACGACGACTACACGACCATGGAGTTCGTGGTCGACGTCCTCAGGACGGTCTTCCACCACGACGTCGAGCGCGCCACGCGGATCATGCTGGCGATCCACCACCGCGGCGTCGGCGTGGCGGGGACCTATCCCATGGAGGTCGCGGAGACGAAGGCCGAGAAGGTGATGTCCCTGGCGCGGGAGGCGCAGTTCCCCCTCCTGTGTACGGTCGAGCCGGAGTAGGAGCCGATGGTGACGGTCACGAAGGAATTGCAGCTCACGCTCCAGGCGGCGGTCGCCGACGCGAAGAAGCGCCGGCACGAGTACGTCACGCTGGAACACCTCCTCCACGCGATGACGAAGGACAAGGTCGCGACGGAGATCCTGCTCGCCTGCGGCGCCGATCTCGAGCTGCTCCAGCGCGAACTGGAGGATTACCTCGACCGGACGCTCGAGTCCCTCCCCAACCGCTCCCAGGATCCGGAGCAGACCGCCGCGTTCCAGCGCGTGCTGCAGCGCGCCGCGTGGCACGTCCAGGGCTCGGGCCGGAACGAGCTGAACGCCGGAGACGTCCTCGTCGCCATCACGCGCGAGCGGGGCTCGCACGCCGTCTACCTCCTCGAGCGGCAGGGGGTCCGCCGCCTCGACATCCTGTCGTACATCTCGCACGGGATCGCCAAGGACGGCGCTGGCTCGGGCGAGGACGAGTCCGAGTCGGGAGAAGGCGGGGAGGAGGCGCCGCGGACGGTCCGCGACCCGTTCCGCACCTTCACCGTGAACCTGAACGAGCGGGCGGCCAAGGGCCTGATCGATCCGCTCATCGGCCGCCGCTCCGAGATCGAGCGCACGGTCCAGGTGCTGTGCCGGCGGCGCAAGAACAACCCGGTCTTCGTGGGCGAGCCCGGGGTGGGCAAGACCGCCATCGTGGAGGGGCTCGCGCTGGCCATCCACGAGAAGCGCGTCCCCAGGGTCCTCCAGGATGCGAAGATCTTCTCGCTCGACATGGGCGCGCTCCTCGCCGGCACGAAGTTCCGCGGCGAGTTCGAGCAGCGCCTCAAGGGCGTCATCGCCGGGGTGAAGAAGACGCCCGGCGCCATCCTCTTCATCGACGAGATCCACACCATCGTCGGCGCCGGCGCGACCACCGGCAGCTCGATGGACGCCTCCAACCTGCTCAAGCCCGGGCTCGCGTCGGGCGAGCTGCGCTGCATCGGTTCGACCACCTTCCACGACTACAAGCAGACCTTCGACCGCGACCACGCGCTGGCGCGCCGCTTCCAGAAGATCGAGGTGCAGCAGCCGACGGTCGAGGAAACGGTCAAGATCCTGAAGGGGCTGAAGAAGGTCTACGAGGACCACCACGGCGTCGCCTTCACGCCGAAGGCGCTGCGCGCGGCCGCAGAGCTCTCGGCGAAGCACATCAACGACCGGCAGCTCCCGGACAAGGCCATCGACGTGCTCGACGAGGCGGGGGCCGCCGACCGCCTCCGCCCCGACGGCAAGCGGCACGTGAAGATCACCGCCCGCGACGTGGAGCGGGTCGTCGCGAAGATCGCCAGGATCCCCGAGCGGACCGTCTCCACCGACGACGAGCTGGCGCTGGCCCAGCTCGAGCCCGATCTGCGGAAGGTCATCTTCGGGCAGGATCAGGCCATCGCGGCCATGGCGAGCGCCATCAAGCTCTCGCGCTCCGGGCTCGCCAGCCCGGAGAAGCCCATCGGCTGCTTCCTCTTCTCGGGCCCCACGGGCGTCGGCAAGACCGAGCTCGCGAAGCAGCTCGCCCGCATCCTCGGGGTCGAGTTCCTCCGCTTCGACATGACCGAGTACCAGGAGAAGCACACGGTCTCGCGGCTCATCGGCGCCCCGCCTGGCTACGTCGGCTTCGATCAGGGCGGGCTCCTCACCGACGCCATCCGCAAGACGCCCTACGCCGTGCTGCTCCTCGACGAGATCGAGAAGGCGCACCCGGACATCTACAACATCCTGCTGCAGGTCATGGATCACGCCACGCTGACCGACAACAACGGCCGCAAGGCGGACTTCCGGCACATCGTCCTCATCATGACCACCAACGCCGGCGCGCAGGAGCTGTCGGCGCGGCGGCTCGGCTTCGGCGCCGCGGCGCAGAACCCCGGCAACGCCCGCAGTGCGATCGAGAAGACCTTCAGCCCCGAGTTCCGGAACCGGCTCGACGGCTGGGTCTCGTTCGAGGCGCTCCCTCCGGAGGTCATCCGCCGCGTGGTCGACAAGCTGGTCAAGGAGCTCGCCGATCAGCTGGCGGAGAAGAAGATCGCGATCGAGCTGACGGAGGAAGGCCGGGGCTGGCTCGCCGAGCACGGGTTCGACCAGACCATGGGCGCCCGCCCCATGGCGCGGCTCATCCAGAACGAGCTGAAGAAGCCGCTCGCGGAGAAGATCCTGTTCGGCGAGCTGCGCCACGGCGGCACGGTGCGCGTCGGCGTGAAGGGCGACGCGCTCCACCTCGACGTCACCCCAGCCCCGGCGCCGGCTCCGCCAGCGCCCGCCATCGCCTGAAGCGCCCCCTGGACGGTAGGGCGGGGCTCGTCCCCCGCCGCGGCGTCCCATTCCCCCGATCCGCTTCGACGGGTCGCGCGCCCTCGCGGGGTGGTTCCGGGTTATGACGCGGCCGTGGACCCGCTTCCGATCGACGAACTCCTTCCGGAGGTGACCTCGGCGCTCCGCGCCGGACCGGCGTTGGTCGTGGAGGCGCCGCCGGGGGCCGGGAAGACCACCCGGCTCCCCCCCGCGCTGCTCCGCGCCGGACTGGCCGGCGCCGGGGAGGTGGTGGTGCTCGAGCCGAGGCGGCTCGCGGCACGCATGGCGGCGCGGCGCGTCGCGGCCGAGCTGGGGGAACGCCCCGGCGAGACGGTCGGGTGGCAGGTGCGATTCGAGGACGTCTCCGGGCCCCGGACGCGCCTGCGCTTCGTCACCGAGGCGCTCCTCACGCGTCGCCTGCTCGCGGGACCCGACCTGCCCGGCGTGGGCGTGGTCGTGCTGGACGAGTTCCACGAGCGGCACCTCGACGGCGACCTCGCGCTGGCGCTGCTCGCCCGCCTCGCCGCCCGCCGCCGCGACCTCAAGCTCGTCGTGATGTCCGCCACCCTGGACGCGGCGCCGGTGGCGCGCTTCCTGGGCGCGCCGTCGCTGCGCTCCGAGGGGCGCGCCTTTCCGGTGCAGCTGGAGCACCTCTCCCCGGAGGACTCCGCCCGCGACCTCCGGCTGGAGGAGCGGGTGGCGTCCGCGGTCCGGCGCGCGCTGCGCGACGAGCCCGATGGGCACGTCCTCGTCTTCCTGCCCGGCGCGGCCGAGATCCGGCGCGCCCGCGAGGCGCTCGCCGGCCTGACGGTGGCCGAGGTGCTGCCGCTGCACGGCGACCTCTCGCCCGAGGAGCAGGATCGCGCCGTCGGCCCCTCCTCCCGCCGGAAGGTGATCCTCTCCACGAACGTGGCCGAGACGTCGGTGACGATCGAGGGCGTGGTCGCGGTGGTCGACAGCGGCCTCGCCCGCGTCGCGGCGCACTCACCCTGGTCCGGCCTGCCCACGCTCGAGCTGCGCAAGGTGAGCCGCGCCTCGGCGGCGCAGCGGGCCGGGCGGGCCGGCCGCACTCGCCCCGGGCGCTGCCTCCGGCTCTACACGCGCCACGATCACGACGCGCGCCCCGAGTTCGACGTGCCCGAGATCCGGCGCGAGGACCTCGCCGGGACCGCGCTCGCGCTGGCGCAGCTCGAGCTCGTGCCGGGCGAGGAATTCTGGCTCGACCCGCCGCCGCCCGCCGCCTGGGAGGCGGCGCAGGCGCTGCTGCGAGATCTCGGCGCGCTGGACGCGGCGGGGCGGATCACCGGCCTCGGCCGGCGCCTGGCGCGATTCCCGCTCCACCCGCGTCTGGCGCGGCTGGTCGTCGCCGCCGACGAGGCCGGCGCCGGCTCCGGCGGCGCGCTCCTCGCCGCGCTGCTCGGGGAGCGCGACATCCGCGCCTTCGACGCGGGGCGGCTCGCCGGAGCCGGCGCCCCGGTCCCGCGGCGAGACGTCCCGACGGGACCCTCCGACCTGCTCGAGCTGGCCTCGCTCTTCGAGGAGGCCGCCGGGGCGCGCTTCTCCGACGCCGCGCTGCGGCGGCTCAGGCTCGCGCCCGGCGCGGTGCAAGCCGTCGAGCGCGCGCGGAAGCAGCTCGAGAGGCTCCTTTCCGTTCGCCCTGAGTCCTTCGACTCCGGCCGCTCCGCGGCCTACGCTCAGGACAGGCTCCGCGCCGCGAACGCGGCGCGAAGTCGAAGGGCGACGGCAACCTCCACCTCGAGTTCGACCGCGACCGCGACCGCAGAGGACGCCCTCCTCCGCGCCACGCTGGCCGGCTTCCCGGATCGGGTGGCGCGGCGGCGCGCGCCAGGATCGGACGAGGTGGTGCTGGCGGGGGGCGGGAGCGCACGGCTCGCCCCCGAGAGCGCCGTCCGCGAGGCGCCGCTCCTCGTGGCGGTGGACGCGGAGGAGCGGCGGGCGCGCGTCGCAGGTCGACCCGGCGCCGGCGGCGCCGTCGTGCGGCTCGCCAGCGCCGTCACGCAGGAGATGTTGCTCGACCTCTTCCCGGGGTCGCTCCGCTACGACGAGGAGGTGCGCTGGGACGCCGCCGCCGAGCGGGCGGATGGGTTCGAGCGGCTCGTGTACCGCGACCTCGTGCTCGAGGAGACGCGCGCCGCGCGCACCGACCCGGAGCGCGCCGCCAGCGTCCTCTTCGAGGCCGCCCGTGCCCGTGGCGCGCGCTCGTTCGCCGCCGAGGGCGCGCTGGATCGCCTCCTGGCGCGCATCGCGTTCGCCGCGCGCCACGCGCCAGACGCGGGCCTGGTCGCGCCGGGGGACGGGGCCCTCGAGCCGGCGCTGCGAGCGGCCTGCCAGGGCCGGCGGAGCTTCGCGGAGCTGCGCGAGGTGGGCCTCGACGCCGCGCTGCTCGGCGCCCTCGCGCCACCGGCGCGCGCCGCGCTGGAGCGGCTCGCGCCCGAGCGCGTGACGCTCCCCGGCGGGCGGACGGTGAAGGTGCAGTACGAGGCGGGCGACAAGCCGCCCTGGATCGAGAGCCGGCTGCAGGATTTCTTCGGCCTGGCGGATGGGCCGCGCCTGGCTCAGGGGCGCGTGCCACTCGTGCTTCACCTCCTCGCGCCGAACGGGCGCGCCCAGCAGGTGACGACCGACCTGGCCGGCTTCTGGTCGCGCCACTACCCCGCGGTCCGCCGCGAGCTCATGCGCCGCTACCCGCGCCATGCCTGGCCGGAGGATCCGCTGCACGCCGAGCCGCCGCAGGCCAGGCGAAGGTAACGCTCCGCGCTCGTGCTTACCTTGCGTCCATGGGCCGCGTCCTCGTCGGGACGAGCGGGTTCGTCTACCAGCACTGGCGCGGCATCCTGTATCCGAAAGACCTTCCGCAGCGGCTGTGGCTCGCGCAGTACGTGACGGAGTTCCCCACCGTCGAGCTCAACGCCACCTACTACCGGCTGCCCCGTCCGGAGGCGGTGGCACGCTGGCGCGCCGACACGCCGGCCGAGTTCGTCTTCGCCGCCAAGGGCAGCCGCTTCCTGACGCACATGAAGCGGCTGCTCGACCCGGAGCCGGGCCTCCGGCGCTACTTCGCGCCGGTGGCGCTCCTCGGCCACAAGCTGGCGGTCGTGCTGTGGCAGCTACCGCCGCGCTGGCACGCCAACGCCGAGCGGCTCGACGCCTTCCTCGCCGCCCTGCCCGGCCGGTTCCGGTACGCCGTCGAGTTCCGGGACGAGAGCTGGTACGACGAGGCGATCTGCGAGGTGCTCGATCGCCACGGCACCGCGTTCTGCGAGCACGACCTCGTCGCGCGCCCGCCGCCGCGCCTCACCGGCGGCTTCCGTTACCTCCGCTTCCACGGTACCACCGGCAAGTACCGGGGCCGCTACGGCGCCGAGGCGCTGGCGCCCGTCGCGCGCGACCTCGCCCGCTTCGCCTCGCGCGGCGACGCGTTCGTCTACTTCAACAACGACGTCGGCGGCCACGCCGTCCACGACGCGCGCGACCTCATGGCTCTCCTGCCGGCACGCGTGAGGGGGCCGGAACCGTCACGGGCGGAAGGATCACCGCACCCGTGAGCGGGTCGCCCCCGACGAGAGGAGCGCCGAAGCCATGCGGCAGAGCGATGTCCTGATCGTCGGAGCCGGCCCGACGGGCCTCGTCCTCGCGCTGTGGCTCACGAGGCTCGGCGTGCGCGTGCGCGTCGTCGACAAGGCGCCCGAGCCGGGGCGGACCTCTCGGGCGGTCGTCGTCCAGGCACGGACCCTCGAGCTGTACCGGCAGATGGATCTGGCGGCGCCCGTCGTCGACCGAGGCCTCCGGTTCTCAGCCGTGAACATGTGGGTCCTGGGGGAGCACGCGGCCCGCGCGGAGGTCGGCTCGATGGGGAGCGGACGCAGCCCTTTCCCCTACATGCTGATGTATCCGCAGGACGAGCACGAGGAGCTGCTGATCCAGAGGCTCGCGACGGCGGGCGTCGAGGTCGACCGGCCGACGGAGCTGGTCGAGCTCGAGGAGGAGGGCGACCGCGTCGTCGCGCGGCTCGAGCACCCCGATGGCTCCGTCGAGACCTGCGCGGCGCCTTGGGTCGCCGGCTGCGATGGAGCGCACTCGTTCGTGCGCGCCGCGTGCGGGATCGAGTTTCCGGGCGGTACCTACGGACACCTGTTCTACGTCGCCGACGTGGAGGCCTCGGGGCCACAGATGAACGGCGAGCTGCACGTGGCCCTGGACGACGCCGATTTCCTCGCCTGCTTCCCGTTGAAGGAACGGACGCACGCGCGGCTGATCGGGACGGTGCGGAGAGACCCCGAACGCGAGGGTGAGCGGCTCGACTGGGGCGACGTCCAGGGGCGGGTGATCGAGCGCCTCCGGCTGATGGTCGATCGCGTGAACTGGTTCTCCACGTACCACGTCCACCACCGCGTCGCCTCCGCGTTCCGGGCCGGGCGCGCCTTCCTCCTCGGAGACGCCGCTCACGTCCACAGTCCGGTGGGCGGTCAGGGCATGAACACCGGGATCGGCGACGCCGTCAACCTCGCCTGGAAGCTGGCTGCGACGCTGCATCGGAGCGCGGACGCGAGGATCCTCGACTCGTACGAGGAGGAGCGGGTCCCGTTCGCCCGGCGCCTCGTGCACACGACCGATCGCGTGTTCGAGCTCGCCTCCGCCACCGGGCGGATCGCGAACCGCGTGCGCATCGAGGTGGTGCCGCGCGTGCTGGCCACGCTCTTCCGCTCGGCGACCGTCCGCCGCTTCCTGTTCGACACGGTCTCCCAGACGGAGCTGAGCTACCGGAACTCCCTCCTGAGCGAAGGGCGCGCCGGGCGCGTCCGCGGCGGGGATCGCCTCCCGTGGGTCCCGTACGAGGACGGCTCCGACAACTTCAAGCCCCTTCGTGCGCTCGGCTGGCAGGTCCACGTCTACGGAGATGCCGGCGGGGAGCTCCCGAAGGCGTGCGGAGCGCACCACCTGTCGCTGCGCGTGTTCCCCTGGGACCGCGCCGCGAACAGCGCAGGGCTGGCGCGCGACGCACCGTACCTCGTCCGTCCCGACGGATACGTGGCGCTGGCGATGGCGGCGCGCGGGGCGCCGCGGCGGCTGGAGCGGTACCTCGAGGCGCACGGCTTGCGTCTCGAGGACGAGGCCGGCGTGTGACGCGACGTGTCCGCTCACCCTGAGCGTGGGCCGCGACAGCGGCCGAAGTCGAAGGGCGAGCGGAAAGCGCGGCGGCGGGGGACGAGCCCCCCGCCCTACAGCTCGAACAAGATCCGCTCCGGATCCTCGATGCACTCCTTCACGCGCACGAGGAACGAGACGGCCTCGCGGCCGTCGACGAGGCGGTGGTCGTAGCTGAGCGCGACGTACATCATCGGGCGCACCACCACCGTCTCGCCGGCGCCGACCACGGGCCGCTTCTCGATCTTGTGCAGCCCGAGGATGCCGGACTGCGGCGGGTTCAGGATGGGCGTCGAGAGGAGCGAGCCGTAGATGCCGCCGTTCGAGATGGTGAAGGTGCCGCCCTCGAGATCCTGCATCGCGATCCGGTTCTCGCGCGCCTTCTTGCCCAGCTCCCCGATCCGTTGCTCGATCTCGGCGAACGACAGGCGATCCGCGTCGCGCAGCACCGGGACCACGAGCCCCTTGCCGCCGCCCACCGCCACGCCGATGTCGTAGTGGTCCTTGAAGACGATGTCCTGCCCGCGCACCTCGCCGTTCACCGCCGGCCAGGCGCGCAGCGCCTCCACCGACGCCTTCACGAAGAAGGACATGAAGCCGAGCTTCACGCCGTGCGCCTTGAGGAACGCCTCGCCGTGCCTCTCGCGCAGCGCGATGACGCGCGACATGTCGATCTCGTTGAAGGTCGTCAGGATGGCGGCGTTCTGCTGCGCCTCGAGGAGCCGCCGCGCCACCGTGCGCCGGAGCGGCGTCATGGGGACGACCCGCTCGCGCTCGCGGACACCCGCGCCGTCGCCGCCGGCCGGCCGCGGCGCTGGAGCCGGCGCTCCGCGGGCCTCCAGGGCGCGCTCGACGTCGGCGCGCCTCACGACCGCGACGCCGCCACCCAGCTCCGCGGGGGCGAGGCCTCGCTCCGCCATGAGGCGCCGGACGGAGGGCGGAGCGCGGACGGCCGCGCGCCCAGAGGCCCCGTTCCCGCGGCCGGCCGAGGTCGTGGTCGCGGCCGCGGCGGGTGCGGACGGCGCGCTCGCAGGCGACGGCGCGGCCGGCGTCGAGGTCTCGCTCGGCCTCGAGGGAGCGGCCGCCGTCGCGGTTCCGGCCCGGCTCGCCGGCGGCGGGGAGGTCACCTGCGGCGGCGCGGCCGCGACCGCCCCCTCCTCCAGCTCGCCGATCACCTCGCCCACCGCGACGTTCGCGCCGCTCTCCTTCACGATCCGGCGAAGCACCCCGGCGGCGGGCGCGGGCAGCGCCACGGTCGCCTTCTCGCTCTCCACCTCCACCACCGGCTCGTCCGCCTGGACCGGGTCGCCTTCCTTCTTCAGCCAGGTCCCGACCGTCGCCTGGGTGATGGACTCGCCCAGGGCCGGGACGCGCAGCTCGATCGACATCGGGTCATCCACCTTTCGTCAACTGGAGGCCCGCGCCATCGCGGCCTCGGGCGGGGCTCCGATGGCCTGCTGCACGAGCGCCTCCTGCTCGAGCTTGTGGCGGGTGGCGGACCCGGCCGCGGGACTCGCCGACGGCGGGCGCGAGACGCAGGAGAGCTCCGCGACGCCGCGCAGCACCGGCGAGAGGTGCAGGTTCACGAACTCCCACGCTCCCATGTTGCGCGGCTCCTCCTGGGTCCACACCACCTCGGTGAGCCGGCCGTACCGGGCCAGGATGGCGAGCAGGTCATCGGTGTTCAGCGGATAGAGCTGCTCCATCCGCACGATCGCGACGTGCCGCGCGTCCGCCTGCGCCCGCGTTGCCCTCACCTCGTAGGCGATCTTGCCCGAGCAGAGCACGACGCGCGTCACCTCCGACGGGTCGCCCAGCTCGTCCGCGATGAAGTGCCGGAAGCCACCGTCCGTGAACTCCGAGAGCGAAGAGACCGCCTCGGGGTGCCGCAGGAGGCTCTTCGGTGACATGACCACCAGCGGCTTGCGCCAGTCGGCCAGGACCTGGCGGCGAAGCGCGTGGAAGATCTGGGCCGGCGTCGTCAGGTTCATCACCTGCCAGTTGTCGTCGACCGACAGCTCGAGGAAGCGTTCCAGCCGCGCGGAAGAATGCTCGGGCCCTTGCCCCTCCATCCCGTGCGGGAGGAGCAGCACAAGGCCGGAGAGCCGGCTCCACTTTGCCTCGGACGAGGAGAGGAACTGGTCGATGATCACCTGCGCTGCATTGACGAAGTCGCCGAACTGCGCCTCCCAGATGATGAGCCCGTCCGGCATTTCCAGGCTGTAGCCGTACTCGAAGCCGAGCACGCCCGCCTCGCTGAGCGGGCTGTCGCAGATCTCCACGACGCCCTGCCCCTCGCGGAGGTGTGAGAGCGGCGAGTAAGGCTGCCCGGTCTGCTGGTCGAACAGCACCGCGTGCCGGTGGCTGAAGGTGCCGCGTCGGACGTCTTGGCCGGAGAGGCGCACCCGCACGCCCTCCCAGGCCAGCGTCCCGTAGGCGAGCGCCTCGCCCATGCCCCAGTCCACCGGGCGGTGCCCGGCCGCCATCTCGGCGCGCCCCTCGAGCAGCTTCGCGATCTTGGGGTGGACGTTGAAGCCCTGCGGCGTCGCGGTCAGCCCGTGCCCGACCTCCGCGAGCACGTCGGCGCGGACGGACGTGGCGATCCGGCCGGAGGTGCCGGCGATCGCGCCGCCGCGGTAACGCGCCCGCACCCCCTCCATGACCGGCGGCCCGGGCGAGACCGCGATCGCGGCGGACTCGCGGTAGGCCTCCTCCAGCTTGCGTCGCGTCTCGGCCGCGAGCGCGTCGACGTCCTCCTTCGAGACCACCTTCTTCTCGACCAGCTGGGCGGCGTACGTCTGGCGCAGCGACGGCTTGCGCTGGATGGCACGGTACATGACGGGCTGGGTGAAGGATGGCTCGTCGCCCTCGTTGTGGCCGTACTTGCGGTAGCACCACATGTCGATCACGGCGTCGGAGCGGAACCGCTGCCGGAAGTCGACCGCCAGCAGCACCGCCTGCGCGACGGCCTCCAGGTCC
>Ga0182039_10000250_pt1 | contig 27810 bp, 27 predicted proteins | sample sta12Can44000111_FD_125975 | JGI IMG/M metagenome (GOLD analysis project Ga0182039, IMG submission 125975) | Lab enrichment of tropical soil microbial communities from Luquillo Experimental Forest, Puerto Rico - statanox.12C.anox.44.000.111 | ecosystem: Environmental > Terrestrial > Soil >...
AACTCCTGCCTCCCCGAAAGGGATATTCCCCTTAGACGGGAACGGTGGGCCTGTAGCTCAATGGTTAGAGCTGACCGCTCATAACGGTCTGGTTGGGGGTTCGAGTCCCTCCGGGCCCACCAAATTCACCGCAAACCCGCACAGGGCTTGGAACTCCAGGAAATCTGCGCCTCTCAGCTTCCGTGTGTACCACAAAGGTGTTACACAAACGGTATGAGCGACATGGCAAAATACCCTGGTCTGGTGAAACGCGGGAACGTCTTCTACTTCCGTCGCCGGGTGCCCAAACCATTTCCCGGAGATGCTGGTGGAAGGGCGCATGTCAGGGTAGCGATGAGATATTCGCCGGGTACGACCTTTTTTAAAACGGTCAATGACCCGTATAGCCTCTCCACGTACCGGTTAAACAACCTCTATCGCACAGATCTTCAGCGGACGGATCGAAGCAGCATGGCGAATTCAATCGAGTGTAGGGTGCCCTTCCTCGACCGCCCCAAAATCCGAATGCCTGAAGGGATTGGCATTCACGACCGGATATTTAGTGCCTTGGCAGATGTCCAAACCAGCGACATGATTTTGCCAGACATCGTCGTTGATGGGCCGCAAATCCGGAATGCATTAAAGCTCTCCTTGAATTCGGATACACGGCACCTGCCGAGCGCTACAAGAAACTGGGGATGGATTACTTCCAGGATGGGTACTTCAATTTTGACGAACTGACCGAGCAAAGGAGCGCGTGATGGACCTGCAAACAGTTCTAACGTTTGGCTTGGCATTTTTCGTATTTGCAGCAAGCCCCGGCCCTGACAATCTGACGATCTTGTCGAAGACCGTGTCTAGCGGACCGGTGCACGGTGTCGCTTATGGTGTGGGCGTCGTTTGCAGCATCTTTCTCTTCGTCATTCTCGCAGCCATCGGTTTCAATGCTATTGCCCAGTATATGAACGAAAATCTGCGTTTCATCCAATATATCGGTGCGATCTACCTGATTTACATGGGCATTACGATGTGGCGCTCAAAGCCGAACATCAAGCCTCGCATGATGCGGGGCGGCCTACTCCGTCTTTTCCTCACTGGCTTCCTTCTCAATATCTCGAATCCTAAGATGCCAATTTTTTATCTGGCGCTGTTGCCGGGTGTCTTGGGTATCCGGCCGCTCACGATCACCGATACCGCGGAACTCCTGGTGATTATTGCCCTGATAGAGGTGATTGTCGTCGGAGGGCATGTATTCCTCGGCCATAAAGCGAAAATCGCATTGACTGACCCGAACAAGATCCGTGTCCTCAATCGTGGGGCTGGGGCTTTGATGGTCGGGGCGGGAGTACTAGTTGCCAGCCGTTAACGCTAGGCTTTGACTCGCTTAAGTCGCTTTCCTGGATAGCGTAATTCAATTGCGGGGTGTATTTGGGCGGGGGTAAAGATCTGTCAATCCGGTGAGCGTGATGCGTTGTTCTGCGTTCTGTTGACAAATTGGTTTCTCAAGCTGGTGAATTCTGATTCAAAGTAGCTTTCGCAGGAGGCTGACCGTATGAAGCTTCCCAGCCCATTGGTGCAGCTTCGCGACTTGCAGAAATGGTCGCGGGAATTCCCCCGATCCTGGCCGCAACTGGTCGAGGGGCGACCCTGGGACTATTGGAAAATCCCCGTCGGGCAAGGGCTGGCCAATCCGCCGCATACGCGTCCAGGACTTCAGCGGGCCTGCGCCCAGGCGATGATTGACGCAGCGGTGCGTCTCGCCAAGGTCAAACCGGCTTCGGCGGCGCATTACCGGGTAATGGCGATCCTGCCCTTTCCCGAGTTGTTTGGCGCCAGCATTACCCTGTCGATGGATGAAGAACATCATCAGGACTGGATCGCCCGGCCCGATTGGACGCCGTTGCCGGCCCATCGCGATCTGGCGGCGGAAAAGGGGCTGCGTTGGCCGTCGCATTTCCAGGTTCGCGGCTTCCTGGCGGTTTACGAAGCCTATGAAGACATGCCGGAAACTCGCGAAGAGGTGTGGCTGGTGGGCGAGCTTCAGGATTGAACGTGCCTCCCTCCTTGCAGTGCAGCGGTGAATCCTTGTAAAAAGGCGGCCAGCCAACGCATGGATGACAAAGTGACTGCTCAGGAAAAATTGGTGCTTGCCCTGCCCAAGGGGCGCATTCTCGATGAGGCGATGCCGCTGGTGCGGGCCGCCGGGATCGAGCCCGAAGCCGATTTCGATAATCCGAAGTCCCGAGCCCTTCGCTTCCATACCAACCATCCGCATATCGATATCATTCGCGTGCGCGCCTTCGACGTGGCGACCTTCGTCGCTTTTGGCGCTGCCCATATGGGGATCGCCGGCAACGATGTGTTGATGGAGTTCGACTATCCGGAAATCTATGCGCCGCTGGATCTCGGCATCGGTAAATGCCGCATCGCCGTGGCCGAGCCGGTGGATCTGGCCGGGTCCGACGATCCGGTGCGCTGGAGCCATATCCGCGTCGCCACCAAATATCCCTCGATCACCACCCATCACTTCGCTCAGCGCGGCGTGCAGGCGGAATGCATCAAGCTGAACGGCGCCATGGAGCTGGCTCCCAGCTTAGGGCTCTGCCGCCGCATCGTCGATCTGGTCTCGACCGGCTCGACCCTGAAGGCCAACGGTCTGGTCGAGATCGAACATATCGCCGATATCAGCTCGCGGTTCGTGGTCAATCGCGCCGCTCTCAAGACCCGCCCGGAAGAGATGGCCGGCTGGATCGAAGCTTTCAGGGGAGCCACCGAAAATGCCGCGTGAACTGGTTTTCGGCGCTCCCGGCTTCGAGGAAGACTTTGCCCGTCTGCTGGATGACAAGCGGGAAACCGCCGCCGATGTGAATGATGCGGTTTCCGCCATTCTGGCCGATGTGCATGCCCGTGGCGACGAGGCCTTGGTGGACTACACCAACCGCTTCGACCGTATGAGCATTGGCGTTGCCGATCTGGCCATCACCAAGGCCGAGGTGGATGCCGCCGTCGCCGCCTGTTCTCGCGATACCGTGGCGGCGCTGGAGATGGCCGCCTGGCGCATCGAGGAATTCCATCGCTGCCAGAAGCCGGAGAATCTCGACTACACCGACAGCGCCGGCGTGCGCCTGGGCTATCGCTGGACGGCGCTGGAAGCCGCCGGCCTCTATGTCCCCGGCGGCACCGCCTCTTATCCCTCGTCGGTGCTGATGAACGCCATTCCGGCCAAGGTTGCCGGCGTCGAGCGCCTCGTCATGGTGGTTCCGACCCCCGACGGCAAGCTCAATCCGCTGGTGCTGGCCGCCGCCCGCGTGGCCGGCGTCGATGAGATTTACCGCGTCGGCGGGGCGCAGGCCGTGGGCGCTCTGGCCTATGGCACCAAGACCATCCGCCCGGTGGATAAGATCGTCGGCCCCGGCAACGCCTTCGTCGCCGCCGCCAAGCGTCAGGTGTTCGGCACCGTCGGCATCGACATGATCGCCGGCCCGTCGGAAATTCTGGTGATCTCGGACAATGGCAACGATCCCAGCTGGATCGCCGCCGATCTGCTGAGTCAGGCCGAGCATGACACCGCCGCTCAGTCGATCCTGATCACCGACGATGCCGCTTTCGCCAAGACGGTGATCGCTGCGGTGGACGAGCATCTGAAGACCCTGTCGCGTTCGGCCATCGCCCGCGAAAGCTGGGATGCCCATGGCGCGGTGATCGTGGTGCCGACCCTGGCCGACGCCATGCCGCTCTGTAACCGGGTGGCGCCCGAGCATCTGGAACTGGCGGTCAGCCATCCGGAAGCGCTGTTGGAAAAGGTGCGCAATGCCGGCGCGGTGTTCCTGGGCCGCTATACGCCGGAAGCCGTCGGCGATTATGTCGGCGGGCCGAACCATGTGCTGCCCACCGCCCGCTCGGCCCGCTTCTCGTCGGGTCTGGGGGTGCTGGACTTCATGAAACGCACCTCGATCCTGGGCTGCGATGCTGAAGCCTTGCGCCAGATCGGCCCCTCGGCCGTCACCCTGGCGACCTCCGAGGGCTTGAGCGCTCATGCTCTGTCCGTGTTCTTGCGCCTGAATCAGCCGAGGAAGCCGTGACCAATAGCGAACGACACCAGCGCCTGAGCAACGTCCAGCTGGACGAAAAGACGCTGGTGCGTCGCAAGCCCGAGGTCGAGCATGAGCGCGCCATCGCCATCTACGACCTGCTGGAAGAGAATTACTTCTGCCCGGTGGGGGACTTCACCGGGCCTTATTCCCTGCATATCAGTCTGGTGGACAACCGGCTGATCTTCGACATCCGCGGCGAAGACGACGAGACCGGCCTGACCGAGGTGACGCTGCCGCTGACCCCGTTCCGCACCATCGTCAAAGACTACTTCCTGATCTGCGAGAGCTATTACAACGCCATCAAGAAGGCGACGCCGTCGCAGATCGAGGCCATCGATATGGGCCGCCGCGGCCTGCATAACGAGGGCTCGGAAATCCTGCGCGAACGTCTGGCCGGCAAGATCGAGGTTGATCTCGAAACCGCCCGCCGGCTGTTCACCCTGGTCTGCATTCTGCACATCCGGGGCTGAGGAGCAGGATGGCCGTCGAACGCCCCTCGGCGGTTCTCTTCGCCTGCACCATGAATGCCATCCGCTCGCCGATGGCCGAATCTTTGATGCGGCATTTTCACGGCAAGCGCATCTGGGTGGAATCGGTGGGCGTCCATAAGGGCGAGCCCGATCCGATGGCGGTGGCGGTGATGGACGAGATCGGCATCGATCTGTCCAAACATAGGCCCCGCAGCTTCGAAGAGCTGGAAGACAGCTCGTTCGATCTGGTCATCTCGCTGTCGCCGGAAGCCCAGCATCACGCGGTCGAAATGACCCGTTCCATGTCCTGCGAGGTCGAGTTCTGGAACACCCTCGACCCGTCGATGGTCGAGGGCAGCCGCGATCAGCGGATGGAAGTCTATCGGGCGGTGCGCGACCAGCTGGAGCGCCATATCCTGAAGCGCTTCCCGCTGGCCCCCCGAGGCGATTAAGCCGCGTCTTGGGCCGGTTCGCACCGGCCCAAGATCGCCGTGGTCTAGGGTTTCTTCGCGACGGGAACTTCCCGGAAGATATCCGGTTGCGCCGGGCCGCTGACCACCAAGGAACCCGCCAGCCCCTTTTCCAGACGTGACAAGGCGTGATCGACGATGGTGAACTTGCCGGGAACCTTGGTCGAAAACTCCACCATGGCAGCGCTGCCGGGCGGTACCGACAGGGTCTGGACGCCGGTCAGGGGCTGCGAACTGATGGCGCCATCCTCGTAGGCGCGATCGAAAATCTGTCCGATGACATGGAACGACGAGGTGAAATTCGGTCCGCCGACGCCGAAGAAGATGCGGATCGAATCGCCGACCTTGCTTTGCAACGGGTGATCTTTGCTCAATGAGCCCACCGAACCGTTGAAGGTGAAATAGTCGGGACGTTCGGCCACCAGCTTGTCCATATCGAATTCCTGGGCGCCGGGCGTGCCGAAGGGAGAGGTGGTGTAGAGCTCGCCCTGCATGATGTAGAATTCGTGATCGACCTTGGGCAGGCCACCGGCGGGCTCGATCAGGATCAGGCCGTACATGCCGTTCGAGATATGATTGGCCACCATCGGCGTGGCGCAGTGATAGACGAACAGGCCCGGCGTCAGCGCCTTGAAGACGAAGCCGCGCTCCTGGCCGGGTTCGGTCTCGGTAAAGGCCGCGCCGCCGCCGGTGCCATTGACCGCATGCAGGTCGATGGAGTGATTCATCATGCTGCTCTTGTCGTTTTTCAAATGCAGCTCGATGGTGTCGCCGACCCGTGCGCGCAGGAAGGGCCCGGGCACCTTGCCGTTGAAGGTCCAGAAGGTATAGGTGCTGTGGTCGTCCAGCCGTCCGACCCGCTCGATGGTTTCAAGATCGACCCGCAGGGTGGTGGGGGCGCGGTCTCCGACCGGCGGCGGCAGATCGGTGGGATCGCGGTCGATGTTGGCGCCCACATCTGGCTTGGCGGCGGCTTGGGCGGGCTCGACCCGGATGCTGCCCTGCATGCCGGCTTCCCGATGCCCGGGGATGCTGCAGTAATAGGTGAAGCTGCCGGGGCTGCCGGTCTGGAAGACTACGGTGCTGCTGGCGCCCTTGCCGACCACATGCTGTGAGGCGGCATGAAAATCGGGGGCGACGATGTCGTGTTCGGCTCCTTCGCCGTTGATCAGGTTGATTTCCACCTGATCGCCTTCATGGACGCTTAGGGTGGGATTGACCTTGCCGTCGATATCGCCGCCGCGGCCGATGAAGGCCATCTTGCCGTCGGCGATGCCGGTGCGCAGGGTGAAGGTGACATCCGCTCGCCCATGAATTCCGCCCATCGAGCCTTGCATGTCATGCTTCATCTCTTCGGCATGAACGGCGCAGGGCATGGATAAAAGCAGGCTGAGGGGAAGGAGTGTCGATCTGACGAAGGCCGGAAATGCTGACATTTCGCTCTCCTGATTGCTCTCCTGGACATGCCCTTGCGTTGCCGCCTTCGGGTCTGAAGACCTCTGTCGGCGGAGGGCAGAAGGGCAAATGGGGAGAATTCTCAGGCGTTCAATATGACCGCAAGCCGGGGGTCAGCCTCGTCCTGTCATCACCGTCTTATGGACGTCCTGGGTCAGCGCCTCGACCCGTTCGGTCAGGCTTTTGACGGTTTCCGTCAACTGCATGTTCTGCTGCACCAGATTGACCAGCAATTCGGTCTGCCGGGCCGCCAGTCCCTGGCGTTCCTCGCTGGCGTTGGCCAGAGCTTCGCGATGCTCGGCATCGGCCATGGCATGGGCCTTGTCGCGGTCGGCCTGACGGGTCTGGGCCAGCAGGATCAGCGGCGCGGCATAGGCCGCCTGCAGCGAGAAGGCCAAGTTCAGCAGGATGAAGGGATATTCATCGAAATGCATCCAGCCGATGAAATTGATCACCATCCAGGCCGCCACCACGAAGGTCTGGCCGATCAGGAAGGTGGGGGTGCCGAAGAAGCGGGCGAAAGCCTCGGCCTTCAGGGCGAACCAGTCGTCGCCGAACACCGAATGCAGATGCAGATGCGGCTTGTGAAAGCGGAAGAAATGCATGTCGCCCTTCTTGTCCTGTTCAGCCATGACCCCACTCCTTTGCCAAGGTCCCACTTGGTCCATACGCGCCGGAGGTGAAACTGTCACGTTGTTTCAGCCAAGCCTTGCCCGAATATCATCAAAGCCTTCGACTTTGGCCAGCGGACCAATGGCGGCGAAGGTGGGGAGGCTCTTGGCCTTGAACAACCGTTCGGCGGCGCGCAGTACGGCGGCTTCGTCCACCGCTTCGACCTTGGCGACCACTTCCTCGGCGGGAACCGGGCGGCCATAGGCCAGCATCTGGCGAGCGATCTGTTCACAGCGCGAACTGGTGCTTTCCAGCGACATCAGGATGCTGGCCTTCAACTGGGCGCGGGCACGCTGGAGCTCTTCCGGAGAAATGCCCTGGGTGACCTTCATCACCTCGTCGCAGATCACAGGGATCACCTCGGCCACCTCGTCCTCGCCGGTGCCGGCATAGATGGCGAACAGGCCGCCATCGTTATAGGAGCTGGTGAAGGAATAGATGGAATAGACGAGGCCGCGCTTTTCACGCACTTCCTGGAAGAGGCGCGACGACATGCCGCCGCCCAACAGGGTCGAGAGCACCGAGGCGGAATAGAAGTCTTCGTCGTCGTAGGACACGCCGTCAAAGCCCAGCACCACATGCACCTGCTCCAGATCCCGCTCTTCGCGGTAATCGCCGCCGACATAGCGGGCGGCTTCTTCCGGGGCGGGACGGTCGGCGGGCAAAGCGGTGAACTGAGCGCGGGCGGCCTCGACCAGCTGGTCATGGTCCAGATTGCCGGCGGCGGCCAGGATCATGCGGCGAGGGCCGTAATTGTCACGCAGATAGCCGGCCAGGGTGTCGCGGTTGAAGCCGCGCACCAGATCGGCGGTGCCCAGCACCGGACGCCCGACCGCCTGATCGGGGAAGGCGGTGGATTGGAAATGATCGAAGATGATGTCGTCGGGCTGGTCGATCGCCTGGCTGATTTCCTGAACCACCACCGCCTGCTCGCGGGCCAGCTCTTCGGCATCCAGGCTGGAATGCTGAAGAATATCGGCGATGATATCCAGGGCGAGGCCCTTATCCTCTTTCAGCACCTTGGCGTAATAGGCGGTATGTTCGCGCGAGGTATAGGCGTTCAGATGGCCGCCCACCGCCTCGATCTCTTCGGCGATGGCGCGGGCCGTGCGGCGGTGAGTGCCCTTGAAGGCCATATGCTCCAGCATATGCGAGATGCCGTTGATCTCGGGCGCTTCATGCCGGGTGCCGGCATTGACCCAGACGCCGACCGAGGCGGTTTCCACCGTCGCCATATGATCGCTGGCGACGATCAGGCCGTTGTCCAGCGTGGTGAGCCGGATATTCTCCAGGCTCATGCCGTCACCCGCGAAACCTTGCGGACATAAGCCTTCACTGCTTCGATGTCGTTCGGCAGCACGTCATAGCGTTCCTTGCGCTCGAACAGATCGGACAGCTTGGGCGGCAGCTCGGGATGCACGCCCGACGCCGCCTTCACCGCCGCCGGGAACTTAGCGGGATGGGCGGTGGCCAGGGCGATCATCGGAGTCGAGTTGTCACGGCGGCAGGCGCGACCGGCGGCGACGCCGATGGCCGAATGGGGGTCCAGCAATTCGCCGGTGGTTTCGTAGATTTCGCGGATCACCTGCTTGGTGCCCTCGTCCGACAGGCGATAGCCCGAGAACAGGGTACCGATATTGCCCATCATCATTTCGCCCAACTCGAAGCGGCCTTCCTTGCGGAAGCGCTCCATGAATTCGCGCACGCGGGCGGCGTCGCGGCCGAACACGTCGAACAGATAACGCTCGAAGTTGGACGAGACCTGAATATCCATGCTGGGCGACAGGGTGGGAACCACGCCTTCCATGCTCATGGCGCCGCTTTCGAAGAAGCGGGTCAGGATGTCGTTGGCGTTCGATCCGACCACCAGCTGCTGGATCGGCAGACCCATGCGGCGAGCCGCGAAGCCGGCATAGACATTGCCGAAATTGCCGGTGGGCACGGCGAACGAGACTTCACGCTGCGGCGCGCCCAGGGCGGTGCCGGCGGCGAAGTAATAGACGATCTGAGCCATGATGCGGGCCCAGTTGATGGAATTCACCGCCGACAGATGCATCTCGTCGCGGAAGGACTGCTCGTTGAACATGGCTTTGACCATGTCCTGACAGTCGTCGAAGGTGCCTTCCAGGGCGATGTTATGAACATTCGCCGAGGGAACGGTGGTCATCTGCCGACGCTGCACGTCCGAGACGCGGCCATGCGGATGCAGGATGATGATGTCCACCGCCTCGCGGTCACGGCAGGCCTCGATCGCCGCCGAGCCGGTATCGCCCGAGGTGGCGCCGACGATGGTGACCCGCTGGCCCTTCTTGGTCAGCACATGGTCGAACAGCCGGCCCAAGAGCTGCAGGGCGTAATCCTTGAAGGCCAGGGTCGGGCCGTGGAACAGCTCGACCAGCCAGTCGCTGCGGCCCAGTTGCTTGATGGGGGCGACGGCCTCATGTTCGAAGCCCTTATAGGCGTCGGCCACCAGGGCGGCGAAGTCGTCTTCCTTGATGCTGCCCTTGACGAAGGGCGCCATCACCCGCACCGCCAGCTCGGCGTAAGGCAGCCCGGTCAGGGCCTGCTGATCGGCCTTCGACAGGACCGGCCAGGTTTCGGGCAGATACAGGCCGCCGTCGCGGGCCAGACCCGCCAGAAGGACGTCATCGAAGGGAAGGACCGGGGCCTGACCCCGCGTGCTGTGATAACCGGTGCTCAAGGACTGCAACTCCGACAGACTGGCCCGGAACCATAGGATTTCCGGGGTTCGCCAAGAAGACCGCACACCTTAGCGGCGGATGCCCCGGGGAACAAGGAAACAGTGCGGGAAATGCAGGGCTGCCTGTGGTTTTCAGCCGGGCATTTCGTTTGTTACATTATGGCGTTGGTGATATCTTTAATACTTGGGGATAGGGGTGCTTCACGGCGAAAGGGGAAAGGCCGTGTTCAAGCTGTCTGGCGCTGTTTCGACGGCGCTCCTTCTGCTCTTGCTATGGCCGGCTCGGCCCGTTTTGGCCGAGGGAAAGCCGCTTGATCTTTCGGCTGAACCGATTCAGCCCCTGCAAGTCATCTCTGGTTTGGATAAGCGCAAGGTGGAACTGGGGCGCAAGCTGTTCCACGAGCCGCGTCTGTCCATCGACGGCAGCATCAGCTGCGCCAGCTGCCACGATCTGTCGAACGGCGGCAGCGATCATCAGGCGCGCTCGGTCGGCGTCAAGGGAGCCGAGGGCTCGATCCGAGCGCCGACCGTCTATAATGCGGCGCTGAATTTCGTGCAGTTCTGGGATGGCCGCGCCGCCAGCCTGGAAGAGCAGGTCTCTGGTCCGGTGACCAATCCGGTCGAGATGGCGTCGAATTGGGATCACGTCACCCAGGTTCTGGCGGCAGATCGCGACTATGCCGCCGCCTTTCGGGATATTTATGGCCGGCCAGCCGGCAAGCAAACGGTCAGTGACGCCATTGCGACTTTCGAGCGGAGCCTGATCGCGGTAAACTCCCGCTTCGACGCTTTTCTGCGTGGGGACGCCGCCGCTTTGAGCGACGATGAGCGCAAGGGGTACGAATTGTTCAAATCCTATGGCTGCGCGTCTTGCCATCAAGGTGCCAATGTCGGCGGCAACATGTTCGAGAAATTCGGTTTTCTGGGGGACTATCTGACCGAGCGCGGGCAAGAGACCGCCGCCGATCAAGGCCGCTTCAACGTCACCGGATGGGAAGGCGACCGCCATGTCTTCAAGGTGCCGTCCCTGCGGATGGTCGCCAGCGGCGGCCCCTATTTCCACGACGGCAGCGCCCTCGATCTGGATACTGCGGTCAGCGTCATGGCCCGCTATCAGCTGGGGCGCGACATTCCGAAACATGACGTGCAAAAGATCATCCTGTTCCTCGACAGCTTGATGGGCGAGACCGCGCCAGAGCCCAAGGTGGCTCCATGAGGAAGTCCCGGCGGCTGTTATCCGCGTTGCTGGCGACCGCGCTTCTGTGTGGGGGCGTGGCGGCGTTTCTGGGGGCGCGGTCCGATGCCGTGTCGCAAGACAGCCGGCTCGAAGGCTCTCTGTCCGAGCTGGCGGCGGCCGAGGCGCGGATGGACAGCGATCTTTTGCGGGTGGTGTCCCTGCGTCTGCCTCACTACGACGGGGTAGTCGCTTCGGTAAAGGATCTGCGCGACCAGCGCGACGCTGTCAGGGAACAGCTGGGCAGCGAAGTTTTTCGCGGCAACGACATGCTGGTGCGCAGCGCCGGCCATTATTTCGACAGCCTGGATCAGAAGCTTGATCTGCTGGAACGGCTGAAGGGCGAGGCGGCATTCCTGCGCAACCAGATCGCCTATGTCCCCTTCGCCGCCACCGAGGTCTTGCCGTCGCTGAAGCCGGCGGATCAGGTGCGGCTGCTGCAGCTGGTCCAAAGCATGCTGGTCTATCATGCCCGTCCCGGCACCGAAGAGGCCGAGGCATTGGCGCGGGCGCTGGGGCAATCGGGAGGGTTGGCCGCTGCACCCGCCACCGAGACGCTGGTGCAGCATGTGCGAGTCTATTTCCAACATCACAAGGCGCTGGACGAGACGGCGGAAAGCTATGCCGGGCTGGATCAGCCGGGCTGGCGGCAGCTGGTGCGGGCGCATCTGATGACCCAGATGGGCCGCGATCAGGAGCGCATGCGGGTGATCAGCGGGCTGCTTTGGCTATTCGTCAGCGCTCTGTTGGGAGCCCTGGCCTGGGCGATCAGTCTGTTGAACCGGGCGCGGCGGATGGCGGTGGAATCCTCTGATCGCCTCAGCAAGGCCATCGAAGGCATGGCCGGCGGCTTCGCGGTCTATGACAGGCATCATCGTCTGGTCTTGAGCAACCGCAGATGCGGCGAGATGTATGCTCCGGCGGCGAAGATCCTGAAGCCGGGCATGGCCTATGCGAGTTTCGTCGATGCTCTGATCGAAGACAAGTTCGTCGGCGATCTGGCCGGCGATCTGGCCGAGGTGCGGACCGATGTTCTGTTCAAGGCCGGCACCTTGCGCAGTTGGGCGCTGCCGCTGCGCGATGGCCGCTGGTTCCAATGCAGCCACACCCCGACCTCGGACGGCGGCTTCATCTGCTATACCACCGACAATACCGAGCGCCGTCTGGACGAAGACAAGATGCGCCGGCTGATCACCGCGGTGGAGCAAAGCCCGGCCTCGATCGTCATCGCCGACACCACCGGCGCCATCCAATATGTCAATCCCTGGTTCAGCAAGATCACCGGCTATAGCCAGGACGAGGTGCTGGGGCAGAATCCACGGCTGCTGAAGTCCGGGCTGGTGGACGATACCGAATATAAGGAGCTGTGGGCCGCCATCACCAACGGCCAGGTCTGGTCGGGCGAGCTGTGCAATAAGAAGAAAAGCGGCGAGCTTTACTGGGAAAGTGCCTCGATCTCGCCGGTGCGCGACGAGAATGGCCGCATTACCAGCTTCGTCGGGGTCAAGCGCGACATCACTGCGGAAAAGGAAACTGCCCGCCAGTTGGAGAGCACGATCGCCGATCTGGCCCGTTCGAATGCCGAGCTGGAACAGTTCGCCTATGTCGCCAGCCATGATCTGCGCGAGCCTTTGCGCATGGTCAGTTCCTATGTCGGGCTGCTGGCGCGGCGCTATGCCGACAAGCTGGATGGCGATGCTTTGGAATTCATCGCCTTCGCCAAGGACGGTGCCCGGCGCATGGACCGGCTGATCCTTGATCTTTTGGAATATTCCCGCATCGGCCGTATCTCGCAGCCGGCCGAAGAGGTCGATCTCAACAGCAGCCTGCAGGAAGCCTTGCGCAATCTGGCCGCCGCCATCGACGATACCGGCGCGCGGATCGAGCAGTCGGGGCCGCTGCCGACCCTGCGGGCGGTGCCATCGGACATCACGCGGCTTTTGCAGAATCTGCTGGGCAACGCCATCAAATACCGCTCGCCCGACCGCTCGCCGGACATCCGGATTTCCGCCAGGGAAGAGGGGGGGTACTGGGTTGTCAGCGTCGCCGACAACGGCATCGGCATCGCCGCCGAATATAACGAGCGTGTGTTCGGCATCTTCCAGCGGCTGCATGCCCATGGCGAGTATGAAGGCACCGGCATCGGTCTGGCGGTCTGCCGCAAGATCGTGCAGCAGCATGGTGGGCGCATCTGGGTGGAAGGCAATGACGGCGAAGGCAGCGTCTTCCGCTTCAGCCTGCCGAAAAGCGGGGATTAACCCCCGGTGACGTTCATGGTCCGCACCAGTTTCGGCTTGTTGCGGTCGATGACGAAGTCATGGCCCTTGGGTTTCCTGGCGATGGCCTCGAAGATGGCTTGGCGCAAGGCCTCGGGCCCTTCGGAATGGCGCATCACCGCCTTCAGGTCAGCCCCGTCCTCTTGCCCCAGACAGAGATAAAGCTGCCCGGTGCAGGTTACCCGCACCCGATTGCAGCCTTCGCAGAAGCCATGGGTCATCGGCGTGATGAAACCCAGCCGCCGACCCGTCTCGGCCACCGTGACATAGCGGGCCGGGCCGCCCGAGACATAGGCGTCGGGCGTTAAGGACCAATCCTGCTCCAGCCGTCGGCGCACTGCGTCCAGGGGGAGGAAATGCTCGACCCGCCCGGCAGCGGATTCGCCCAGCGGCATGGTCTCGATCAGGGTCAGGTCATAGCCCTGTTCGCCGCACCAGGCCAGCATGGGGGATATTTCATGCTCGTTCTCGCCGCGTAAGGCGACCATGTTGATCTTCACCGCCAGCCCGGCCTGCTTGGCGGCGGCCAATCCCTCCATCACCTGCTCGAACCGGCCCAGCCTCGTCAAGCGATGGAAGGTTCCCGGGTTCAGGCTGTCGAGCGAGACATTGATGCGGCGGATGCCGGCATCCGCCAGCCCTTGCGCATGTTTCGCCAACTGGGTGCCGTTGGTGGTCAGGGTCAGTTCATCCAACTGGCCGCTTTGCAGCTTCAGCCCCAGCGAGCGGACCAGTCCCATGATGCCCTGGCGCACCAGCGGCTCGCCGCCGGTCAGGCGCAGCTTCCTGACGCCCAACTCGATGAAGGCCGAGGCGAGGCGATCCAATTCTTCCAGACTGAGGATTTCCGCCTTGGGCAGGAACTCCGGCTCTTCCGCCATGCAATAGAGGCAGCGCAGATCGCAACGGTCGGTCACCGACAGGCGGAGATAACGGACTGTACGTCCAAAGGGGTCGATCAGACTGGCGGACATGATAGGCGGGACTTTTCCTCGTTCCTTGTTGCTGACACATATGGGAAGGTTTGCCGGGTTTAGAAAGAGGTTTCGATCAGCGACCATGCGCATTGCGGGATTGATATTGGCGGGCGGCGAGGCCCGGCGGATGGGCGGCGGCGACAAGCCGCTGCTGAGTTTGGGCGGGCGCAGTCTGATGGATTGGCAGATCGACAGCCTGACGCCGCAGGTCGAGGCTCTGGCTATCAGCGCTAATGGCGATGCGGCGCGGTTTGCTCATACCGGGTTGCTGGTGCTGCCCGATCTTCAACCCGGACAGTTGGGGCCGCTGGCCGGCATTCTGGCGGGGCTGGATTGGGCGAGCGGCCTGACCGGGATCAAGGCGCTGCTGACCGTGGCGGGCGATTGTCCTTTCCTGCCCGCCGATCTGGCGGCAAGGCTGGCCGAGCCGATGGAAGCCGGAGCAATGGCCGCCATCGCCGCTTCGGGTGGGCGTCAGCATCCGGTGATCGGGCTGTGGCGGCTGGAGCTGGCCGAGGGTCTGCGCCGCTTCCTGGTGGATGAGGGCGAACGCAAGGCCGGCTTCTGGGCCAAGCGGGCGGGGGCGGTCGAGATGGCTTGGCCGGATCAGCCGGTCGATCCCTTCTTCAATCTTAATCGGCCCGAGGACCTGGACAGCGCCGGGGGGATGATGGAACAGTGGATGGCACAGGCAGGACGGGGGCGTCTTGACGATTAAGGGGACCAGTCATGCCTGAATTCAGCGCCGTCGGCAGTAATTTGCCGGAGCCCGCCGAGCGCGCCCTGCGCCAGGCCGGCCTCGACTGGGACGACGAGGCCAAGGCGGAAGGCCATATCCGTGCTGCTTTAGAGATCGCCCCCGATCATCCGGCCGTGCGGCTGGGGGCTTATAAATTCTATTTCTACCGCCACCGTCTGGCCGAAGCCTTGCCCCATGCCCAGGCCTGTCTGGCCCATGGCGCGGCAAAACTGGGCTTGGACGAGGACTGGAAACAGGTGCGGCCCAACGATGCGCCCTTTTCCGAGATCGACGGCGATGCCCGCTATTATCTGTTCAGCCTGATGGCTTGCGGCTATCTACAGGTCCGCTTGGGGCAGACGGATCTGGGTAAGGCGATCTTGGCCAAGGTCTCGGAGCTGGATCCCGCCGACGCCCTGGGCGCCGCCTCTTTGCTGCGGCATTTGGACAAGACTGACGAGGAAAACGAATGACCGAAACCACCGCCGCCATTCTGACCGACGATGGCGAGATCGCGCAGATCCTGCTCGAGGATTTCGCCCGCGCCCTGCAATCGCGCGGGGTGAAGGTCGGCGGGCTGGTGCAGCGGACCAGTCGGGGCGAAGGCGGCAAGCTGGAAGCCATGGCGATGTTCGATCTGGACAGCGGCACCTTGCTGCCGATCGAACAGAAGCTGGGGGCTTCGGCTTCCTGTTCCGTCGATCCCCAGGCGCTGGCGGCGGCCAGCCAGTGGGTGCGGCGCGCGATCGACTTGCCGTGCGATTTGGTGGTGGTGAATAAATTCGGCCATCTGGAAGTGGATGGCGGCGGACTGGCTGACGAGACCATGCTGGCGATGGCCGAGGGGCGGAGGCTGCTGCTGTCGGTATCGCCGAAATATCTCGAACGCTGGCAGGCCTTCTGCGGCGGCATGTGCGAACTGCTGGCCCCCGAACCGGCGGCGCTGGAGGCCTGGTGGGGCCGGGTCTATGCGCCGTAAAGCAGCCAGAAACGGTTGAACTGGGCGCGCATATCCTTCAGCGCCGCCAGCACCGGCGCCCGTTGGCCGGCCAGGGCCAGCCATTTCAAGGCGGCGACCTGACGGTTCAGCTCTTCGGCCATCGACAGGAAGTTGGTGTCGTCGGCCAGGGACGAGGGCGACTGCTTCTCGATCCGCTCTCCCAGATAGGCCAGCACGGCGGCCTGTTCCAGCAGCTGCTGGGTCTGTTCCGGTGAGAAATGTTCATCCTCGAAGGGATCGTCGGTGATCTCGGCCAGCCGGTCGTCGAAGGCGTCCATCTCGTCGGCGAAACCGTGCAGCCCGTTGCGCCGACGCATTTCGGCCAGCAGGGCGCGCACTTCGCCCAAGGTGGCATGGGCCTGCTCCAGCGCGCCGCCTTTGGCCTGGGCCTGGGCTTGGGCGGTGACCTGGGCGATATCGTCCAATTCGCGGGCGAAGTCGGCGTCTTCCGAAAATTGCGGCGGCGCTTGGGCGGCCCAACGCTCGGTCAGGGATTTCCAGGTCTGGGCGAAAGCGGCCAGCGCCTCGGCGGCGGTCTTCGTCTCGGCCAAGGGCGGGGCGCTGTGGGCATAAGCGTCGCGATATTGCCCCAAGGCGTCCGACAGCTTGGCGTCGAAATCGGCGGCGTCGCCGGCGAAGGCAGCCTCTTCCCAGCAGAGCAGCGCCGTCAGTCCGGTCAGGAAGCGTGAAGCCCGCGTCATAGATGATGCTCGCCCAAAGCTTGATCGAAAGGTCAATATCCACTCTCAAAAGTCTGAACGAAAGGGTTTTTGTTGCGAATAAATCTGCTTCGGGCAAACTGTTACCAAAGCAATAGTTCGGACCGTCCATGACCCCTGACGAGATGAAGCTGGCAGAGCTGCTCTGCGCCCGACTGTGCCATGATCTGGCCGGTCCTGTGGGCGCCGTGGCGACAGGCGCTGAACTTCTGGGCGATGAAGGCGATCTGGTCGAGGGTTTGGGCGCCGAGGCCTTGGCTCTGCTGGAAAGCAGCGCCGCCGCCGCCGCCGCGCGATTGCGCTTCCTGCGCACCGCCTTGGGCAGCGCGGGCGGCACACTGGGCGCTGCCGCTTTGAGGGATCTGGCCGCCGCTTTCTTCGGTCAGCCGGCGGGTGCGTCCGAGACGGTTGAATTGGTTTGGCGCGACGCCAGCTCCGCCCCGTGGGAGGCTGAGCCGGCGAAACTGCTGTTGAACTTGCTGCTGCTGGCTCGCGATTGCCTGCCCCGGGGTGGGCGGATCGAGGTGTCGGCCCGGCAGCCGGAGGGGACCAGCGTGACCGCTCTGGGGAAGGGGGCTCTGGCCGGCGAGTCCGCCACGGCTCTGAAGTCGGCCTCTCCCGAGGGGCTGGGGCCGCGCGGAGCGCAGGGCTATTATGCGGGCAAAGTGGCTGAGCGATGTGGCGGGGCCATAATCGTTACAGGTGGTCCTGACCAGGTGGAATTTCGCGTTGGTTGAGTGATTTTTTTGTGGTTGAAGGGGTGAAAAGAGAAAGGCCGCACTTTCTCTGCCCTGATTGAGCGTGCTATTAGTGGCTTTCCCTATCGGCAGGTCCGGCTGGGGGCTGTATGCGACGCCGGTGACCAGGCGACGGAGACGAGGGTAGAAGCATGGATGATCTCTTAAGTGAATTCCTGACGGAAACGTCGGAAAGCCTTGCTGTCTTGGATGTGGAGCTTGTGAAGCTCGAGCAGAATCCCGAACCCAAGATTCTCTCCAACATCTTCCGTCTGGTCCATACCATCAAGGGGACTTGCGGCTTCCTGGGGCTGCCGCGCCTTGAGCATGTGGCCCATGCCGGCGAAAACGTGCTGGGCAAGTTCCGCGACGGCGAGCTGACGGTGACCCCGGCGGCGGTGACGCTGATCCTGGCCGCCATCGACCGCATCAAGATGATCCTGTCGCATATCGAGCAGACCGAGGCCGAGCCGGAAGGCGACGACAAGGATCTGATCGGTCAGCTGAACGCCATGGCCGAGGGGACGCTGACCGCGGCTCCCGCCGCCGCTCCGGCTCCTGCGCCCGAACCCGAGCCGGTCTTCGAGCCGGAACCCGAGCCGGAACCTGTCGCCGCCGCGCCCGAGCCCGAGCCGGAACCCGAGCCGGAAGTGCGTAGCGTGCCCTCCGCTCCGGCCCCGGTGCCGGTCGCTCCCGCCGCCGCCGCTCCGGTCGCCGCCGCGCCCGTGCCGGCCGGTGGTGCGACCGAGACCAAGGAATCCGCCGTCGCCGCCCAGACTATCCGCGTCAATGTGGAGCTGCTGGAAAACCTGATGACCCTGGTGTCCGAGCTGGTGCTGACCCGCAACCAGCTGCTGCAGATGGTTCGCGGCAAGGATGACAGCGAGTTTGCCACCCCGCTGCAGCGCCTGTCGCACATCACCACCGACCTTCAGGAAGGCGTGATGAAGACCCGCATGCAGCCCATCGGCAATGCCTGGGCCAAGCTGCCGCGCATCATCCGCGACCTCTCGGTCGAAATGAACAAGAAGATCGACCTGCAGATGCTGGGCGCCGAGACCGAACTCGACCGCCAGGTGCTGGAGCTGATCAAGGATCCGCTGACCCATATGGTGCGCAACTCCGCCGACCACGGCCTGGAAGCCACCGAGGAACGCCGCCGCATCGGCAAGCCGGAAGTCGGCAAGATCGTGCTGAACGCCTTCCACGAGGGCGGCCATATCATCATCGAGATCGCCGACGACGGTAAGGGTCTGAACATCGCCCGCATCCGCGAGAAGGCGATTCAGAACGCCCTGGCCAGCGAGGCCGAGCTGGACCAGATGACCGATCAGCAGATCGCCCAGTTCATCTTCCGCGCCGGTTTCTCGACCGCCGAAAAGGTGACTTCGGTGTCGGGCCGCGGCGTCGGCATGGACGTGGTGCGCACCAATATCGAAAAGATCGGCGGCACCATCGAGCTGAAGACCCAGCAGGGCAAGGGCACCAGCTTCATCATCAAGATTCCGCTGACCCTGGCCATCGTCTCGGCCCTGATCGTTGAATGTGGCGGCGAACGCTTCGCCATTCCGCAGATCAGCGTGCTGGAACTGGTCCGCACCACCGCCAATTCCGAACATGGCATCGAGGTGATCAACAACGCCCCGGTGCTGCGCCTGCGCGACCGCCTGCTGCCGCTGGTGTCCCTGCGGACCCTGCTGCGTCTGGGCGTCGAGGATGGCCGGACCGAGACCTTCATCGTGGTCACCCAGGTCGGCACCTATACCTTCGGCATCATCGTCGACCGCGTGTTCGACACCGAAGAAATCGTGGTCAAGCCGGTGGCTCCGATCCTGCGCCATATCAACATGTTCTCGGGCAACACCATTCTGGGTGACGGCTCGGTGATCATGATCCTGGATCCGAACGGCATCGCCGGCAGCTCGGGCGAACTGGCCGGTGGCGGTCAGGCCGCGACCGAAAGCACCGCGACCCGCGATCTGCATGCCGAGGACCGTCAGTCGATGCTGGTGTTCCGCGCCGGCGGCGACGATCTCAAGGCGGTTCCGCTGGCCCTGGTGGCCCGTCTGGAAGAGATCGAGGTCGCCGAGATCGAGCATTCCCATGGCAAGCCGGTGGTGCAGTACCGCGGCAAGCTGATGCCGCTGGTGATGATCAACAACGACTACGCCCTGCGCGACGAAGGCCGTCAGCCGGTGCTGGTGTTCTCGGACCGCGAGCGCTCGATGGGCCTGGTGGTGGACGAGATCGTCGACATCGTCGAAGAGCGTCTGAAGGTGGAACTGTCGGTCGATCAGCCTGGCCTGATCGGCACGGCGGTGATCGCCGGCAAGGCGACCGACATGATCGACGCCGGCTACTACCTGACCCAGGCCTGGGGCGACTGGTTCGGCTCGCCGGATCAGGAATATCGCAAGGAAGCCGGGACGCATAAGCGTATCCTGCTGGTGGATGACAGCCCCTTCTTCCGCAATCTGCTGACCCCGCTGCTGTCGGTGGCGGGTTATGAAGTGGTGGCGGTGGAAAGCCCCGACCGGGCACTGTCGCTGCGCGAGGCGGGTGACGATTTCGACGCCATCATCTCGGACATCGAAATGCCCGGCATGAACGGTTTCGAATTCGCCCATGCCGTACGTTCGGAAGGCCGCTGGTCGCATATCCCGCTGGTCGCTCTGTCGTCGCATGCTACCGAGAAGGATTTCGAGCGTGGCCGCGAGGTTGGCTTCAACGACTATGTCGCCAAGTTCGACCGTGACGCGCTTCTGCAAACCCTGGTGCAAACCCTGGCCACCAAAGGTGCCGCATGAACCAGCTTGTTCCGTCCGCCAATTCGTCTAAGCGCGGCTCTCAGGAAATCGCCTCGACCGAGGATCACGAGGAATTCGTGACCATGTTCATCGAAGGCCAGATGTTCGGTATTCCCGTGCTGATGGTCCAGGACGTGCTCGGTCCGCAGAAAATCACCCGCATTCCTTTGGCTCCGCCCGAGGTTGCCGGGTCGCTGAACCTGCGCGGCCGCATCGTCACCGCCATCGGCGTGCGCATGCGTCTGCGCCTGAAGCAGCGCGAGGGCGAAGAGCATGGCGAGGGCATGAGCGTCGTGGTCGACATGAAGGGCGAGCTTTACAGCCTGATGGTCGACAGCGTCGGCGAGGTGCTGAGCTTGCCGGCCGCCAAGTTCGAGCGTAATCCTCCGACCTTGGACCCGTTGTGGCGCGAGTTCTCCAACGGCATCTACCGTCTGGAAGACAAGTTGCTGGTGGTGCTGGACGTTCCGCGTCTGCTCGATTTCACCAGGTCCGAAGGTTAACTCATTGGAATCGCAGCCGGGCCTCTTTCGGGGGGCTGGCCGCGTCAAGTCTCGCTGAAAGCGTAGGGTGGCATGAAGTCCTGTCTGATCGTCGATGACTCCAAGGTCATCCGCATGGTGGCCAAAAAGATCCTCCACGAACTGAGCTTCCAGACGGCGGAGGCGGAAGACGGCAAGGTGGCGCTGGATTACTGCCAGAAATCCATGCCCGACGCCGTGCTGCTCGACTGGAATATGCCAGTCATGAGCGGGATCGATTTCCTGCGCGAACTGCGCAAGATGCCGGGCGGCGATCATCCGGTGGTGGTGTTCTGCACTACCGAGAATGACATCGAGCATATTCAAGAGGCCATTACCGCCGGGGCCAACGAATACATCATGAAACCTTTCGACAGCGAGATCCTGCAGGCCAAATTCTCGCAGGTCGGACTCCTCTAAGAAGGAGAGGCCTGCTCATGGCTCTCGATCAGGGTAACAATCGCAGTGGGTCCAGTGATCCAGTGCGCGTGATGGTGGTGGACGATTCCGCCGTCGTGCGCGGGCTGGTGACCCGTATGCTGGAAGAAGATCCGGGTTTCTCGGTGGTGGCGTCGGTCGGCAACGGCCAGATGGCGCTGAATGCGCTCGAACGCCAAAGCATCGAAGTGGTGGTGCTGGATATTGAGATGCCGGTGATGGACGGCCTGACCGCCCTTCCCAAGATGCTGCAGATCGACCCCGACCTGCAGGTGATCATGGCTTCGACCCTGACGCTGAAGAATGCCGACATCTCGTTGCGCGCACTCGAAGCCGGCGCGGCCGACTATATCCCTAAGCCGACCTCGTCGCGCGACATCAGCGGCGGCACCGATTTCAAGCATGAGCTGCTGGACAAGGTGAAGGCGCTGGCGGCGCGTCGCCGCCGGCTGCCGCGCCGCACGGTGTCGTCCACCGGTATGCCGCTGAGCCAGGGGCCGCGCACGCCCTCGACCTTTGCCGGAACCAGCCATGGCGCCGCCGCGCCGGCGACTGCCGGCTCCACAGCCGCCGCTGCCGCTCCGGCGCCCCGGCATTCGCTTTATCCCGGCGGGCAGGTGATCCTGCGCCAGCCGTCGATGGAAGCCCCCGATGTGATTGCCATCGGCTCTTCGACCGGTGGTCCGCAGGCGCTGTTCTCAGTGCTGGGCGCCATCAAGGCCGGCAGCATCCGCCAGCCGATCCTGATCACCCAACATATGCCGGCGACCTTCACCACCATTCTGGCCGAGCATATCACCCGCATCAGCGGTTGGCAGGCGGCAGAGGGGCAGGACGGCGAGGTGGTCAAGACCAACCGCATCTATATCGCGCCCGGCGACTTCCATATGGTGGTCGAGACCAAGGGCGTGGATAAGGTGATCCGCCTGAACAAGAACCCGCCCGAGAACTTCTGTCGTCCGGCGGTGGACCCGATGTTCCGCAGCATCTCGGCCGCCTGGGGGCGGCGTGTGTTGGCGGTGGTGCTGACCGGCATGGGCTCGGACGGCGCTAAGGGCGGGGCCGATGTGGTGAAGGGTGGCGGCACCGTGATCGCCCAGGACGAGGCGAGCAGCGTCGTTTGGGGCATGCCGGGGGCTGCGGCCAATGCCGGCATTTGCAGCGCCGTGTTGCCCTTGACTGAAATTCCGCAGTTCATTCTGCGCCAGGCGCAGAGGCGGTGACCATGTTGAAGCCGGACGATTTCGACTTCCTGGCCAAGCTCCTGAAGGAGCGCTCGGGCCTGATCATTACTCCAGACAAGGCCTATCTGCTGGAAAGCCGGCTGATGCCCTTGGCGCGCACGCGCAATCTGAAGACCTTGGAAGAGCTCATCGGCAAGATGCGCATGCGGGACGAGGCGCTGGCGCGCGAAGTCACCGAGGCGATGACCACCAACGAGTCCTTTTTCTTCCGCGATACCAAGCCCTTCGACCAGTTCAAGGAAACGGTGCTGCCGGCGATGCTGCAGCTTCGCGCCGCCAAGAAATCGCTGCGCATCTGGTCGGCGGCCTGTTCCTCGGGGCAGGAAGCTTACTCGCTGGCGATGATCCTGAAGGAAGAGTCGATCAAGCTGGCCGGCTGGCGCATCGAGATCATCGGTACCGACATCTCGCAGGAAATGCTGGAAAAGGCCAAGGCCGGCCTTTACTCCCAGTTCGAGGTGCAGCGCGGCCTGCCGATCCAGTATCTGGTCAAGTACTTCAAGAAAAAGGACGAAAGCTGGCAGATCGATCCGGCCATTCGCGCCATGGTGCAGTTCAGGGAATTCAACCTGCTGCAGGACATGAAGATGCTGGGCCAGTTCGACGTGGTGTTCTGTCGCAACGTGCTGATCTATTTCGATCAGCCGACCAAGTCCCGCGTGCTGGACAATATCTCGCGCCAGATGCCCGACGATGGCTTCCTCTATCTGGGCGGCGCCGAGACGGTGCTGGGTATTTCCGACCGCTTCAAGCCGATGCCCAATCAGCGCGGCATCTATTGCGTGTCGCGCGATCCGGCCCCTGGTGGACTGAGCTTCGGGGCTCCGCGCTAAGGTGGTGACGCATCTGGCCTTCCAGTGGGGCATTTCCTCTCTGTTCGGCTGGGGCGTCTATGGCCTCAATCTGGCTTTGCATGGCCGGGCGGAAGACCGCGCCATCAGCACGCTTTGCCCCTTCCATCCCGATCATCTGGGGCTGGATAAGGCGCGGCTGTGGGCCCTGCGTGATTTCATTGATCTGAGCCAGCGAATTCTGCCGCAGCTGCGCGGCGGCAACATCACTGCGCCCGATGGGCTGGTGCTGCATGCGCTGGGCAACAATCTCGGCTATGCCGCCCTGGGGGCCAATAACAGCATCGTCAAAGGCCAGCGGACCGTCGGCGTCGCCTTCTTCGAGGATACCCGTTTGGATGCGGCTGCCTTTGAAAAGGGGCAGGCCTATGATCGTCTGATCGCCGGGTCGAGCTGGAATGGCAGGCTGCTGAAGGACCGCGGCTTCGACAAGGTCTCGGTGGTGCTGCAAGGCATCGATCCCACCTTGTTCCATCCTGCCCCCAACGCCGGGCTGTTCAAAGGACGCTTCGCTATTTTTTCGGGCGGTAAGCTGGAATTCCGCAAAGGCCAGGACATCGTTCTGAAGGCCTATCGCCAATTCCGCCAACGCCACCCCGAGGCTTTGCTGGTGACGGCCTGGCACAGTCCCTGGTCGGCCAATCTGGCCCAGAGCATGGCGGGGCTGAACGGCATGGAGCCGGTGCCGGTCAATGGTCAGGGCCAGATCGACGTGCTGGGCTGGGCGGCGGCCAATGGCTTGCCGCCGGGTTCGGTGCTGGATTTGGGGGCGATGGTTAATTCCACCATGCCCCAGGTTCTGCGCGAAATGGATGTGGCGGTGTTCCCCAATCGCTGCGAAGGCGGCACCAATCTGGTGGCGATGGAGGCGATGGCCTGCGGCCTGCCGGTGGTGCTGGCCGACAATACCGGGCAGCAGGATATCGTCCGCCCCGGCTGCGGCTATGTCTTGGAGCGTCAGGGCAAGGTCGGGCGCGACGGCTGCGACGAATGGGGCGAAAGCGACCCCGAGGAACTGGTCGAGCGGCTGGAAGAGGTCTATGCCAACCGCGAGGAAGCGGCCCGGCGCGGCAAGGCGGCGGCGGAGTTCCTGTCTGGCCTGACCTGGGCCAACTCCATCGCCAACCTGCTGCGGGAAGTGGTTTAACTTACTCCGCCGGACAGAGCGCCGGCTTGTCCTGCGGCCTCCAGGCCCACCAGGCCAGGGAACAGGCTCCGGCCAGCACGGCGATCACCAGGGCGACGCAGCCCGGCCAGCCGGCGGCGTTCCAGACGGTCAGGCCGGGGATTTCCGCTCCGGCGCTGCCGCCGATGTAATAACAGCAGACATAGATGCCGACCGCCGTGGTGCGCGCCACCTTGGCCCGCTGGCCGACGAAGCCGGTGGCCGAGGTCTGGGCGACGAACACGCCGGTAACGAACATCGCCAGTCCAGCGATGATCAGCGGCAGCGACGGGCTCAAGGTGGCCAGCAGGCCGGTGGCCGAGGTGGACAAGGCCAGCAGGATGGTGCCGCGCCGGCCGATGCGACGGATCAGGGTGCCGCTGACCGGGGTGACAAAGGCGCCGATCAGATAGACCAGGAAGATCATCCCCAGCGCCGAAACGCTCATCGAGAAGGGCGGCTGCGCCAGATGGAAATTCACATAGGTGAAGGTGGCGACCATCGAGAACAGCACCGAAAAGCCGATGGCATAGGTGGCGATCAGCGACGGATCGGTCAGATGCTGCTTCAGACCTTCCAGCGCCGAAACCGGCTGGGGCTGGCTGGCCTTGCGCTCGCCGCCGGCGGGCAGCCATTTCCAGATCAAGAGGGCGCAGAGCAGGGTTACGGCGGTCAGCGCCAGCGAACCTGACTTCCAGCCGAACTGATCGGTCATCAAAGCGGTGACGAAGCGGCCCGAGAAACCGCCCAGCGCCGAGCCGGCGATGTAATAGCCGGTCACGCCCGAAGCTTCGGCCGCCGGCCATTCCTCGCTGATATAGGCGACGGTGGAGGAGAAGATGGCGGGCAGGAAAATGCCCTGGAAGAAGCGCCAGACCAGGATCTGTTCCAGGCTGCTGGACAGCACCAGCATGATGGTCGGCACCACCAGCGCCAACACGGCGGCCAGCAGCACCGGCTTGCGCTTCATCTTATCGGTCAGCAACCCCACCAGCGGGGCCGAGATCGCCACCGCCAGGGTCGAGATACCCACCGTCGAGGCAGCCACCGCTTCCGAGACATGGAAGGCCTCGGCCAGCTGGGGCATCACCACCTGCGGGGCATAGAGGTCGAGAAAGGCGCAGAACCCGGCCACGGTCACGGCGGCGCGGGGTTTGTCGAAGGTCATCGGGGTGGCTCCTTATTGACGGCAATTTTCCGGCAAATAGGCTCATAGCTTCAATGTATTTGTTTGCGTCTATTGATATTGAATTTATATAAGTCATATGGAGCTGAAACATCTGACCGCCTTCACCATCCTTGCCGAGGAGCTGCATTTCAGCCGCGCCGCGGAGAGGCTTGGCATCGCCCAGCCGCATCTGTCGATCCAGATCCAGTCGCTGGAGGCGATCCTGGGGGTCAAGCTGTTCGACCGCAGCCGCCGTCGGGTGGCGCTGACCGAGGCGGGACGGCTATTCCTGCCCGAGGCGCAAGCCACCCTGGCTCAGGCCGAGCGGGCAAGGCGCACGGCCCAGCGGGCGGCGCGGGGCGAGACCGGACGCATCGAGATCGGCTTTACCGGCTCGGCTCCCTTCAACACCACCATGCCGGGGATCATCAACCGCTTCCGCCGTGCCTGGCCGGATGTGCATATGCTGCTGCGGGAAACCCCAACGACCGAGCAATTGCGGCAATTGGCGGATGGGCGGCTGGATGTCGGCTTCATTCGCCCCGGCCATCCCAACGAGGCGCTGGGGGTGGCGGCTTATACGGTGCTGGACGAGCCCCTGGTGCTGGCCATGCCCGCCGATCATCCCCTGGCCGGTCGGCAGGTGCTGGCGATGGCGGAGCTGGTCGAGGAATCCTTCATCCTGCATCCCCGCACCATCGGCACTGGCTTGTATGACAAGGTGATGGACCTTTGCGCCGCCGCCGGCTACCGCCCCCGCGTGGTGCTGGAGGCGCATCAGATGTCGACCATGGTGGCGCTATCGGCGACGGGGCTGGGCATCGCCGTAGTCCCCGACGCCATGCGCCGGCTTCAGGTCGAGGGTTGCCGCTTCGTCTGCATCGCCGATGCCGGAGCCAGCATGGTGTTGGCGGTGGCCCATCGGCTGGGGGACGAGCGCACCATCGTCAAACGCTTCGTCGATGCCGCCGTCGATTACAGCCAGTACCGTGGATAGCGCCGGCCTGCCGCCAGATTGTTGAACAGCAGGGCACAGATCACCAAAGTCAGCGATCCGGCGAGAACCGGGGTGAACAGATTGCTCCAGCTCAAGGCTCCGGTCATGGCCAATAAGGGATTGGCCCCCGCCGGCGGATGGGTGGTCCCGGTCAGCTGCATCGATGCGATGGCTAATCCCACCGCCAGCCCCATCGACCACCAATCGGCTCCGAACAGGTTGAGGCAGACCAGTCCCACCAATGCCGACAGCAGATGGCCGCCGACGATATTGCGCGGCTGCGCCAAGGGGGCGTCGGGTAAGCCGAAAGCCAGCACGCAACTGGCCCCGAACGGCGCCATCAGCCAGGGCCGCCCGGTGGCTTTGGTCATGGCGGCGATGACGGCGATGGCAATGGCTCCGCCCAGCAGCGACCAAATCATATGCTTGAGGGCAGGGCGCGGCGGTGAGCTGATGTCTCCACGCATCTTGTTGAAATAGGTGGCGACTCCATCCATGACAAACTCCGGGTTTGGGGGTAGACAAATCTGTCTGTAACGACACTAGACAGATTTGTCTATATGGGTCAATCGCCTTGTGCTAGGGTGTGTTTATGACCCAGACGGCCCGCGACATATTGGTCGAGACGGCTTTGCGGCTGTTTCACCGCGACGGTTTCCATGCCACCGGCATCGACCGCATCTTGGCGGAATCGAAGGTGGCGAAGGCGACGCTGTATAAGCATTTCGGCTCGAAAGAGGCGCTGATGCTGGCGGTGATGCGCCTACGCGATGATCGCTTCCGCCAGTATCTGGAAAGCGAAACGGAAAGCCGTGCCGCCACGCCCCGCGACGGCCTGCTGGTGCTGTTCGATGTGCTGGAAGACTGGTTCCGCTCAGGCGATTTCCGGGGTTGCCTGTTCATCAATGCCAGCGCCGAATTCGGCGATGCCGCCGATCCGCTGCATAAGCTCGCCGCCGAGCATAAAGCCAAGGTGATGAACTGGCTGCATCGCCTCTGCGCCAAGGCCGGTGCGCCCGACGCCTATGGGCTGGCGCGAGCACTTTGTCTGCTGAAGGAAGGGGCGATTGTGACGGCTCAGGTCAGCGGCGAGGCG
>Ga0182039_10000252_pt1 | contig 27740 bp, 28 predicted proteins | sample sta12Can44000111_FD_125975 | JGI IMG/M metagenome (GOLD analysis project Ga0182039, IMG submission 125975) | Lab enrichment of tropical soil microbial communities from Luquillo Experimental Forest, Puerto Rico - statanox.12C.anox.44.000.111 | ecosystem: Environmental > Terrestrial > Soil >...
CCCTGCACTCGCCCGAAAGTCGGAATTGCAAACCGCGGCTCTCTACACGTGGGCCGTAGTTCACGGTCTAACCATGCTTGCGATCGATGGCCTCGCGAACGTCGAGCGCCTGTCCATCGATCGGATTACACAGAAACTGGTCACAACGACACTTCGGGGGCTTGCCCGGAGGGGAGCCTCAACAAACGGATCAACAAAATGAAACACAAATGCCTATCACTCGTCTTCGCCCTGTGTGCCCTTGTATGGCCGATGCCTTCATCGGCGCAAGAACAAACGTCGAATGCCGATACTGAGGCGCCAATCCTCACTCTCGATGAGGCGGTCACTCTGGCACTCCAACACAACCGGCTTGTGAAGAATTCTGTGCTGGAGACTCAGAAGTACGACTTCGAAGTGAGTACAGCGCGCAGCCGGCGAAAGCCACAATTTCAATTCACCATGCTGGGCGGAGAGCTCTTACACCCGTTTGACTTTACGTTCCCCACTGGTTCGTTCGGCACGTATCCGGGAATTGGTCCGATTCCGTCTGCCAATTCGAAAATCCACACGCCGGCGGTGTTTACCACCTACATCACTGCCAATGCCGATCAACCGCTTACACAGCAATACAAAATCGGCCTCGGCATTCACCTGACAGAACTCGGACGCGATATCGCTCGTGAAGATGTCCGCGCCGAACGGCAGAAGATCGCTGCCGAAGTCCGCAATGCGTACTTCGACCTCTTTGCCATCCAGGCAAGTGTGGACGCTGCTCGTGAGGCGGTGAAGACATTCGAAGAAGCCCAGCGGGTTACGCTCCAGTATGTGACGGAAAAGACGGTCCTGCGCGCCGATGCATTGGACGTCGACGCGCGCTTGGCGAAATCGCGCTATGAGCTGTCCGTCGCAGAGAATGGATTGGCGACGCAGCGCGAGGCCTTGAATCAACTCCTTGGGCGCGATGTTGCGACAGTCTTTCGCGTCGAGTTCGTTGCTGAGCAAGACACAAGTGATCTGACTCTCGTTTCAGCCCGGCAGGAAGCGCTGGCGAACCGCCCGGAGTGCCGGCAAGCGCACCTTAAAGAAAAGCAAGCCGAATATGATCGCCGTCTCGCGAAAGCTGAATACATTCCAGACCTCAGTGTCTCCGTGCGCTATCAGGGTCTTTACAACGTGCAAGTTCTTCCACAAAACGTCACGACAGCCGGCTTTTTGCTGACTTGGGAGCCTTTTGATTGGGGGCGCCGCCACAACAAAATTGTCGAGAAGACGAAAACTGTGGAGCAAGCGCGTAACGGGATTCAAGAGACCGAATCGAAGGTCGCCGTTGAGGTGGGCGCGAAGTACCGTAAATGGTATGACGCTTCTTTGCTGCTTAAGGCCTCTGGCACTGCACACGAAGCAGCTGCGGAGCAGCTCCGCGTCACGAGCAACAAATATAAGCAGCAGGCCGCACTCTTAAGAGACCTTCTGCAGGCACAGGCTCAGAGTTCCGAAACCAATTTTCAGTATCAGCAAGCGCTTTCTTCCTATTGGAGCGCTTTTGCCGAGCTACGTAAGGCGATGGGAGAAGAGTAACCGATGAGGACAGAAATCACTTTGGGATTGACAGCCGGCCGTGCCGGAGTGCGGGAAAGCAATCGGAGAGGAGTAGACATGATGGGGAGCAAACTGAGGAAGGGTTTCGGGACAGCAACAACGGCTGTGCTTTTTGCGATGATCGCAGCTACAAGTGGCTGTCAAGAACCTACGAAAGTCGCAGCCAAATCTCCCACGCCGGTTCACGTAGTGAATGTGAATCTTTATTCGCCTTCAGATGATTTGCGCTACTCGGCTTCCGTTCTGCCGTTCGCAGAAGCGACTTTGTCTTTCAAGTCTGCAGGCTATGTGACGGAAATTAAACAGGTCATAAGCGCAGACGGACGGCGTCGAGACATAGGTGCGGGAGACTATATCAGCCGGGGCACTGTTCTCGCGCAGATTCGTCATCAGGATTTGAAGAATAACCTTGACCAAGCCACGGCAACTCTAAGTCTCGCCCAAGCGCAGCACGTCGAGGCAACGAAGGATTACGATCGCGCGAAGACCCTTTACGCCTCAGAGAGCTTGACCAAGCCCGATTTCGATCGAGCGCAGGCTAAACTCGATTCAACCCTCGCAGCTGTGGATCAAGCCACGGCCAATCTGCACCAAGCACAGCTGGCCCTCAAGGATGCCGACCTAACCGCACCGTTTTCGGGATACATCCTTGCTCGGAACATTGAACTAGGAAACCTTGCGGCACCAGGGGCTTCGGCCTTTACTATCGCCGACACCAGCGCAGTCAAAATCGGTTTTGGCGTTCCCGACTATGCCGTAAGGCGGCTGCGGCTGGGGCAACAATTCAGCATCCATTTGCAGGACGATCCGAAAGAGTACAACGGGCGAGTCACCAGCATTGCCGCCAGCGCCGATGAGAAGAATCGCGTTTTTGCCATCGAGGTAACCGTACCTAATCCCAAAGCCGCATTGAAACCCGGAATGATTGCTTCTCTCAGTTTGACTGGCGTTCACAAAGCCCCGGTTCCCTCCGTACCTCTTAACGCCGTTGTTGCTGACCCCACAGCACCTGGACACTACGCGGTTTTCGTCGCCAAAGAACAGGGCGGCAATTGGGTGGCGTACTTACGTCAGGTCACACTCGGTGAAACCCACGAGAGTGACGTGGTAGTCGAAGGTGTAAATCCAGGTGAAAAAGTAGTCGGCGTTGGAACCGCTGGTCTGAAAGACGGCGACTGCATCCAGGTCCTCCCCTAAAGGCATAGAACAATGGCACACGAAAACGAACAAGACATCCGCAATAGCCGCAATGTCCCGAGATTCTTCGTCGAGCACCCGCACATCTCTTGGATACTTCTCCTGGCAGTGCTCGTATGGGGCTGGTTCGGCTATACATCCATGCCGCAGCGCAAAGACCCGGACATTCCCGTACGGCTTGGCGTGGCGGCTTGTCCTTGGCCCGGGGCCACAGCGCAACAGGTCGAGCAATACATTACCCGTCGAATTGAGGACGTTGCCGCCGAGAATAAGACCATCCACCCGGGAACAGATGCGGACTACGGCATTAAGTCCATATCTCTTCCCGGTTATTCGTTTGTGACCATTCAACTGGATGAGGGCATCACCGATACCAAGCGGCAATTCAGCGATATCAACCTCAAGCTGAACGCTTTAAATTCTCAGTTGCCTCAGGGCGCCGGCCCCATCAGTTTCCAGAGCGATTTTGGAGATACCGCTGCGCTCATGCTGACAGTCGCGAGCCCGAAGGCCGACGACGTCGAGATTGCGGCGCGTGCCAATGCCGTTGAAGCGGCGATTCGGAAAGCTCGCGATGCAAAACCGCTGAATGGAAAAGGGCAGCGCATCACCGTGGTGAATTCTTTTCCACAATCCATTTCGGCGCGCGCGGTCCTTGACACCGAATACTTATTTCAGGAGGAAGCGCAGAGTGCCGGAATCATTCGAGACGCGGAAATCATACAGGGCAGCGGATTCATCGGCCTGGATGGTGTTTCCGAAGCAGATGACAGTCCCATCCAAGCGTTCACCCAGCGGTTTATCTCGGAGCGGCTAAAACGGTCCGAATTGCATCCGGATGTGTGGGAGCCAGTGATCATCCGCGATCCGAAGGAAACACGAACCAAACTCGCCGGCGTTGCCGGGGACAAATACAGCTACGCCGAACTGGACAATTTTTCTGACTTGATTGGCCGAACTGTGCAAGGGGCTCCCGAAGTTTCCAAGGTCGAGAGGAGAGGCGTCTTATCGCAAACCGTCTATCTGGATTACTCGCAGGATCGACTCGCCGCCTATGGCCTGCGCCCTGCTGATCTTTCCAAAGTTCTTTCGGCTCGGAACATCATCGCGCCGGGCGGAACGATTGAAACTGGAGAGCGCAGGGTCACCCTCATTCCTTCCGGACAATTCGATAGCGCAAGAAGTATCGGCGATGTGGCTGTGTCGGCTACGTCAGAGGGTGCGCCGGTCTATCTACGGGATCTCGTCCAAATCAGCCGAGGTTATCAAGCGCCCGCTCAGTATCTCAACTATTACACTTGGCGAGACACAAGTGGGCACTGGCGGCGCAGCCGAGCGATCACTTTAGCAATCTACATGCGCGATCGAAAGCAAATCGCGCGCTTCGGGCAGTCCGTGAATTCGAAGCTCTCAGACCTTCGCCAAATCCTTCCCGCCGATTTGATTCTGGCGCATACGTCCGATCAACCACTCCAAGTTAAGGAGAACATCAACCTGTTCATGCGGGCACTCGGCGAAGCCATTATTCTCGTGGTGATTGTTTCGCTACTCGGATTTTGGGAGTGGCGGCTGGCGCTGATTATGGCGCTGGCCATACCCATCACACTGGCGATGACTTTCGGCATCGTATATATGCTGGGAATCGATCTTCAACAAGTCTCCATCGCATCGCTGATTATTGCGCTGGGCCTTCTCGTGGACGTGCCGGTGGTCTCTGGCGACGGCATAAAACGCCACCTGGCGGAGGGGTTTCCGCGGCTGATAGCCTGCTGGCTCGGACCTACAAAGCTGGCAACCGCAATTTTCTACGCGACCATCACGAACATTATCGCCTACCTGCCCTTTTTGATGCTTACCGGCAATACCGGCGAGTTCTTGAAAAGCCTCCCTGTCGTGATGACGGCTTCTCTGCTGTGTGCGCTGGTTGTCGCGATGACCTTTGTTCCGTTCCTGGGCTATTACATTTTGCGTGCTCCGGCAAAACGAGAACCGACTATCGAGGAGATGCGGCAGCGGGGATTTTACGGCTTCTACAACAGACTCGTCGGCAAAGCCATAAAGCACCGTTGGGCTGTCCTCGGTGGGTCCTTGATTTTCCTGATCGGAGGCGGACTATTTGGTTCTCGGCTTAAGACCCAGTTCTTTCCCGAAGATGTCCAATATTGGTTTTATTTGGATATCTGGCTGCCGAATGACACACCCTTGAGCGTTACCAACGATACTGCAACGCAGGCTGAAAGAGTGGTTCGGCAGGTGATTGAAGACTTCCCTGATGCCGCTGCCAAGCAAAAAGGTGAGCATCTTCTGAAGTCGCTCACGATCTTTGACGGAGGCGGGGGACCGCGCTTCTGGTTCTCGGTCTCGCCGGAAATGCCGCAGACCAACTACGCACAAATGATCGTTGAGGTCACGGATAAAGAGGCTTCGCCAGAGTTAGCTCGTCCGATCCAGGACGCACTGGACAAGGAAGTACCGGGCGCGTGGATTACGGTTCGCCAGCTTCAGACAAATCCTGTGGACAACCCTGTAGAGCTGCTGATCTCTGGGCAGGAGGACGTCGACCCGAAAAATCAAGCTAGCGATATTCGCACGCTGCGACAGATTGCCCGGCAGGCTCAGGACATCGTAGCGCAAGCTCGTGGCATTGCCGTTCTTCGTGATGATTGGTTCCCTGACAACGTTCAGCAGAGGATTCAGATCGACCCAGATCGCGCAAACGTTGCAGGCATTACCAATGCCGATGTCGCCGACGCATCAACGACGGCCATGAGCGGCGCCGCAGTGGGCATATTCAAGGAAGGCGACAAGAACATCCCCATTGTCGCGCGCCTTCGGATGGAGGAGCGTGCTCAGCTTGCCGACATCAAGAACCTGTATGTTTACTCTTCACAGACGAACAACCGGGTGCCGCTGTTGTCGATCGCAACCGTCGGAAATTCTTTGGAAACCGGTCGCGTCAGGCGCCGCGAGCATTTTCGCACCATTTCCATACTGTGTTATCCGCAGCCTGGAGTTCTTGCCTCTGAGGTGCTTAATGAGATCCTTCCAAAAATACAGGAATTTCAGAAAAATCTCCCTCCGGGTTATCAGCTCCGGATTGGCGGCGAACGGGCCAAACAAATCGAAGGGTTCGACAACCTCAAACTCGTTCTGTTGATCTCCTTACTCGGGATTTACCTTGCGCTCCTCATTCAATTCAATAACGCCGTGAAACCACTTTTGGTGTTCGCCGCTGCTCCCTACGGTGTGATCGGCTCTCTGATCGCCCTCTCGATCACGCATACGCCCTTTGGGTTTATGGCTTTTCTAGGCATCGCCAGCTTGATCGGCGTGATCGTCAGCCACGTTATCGTGCTCTTCGACTTCATCGAGGAAATGCATGAGAAAGGGGAGCCGTTGGAGCAGGCGCTTCCAGACGCAGGCATCCAGCGTATTCGGCCCGTGATGATCACCGTCTTGGCGACCATCTTGGCGCTCTTCCCATTGGCGCTTGAAGGAGGGCCCCTTTGGCGGCCTCTCTGCTATGCGCAGATCGGCGGGCTTGCCGTGGCAACCTTCATCACGTTGCTTCTGGTGCCCGTCCTTTACAGCATCTTCGTTCTTGACCTGAAAATCATCCGCTGGGAGTCAAAACAAGCACCGGCACAGGCTGAAGCCCGCGCCACAACTGAACTGGTATCCCACACCAGTTGATCGCGACGTTTGCTCATTGGATCTGGACTAGCGTCCACAGAGGACACGGCTAATGGAAGGCTTTTCGATGATTCTTTTTGATCAAGTTGCCGCGGCTGTTCTTCTTCTACTTCTTACGCTCTGGTTGCAGTGTGCTGGCGTAGCAGCGCTGATCGAGTGGCTAAAACGCGTCTTAACCCGGGACACTCACGACTTTGGCCCGATCCACTCTGCCGCCTTAGTGGTGAAATCGTCGATCGCAGTCATCGTTCTGCACGGGCTCGTGATTCTCCTGTGGGCGAGTTGGTACCGTTTCCGTTGCTTCTCGTCATGGGAACTTGCCTTTTATTTCTCCGCGAGCAATTACACCACCGTCGGGTCTGCGGATGTGACGCTTCCGCCCAACTGGCGACTCTTAGGACCCCTGGAGAGCATGACTGGCGTGTTGATGTGCGGCATATCCGTCGCTGTCCTGTTTGCCATAGTTACCCGGTCGATCGCGGTACACGAGCGTCGCAGAAAAACAAGCACGCTGAAAACGCCCGATTTGAGGTCGAGCAACTACATTAAGAGTTCAGCGGCGCACTCGAGAGAACATAGTCATGGCTAACGCGAACATCCAAACTCCGGACTGGCTTCACCAGACAGAGACTATCCTCGAAGAACTCAATGAGGGAGTGGTCATCGCCGACAACCAACTCCGCGTGGTCTTCGCTAACGAAGCGCTGCTGCGACTAGGTCGATACCAACGGAATGAGATCCAGGGGCACACGCCCGACGCGATATTCCCGCCGGAAGATATCCCGTACATCATGCAGCAACACGAATCAGGTCACCGGTATAGACACAGCCGCAACGAGTTCTATTTTCCGCGGAAGGACGGTGAGAAAATCCCAGCGATTTTTAGCGGTCGAGAGATTCAGGGGCCCGACGGGCAGGAATACGTGCTGCTCGTCGTGACCGACATAAGCGCACAGAAACGTATCGAGGAACAACTTCGTGCATCCAATGCCCTCCTGGAAAAGCGGCAGATGGAAATTGAGGCGGAACTCTCACTCGCTGCACGCGTCCAGCAATCGCTCGCACCACAAAGCCTGGTTTGGAACGATGTCTCGGTGGAGACTTATTACAGCCCCGCGCGTACCATTGGCGGTGACTTCGGCGTGGTGTTTCCTCACACCGATGAAAGTCTAAGCATCCTCATGTGCGATGTATCCGGTCATGGTATTGGTTCGGCGCTCATGGCAAACCGCATTTACTCCGAGACACTGCATCAGCTCGAACGCAAATCAGGACCGAGCGCTGTGCTGCGACGGGTTCACGAGTTCGTGCACGATCGACTCGCCATAGACACCTTTTACTTCACCATGGCTGCTGTTCGTTTCACAATGCGCGGACGGCGTGCAACCTTTGCTGCCGCAGGCCATCCACCGGCGATGCTCGTCTCGAATGGCTGTGTCCACCTGCTCGAGTCGCAAAATGGAATCCTTGGTTGCGTCGATGAAATAGCACCATCCGAGTCCGCGAAAGAAATGGAGCTCTCGACTGGAGACCGATTCGTACTCTACACGGACGGCCTCGTTGAAGTCTTTAACAGTCGGCAGGAAATGCTTGGCACCGAAGGATTTTCTAAGTTAATCCTCGATACGGCAAAGCTTCCATTACCGAAGATGCGCCAGGCGATCCTCGAAGGCGTGACCGCGTGGAGACACGGTCCTCTCGCCGACGACGTTTCGCTCGTAATCGTTGAAGTTCGCTAGCGCCGTGGGAGCCGCGTTCCGTTTTTCGGGCAAGTGCGGACATTGCATGAAAACGATATTCTGCACCTCAGTTATCAAGCTGATTCTCGAGCATGGGCTCTCGCTGCGTCAGAACTATGTCAGAACCCTATCTGTTGGGAGTGCCTGGGTCAAGCTGCGCTGCGCTTGTTATGTGCTCCTGGTCGTAGTGCTTACGACTGGGATCTCCGCCCAAGTTACGCCGCAGTCCGACGTACCATCAGACCAGCAGGTGCTCGCATTTTTGACCGAGTCAATCGACTGGTATCGGCATCGCGCGGCAGAGGAGCAGCTCGCAACCGAACTAGTCGACCTTGTGTTCCTGGAGGACAATCGGCCAGTCGCCGCGCAGATTGTACGACTGTCGTTTGATTTTGCGAAAGCTGATGCGTCCCTTGGGGCCACGTTCCAGGCCGGCAGCCAGACAGCGAGCGCTGCGATCGCGAGCGGCTCCTCGGCAGAGTTGGCGCATTTCGCTGAGTTGGAAAATAAAGCCGACTTGGCGAGCCAACAAGCACACCAAGAAGTCGAGAAAATCAAGAAGAAGCTCGTAACCGCACGTGCAGCCGAGCGCCGAACGTTGCAGGCCGCGCTGGATGTGACTCAGCGTCGCTTGGACCTCTTGCAAGCAGCATTGGCAAGTCTCCGGGAGCTGGTTGACTTCGTGCAGGTCAGTGCCGCTCGCCAGACCGATCTGACATCGAGTATCGAGGACCTCGCACGAACCGTGCCCGAGGTGACCAATCCCACGGCGATGAGATCACGGACACAAATTTCTGAGCTGGCTTCATTCGCTAAGCCGCGGGATTCCGGTATTCTCGGCCTGAGCTCGGAAGTGTCAACGCTTGGAAGAACACTACACATCCTCGACGATGAGATCCGCCGGACCGACAAGTTGCGGCAGTCATCCGAGGATGTCCGCAGTCCCTTGCTGGCATACGCCAACAAGCGTTTTCCAATTAGTGCAGACAACAATCTTCAGGCGAGCGACCTTGGCGTATTGCAACAGCAGAAGGCAGAACTTGATGCACTCATAGCTGTGGCCAAGACACTTGCTCCCGCCATGGTAGCGTTAGATAAGCAGAACGTGTTGCTTACTGTATACATTTCGCGCCTGAAAACGTGGCGTGCCACCGTCGAAAACGAAAATGAGAAAACGTGGAGAAACCTAATATCGCGGCTGGTGAGTGTTGCAGTACTGATTGGCGCGCTGCTACTAATTGGCGCCGCTGCACGCAGCCTTACTGACCGTCATGTTCGCGACGCTGAGCGCCGCCACGTTATGCGGGTGATCGAGAGGGTTGTCCCATGGGTCATCATTGTGCTGGTCGCCGCACTTTCTTTTACATCCGACTTGACATCGTTGGCGACCTTCTTCGGTCTACTGACGGCAGGAGTAGCCATTGCGCTTCAAAGCGTCATCCTTTCCGCTCTAGGATACTTCTTGCTGGTTGGAAAGCGCGGAATAAGAGTCGGAGACCGGGTACAGATTTCGGGGGTCACCGGGAATGTAACCGATATCGGTTGGCTGCAATTTCGGCTACAAGAGATTGACCACGAAACACAGCAGCCCACAGGTCACGTCGTCACATTCTCGAATTCTTTTGTCTTTGTCTCACCGGCTACGGGCCTGTCGTCGCATCGAGAGGATGTCAAGCAGGCGCAACTGGAAGGTGTGGGAAAGACCCCACAGCTATAGAGTCGATTTGCTGTTGTCGTCCGGCCCGGTTCCAAAACAAAGCGCTTCAACGGCATTAGCCGCGAGCAGGTATGCTAACGTGTCCTCAACAATATAAGTTCGAAAGCGTGTGATTCGAGTTTAATAATGTCAGTGTTTTTCTTGCCTCTTGCAAGCTCCTCGAGTTTGGGAGAGCCGATTGGATGATCGAGCAAGGCTTCGATCAACTCTTCAGGCGACTTACCCGGTGAAACCAGTGATCCCACGAAGTTTTCATCGTCAATCTCAATGGGTACTGTTTTTCTTGCCATAAGGTACGAACATTCTCATGGTTCTCTCCGACTCCTGGCTTTAGACGTTGGTTGCGAGCCGTTTTTTTGCAGCCGAACGATCTGCTTTAGCCGACGTAGGTAAGAACCCCACGCCAGATCCCTTCCCCGATCAAGACGTTCACCGCCAGCGTCCCGACGGGATGGGAGGTGTCTACTACTTTCGTACCGGTGGAAAGTCTTTCAGCAGTTTTTGCGCTCCCTTGTTGAGCCTTTCCTGATTCTTCTCCTGTTTTTTGCTGGGTTCAAGGGCATGTTGCGCAGCACCTATCCAAATAAGCTTCTTTGCAGCAGGGTCATACATACCAAGGACGAAAGTCCCGATGTTAATAGTTGAAGTCGTCGCCGAAAATGAATTGAGGCCGCTGCCCCACGGGCCCCAGCCGCCCCATCCTCCCCAACCGCCCCAGCCATCCGCGAAGCCGTTTATCTGCTTCTCCCGATCGATAGCAAGTTGGTAGCCAAGGAGTAAATCGGCTTTACCCCCGTCTACCGCTTTCGTGAGGCCCTTGGCTGCCATTTGTGAATCGACCGCTTGCTTGACCTGGGTGTCCAGGATCTGGTCGGGCTTACCACCTACTTGGGGCACGCCCTTTACCTCGTCGACCCATGCGTAGGTGTGATATCTCGAAAAATCAATTCCTGGCAGATAGTTGGTTCTCACATCCTGCGCGTATGTCACTGAGCACGCGACGAGTGCCAGGACCAATGCAGGACCAAACTTTGCCTTCCAGTTTCGAGATTTTTGCCACAACATATTTTTCCTTTCAGTAACTTGCGTTAACCTTTCGTCAGCACTGCTCCGAACGCTAATGCATTCGAGTGGCCAGCGAACCCCGCCCAAACTGTTCTTTCAAGTGCCTTTCAAGGAAGAACATAAGCGGACGTTGACAATCTTTTCGCATCAGTAGAGAGCCGGACTCTGGGCATGTGCTGCCAGCATTCGGTCAGATCAGTCAGCGATGCTTTGAGTGGCAGAAGTGCCGTGATGAACGGTGCCCCTATGTGCTCGCTCTGCCCCCAATCACGCCGGACCGAGTCATGCCGGTTCGCAAATCGCACCTTTCTGGTGCGCGGCACAGTCACCATGAACAATGTCTATGCAGTGATCAGTGCGTAGTGCGATTGTGGCTGTGCGAAAAAGTTAGCAACACCAACGCGAAACTTGCGAATCATCGCCTGACCGTCAGTACCGGGCATCCGGCGCCACACACGATCTCATAGGCTGTAGCCCAGGGTATGTGCGAAATCGTGCCCGGCAAAGATGAGCAGCGTAAGCCCAGAACGATAAGATCTGCTCTCTTTTCCAAAGCAACCTGCAAAATCTTCTCACTCGGCGCTCCGAACCGAACGACAAGCTCGGGATCGATTAGCCTCTGTTCGTCAGGAGGCAATAACTGCTCGAGCCTCCTCGCCCAAGCGGTGCGCGCATTCTCTTGCCTGGAGATGACCTCGGATGCGTTGTACCAGCCGGGGATTTGCGGTATATGAACTGCCGGAACTACATGCACGACAATCAGTTTTGCTTTAATTCGCTTGGCGAGTGAAACAGCGGACGGCAGTGCACCGAGAGACGCTTCGCCGAAATCTGTAGGAAACAGATAGGTCTGAGTTCCAGTCCACTCAACCCGGCCCTCGAGGTATGAGTGTGGTCCAACCGTCAGAACCGGGCAGGCGGCGTGTCGGAAGACTTGCTCGGCGACGGACCCCAAAAGTAGCTTTTCAATGCCACGTCGGCCGTGCGTTCCGACCACAACGAGATCGATTTGTTTCTGGAAGGTAATTTCTTGGAGTTCCTCCCAGACGCCTCCGCGACGCATGATGAATTCACGGTCTAAGCCGTCGAGGGACCCGTCGTGAATCAATTCACGCTCGAGTGTTTGTAGATTCTGGGAGGCTCCCTCACAGCCTAGTTCCAGGCCTTCTGGACCGGCCATTAAATAGGGGATGGGCGAAACAACATGGGCAACATATAGCTTCGCTCTGTAGTGCCGAGCGATGGCCAAAGCATGATGCAGAGGTTTCACGGAGGCAGGCGCGAGATCCGTTGCCAGCAACACGGACTTCAAGCGCAGATCTAGAGCTGATCCGACGAACGACATGGCGATACCGGTTCCTTTGCGGCCGGTGATTGTAAATCACACTGATGCACGTGGCCTGTCTCTTCTCCAACTTCTGGTGGCATAGCAGTCGCAGGGTCCGCGATTCGCTTAGAAGACCTCGGCATGTGGCACCGATTCCTAACTTCACGGCGCAAAGTGCAGAACTGAACCCAACTAACCTCATAGACTAGGTCGTGCTGTTCCGCAGTGCCTTCTCGTGAATTCCAAGCTCGAAGATTTGTCGTTTCCCACTGCACATCGGTTCTTTCCGGAAACGGTGCGATGCGCGCGGCTGTCGCATGGCTAACAGATTCGTACCTCATTTCGACCTCACCTGCTAGAACGACGAAACTGAACTCTTTTCGCCGCGGTCCAGTTTGGCGTTCTCCCAATAGCCAACAGCATTTGGGGTGCCAACCTGAGAGGCCACAAGAGTCTGTGCACACAGGAATCGTGAATCGACGGACAGAGCACATTCAACAATCGACCAGGAAATGAATGAGAGAATATGCCCTCGCGGCTCCCATCGTCCCTATAACCCTAGTGTTCAGAAGGGAGACCCAAATCTCGGGTAGCCAGGCTGGCGATGCGATGATCGCGAACGTCTCTTTCACTCGCCAGACGATAATTCACCAACCCTTCAGAATTCGACACGAAATTTCAGCGACTCAGCTGGCAGATTGCTGACCGCCTGCCGTCAGCACCCGAAACCATGTGCGTTAGAGACCCTTGCGCGGTTGCAACGAAGTTCTGTCCAAACACGTCCTGGCTGCCTCTTAGGATGGTCTGCAAAAATGGAATTGAATCAAATACAGCGAACCGTTCTTCTACGCGAGAGACACGGAGCTTCGGTCTACGTATGTCCGTTTACTCATCCGGAGCCAAACTCGGTTAGTCCGAATCAACACCGAGCTTTCAAGGGCTTCATAGAAACTCGATCTGTTGCCCCCATTCGGGCAATGCCCGTATCACGACAACAAGAAAGTCTGATACATGACATATCTAGAACACGATCAGCGGGATAGCAGCGGTAAAGATTGGCACACGGCGTGCTCAAGCACGGTTTAGGGACCGACGATGGTCGCTGAAGGAACAAGAATGCTGCGAGCGGAGTTCGATCAAAAAAATGATGGCCTGGAACTTGGGTTAGAAGGTCGGCTTGTCTCGGCCCGGGGAGTTCTAGTGCACTCGCTCATCTCTAGACATCTCGTAGCAAAAGGGGTTGACATGTCGGAAATGACCTACGTCGTTTCAGTGGGCGAACAGCCGTTGCTTTGGCTGCGCGACTTGCGCGCGAAATTCATACGGGACATCTTCGAACACTTTCACCTCATGCTCAAACGACGCGCTACTCCCGAGTGGCTTCACTGGGCGTTCTGCGCCCTCCGCGATCTGCTGAGGAGCACTCATCGGAATCTTTCGATTCCAGTGATGTACCGCTCTGCCGTCGCGACTCTCTTTTTCTGCGTCACGCTCGTTAACTCGTTCAGTTCTGCAGCAGTGGCACCGTCCCAGCATCTTCACGAGGACCATTCCGGACAGGCGAACGTTCCTGCAGCTCCCGAGTCATCGCTGCCAGGTGGGGCACAGGCGCAACAAAAAAGCTACGGCACTGTGAGCGGCCGGGTCGTCGATCAAAACGGCAACGGCGTCGCTGGGACCAACGTGCAAATCAGGTACGACCAGGAATCCGCGATTCAGGAAGCGCAATCCGATGAGGATGGCCGGTTCGACTTTGACGGAGTCCCGCCAGGGCCTTTTGAGCTCAGCACCGAAGGGGAAGGCTTCGCCACTCAAACGATTTCGAGTACACTGCGGCCCGGTGAAGATTACGTTGTGCCCCCGATCACCATGTCCCTTGCTACGGTTGTCACCGTGGTGCGCGTTTCTCCTTCAACCGAAGAAATCGCACAAGAGGAGTTCAAAGACCTGGAACAGCAACGCGTTTTCGGCATTGTTCCCAACTTCTATGTCAGCTACTTCGGCGAAGCTGCTCCTTTGACCCCAAAGCGGAAATTTGAGCTCGCTTTGAAAGCAACCACGGATCCGGTAACCACTGCGGCCATCGCCACTATTGCCGGAGTGAACCAGGCCACGGACCGCTTCAGCGGTTATGGCCAAGGCGCCCAAGCCTACGCCAAGCGCTATGGCGCTTCGTATGCAAACTTCGCTTCTGGATTATGGATCGGAGGCGCCATACTGCCCTCCATTCTCAAGCAGGATCCTCGGTACTTCTACAAGGGAACCGGCACCAAACGTTCCCGATTCCTATACGCTGTCTCTCGTCCCTTCATTTGTAAAGGGGACAACCAACGTTGGCAGCCAAACTATTCCTCGGTCTTCGGTGACCTCGCGGCCGGTGGGCTTTCGAATCTGTATATACCTGAAAGAGACCGTCACGGCGCTGCGTTAACTTTCGAAAATGCCGGGATCGCCCTTGGAACCACCGCGGTCATCAACGTTTTGCAAGAATTTGTCTTGCGCCGGCACACATCAAAAAGGCAATAGAACTCGCACCACATAGTTATCTGAATTCGCCCGTTCTGGCCTTTTGCTCTGCACATGTTGCAATGGGAACCGTGACTTCTAATGGAACCAACGGCGGCTGGATGTCATTCCACAGAGGGGCAGAGTGGGGCCGCGCAAAAAACGAAAAATTTCCGCTGACCGAGTTATCACGAGCGCGCTGGTTCTCTTGCTGCTAGCGGGAACCAGTCTCAGAATTGCAAGTGCTGGACAATCGGACTCGCCGTCACGTGGTGTCGATCGTTTACGTGAGGGATTTCGAGTTGTCCGTGGCGCCGGCCGCGGCAACCGATCCTCCTCCGAACCCGGGCTACTCGGACAAACGAGGGCAAGATTTGCAGCTGCGGTCGCTCCACGTTCAAGACTACTTCGGGGAGACACTGGTCGAGACGTTGCGGAAGCAGGGGTACTCGTCTTCGCGGAACCAGGCGCTGCCGGGGAACGGAATCCTGTTGGAAGGCGTGTTCGCAGAGCCGGATCAAAGGAACCGGATCCGTCGGGCGCTGCTGGGCAGCGGTTCACGTGGACCAAGCTCACACTGTACATGGGAGCATTCGATCAAAGGAGCGTGAGTCAGCCGCTGGATGTAGAGGCCCCTTCAGGAGCCCGATCCAAAGTACGGGCCGGTGATTTCGCTGAACTCGGGTTTTCCAGTGGCGAAAAGAACGAAATCGACAAAGACCTTACAGAAGAGGATGTCCGGAGAATTTGCGGGCAAATCGCGGCGGATCTGACGGCGTTGCAGGGAAATCCCGCAGTGCTAGCGCGGGCAAACGAACCCCAAACACTCGATACACATTCTACGGGGGGTTACCAGGGGACCGCCGTTGACGAAGGCAGGCGTGAACCTTAATGCGAATACAACGGGGAACCATAGTCGTTCGGAAACCATCTGCCCAATGAGCAGGCGAACTGGACATGTAGGCAGCCAGCCGGGGGTCCATGCAACCGCCACAGCGGATTGGGGTTCAGCAGATGAAGGCGTCACGTCGTTAGCGCTGGCATCGGTTGGTCTCTATCTGCCAGCGGAGCGTCACTGCTGCCGAAAAACGTGGCACCCTCTGAGGTCACAACAACGGGCTAAGCGCTGTGTCCTCAAGATTTGCTAGGCATTTGCAGTTTTCTCGGCTTTGGTTCCTGTCGTGCTGTTCTTCCCACAGGAGCAAGGTGTGGAACTCGTGAAAATACTTCGACAGCGGCTTGGAATTTTCGGCCATTCACCCTCCTTCAAGAGGACGGCCAAGATAGGCTTTGCTCTTATTGCAGCAGTCTTCCTTCTCCAGTTTTACTACGTCCAGGAGCTGCTCTTCATGGAAGCGGTCGTGGCGCTCGGGTTCGTGGTTGTGGCACTCATCGGCGCCGTATACGCTCTCGGCTGCATCGTGGTTTTATGGTTGGAGAAGCTTGGTTCTGGGCTCAGGGCTCTTGGTGGCCTCGTCAGCGTAAGATACCGGCAGCCCTTCGCGAAAACGACGACCATAGGTCTCTCTGAAGCCAAAGAGGAGGTTTCCTAATATGCAAGGACAATCCAGCGACTACCACGCGAGAGCTGCCGAGCGTTTGTTCGTGGCGGTGGTGAATCAAGCGATTTTGGATGTGTTGGAGCACGGCGAAGAGGCGGAAGATGCTAAGCGTTGGCTCTTGAGCGAAGATTTTGACGCCTTGCAAAACCTGTTTCATTGAGCGGTGCGCATTCTTTCGAGTTTGTCTTCGAGTCTCTCCGGCTCTTCTTGCCATTGGGCCACTTCGTTATGTGGTGCTTCGCGCTGTCCAGAGATCATTTGGAAGCACCGGCCCTACTAAATTAGCCCCGAATCCGCGTCATCTTTGTGACACCGGGCAACACTTTGGCTAATTTAGTGCCGAACTTCCCGAAAATCGCCGCGGCGAGGACCGTCTTTGCACACGATGTAGCGTTTTCGGGAATGCGTCCGCGAGTGCCAGCAATAGGGGCTCACGCCATGACGGCTGGAGGGCAGTGACTCTATGCGGGCACATTGTTCGAGAAAGATAACGTTGTCTAGATTCAGAGCATAGATTTTATTGCGGTTTGTGTTTGGCAACTGGAGTGCTCCCGGATAAGGAGCGCGTTCGAAGGAGAAGTGTCGACAACTTTCGATTCGTGAACAAAACATGCGCAGTTCTTCAGAGACCAGCGAACGTCAGGGAACACCTAATCTGACGACGAGGAGATGGACATCGTGAAAAAATTGATCCTAGGCATAACCGTACTGGCGGGCATCCATTTGTGCGGTCATTCATGGACTGTGACTCTCGCCCAAGATAGGTCTTCGGCGTCAAATGGCATGGTCGTAAGAAGTGCCGATGGTTTTGGGGATCAGCAGATGCCGCACAAGCAAATCGATTCCATGAAAAAACAGGCCATCGCCGCGAATGTGACCCTCACGGACACGCAAGCGATCAGGTTCTGGCCGGTGTACGAACAATATTCGGCGGAGCTCAAGAAAATCACAGACACCAAAAATGCGCTGATCAAAGAGTATGCCGAAGAGTACGGATCCTTGACCGACGAGCAGGCCGACAGTCTCATTCGTCGCTGGCTGGACTCGGATATAGCTGCTTTCGAACTCCGCAAGAAGTATTTCCCCATCTTCCGAAAAGTGCTGCCCGGAAAGGTAACAGCGACGTTCTTCCAAGTGGAGCACCGTATCAATGCAATGATTGACCTGCAACTCACTTCACAGCTGCCTCTGATGCAGAGCCAAAACGAATCAACTGAGATGCAATGAACTGAGATCTGCTGTTGTGGTCAACGAGCTTACGAAGGAACCTCGCGAGGTATAAGAAAATGCATCGAGAACAGTTCGCACGCGGAATCGCCTCAATCGGCCTTGTCATGTTTCTGTTCCTCTGCAACGCAAGAGTCGTACGAGCTCAGGCCCCAGAAACGCCTGTGCTTCCCATGAACGTCGAGTTTCGCTACCTTCCACAGTACTTCGAACAGTCGATATTTGATGATCCGCGTTACGCCAGGATTGAGGCCTTGCTGAATGAGGACGGCTGCGATGTCATTCTGCTTGATAAAACCACAAATCGAGAAGCTTTCTATTCCATTTCGAAACCTAGAGTGGATTCACTAGTCGCAAATGGTAGCGATGCCTACATCACACCAATCGGGTTTACAGCTTCCTGGGCTAAGGAATCTTCTCCTGCTTTTTCCATTCACTTCCAGGACCGCTTCGGCAACGAGGTCTTGTGGAACTTCGCCGTCGGAGGGATTGTGTCTCACGCTTCACCAGAGGTTATCTACCGCACTGATAATTCAGGCATCATTTTCCTGTACGCGCCACACCGGGCACCCAGTGCGGATGGCACCATTCTGAGAATCGCAGGCAGAGGATACCTGCCCGAATCGACGGAATCCGACGCACTCGCCGCATTTTATGCGACGGATATGACCCTTGGCCAGATATTGCCGGGCACGGACCTTTGGACAGTTGAGCGTAGTCCGACCGATATACTGACGGCCAGGTGGAACCTTGCCGGCGATGGTGGCCGGCTACGCACACTTGCACTCAAAGCACGATCGGCCACCGAAGCGTCGATAGATCAGTCCGACTTGGGCGAGCCCGATGCGCCGCAGATCACTCTTGACGTCGTCCGTGTGAACGACTCTTACGAACTTCAATGGGTATCGTTCGAGAGCCACTTCAATACACTCTGGATTTTCTTCGGCCCGCCACTTCCGCTGCCGGCGCATGCTATTGACGATAAAAGGATCGTTACGTTCACCGTCGCTGAAAACGAACAGGCGAATATCGCCAGCGGCGAATTGGAAGTTCGAAGAGCTGCGGATGTGGAGCACATGTTGTGGCACTTCGAGACACCGAGTTTTGCGAGGGCGATGACCTTGGAGACAGGCGTGAATTTGACCCCCACTGCGCGCGCGCAAGAAAACTGCGTCGACAACTGCTTAGACCTACTAAGGTAAATGCGGGTTAGGGTGATCATAGGCGGTGCGCGCGGCCTGGGTGAAATGCGTGTATAGCGAAACTTCGCGATGACTAGCTGTAAGTAGTTCCGGCGGGACATGGATGTGAGTCTCGTCGACTCGAGCAAATTCAACTGGAGTGTCTGGCGAACACGATGGCGATCGAAGACAGACCACCGCGCAAACAGCTGCACACAAATGACGAAAGGTAGAAAATAGATGCAGCGTTGTTCCAACTTCCTCGTCTTGCCGCTGCTATTGAGCCCAATGACCGGTTTAGCCAAAGAAGTGCCGAGCGGCGAAGCGCCGGACGGCTTGAAGCACATGAAAGAAGCGAGTCGTTACTGGCAGGCATCCGGATGCCGTAGATGCTTATATCGCACTTGGCATAGCAAACTACATTATCGGATCGCAGACCGCCGGTTCCCACTTCGTGCTCTGGTTCGATGGAATTCACGGAAACAAAAAGCTCGGCATGGAGCAAGTGGCCAAGACTGCTGAGAACGGTCGCTACCTGTGACCTTTCGCCAAAATCCTCCTTGCCCTTGCCGCGTGCCGTGAAAAGCAGGTTGCCCCTCGGGCAACAATTGCTTCGGGAATTGAGCGAGCAGTATCCGGCTAGTGAACTCTATGCTTCGGAGTATGCTAAGGCATTGAGCCTGCCTGTGCCTGCGGCCATGGTCCGCTGAGTCCTCTCTCCCTGTGCGGCCTGCCGGTCACGTTTGAATTGCCGGAGAATGGGCAGCGGTGCCAGGCAACGGACACCAGAACATTATCCCTGCGCAGGACCGACCTCTCTCACGAGCTGTATCTCTCGATTAAATCAAGCACGTAAACTTCGCGGCCGCAACGCTCGGGTGTGGCCCCTCTATTGCACTTCCTTTGCCCACAGGAGTGGAATCAAACATTGCCGTCAGCCCTTGACGAACAGGAGTAGCGGCCATGCTTTGGAGGCAGGCTTAGTTCCCGTCGGGGGACTGGCACGAGCGCCAAGAGTTAGACGTTAGCCAGCCTCTCCCGCGCGGGCGTTGCATCTGCGTGAAGGATTTGGATCTGAATTATTCGTCGTTGTCCAAGGAGAAGTAAGAATGAAACCTGAACTCGTTTGCATATTGCTTATCGCGCTTTGCCTCGGGGCAACAGTCACCCGGGCAGATTCTCTGGAGCTCAAGAATGGGAGTCTCATCAAGGGAAGGTACTTGGGTGGCACGGGCACGGAGATCAGGTTCCAGGTAGGCTCGTATGTGCAACGGTACGAGGTCGCTGATCTCGTCTCGCTTAAATTTGAATCCGAGACGAGAGTAAGTGAGACGCCTCTAAAGCGAGATCATGCAGATGAGACAACTGGCTCAGTTATCGTGCCGGCGGGAACTCGGCTTTCAGTGCGGACCATCGATGCTATTGATTCGGCGAAGAATCACGTAGGCGACCGGTTCGAAGCCTCGCTGGCGGAGCCCCTGACCGTCGACGGCGAGGTCGTGCTTCCAAAAGGTACGAGTGTCTATGGCCGTCTGGAAGAGGCCAAAACATCAGGAACGTTCACCGGCAGATCGGAGCTTCGTTTGGCGTTGACGGAAATTGTCGTAAATGGGCAAACCGTACCCCTGGTATCAAGAGAATATGAACTTAGCGGCAAATCCCGTGGGGCGAGCACAGCGAAGCGAACCGTAGGAGGGGCGGCGGTCGGGTCAATCATTGGCGCCATTGCCGGCGGTGGTAAGGGTGCGGCCATTGGAGCGGGGGTCGGTGGTGCTGCGGGCGCCGGGTCGGAAATCATCACCAAGGGTGACCAGGTCAAAATACCGAGCGAGACCCTGCTCGATTTCACGCTCGAGCAGAACATGTCTGTACCGGTTCACCAGAACTGAGTCCGGCTCGGTTCCGAGGCTTGTGCGTCGGTCGCGCGCAAGTTTCCCGGATGTAAGCGAATCCTTGCATCGCAATTGACGGCTAATTCGGCGCAGGCAAGTGCTTGCACGGACGGAAAGGAGGGTCAGGATGAGTAGGCACCGTTGGCCCGGCTTAGGGGCGGTTCTCTTGGTCGTTGCAATCGGGGCTGGAGTAGCCCTCGTTCGTGAAGAACAAGCGGCTGCGCCGCCCAAGATGACCCAGCAATCTACTGCTCCCATCATTGGATCGTTGACGCCCGGTGGGGTTTCGGCGCTGCGAGGCATCGCTGATGCGGCGACCAACCCGGATTTGCGATGGCCCGACTTTGCTCCCTACCGGTCCGAATTTGCCAAAGTCTATGAGAAAAGCGGCTTAGTGTGGCTTCAGAACGGGCGAGTGCGCCCGCAGGGCCTGGCTGTAATTGAGCTATTGAAAAACGCCAATGCAAAAGGCCTGGAGCCGGAAGACTATGACGGACCGCAATGGGTCGGCCGGTTGGCGAAGCTGGAACAGAATCCGTCCGAACAGGAGTTGGTGTCATTCGATACGGCTCTGACGGTCTCGGCAATGCGCTATATTCGAGCCGTCCATGTCGGGCGCGTGAATCCCAAAGAATTCAAATTTGAACTGGATGTTGGAGATGGCTTGTCCAAATTGGCGGACTTTGTGGGGACGGTTGCTAACGCGAGCGATCCTGCGGCCGAAATCCAGAAACTAGAGCCTCCATTCCTGGGCTATCGAAAGCTGCTTGCGCTATTGCCTGTGTACGAAGACTATGCGCGAAAGGACGACGGGCAGAAACTGCAGACCAGAGCGAAAACGGTGCGACCAGGCCAACCGTATGCTAGCTTGCAGCGTCTGGGGGGCTTTCTGCAATTGATTGGCGATATCCCCGCCGATACGAAATTAGAGCCGAATCCGGGCGTCTATCAGGGCGCCCTCGTCGAGGGTGTCAAGCACTACCAGAGCCGACACGGGGAAAACCCGACCGGATTGCTAGACGCGCGGACCATCAGCGAACTCAATACGCCGCCTCCGTTGCGCATCCGACAGATCAAGCTGACGCTGGAACGCTGGCGATGGCTGCCACATTCTTTCCCACAGCCGCCTGTAGTCGTGAATCTCCCGGAGTATCGTTTGCGGGCGATCAACCGTGACGAGACCGTGGCCTTCTACAAAAATGTAATCATTGGCAAAGCATACGGCCACAAATCGCCGATCTTCGAGAAAGAGATTCAATATGTGATTTTCCGGCCCTATTGGGAGGTGACGCCGAGCATCCAACGCAATGAAACCGTTCCGCACATCCAAAAAGATCCCAATTACATCACCAAGCACAACTTTGAAGTCATCACGCCCAAAGGCGAGGTCGTCACCGATGGTGCCGTGAGCACCGAAGTTCTGGAAGGACTGAAATCGGGCCGGCTATTGGTGCGGCAGAAGCCGGGCCCGACGAACTCCCTAGGTTTAGTCAAGATTATCTTCCCCAACCCGGAGAATGTATATCTCCACGGGACCGACGCTCCCCAACTTTTCTCGCAGGACGTGCGTGACCTGAGTCATGGCTGCATTCGGGTAGAGGACCCGGCTGAACTTGTGGCTTGGTTGCTGCGAAACAATCCTGGTTGGGATCTCGAGCGTGTTAAAGCAGCCATGAATGGCGAAAGAAACAATGTGCAGGTGAACCTCGCAGTGCGAATTCCTGTCCTGATTGTGTACGGGACCGTGGTGGTTAACGAGGAAAACCAAATCCGCTTCTTCGATGACATCTACGGCTACGACGCGGAACTAGGAAAGGCCCTAGAGGCTGGTTATCCGTACGCGTGGTAAATCTTTCGAATCTCCTGTCACGCCGATCAGATTCGCAACTCTGATAAAATGATGTTTGTCTTTGATCCAAAGAGCTATATCGGAGTCTGCGTTGCGAATTTTCTTTCATGGTCTGTCGCGATTTTCGCTGCTGGCGTTTGTTTTGCTCTTCGTGATCGGTCCGTTCACGAAGGCCAATTCTGAGACGGGATTCGTTCTTCCGTATCGGTTGCATTTTTTCCATACGCACACTGAGGAGCGGCTCGACATCGTCTACCGTCATGGCGATACGTACGATTCGTCGGCGCTTTCAACCCTAAATCACTATCTGCGGGATCATCGCACCAACGATGTTCACGCCTACGATCCGCGGGTGTTCGACTTGCTTCATGATCTGGTTTTGGCATTAGGCCGCCCAGATGCCGAAATTAACGTTGTTTGCGGTTACCGAACGCCGCGGAGTAATGAGTACCTGAGGAGCCACGGACACGGTGTCGCCGACACAGCCTGCACATGCAGGCGATGGCCATTGATATACGGATCCCAGACGTTAGTGCGGCCGAGCTCCGCAATGTCGCTTTGTCGCTGCACTGCGGAGGCGTGGGATATTACGCCGCGTCCAATTTTGTACACGTAGACGTGGGACGGATTCGGCATTGGTAGTGTCACGATGTCTGTGACCGAATGCGGGCAGCTCTTGTCCGGCAATCGGGTTCGCGACCGATTACATCCCCATCATTCCATTACAAACCAGCAAGTTAGCACTACGCGGTTGGTTGGGAGTTTGGTTATCTCGTTGCACTCAGCAATGTGACGCTCTTGCTGGGTTCTCGGACTAGTCAAGGTTTGATAGGACTTCCGCACCGTGCCCATATTGCGATCTATAACTCGGGTCTGTCTTCGCGTTTCTGGGGCCCTGCTTGGCCTTGGGCTACTTGGGTACTTGGTCCTTCGTGCCGGCCCAGGGGCCGTCTGGAGGCAAGTGCATGAAGTCGGCTGGGGTTTAACCTTGATCATCTTTCTCGGAGGGCTCTCTCAGTTGCTCCGGACGTGCGCCTGGCGGAAAACATTCATGTGCGATATCCGGGGGCTCTCCTGGTCACGCAGTCTTGGCATACAGTTGGCGTCCGATGCGTGCGGCCAACTCGGTATTGCTGGAAAGGTGCTTGGGGACGCGATCCGCATATCCTTGTTCGGTTGTACGGTACCGCTGGCAAATGGAATATCGGCGTGCGCGATTGACGGAGGGCTGCATACGCTGACAGCCGCACTTGTTACTGTGTTGGGAATCATTGCCGCTTTGCTGCTTGCGCCTCTTTCTGGCAGGTGGCGAGTAGATGGATTGCTACTCATTGTCGTGCTCAGCACATTGGTAGTGCTGGGGGGTGTGGCCGTCGCCAGACGTTGGCAGTTGATGGGGCACGCGGCCAGAGCAATTGGGCGCTGGCGTCGGCTTCACAACTGGATCAGCGGCAAACAGTCCATCATTGATTCAGCCGAACACAATCTACTCGCCTTTCCTCGGGAGGCGCCTGCCGCGTTCTGGGCAATCCTGACTCTCAACCTCCTTTGGCACGCAATGGCTGTCTTGGAGGTCTAGCTCATTCTGCGGTTTATGGGTGCAAGGATCGCCGTGGTCGGCGCGTTTGTACTGGAAGGCCTCACAAAGGTGATCAATCTCGTAGGCGCGCTTACTCCGGGTAACCTCGGGACCTATGAAGGTGGGAATATGCTTATCGTAAAAATGTTTGCTGTGACGGGCAGTGCTGGCTTGGCCCTGGCGTTGTGCCGACGTGCTCGCGCCGCCTTCTGGGCAGGAGTAGGCGCGATATGCATGATGGTGATGAAAAGGGCCGAGGTCCGAGGACTTAGCAGCCCTGCCGGGCTTGCTTCTCGTTTCGGGGTTAAGTTCCAGGAATGACGTCTCGTATCTCCGTTCTTCTGCCCAATGATTGCTTACCGATTCCTCCGGCTCACGAGTGTGTGAGCGACAATGTGTCGGAAACTCTTGCTACTGACGGACGCGGAGCAGCAGCAAACTCTGGTCATCCTGTTGCACGCAGTCGCTCCAGTCGTGCCAGACCAAACTCCTCGTCTCGCTCGTTGACTACTTCCGTAATGCCATCGGTGAACAGCAGGAACATGTCACCCGGCGAATAGCTGACGCGCAGGCTCGAATAACGTCCACCGGGAATTAGACCCAGCGGAAACTGCTCCATGGAGAGCCTCTCAGTATCACGGCTGCGATGGCGATAGTGCAGGATCGGCAAGTGCCCTGCCAAGGCGTACTCGCCTTCGGTCGAGCCGGTGAAATAGAGCAGTGCGAGGGTGAAGCCAAAAACAAGCACGGCAACGGACCTGCGCGGGTCTCAGGAATTCTTGCGAACCATTCAGGCTACAAGCAGTCAAGCACTCGAGTTCTGCTTTCCTCAGCGAGCGGTTTCGACATTTCAACTCTTGCCCTTTTGAATGACTTCTACGGGCATGTGACTAAGTTTTTCGAAGATCTTCGCACGTCGCCGCAAGGGCCACCAATCATACAGATAGATTTGCATCGGTCTCCACATGGCGACCCAGCCGGCAATTGTAAGGCTTTCTCGCACGACTGCAGCCCAGGTATCTGCTTGATGACCCAACAATGCCTTGCTCAGCAGCAGACACACCGACAGGAACAGAAGGCCAATGAACAGACTTGTGCGACCTTTTTTCAGAAGGCGCTTAAACTCCAAGTTAGTAATGCTGGCACGATGCGTGAAATGGTTGTGGACGGCTGTTTTGATCAGTTCCTTTGGGTCTTCTACTGGCCACTGCTCTAAGTAGATCCGCAATCGGATTGGAGCTTCGGCGGAGAATTCCTGAGCCCAGCTGACGATGAATTCTTCGGCGTCGTCGTCGAGATCCGAAAGGGGAGCCCCTGGAGCAGGCGTGGCGCGCGCGAAAATGAGATCAAGAAACAGTACGAGCAGTGGGTGGGCGTTGGACCTCTCTCAGAACGTTCCAGTAATCAACTTCTACGAAGTATCCAGCATTAACGCCATGGATTTCATTGCGGCCCTGAGACGATCAGTAGACCGTAAGTAGGTCCGCCACGTCGCGCTTGTCTCCGCTCGCACGAAGAAATGAATGAAGTCGTAATGGATTTAGTCTTCAGTGTTGGGATCGGTCAATTGTGAAAGAAAATGTGCACCAATTAGGAGTCGCAAGTCCGATAGAACACTTGCGTTCTCGGGTAAGGGGGCGTTGGCTCGAAGAGGAGTCAGAACAAACTCCGGAGTTTGCAGTGATATACTCTTTAAGGCAAGCGCACGGAGATCGTATGGAAAGCGTGGTCGTCAAAAACCCCAAGATTTTAAGCGGAACGCCAGTGTTTCGGGGTACGCGCGTGCCGCTCCAGTTTTTGTTTGACTCACTGGAACGAGGACACACGCTCGAAGAATTTCTCGCCGGATATCCCACCGTTTCGCGTGAGATGGCGATAGCCGCACTCGAAGAAGCGCAACAGCTCTTATCGGCAAAGACCTGAATGAGGGTTCTACTTGATGAGTGTGTAGACGAGCAACTGCGCCATCACCTCCCTGGACACGAGTGCCAGAGCGTTCGATACGCCGGGTTCACAGGACTTGAGAATGGAGAACTTCTAAAACAGGCAGAAGCAGCGAAATTCGACGTACTGTTGACTGTAGATCGAGGGTTCGAGTATCAGCAGAACTTAGCCAACCGTCAAATCTCACTCATTGTTTTTTGCGGAAAATCAGTTTTGTTTGAAGACCTTCTGCCACTGATGATGACCTGTCTCGACCACCTAAGAACTATCCGTCCTGGTGAGGTAGTTCGAATCGGTGATTAGCCGACTCCTTTGAAAAGATCGCTCAGGGCTTCACGTCATTTTTGTCTCGTACGCTGGGCTCGTTCCCGGCCTCAGGCCTCGCCGGCCAATTCTCGAGCGAAAGCACGCTTCAACCACTCTGGAGAAGAATGCGTCACTTTGACCAATTCCGCAGCAATAAAGCGCGCCACAAGGCGGTGTCCCTTTCCGTCTGGCGTGTTGTCATACACGAGAACGTCATCAGCGTGCTTGCGAGCTCTTGGAAGGCTCCTCATTGATTCGTCGTACGACTCGGGAATCGTGTTGAGCGGCACTGACTGGCCTCCGCGACTCATTCGGATCAGGATGCGCCCGATATTCAGGTTGGGGTCCTCGGTCGAAATGAAGATTACTTTCGTGGCGTAGCCTGCGTCCCTGGCGTTCTCTAGTAATTCGGTGTCTACGACCAGGTCTTCAGCCGCGAACGAGCGATGCTCGCGCAACATCGCTTCGCGTTGGTGTGGAACTGGCGGAACCAACGGTGGAAATGCTTCTTTGAGGTGGGCGTCGTAGAATGTGGTCTTGCCTACGCCCATCGGGCCGGCGATGACAACCAGCAAGGGTCTCAGTTCGTTCAAAGTGCTGTTCCCTGCCGCCGACTTTTGTGTGGCTCCAGCTTTGCTGAGCGCCGCTGAAATTCGCCTGCGACCAAACCCACCGGAAACCGTCCGCCAGAAGGCGTGATTTCAAAGGTTGTTTTGAATCTAGAGTCATACTCATAGCGCGTACCGTCTGGAAATGCGTCTTTCGGGCCTTCCTGCAAGCCCGCGAGACCGACAAGCTCCTCCGCCAGCTGTTGCCGCTCGTCTGCGCTCATTTTGTCGTAGGTTGCGCTGGCTGTCTGCCGTGTTGGCCTAAAGAGAACTCCGAGCCGCCCCGCCGACTCCTTGGAATAGTACGCCGCCAAGCCGCTGTTCACGAGCTGGTTGATTGAGCAGCCTCGCGCATGCGCAATGCGTTTGATCCTACGGATGAGGCGGCGCAGGAGAACCACCTGCGTTTCCCGTGCGGTTTGCTTCTTCTTCCCCTGGAGAGTGAGCAACTTGACGGTGTCGAGGTTGACGGCCAGCAGCGCGTCGTTGATCGAAGCGGACAAATCACCTTGATACCTCCGCTTCTCGCGAAGCAGCTTGTCCAGACCCACTAACAGCCGTACATTGAAAACAGCGAAATTAGGATTCCTACGTATTGCCACAGGTCGCAGGTCCTTTGCAGGGAATCGTTATTGTCCTGCCCACGCAGCCCGCTACATACGATATATACCTGACCCTGAAGTGTGCTTCAACTAAGCGACAGTCACCACGAATGCGCGACGGGTGTTCACCATGGCGATCAGTTACCTCTGTCGCCCTGAACTCTTC
>Ga0182039_10000258_pt1 | contig 27485 bp, 25 predicted proteins | sample sta12Can44000111_FD_125975 | JGI IMG/M metagenome (GOLD analysis project Ga0182039, IMG submission 125975) | Lab enrichment of tropical soil microbial communities from Luquillo Experimental Forest, Puerto Rico - statanox.12C.anox.44.000.111 | ecosystem: Environmental > Terrestrial > Soil >...
ACCCAAGGCAAATAGTCAGCTGCGGCTACGCAAATCTTCCACGGAAGGAGTTGATAACGGTCCAGCTCAGTGGCGAATGTCGCGGGGTCATAGATTTTGGCTATCCCGGCAAAGATGAAAAGTCCGCCCAAAACAACGCGTACGATAAAGCCGACCGTCCTTCCGAATTGAAACGAAAAACCCATTCGATACAGAAAAAACTCGATTCATCTGCAATTAGTTTTGCTTTTCAAGCATTCTAATGAGATCGCCTCGCACATCGGCGAGTCATCTAGCCGCCTTCCATGCTTCCCAGCCTCCTTTAAGAACATAAACCGGCGAAATCCCGTTTTGCTCCAAATGCGCAGCGACCTCGTGGCTCATTTCGCACGACCGCGAGCTGCAATAAACCACGATCTTTCGTCCGGGAGACCATTGATCCAGGAAACGCGGAAAAAGGCTGTCCCATGCTTCCAGATTCAACAGGAGCGATCCGGGCACATGCTCTGTCTCATACTCACGCTGTGATCTCGCATCCACCCAGAGCACTGCCGTTCCCCACGCTAACACGGTCTTAAGCTTTTCCTCGCCGGGCGCCAGCGTCTCTTCGGACCAGCTAGGCCGGCGCGGATGAACGAGCCCGGTTACACCCACGGGAACGAGCGCAGCCAGTAAGATCAGAACAGCTTGCCGGACCGGTTTCATTTAACCCGCGCGTACGCATAAAGCGTCCGAGGATTCTGCGTTGGGTAATTCGTATGGATCAAAAACGTAGCACCGGCAGGTTGGCTGAGATCGCTCGGGGTAATCTCTATCTCGTATTCTTTCCCGGGTTTTACCTCTGAGAGTTCGGCTTTGATCGAAGGGTTATCTGAGGCGACAGACAGGATCTTTACACTGGCATCGTCAGCCACCGTAATCTGTATTTTTTTGGCATTTGGCTGTTCACCAACTCGCCAAAGAACCAGCTGAGGTTGAATTTGAACTGGATCTTTAATATCAACCAGCAATCGCAGAACCGTCGGTTTGTCCCTCGCCTGGGACGTCGTCACAACGATCGCTTTTTCCTGTTTGCCGACGCGCCCGCCAAAGCTGAATTTTGCTTCAATCTCGCCCGATTCACCCGGCGCGTACTCGGTCTTCTTCAAGGCGGCCGTCGTACAACCGCAGGAGGTCTGGACGTTTTCAATCTTGACCGATTCCTTTCCGGAATTGATAAACCGGTATTTCGCGACGATCATTTCCTGTTCGGGTCTCGCCTTGAGAGATTGTTCGGGCTGGTCAAAAACCAATTGCCCGTACGTCGAGCAGGTAAAAAGAGATAGAAACAGAAGAAAAACCGGCGTTCTCATCGGGTTTTTTCGATTTGATCTGAGAAGATTTCAAGGGAAAAAGAAAACCACCGACGGGGTCATGCCCGAACTTTCAACATTTGCTGGTTCACGAACGCCCCCGCGCGATTGCCTGGATTGAAATTAATGCGCGGCAAATGCTGAAAGTTGAGACATGACCCCGTCCCTGGTTGTGCTACTCTGAAAACTGACGGGAGCAAGGTCTATGTATCAGATCATTTTCAACGAGATCAGCGCAGCTGAGATAGCGCGTATCCCTAAGGACCTTCAGCTCGAACTTCTGGCGCAATTCCACTTCCTGCCCGACGACCTTGCGAACCTGGACCCTAAAATGTTCGGAATCATCGAGCGGGAAGGAAAACGGCTCTATCGTTACCGGGCCAGCGACTATCGCATCTATTTTGAGCGAAGCCCGGAAGGCGTGCTTGTCCACCGGGTTCTCCATAAGAACACGATCGGAGATTTTCTCTTCCGTTCCAAGCTGCCGATGGCCGAAGACGACCAGTTGCGCGAACATGCCGGGTTCTGGAAGTTGATCGAAGAAGGCGAACAACGCAAAAAGTAGCGCGACCTTAAAACCCTTTACATCTGCCTGATCTAACCGTGTGACGTCGTTGGATGATATTGTCAGAAACGAACAAAATCGACGCGCCGAATTTCCGATTTGCAAGGAAAAAATCTTCATGGCTCATGCTGCCGTTACCGCCTTGCCTCGCGTGGTTGCAGATGCGGTAATTCGGTATGCGGAACAAAGCGCGTCAGATTCTGAAGATTTCTGCGCGCTCCTCAAATCCATCCAGGAAACACGCGCAGCTGCAGCAAAACTGATTGGAAGCTCGCCGGACGAAATTGCCCTTATCGGTCCGACATCTCTTGGCCTTAGCCTGTTTGCCAATGGGATTGACTGGCAACCGGGAGATGAGGTTGTCTGCTACCTGGAAGATTACCCGGCGAATGTCTATCCATGGCTTAATCTGCGGTCGCGCGGCGTTTCGATCCATTTGCTGCAGCCATCCCAACCCGGGGCAGTTACTCCCGAACTGGTCGCCGATGCGCTCACGTCAAAGACACGTCTCGTTGCCCTGGCATCCTGCAACTTCCTGTCGGGATACCGGATCGATCTCGATGCAATCGGCCAGAGACTCCGAAAAAGGGGTATCCTGTTCTCGGTCGATGCGATTCAAACCCTTGGAGCGTTCCCGACTACGGTTGAATACGTCGACTTTCTCAGTGCCGACGCTCACAAATGGATGCTCGGACCTCCTGCGATCGGCGTTGTTTTCGTCCGCAAGGAATGCTTCGAGTTGTGCCGGCCGACCCTCCTTGGATCATGGAACGTGAAAGCCCCTGGGTTCATCGCCCAGGAGGAGATTGAATTTCAACCGACCGCCCAGCGCTATGAACCCGGAGCGATGAATATGCCGGGCATTTTCGGGATGAAAGCAGGCATCGATCTGTTGCTCGAAATTGGCATTGATCCAATCGCTGGCCGGATTCTGACAGTTAAATCACGTCTGGCGGAAGGTCTCCAGCGACTTGGATTCAATATTCTGGGACCGGCGACCGGTCCGAGCGCTTCGGGGATTACGACGGTGTGGGATTCGGGGCGAGATATGCAGGCACTCTTCGAGCGGCTGACTTCGGAGCGGGTCATTTGTTCGCCCCGACGGGACCGCCAAGGCCGCCAATACATACGATTCAGCCCTCATTTCTATAATACTGAGGCGGAGGTGGACCATATCCTGGATGTGATCGCTCGCGCCAAATCCTAAAAATCGTGAAATAGCGTTGTGACAGAGCGGCGGTAGGGTCCGATCTCCGAGCGGACCGTCAACATTGCTTGCCTTGAACTTGGACTTCACCATAAAAGCCGCTCTCGCCCTTTCAAGTTCCTCGGTATGGTTGACCACCGGAATGGGATTTGGCAGGGCAGATCTCCGAGTTGCCCGCCCGAGAATGGCGCCTTTGCTTATGAGTCTGCCTCTAACTGCTAGAACGGCCGGCTCGGAGATCCGGCCCTACCCCTGGAATCTTCCGAGGTAGAGCACGGTCTCATACTCCAGCGATACCGCTCCTTCCATTGAGTTCTCGTCAAATAACCGCTCGGCGGCAGCGACGATATCTCGATGTCCTGGCTCACCCGCCAGAGGCACGAAAGAAGAAGATAACAGTCTTCCGATAAAAGCTGCCCGGTCAAGCTGTTGCGCATTGGGAAATCTCTTCACAGTCACCTCGCCCGATTCAAAAAAGGCGCGAATATTTTCGCTACTCACATTTCGATGATTTACCTCGCTATACTCGGGAGCATCGCGTTTCAACAGCTCCTCGTATTTCCGGCCAAAAGTTGACGTGTCGGCTTGCCGTTCGTTCCAGATCAGAGCCGCCCATTTGCCCGGTCTTAGAATCCTCCGAAATTCCGATTTCGCCTTTGCATGGTCAAACCAGTGAAACGCTTGCGCGCAGCTGATCAAGTCCGCAAAATGATCGGGTAGCGACGTTGATTCGGCCGTGCCTTTCACGCTATGAAACTGAGGTTCCGCCTTCAACGATCGTTCGGCTTCCCCACGCATTGCGTCGTTTGGTTCGACTGCGTAAACCTCGAACCCGGCGTTCAAAAGTTGTTGTGTAAAAATCCCCGTGCCGGAGCCTACATCCGCAACGACGGCAGGCGGCGTCACGATCGCGCGAATGGACTGCAACGCGGCATCTGGATATCGGGGCCGATACTTCGCATAGTTCTCAACCCTGTCGCTGAATCGCTCGGTCGGTGTTTTCATCTCGTTGAATCAGGACTTTATTGCTTCGCCTACGCTGAGGCTAACGAATGTGTCTTCAAGAACGTGTCTGTTACTAACGCTTTGTTCGTTGGAGCTCAAGTTCCCGCCTTCGGGCTCCTGGATTTTGGCGATGCGCCCGAAGAAAAGTCCGGCGTCCTCGGGTTGAAAGGTCTTCAATCCCACATAGGGACATTCACCCAGCTGGATTGTGTCGCCCGGCCGGCGTCCGGGCGGGATTCCCTTAATGCCGCACGCCAGCCGGTGGAGAGCTTGCTCATCGTCAATTGACCCGCGAAACTCCACCCATGTGGTGGCTTGAAGAAAACCTTGGAGTTCGCTCTCCTTGCCACGTTGGCCTCCGGGCAAGATCACGGGCCAGAACCCGGAGGCTACCTTTCCCTGCGTGAACGCGTCGCTGCAGAGCCAAGCGCATCTCCTCGTTGTGCCACGGACCGAGGCCGTGAGGACCGAAAAAGATGACGCAGGTGCCGCATTGGCTCAGCGCCCGTTCGATGGCTGGCTGCCAAGGATCGCCGGGAATAAGGTTCCATGTGTCCAACCAGCAAGTTAAGCCGCGTTTTTCCAGTTTCTCCACGACTGGCTTGTCCGCGCCATTGTGAGATAAGAAGGCATGGTAACGCTGCTCGCTTACTGCACGGGTCTAACAAGACCCGAACGCAGCTAATCCGACTTAAACCGATTCGCTGGAGCCAGGCGCTGCTGGAGAGCCCGGGACGGCGCTATCCTTTTTGCGGCGAAAGAGGCGACGGGTAAAGGCGACCACAGCCAAAATTCCGATCACAACAAATTTCTTTGCGGCTATGAGGAGCGGAACAATCGCTTTAAATAGCCCAGCTTTGGCCGCAGCTCCTCCCAAAATTAGAGCAGCAATGCCATAGGTCGCGACCTTGTCGGTTCCGGAATTGAAGTCAGTATAACGATTACCGGAATTGAACTCAACCATCGAGATCACCTCCGGCATCCGCTGCTCAATCGCTTTCAACTGCGACATTTCGGACACCGCATTCAATACCAAAACTCCGGACCTGCCAAGCGCGCGAATACTATAATTGAGCGTGTGATTGCTCGGTTCTCCGAACTGCAACTCAGTGGCCCAGTATAACTTATGGCTTATCTTCTCATAATGAGGCGGAGCAGCCCAACCGATTATTTGAATCGGATCGTAACCTTGCTTGATGCGTTCCGGGTTTGCGTCTTTCGTCGCCTCCTGAATGTGTTGCAAGAGTTCGTCATAGTTGATCCTGGCCGCGTCGTCATCCTTAACATACCCGTCTTTAAGGTAGCTGATGACAACCCCCCAACTCCCGGCATCGCTGGGATTCAATTCGGCCGGGAAAATCATTCCTAAAGTCCCTTCCGCCTGTTGCGGCGGGTTACCCCAGATCTTCACCAAAACCGTTTTTGCATCTTCCGGAGCAAGATATCGGAAAGAGGAGGATACCTTTAAGGTCGCCAGGTCGTGACCGAGCAGGATGTTTCCCTGCTTCCATGTCAGAGCTGACTCTAACTGTTTGAAGTCCGGAAGAGTGTCCTCGGAATTTTCAGCGAAACCGGATGCCGATATGAGGGCCAGCCCGGCAACAAGACCGGCAACGATTATTCTCATCTTGAACCTTTAAATCGACCGAAAGAAAGTTCATTAAATGGTCCAATCGGGTGAGTTTTTGGTCCCTTTGCTTTTGCACGGTCACCAGCCTTGGAATCGGGACTTTACTGCTTCTCGAACATTCGCGATAGTGCGCCTCCTTAAAAAATGGATCGGATCGGCATTGGTTTGGCAGGCCTGGGTACTGTTGGAGCAGGCGTCTATAAGCACCTGATCCAGAACCGTGCCATCATTTGTCAACGGCTCGGACTCCAACTTTCAGTGCATCGAGTCGCTGTAAGAAACCCGGAAAAGAAACGTTCGGTTTCGCCTCCCCCAGAGACGATCACCGGAAATTGGGAGGAATTGATAGACGACCCGGAAATCAATATCGTCGTCGAGTTGATGGGCGGAATTGACATTCCTTACACCTTCACAATGCAGGCTCTTGAAGCGGGCAAGGTCGTCGTTACCGGGAACAAGGCGCTGTTAGCCGAGCGAGGTGCTGAACTTTTCGAAAAGGCAGCCGAGAAAGGTGTGCCGATCTTTTTCGAGGCGGCGGTTGCCGGCGGAATTCCGATCATTATATCGATTCGGGAAGGCTTTATCGGAAATCATATCGAGTCCATCCACGCCATCCTGAACGGTACGAGCAACTACATTCTTTCGCGCATGACCGAGGAGCGCATGGATTTTCCGGAGGCGCTTAAAGAAGCCCAGGAACAAGGATATGCGGAGGCCGACCCGTCATTGGATGTCAATGGATGGGACGCTGCTCATAAAGCAATCATCCTTGCTTCGCTCGCTTATGGTTTCTGGGTGAGCACCAGCCAGATCCACGTCGCCGGGATTGAAAAGGTAACGGCCTCGGACATCCGGTTTGCAGACAATTTAGGGTATAGAATCAAGCTGGTGGCCACCATCCGGGCAAACCGGGACAGCTTTGTTGAAGTTCACGTTCATCCGGCTCTGGTGCCAAAGCAGCATGTCTTGGCTTCGGTGAATGGCGTGTTTAATGCGCTCATGGTACGCGGGGATATTGTTGGAGATACGCTGTTCTACGGGCGAGGCGCGGGTCAGGATCCAACGACCAGTTCCGTGATCAGCGATTTGGCGCAGGCAGCGATCTGGTATGACTCCGGGGGCAAAGCATTCGGATTCACGCCGCACGGCCTCTATGGAAAATGTCTGCCGATCGAACGAGTTTCGTCGGCGTATTATCTGCGACTCACCGTCATAGACGAACCCGGTGTGCTGGCCCAGGTCGCAAGCGTCCTGGGTTCTCACAAGATTGGTATCTCCTCGGTCATTCAACCCGAGGGACACGAAGGAGACGCGGTACCGCTCGTACTGATGATTCACGATGCTCCATTCGGCACGATGCAGGCCGCATTGGGACGTATTCAGGCATTGGCATGTGTGAAATCGCCTCCGATGATGCTGTGGGTCTTGTCATGAGCGCGCCCAGGTCGACACTCAAACCCTGCGTTGGTGTGATCGAACGGTATCGGACTTATCTCCCCGTAGCGGAAACGACCCCGGTCATTTCTCTGAATGAGGGATCGACTCCGTTAATTCCCGCGCCTCGGCTGAGTTCGATTGTCGGTCGCCGTTGCCGTGTCTTTCTCAAGTTTGAGGGACTCAATCCAACCGGTTCCTTTAAGGATCGCGGCATGACTGTTGCCGTCAGCAAGGCGGTCGAGCGCGGGGCCACTCTAGTTGTCTGCGCATCTACCGGTAACACGTCGGCTTCTGCGGCTGCGTATGCGGCAAGAGCAGGAATTCAATGTGCCGTCCTGCTTCCCTCAGGCAAGATCGCTATGGGCAAATTGGCGCAGGCGTTCGTCTATGGTGCCAAGGTTATCGCGCTGGAAGCCAATTTTGATCGCTGTCTGGCTTTGATACGCGAACTTTCCATCGAACCTGGAATAGCCGTGGTCAACTCGATTAATCACGATCGGCTTGAAGGACAGAAAACCGCGGCATTTGAAATCGTTGACGCCTTGGGTGAAGCGCCAGATCTCCATATTCTTCCCGTCGGCAATGCCGGTAATACAGCCGCCTATTGGAAAGGGTACTCCGAATACCTTCAGGCGGGCCATTCGACTCGACTTCCCAGAATGCTTGGGTTTCAGGCCGCCAATGCCGCGCCTATTTACTACGATCGAGTTATCGAACAACCGGACACCATCGCTTCAGCGATCCGAATTGGTAATCCAGCGAGTTGGAAGTTGGCCAAAGCGGCATTTAACGAATCCGGGGGCGCGATCGATATCGTATCGGACGGCGAAATTCTTTCGGCTCAACGATGGCTGGCATCTAACGAAGGCCTTTTTGTCGAACCCGCCAGTGCCGCTTCCGTAGCCGGATTGCTAAAATGCTGCAGCGAGAAAGAATGCGTCCGGTGCCCGCTGCGAATGGTTTCAGAAAAAGCAACGATTGTCTGCACACTGACGGGCCATGGCTTAAAAGATATCGCCACCGTGATGAGCGAAAACCCCCAGCCGATCTTTGCCTCTGCCAACAAAGCCGAGATCCTCTCCATTCTGAAGAAACCCAGATGAGTCTGATTGTCCAAAAATATGGGGGAACATCGGTCGGCTCTCCCGATCGCATCCTGAGCGTCGCCCACCGCATCCTCGAGACGCAGCGCGCCGGCAATCAGGTGGTCGCCGTTGTCTCAGCCATGTCCGGCGTGACTGATAGCCTGATTAAGCTCGCCCGGCAGGTGGCGCCGCATCCGACAGAACGCGAAATGGATGTCTTGCTGGCGACGGGTGAGCAGACGACAATCGCTCTTACCGCGATGGCTATTAACGGTCTCGGTGGCCAGGCCGTCTCATTAACCGGTGCTCAGGCCGGGATCGTGACCGACGGCTTTCATACCAAAGCGAAGATTGCCAATATTACTCCCAAGCGAATCCATTCGTTGTTGGACGAGGGAAATATTGTGATTGTTGCCGGGTTCCAAGGGGAAAGTTTCGAAGGCCGGATCACGACTCTTGGACGCGGCGGATCGGATTTGACCGCGATCGCTGTTGCCGCAGCTATCAAGGCCGATCTCTGTCAGATATTCACGGATGTCGACGGCGTTTACACTTGCGATCCGCGCATTGTAAAAAGTGCGAGGAAAATCCTTGAAATTTCCTACGACGAGATGCTCGAAATGGCCAGCCTCGGCTCGAAGGTCATGCAATCGCGCTCGGTGGAGTTTGCAAAGAAATTTGACGTTATTTTCGAAGTGCGCAGCAGCTTTAACGATCAGCCAGGAACAGTAGTGAAACACGAAACAGTCGGGATGGAACAAGTGGTCATTCGAGGGGTAAGCGTCGACCGCAAACAAGCAAAAGTCACGATCAGCCATGTTCCCGATAAGCCCGGCGTGGCTTGGCGAATCTTCAACGAAATTGCCGTTATCAACGTGAACGTCGACATGATCGTTCAAAATGTTTCGGCCGCCGGCACCACGGACATCTCGTTCACGATCCCCGCCGATGAGCTGCCAAAAATCGAAAAACATCTCGGTCCAATCGTTGCGGAGATTGGGGCTGGAGGATTTGCGGCTCAAGCCGGCATCGCCAAACTCAGCGTCGTTGGCATTGGGATGCGGTCTCATTCGGGTGTTGCCGCGAGAATGTTCGAGCTCCTTGGCAAGGCAGAAATCAACATCCAGATGATCAGCACCTCCGAAATAAAGATCTCCGTGATCGTCGATGAAGATCGCGTCGATGACGGCGCTCGAATCGTTCACGCCGGGTTCGGACTCGACGAAGCAGACTTATCGCGACACGAAATCGGCTCCGCTGAGTCAGTCGATTCAGCTGCGCACAAGGTTCGATGATAATTAAAGCGGTAGCGGGCACATATTTCTTTTCACGCCCTAACCTTTGGCCCCGGGAAACGTTTCCTGCCGCGGCGGGCTTGGAGGTTTTGATGCTCCAGGAACCGGAGTGATCACCGGAGCGCCAGGGGGACCCGCAGGCTTTGCCGCGCTCGTGGCTACGATCGGTAGGTTTGACGGATTTACTTCGGATCTGCCCACAAACATCGCTCCAGCCTCAAGCACTAGGCGAGCTGTCTTCAGATCTCCGAGCAACTCCGCACCTCCGTGAAGTTCGCAACGGCTCTCTGCGGTGATATTGCCGGTTACCTTCCCTTTTATAACCACGCTATCTGCCCGGATGTTCCCGTGGATTTTCCCGTTACCGCCGACAATGAGGATCCCTCCCTGCGACGTGACGTCGCCGACCAAGGTTCCATCAAACGTTAATTCCTTCGAGAATCGGACCGTTCCTTTGATCTCGACGTCATTTAAGATGCTGTTTTTCTCTCCTGAATCCGTCATAACAGAGTTCGAATAGGCTAACGGAACATGAGCCGAGCGCAAGGTTTATGAGGGGTTCGGGGTTCGGAGTTCGGGGTTCGGGGTTCGGAGGGCGGAGTTCTGAATTCTGTATTCTGACTTCTGTATTCTATCTTCTATCTTCTATCTTCGTTTGTGTCCGCCGCTCGGGCATGGACCAAATCCTATTTTTCCGTTACTCATCAAGCACAATGTGGAAAGGACGCTTTCATGAAGAGACAGCCCAGATTGTGCAGCAATTCACCGAATCGATCTCGTTCGATTGGCGCTTATACAAGGTAGATATTGAGGGTTCTATTGCACACGCGGCAGCCCTTCAAAAAGCCGGCTTGCTGTCCGGCGAAGAACACCAACTGATCGAAACAGGCCTGAAAGCTATTGCAGAAGAAATCGCCAATGACCGGTTCCAGTTCAAAATCGGACTCGAAGATATTCATATGAATATCGAGTCTGCTTTGACCGCACGCATCGGTCCGGCCGGAGCTAAGTTGCACACGGCTCGCAGCCGAAACGACCAGATCGCCCTGGACCTTAGGCTTTATCTTCGAAACGAAACCGATGAAATTCGGGCATTACTTGCAAAACTGCAGCGGGCCCTTGTTCGACTCGCTGAGAGATATCCCGACGCAATTCTTCCGGGCTATACACACCTTCAGCGCGCTCAGCCCGTTCTGTTCGGCCATCATCTTCTTGCGTACGTGGAAATGCTGGAACGCGATCGTGAACGTCTCGCAGACGGCCGCAAACGAATCAACCGCATGCCGCTCGGTTCTGGAGCGATCGCGGGTTCAACCATCCAGCTTGATCGCCAATTGATTGCCGAATTGCTCGGTTTTCCAGAGATTACACGTAATAGCATGGACGCTGTAAGCGACCGCGATTTTGCGGCCGAATTTCTATTCGCCCTCGCTATGATTGGCGTGCACATCTCGCGCCTTAGCGAGGATTTCGTCCTCTTCGCGACATCTGAGTTTGCGTTCGTTAAAATCAGTGATGCTTACACGACCGGGTCCAGCTTGATGCCGCAAAAGAAAAATCCGGACGTTTGCGAACTGGCCCGGGGCAAGTCAGGGCGGCTCATTGGAAATCTGGTTGCTTTGCTTTCGACCTTGAAAGGCTTGCCGATGACTTACAACCGGGACTTACAGGAGGATAAGCAGCCTGTTTTTGATTCGATTGATCAAATCAAACTGGCGCTCGAGGTCTACGCCAAAATGGTCACAGCCACCGAGGTCGATCCGCAGCGGATGCGCAACGCAGCAGGCGACCCCGGGCTGCTGGCAACAGATCTGGCCGATTACCTCGTCCTGCACCATGTCCCGTTCAGGCAGGCGCACGAAATTATCGGCAGACTTGTCACCTATTCTTTGGAACAAAAACGAGGATTCAATCAGCTGAGCCTCGAAGAGTTTCGCCAGTTCAGCGAAAGTTTCGGTCCCGATGTTTCTGAAGTCCTCAACCTCGACCGCGCAATCGATAGCCGAACAAGCATCGGCGCACCGTCGCGAAAAAATGTTGCAGCCGCATTAGAAGCATGGAACGCAATCCTTCGTGAAAACCCCTGACGGCTGGGACATTCGAAATATAAGCACCCTTTTCAAAGACGCTCATCTCACAGTATTTCGGGAGGAAATCATCCCGGCGGGCGAACACCGGACTCGCCATTGGACTGTCGTGCGCCGGAAGCAGGCTGTAGTCATCGCCCCAGTTACCGAAGACGGAAAATTCCTGCTGATACACCAAGCCCGCATCCCGATCCGAAAATTCCTTTGGGAATTTCCGGCAGGCCAGATTGATGATGCTTTTAATCCAGATATGGAAACGATTCGGGAGACCGCTTTGCGCGAGTTGACCGAGGAGACGGGGTACTCGCTTGCCGCAGGCGGCGAGTTGGTCTATCTGGGGCACTACTACTCCTCTCAGGGCTACAGCGACGAAACTCAGCACTTGTTTCTGGCCCGGCCTGTGTATCCGACGGGTTTGGGTCATCAACCCGATGATTCCGAAACAATCGTGGATTGCCGGGAATTTACATTCGCCGAGTTGCGTTCAATGATTGCTGAGAGTGTCATCCAGGACGCAAATACCCTGGCAACATTTGCGCGGATGGTGGCCCGAAAACTTCTTCCATGAAGTGGTCCAGAATATTCAAGTTTCGCGAAGGCGACAATTCCGAGGCTGTTAAGCCGTTTCTGGACCATTTGGAAGATTTGCGATGGGTCATCATCCGGATGGCCCTCGCGCTAGGTATCGCGATGCTGGTTGCATTCTGTTTCCGCACTCAACTTGTGCATATCCTTCAAGCACCTCTCAAGGCCATCGATCCGAAGCTCCTGCAATCCCTTGTATCGCTTGGAGTAGCCGACTCGATGACCATATCTTTCCAGCTGGCTTTCTACGCAGGAATCGTTATCGCGTTCCCGTTTCTGATCTATTTCGCGGGCCAATTCATTCTTCCTGCGCTGACTCCACAGGAGAAAAAGGCGATGCTGCCTGCTGTTGGAGTTGGCTTCGGCCTGTTTTTGTCCGGCGTCGTGCTTGGGTACTACGCGGTTTTACCCGCGACGCTCCGATTCTTCTTTCGAGATGCAAAATCGCTCGACTGGACGCCCACCTGGACTGTCCGGGAGTACTTTTCATTCGTCACCCAACTCTGTGTCGGTTTTGGCGTTGCGTTTGAGTTGCCGGTTGTCGTTCTGGTTCTCGTAAGGCTTGGCGTGTTGTCCGTGGCGCTTCTCCGTCGGACACGGGCATACGCATTTCTTCTGATTTTCGTTGCCGCGGCATTTCTGGCGCCTACCCCTGATGCGGTCTCGATGGCAATGATGGGCACACCAATGTACCTGCTCTACGAGCTTTGCATTTTCGTCGCATGGATGATGGAACGTAAACGCAAGAAGGAACTAGCGGCGGAACAGCGGGCAGGCTGAGGCTTGCTTTGGAGTTCGGCGTTCGGAGTTGGATCCTTCTGCCTTCTGTATTCTGTATTCTGTATTCTGTTATTCCGCCTTCAGTACACCGTGACCGTGCACACAAGTATGCTCAGGGAGTACAGGAGACCCGCCATAGCCACCGCCTTGAATCGATTGGCTGACTCGGTGAGCCACGTGATCTGGTCCCGCAAAAGATAAGGCATGCCGACCCAGAAAAGCCCCAAGGTCAGCCAGACATAGGCGAGAATCACCACAAGCAGCCGCGCGATCTCCGGACGAAGGAATGCAGCGGATAAGATTGGCTCAGCCGCCAGCAGTGCCATGATGCCCAGGGCACGAACTGATAAAAATTCGTCGACGAAAAAAATCGTCAGAATGAAAACGATAGGAACCCCTGCCTGGAGCCAGGTTCGAAACTGAGAGAATTCACCCAGATCCATATTAGTCACCAGCCAGAAAGTCCAGATTGCGTCAACGGCAAGAAAGCAATAACCAAGAAGCTTGGAACGAGGGAATTTCCTCAGCCACTGCCTTGTCTCTTCCGGACGCACCAGAGCCGTCACGTGCGCAATGACCAGCAACAGACCTACGATCAGGCCGACCGTGTGAAGACTCAAATCATAAACGCGCGGCGGATAGTCCATGGGAGCTGTTCATTCCACCAAAGTGTCTGCCCGCGCAAGTTCGAAACCGCGGAATGGTGCGCAGATGAGCCCTTGGATAGGGTCCGATCTCCGAGCAGACCGTCAGAATGGCTCGCGCTGAACTTATAACCTCACCGTAAAAACGGTCGCCTCGGAGATGCGACCCTACCAGTCCAATCTCGTTGAGCTTCTAGTCTACCTACCATCATTGACAAGTCGCCTCAATTGAAGACCGCGGGATCGCCATACAAAGTATAGCCGGAGGAACGCGTTATCCGAACTTTAATCAATTGACCGATGTGCCTAGGCGCACCTTCGAATACGACAATCTTGTTGCCACGCGTTCGGCCCATCAGCCGGTTCGGATTCGTTTTGCTTGGCCCTTCGCACAGAATCTCGACTTCCTGCCCGACAAAAGCTTCCGCGCGGCGCCTTGCCCAGGTGTTGACCAATTCGAGGAGATCGCGATTTCGCGCTTCTTTTACTGCTTCCGGTACTTGTCCGTCCAGCCCGGAAGCAGGTGTATCTTTTCGCTTAGAGTACTTGAAGACGAAAGCATTATCGAATCCTATGCGGTCGATAAGCTCACGCGTCCTGGCATAGTCTTCATCAGTCTCTCCCGGGAAGCCGACGATGATGTCGGTCGTGAGCGCTATGTTCGGCGACACGAGCCGAATCCTATCGACGAGTTTCGCGTACACCTCCGCGGTATAGGTGCGGTGCATTGCCTTTAGAATCCGATCGGACCCGGACTGCAGTGGCAAATGAACATGCTCAACCATCTTTGGCAGCCGGCCAAGCGCCTCGATCGAATCCTGCCGGAAACCAGCCGGATGCGGAGAAGTAAACCGAATGCGCTCAAGACCCTCGACTTCGTGAACAGCCTCCAGCAACTGAACAAAAGGGCTTTTGCCGTCAATTTTCTCGAATTCGTGGCGCCCGTACAGGTTGACGATCTGGCCCAGCAAAGTGACTTCCTTAACGCCGCGTGCGACCAAAGAACGCACCTCATCGACGATCTCCTGGAGAGGTCTGCTCCGCTCAGGGCCACGTGTGGACGGAACAATGCAGAAAGTGCAGTGCATGTTGCAGCCCTGCATGATCGAGACGAAGGCAGTGACTTGGCCGAGGGCGAGCAGATGATCGCGAATGGTTCTCTGCGAATCTTGTTCATCGCCTATGTCAACGATGGCAAACCGAAGGTCGTCCATCGGACGCGCCATCTTGCGTTCCAGCGCTTGATCAACATATTCCGCAACGCGGTGAATTTTTTGCGTCCCGACAACGATGTCGAGATGAGGAACATCCTTTAAAAGGGACCTGCCCCGACTTTGCGCCATGCATCCCAAAAAACCGTATATAACCGGACGGTTTCGAAATTGAGCTCCCAGCATTCCCATTTTGCCCAGAGCCTTTTGTTCGGCGAGATCGCGGACACTGCAGGTGTTGAGCAGAACGACGTCGGCTTCTTCCTCGCGCGCAGTAAGCGTGTGCCCCCGTTCGAGAAGCATCCGGGCTACCTGCTCGGAATCCCGTTCGTTCATCTGACATCCGTAAGTCTTAAGGAAAACTTTAGCCATTTGCAGTTGTTTTGCTTTTCAAGGTCCTGCTATACCTCAAGCTCCTTCCTGAACTTCGACAGCAGCTTAAACCCTTTATCAGTTACCACTCCGTCATCTTCAATGCGCACCCCGCCGATCCCCGGATAATATAGCCCAGGTTCGACGGTGAACACCTGACCCTCTCGAAAATGGGTCTTCGCAATGCGCGGCTGTTCATGGACATCAAGTCCCAGACCGTGACCCAGGCCATGGAAAAATCCGACCCAGCGACCGCTCCGAATTTCCTTTGGATACCCTTTCTGGACAAAAAATGCGGCCACTTCTTCCTGCAACGATGCCCCGGATTCGCCGACTTTAATTTTTTGGATCGCAAATGCCTGCGCTTCACGTACCGTGTGCCATAACTTCTTCTGCTCTTCGCTCGCCCGACCTCTGAGAACGGTTCGAGTCAGATCTCCGAAGTAGCCCGACTCGGGTTCCCGCGGAAAGACATCCAGAATAATCAACTTATTCGCCTTTAATGGACCACTCCCGCGCTGATGGGGATCACAGGCCTGTTCTCCGCCGGCAACGATTGTGTCCGACGCTTTGCCGCCGATGCGCATTATCGCTGCCTCAATCTCAGCACGTAGAATTCCCGAAGTCAGCGGTTTGCCGCCCCAGACGAGTCGATTCCCGCCTTTTATCTCAGCCGCTCGCAATACTTCAATTCCGCGAGCCAAACCGATTTCCGTTATCCGAACCGCCAACTCCATTGACTTCAGCTCTTCGGCGCTCTTGATTTCACGCTCCGGCCAGAAAAGGCCGTTCACCGGTGTGAGCGTTATTCCAACCTTGGCAAGTTCGAAGGCTAATCCCATCGGGAAATCATAAGGAACAAGAGCGCGGCGAACGCGACGCTGCCGCAGAAAACTTGCGATCGTTTGCTCAATCGGAGGTTTGCCCTTGAATTTCTTCTCCAGCGGACCTTCGAGCTCTGACAGCGAGACGACCTCGTTTACCTTTGCCTCCTTTCGTCCACGATCAATTTCGAGATCGCTCAGCATAATCGTCTTGTTGCCGTTCCGCTGAAGAAACAGAAAAGGATCTGGAACGGAGAATTTCGTCGCGTAAAACATATCCGCCGACTGTTCACTTGAAGCGAATATGAGGCGGGGAATAGAGTCTTTAGGCATTCAGATGTAAGGAAGTTCAGGGCTTCATGTTATTTGCGCCTCTGCGGCGAAATTCCTCCGCCAACCTCACAAATACCTGTAGCGAATCTGGATTGCCCATGGCCTCCCGACTGACAGCATTCGCGGCAGGCGTCCCCTGAAAAATTCGTTTCACAGGAATCTCAAGTTTCTTTCCATTTAAGGTCATCGGTATTTCGGGCACAGCAAAAATAGCATCGGGAACATAACGGGGAGAGAGTTCCGATCTGAGCTTTGCAGATATTCTCCCGACTAGGTCCCCATCGAGCAATCGCTGTTGGCCAAGCACGACAAACAATAGCAACTGCCCTTGGATGAAGCGTCCATTTCTCTCCAGTTCCGTCGTATCGATCACCAGGGATCCCTCGACCTCGGGCAACAACTCGACAACGCTGTAGAATTCGCTGGTTCCTATTCGGACTCCCCCGCGATTCAGGGTTGAGTCGGATCGACCGTAGATGACGCATTGTCCTGTCTCGGAACAGATTTCGATCCAGTCCCCGTGCCTCCAGACACCAGGATAGTAACTGAAATAAGTCTGCCAAAGTCGCTCACCATCGCGATCGTTCCAGAGAGAGACTGGCATGCATGGCATCGGAGCAGTCAGCACAAGTTCTCCAACCTGGTTCCACACAGCGTTTCCAGCTTCGTCCCAAGCTTCGATTGGAGCGCCAAGTCCGCGGCATTGAAGCTTTTCCGGGTAAACCGGAAGCCAGGGATGAGACAGCACAAATGCCGTGCAGATGTCCGTCCCGCCACTCACCGAGCCGAGCCAGACGTCTCTCTTCACATGTTCGTAGACCCATCTGAAGCAATCGCCCGGCAACGGAGCACCCGTAGACCCGATTGCCCGCAGAAACTCCAGATTTGCACCTTTGCCAGGCTCTAATCCAGCCTTTTGGCAAGCAAGCAGGAAGGGCGCGCTCGTACCGAAATAGGTGACTCGCTCCTTCTCAACCAACCTCCACAAGGTTGATAAATCCGGGTACTTCGGGCTGCCGTCGTAGAGAACAATCCTAACCCCAAGTCCCAGGCCCGATAGCAGAAAATTCCACATCATCCAACCCGCGCTCGTGAACCAGAAAAACTTGTCACCCGGTTGCAAATCCAGATGCAACGACAGCGACTTCAGGTGTTCGAGAAGAATTCCTCCATGCCCGTGCACAATTGGCTTCGGCGCTCCCGTGGTTCCCGAGGAAAACAAAATCCAAAGCGGGTGATCGAATGCGACCGGCTGGAAACGGAGCTCAGGCGCTCTATCTCCTGGCTCGAACAGGTTCGTCCATGAACATACCGGCGGCGAAATAGCAGTTCCAGCCAGGTCTGTATCTCCGGAAACAATCACCACGTGCTGGAGTGTCGGCAAGCCCGCTGCAATTTCAGCCAGGACCCGTGCTCGATCATGGGTCTTTCCGCCATACCGATAGCTGCTGACGGCGAATAATATCTTTGGCTCGATCTGCCTCAGACGCTCCAACACGCCCTTACTAGACAGTTCCGGAGGACAATTGGACCAGATCGCACCAAGACTGGCACTCGCGAGAAATGCAACCAGGGCCTCCAGGCGGTTGGGTAAACATCCGACAACGCGATCGCCAAAGCCCACGCCCATTTCCTTTAGCCCCGCCGCGACCCAACTGACGGTCTTCAACAGTTCGGCACGGGTCAGCACACATCTGGCCGCCGGCGTCCCATATTCCGAACAGAAAAACACCGCTGCATCTTGATCGTCTATACTCGCTCCATCCGGACCGACCCGGAGCAAATGCTCGGCGTAATTCAAGGTGGCGCCCGGGAACCAACGGGTTTCCGTAGGACCGCGACCATGCTCAAGAATCGAAGTCGGCGCGCGATGAAATCGCACGTGAAAAAAATCCGCAATCGCCTTCCAAAATGCTTCGGATTGTCGAATCGACCAGTCAAAAAGCGCGCCGGCATCCTTCAGTTCGATACCGCGCTCCCGGCACAGCCATCGCTGGAATCGCTTGAGATTACTCCTCGCGATCCGTTCTGGATCGGGTTGCCAAAGAGCTTTCGCCGTCCCATCAGCGGTGTCCATTTTTAATTCCACTGCACCAAAAAATCGGAAAAAATTTAAATGCGTACGGCGATCTGCGCAATCCCACCCGCTTGACAAATCTGAATGTCGCGCTTTTTCTAATCGCTCATCCTGAGGTTCCGGTTGAGTCGTCCATGATTACCGTTGAGAATTTAACAAAGAGTTTCGGACCCAAGCTCGCTGTCGATAACGTTTCTTTCTCGGTTCAGAAGGGGGAAGTCCTGGGATTCCTTGGGCCAAACGGCGCTGGCAAATCAACCTGCATGCGCATGATCACCGGTTATTTACCGCCTTCAGCCGGAAAGGTTTCAGTCTGCGGGTATGACGTCCTTGAGCGACCGTTACTGAGCAAAAGCAGGATAGGCTATCTCCCGGAAAATGCGCCGATCTACAGCGATATGTCGGTACTTGGCTTTCTTACCTTTTGCGCGGAATTGAGAGCCCTGTACGGAACAGCGAAAGAAAAGGCGATCAACAAGGTGGTCGAACATTGTTTTTTGCAACCTGTTCTCCATCAAAGCGTTGATACGCTCTCAAAAGGTTATCGTCACCGGACCTGCCTTGCGCAAGCATTGATCCATGATCCGGATGTGTTGATCCTTGATGAGCCAACGGACGGTCTGGATCCTAATCAGAAGCACGAGGCCCGGTCGTTAATCCGGCGGATGGGTCAAAACAAAGCCATTGTTTTTTCGACACACATCCTCGAGGAAGTGGAAGCAGCATGCACCAAGGCAATCATTATCGACCAGGGAAAAATCGTGGCGATCGGTACGCCCACTGAATTGAAGGCGCGTGCGCCCCTTGCTGGAACCATCGTGGTCGGTTTGCGCGGCGTAACATGGCGGGCTCTGCAACCTGAACTTGCTAAGTTGCGCTTTCTGGCAAAATCCGAACTGCTCGTTGAATCGGATTCGAGAGTAAGCGCCAGGCTTCAGCCAACGGGGGCATTGTTACCGGAGTTCCTGGAAACGGCTCACCAACGCAGGTGGCAAGTGGAGCACCTGACTATCGATGAAGGTAGATTGGATGACGTCTTCCGGGCGATTACTATGCCCGATACAGAAAGGGGATCGTCCTGATGAGAAAGATCTGGACTATCGCTCACCGTGAACTAGGCGCCTACTTTTCCTCCCCGGTTGCCTATGTGTTCATTGTCATTTTTCTCCTCCTCACCGGCTTTTTCACGTTCATGGTTGGAGGTTTTTTTGACCGCGGGTTGGCCGACCTGCTGCCGTTCTTTGTCTGGCATCCCTGGTTGTATCTGTTTCTGGTCCCCGCGGTGGGTATGCGGCTCTGGTCTGAAGAGCTTCGCCTTGGAACTATCGAACTCCTGCTCACGATGCCAGTAACTCCGTGGCAGGCGATTTTAGGGAAATTTCTCGCGAGCTGGATATTTCTCTTGATTGCACTAGCGCTGACGTTCCCGATGGTGATTACAGTGGCATACCTTGGCCATCCGGATTTTGGCCGCATTCTGTCTGGCTACGGCGGAAGCATTCTTACTTCCGGCGCGTTCCTCGCTATCACCTGTATGACTTCGGCTCTCACCCGAAACCAGGTGATAAGTTTCATTCTTTCGGTCGTCATCTGTCTATTTTTGATTCTCTGCAGCTGGCCGCCGGTAACTAACATTGTCGTAAATTGGGCGCCTGCATGGCTGATCGATGCGTTCGCCGGTATCGGCGTAATGACACATTATGAAGGTTTCCAGCGTGGCGTGATCGATAGTCGCGATCTTCTCTTTTTCTTATCCGTGATCGCCTTCTTCCTATTCACGACCAGCGTGATTCTTCGAGCTCACCGCGCATGACCGCATGAAAGGCAAATTCGAAGCTTTCCTTTATTCCGTTGCAGGCGTCGCTGCCGTACTTGTCATTCTCGTCGCGATTAATCTTCTGGGAGGATTTTTCAAAGTTCGGTCTGATCTGACGCAAAACAAGCTCTACACCCTGTCGGCAGGCACAAAAAAGATACTCGACAAGCTCGATACACCCGTTGAGATACGTTTCTACTTCAGTAAGGGCAACGCTTCGGTACCGGTGCCATTGCGAACTTATGCACAGCAGGTCGAGGACCTCCTGGCCGAATACCAGCAATACAGCCGTGGGAAGATCAAAGTGGTAAAGCTCGATCCGAAGCCGGACTCGGATGCGGAGGATTCCGCAAATCTCGACGGAATCGAAGGTCAGAATCTGAATTTAACCGATAAGATCTATCTCGGCGCGGCGATCAGCTGTCTTGATTCAAAAACGACGCTCCCCTACCTGAGTCCTGACCGTGAAAATCTTCTTGAGTACGATTTATCCCGGGCAATCTCGAGTGTTGCGAATCCAAAAAAATCCGTGATCGGCCTGATGAGCGCCCTTCCCGTTATGGGCCGCGAAGCACAGCCCATGATGATGCGGCAACGCCAGCAATCCATGGAGCCATGGATTTTTCTCACGGAGCTCAAAGAAAATTATACCGTGCGCGAGATCCCCTTGACGACTGCCCTCATTGACGACGATGTCTCGGTTCTCGTGGTTGTGCACCCGAATGGGATCAGCGATCAGGCGCAGTTTGCCATTGACCGGTTTTTACTCCGCGGCGGCAGGATGGTGGCTCTCCTCGACCCGTATTCTTTTGTCGAGGCCCGGATGGCCGGCCCTTACGGTGGCCCGGGAAAGTATAGTTCAACGCTTTCCAAATTGCTCCCGGCTTGGGGAATCCAATTTTCGGACACCAAAGCTGTCGCCGATCCTCTTTTCGCTACCCAGATCCAGCGCGAAAATGAAGTGCAATCCGATCCGACGATTCTCTCTGTGACAAGCGCTGGCATCAACAAGGAAGATGCGCTCGGAGCGGCGATTGATGATCTTTTGCTTCCCTTCGCCGGGGCGTTCACCGGGAAACCGGCAGAAGGTCTCAAAGAAGATATCCTAGTGAAATCTACGAAACAGGCAGGACTTATCGATACCTCTTTGCTGGAAGCCGGCGGCGACCAGGTCAGGAGGGCGCTGAAAGCCGACCATGTATCCTACCCAATCGCCATTCGGTTGAGCGGCAAATTCAAAACGGCATTCCCCCAGGGCGCCCCGCCCCAATCGAAAGATCATCCGGAGGCGGCTCCGTCCCCCACTCCTGCTGGCCGTGCTTCTCCTTCACCCGCGCCAAAGGCAGAGGCGCTGAAAGAGGCTAAGGCCGATGGCGTCGTGTTGCTCATTGGCGATTCTGACTTTGCCTATGATCAGATAGCCGGACGAGCCCAACAGGTAATGACACAAAGCGTTTTCATACCGTCCAACGGCAACCTCAATTTCATCCAAAGCGGCATCGAACAACTTGCCGGCGACTCCAATCTCATTGGGATTCGCAGTCGGTCCTCCGGCAACCGTCCGTTTGTGGTCGTCAACAAAATGCAGGCGGCTGCGCAGGAGAAGTACCAAAGCAAGATCGACGAGCTTCAGGACAATCTCGGTCAAACTCGGCAGAAATTGGCTTCCTTGCAGACAGGCAAACAAACTGATCAGAAAACTTTGCTTTCGCCCGAGCAACAAGCTGAGATTAAGAAATTCCAGGAAAACGAGGCACAAATCAGCCAGGAATTGAAACAGGTTCGCAAGAATCTCCGGCTCGAGATCGACTCACTTCAGAACGCTTGGAAGTGGATCGATATTGCCGCCATGCCGATGCTTGTAGCGGTCGTCGGATTGCTTCTCGCCTATCTCAAACGCTACAGGCGCGCCGCTCGATGAAGAAAAATCAGCTTCTACTTTTGTTGGCTCTCGCCGTGGTCCTTGGCATCGCCGGTATCTATCTCCAAATATCCAAGTCCACAGGTTGGAACGACGTCAAAACGGATCGCAGAATTCTTCAAGGTCTACCAATCAACGACATTGCGAAAATTCAGATTCGCTCCAGCACCGGAACGGTTACTTTGGAAAAGAAGCAGAATCAATGGGGGGTTGCTGAACGGAACGACTATCCAGCCGATTTTGATAAAATCCGCAACCTAACTCGCACGTTGTGGCAGCTTAAGGCGGTACGCGACTTGGAAATCGGATCCTCACAGTTGGGAAGGTTGAAGATCGCAGCGGTTGGACAGGGCAATGACTCCGGGGTTGAAATCAATCTGAAGGGTGAGAACGGCAGCAGTATTGGCTCCCTTATTCTCGGCAAGATGATGGAGCAGGGAGAGGATGCAACAAGGGGAGTCGCCGGTCGCTTTGTTTACAATCCCCAGATGAAGGATCGCGTTTATCTCGTCGCGGAGACTTTCGCTGACATCGATCCCATCAGCGTCGGATCCTGGCTGGAAAAGGCCTTCATTGCTCCCGGCGAACTCCGAGAAATCGAACAAAGCCCATGGTCTAACAATCAGGGTTGGAAGATCGTTCGCGATACACCCAGCGGCGAGTGGAAACTGCAGGATGCACGTCCTGGAGAGACCCTTGAGAAGCAGTTCGGCGGGGCGGTGGCGAATTTCGCACCAAGCTTTGTGGATGTTCGGCCAGCAACCGTCTCAACAGATCAAACCGGGCTGAACGAGCCATTCCGGGTTCAGCTGACAACATTCGATGGCTTTAAATACGATTTTGCAATTGGCAAATCCGGCCCCGATCACACGCGTTATGTAAAATTTGAAGTTGGTGCTCAACTCAATACGACGCGCACGCCGAATTCCAACGAAAGTTCCGAAGACAAAAAGAAAAGGGATCAGGAATTCGACCAGAAAATTGCGCAACTCCGGCAGCGCCTCGAGAGCGAGAAAAAACTCGAACAATGGGTGTTTCTCGTCCCCGACTGGAACCTGGACCAACTGCTGAAGCGGCGGGACGAGATTCTCGCTAAACCAAACCCTACGCCCTCGCCTAATCCCTTGCCATCCGCTACGCCTGCGTCTGAGGCTAAGACTTCTCCTGTCATACGGTAGGGCGAAGCTCCGCTGAGCCGCCGCCCAAAGACCGAAAATGCCCGTCGCTGAATGACCGCTAAAGGCGGCTCGCCGGAGGCTCGCCCTACCGCCCACCAGCCGCGGACATGTCAGAACGTTACGCATTTCTCAGCAGCTGCGTTCCCTTTTGATTGACTTGAGGCCGCAAGGATTATGAAAGTTCCCTATGTCCCAGCATCACTCGGAAGAGGAGTTCAGCGAATTAATTGCCGGGTTTTTTGGAAAAAAAATTTCTCGGCGGCGATTTATGGAGCGGGCCGCGCGGCTTGGAATTTCGGCTACCCTGTTGAGCCGAATGGCTCCGGCGTCTTGGGCGGCCAATGATAATCTGGTCGATTCTTCGCCTCTGGCGCCCAATGAGTCTCCAGTTACCAAAGAGCGCATCGAGTATTTGAAGTCCAGGCCTTACAAAGACATAACCATCAACCTCATGGTGCTGAGGTCGGCAGTTGGAGACTGCGTGGAATATCATACCTCAAGATGGGAAGAGCAAACCGAAGCCCACGTAAATATTACCAAGGTTCCAATCGAAACGCTCCATCAGCAGATATTTTCCGATCTGAGCACAGGGGCCGGTCAGATGGACGCCTACCAGACCGCGGCTTGGTTCTATGGAGACTTTTTTACAGCCAGCGAGCCTTATATCGTCGAGATCGAGCCCTTTCTCCAAGACCCCAAATATCCCTATTGGGACCCAAGCCAATTCTTGCCGGCTATCAAACGACTCTATACCTGGCAAGGAAAGCTCTACGGAGTCCTCTTCGACGCGGACGCCCAGATTCTCTATTATCGCAAGGACGTGCTGGCAAACGCTGACTATCAGGAAAAATTCAAGACTAAAGTTGGCTACGAGCTGCCAAACCCACCCAAGACCATGAAGGAGATGCATGACGTAGCAGAGTTTTTCACCGGTTGGGATTGGAACGGCGATGGAACAAACGATTGGGGCATCTCGCTACACGCCAAGGTCAACGAGCAAGGATTTTTCCACTTCCTGACTCTTGCAGCATCCTACGTTGTGTCGCCTAATAACAAGTATTTTTACTTTAACCCGGACGATATGAAGCCCCTAATCAACTCCGAGGGGCATCTGCGAGCGCTGGAAGATTATCTGAAATTATCGGCTGCCGGGCCCAAGGAACAACTTGGCTGGACCCTGCCCCAGGGATGGAACGTTTTTCTTGCCGGGCATACTGTGATGGAAGCAACTTGGGGCGATCTACCGACCCTGGCCCAGGACAGGGCCCGCTCCAGCGTGCAAGGTCGGGTCGGCGCAGCTCTGATACCCGGTACTAATGAGGCGTTTAACCCTGTGACTGCTCAATGGGAGAAGTATCCGCTCAATGTGGTTGGAAATACTAACGGGGGGAGCTGGCATTGCGTGATCTCACGCCTGTCGAAGAAAAAAGAGGCCACCTACGATTTCCTGGCTTTCATGGCCAACAGAAAAAATGCCTTCTTTAACTCCACCAATGGCTGGACTGGAGTCCAGCCAGGGATGAGGTACGAGTTTTTTCCGCCGGTTGGAAACGGAAACGTTGTCGAATGGGAGAACCAGGGCTGGGACAAAGCTGATGCGACTGCGTACCTGGAAGCTTATTACCAGAACCTGGTCCTTCCGGTCCAGCAACTCTATTTGCGTATTCCCGGGGCTGCGGACTATTGGCATGAGCTCGATGTGCGCCTGTCATCGGTATTAGCCGGTGAGACCAAACCGAAGGCTGCGCTTGACGAGATCTATCAAACCTGGGAGCAGATCACGGAACGATACGGCCGGGAGAGTCAGAAAAAGCTCTATGCTGAGTCGCATGCCGGGTAGTTGCGCAAAACCCGGGTCGCCGGCAGGCTCGCCCTACCGATCACGCGTTGGGAGAGGTCCCACGGTAGGGCGAAGACTTCGGCGAGCTCAGTCGAGCCGCTCCCGCTGAGCCGGCGGCGAAAAACCTCAAACCCCGGCTCGCTGGCAGACTCGCCCCGCCATGCGTGAAATTTCTGGAATGGTGGTTTTGGGATGTGTCAAAAATTTGCGCCATGCGCCAGATTCTTCCCGGCATCTTTACGTGGGGTTCGACTTACGCCGACAAACCGTGGGACTTGAACGGTTACGCAATCACCTTCGATGGATACGCTGTGCTCGTTGATCCGCCCGAACCCGAAGAGAACGACTGGTCAGGCTTCGACCGCATGAGGCCAATCCCGAAAATTGTGCTCACCAACCGCGACCACGTCAGGGATACCGAGGCGTTTCGGACACGCTACGGCTCTCGCATCGTCGCCGGTGCGGATGAGATAGCACAGTTCGCCCCCATTTCGGTCGACGAAGCGGTTTGCCATGGGGATCTGATTGCCGGTGCTTTGCGCGTGATCCATCTCCCGGGAAAATCGCCCGGCGAGGTCGGGCTCTATTTTGATCCGGCGCACCACGCTCTTTCACGCGAGTTTGGCGGCATCCTCCTCTTAGGCGACGCGGTAATCGGCAATCCACCGGGCGAGCTAGGCTTGATCCCGGAGGCTAAACTTGACGACCCGGCCCGGCTCAAAGCGTCGTTACGCAAACTGTTCGACTATGACTTTGAAGTACTACTGCTTTGCGATGGCAAACCAGTGCTCAGCGGCGGCAAACAGAAATTCGTCGCCTTCTTGAGCACTCTTACCTGACCCTTAGGCTGAACTGCATTAGGATGGCTTTTCGTGAGGCCGCTGACACCCAACACTTTTTACAATCATTTCGACGCCGAATGCCTCCAACCCCGGGAGGTTGACGACTACCGGACCCCTTTTCAGACGGATCGCGACCGGATCATCTACAGCTCAGCCTTCCGTCGACTCCAGGCCAAGACCCAGGTTTTCCTCTCAGGTGAGTTCGACTTCTATCGCACACGGCTAACCCACTCGCTCGAAGTCGCGCAGATCGGGCGATCTATCTGCGCCTTTTTGAAACAGACGTCACCGTTTCTTAATGACGAATTTTTCGTTGATCCGGATTTGGTTGAAGCAGCCTGTCTCACACACGATCTTGGCCATTCGCCTTTTGGACATGCGGGCGAGCGCACGCTCCACGAATTAATGAAAAAATTCGGAGGTTTCGAGGGTAATGCTCAAACCCTGCAGATCATCTCCGAAATAATCTATCCCGGTCTCGAATCCCGTCGCGGAATGAATCCGACCAGATCTTTCCTGGACGGGATCCTGAAATATAAAGCGCTCTTCAGCGAGCATCCAGAAGCCCTCAATCATTTCATCTACGACGAACAAGCCTATCTCCGATCCTTTGTACTAGCCGGCACCGAGCTCCGTCATATCCCGGACCTCAACCGTTTTCGAAGCCTTGAGTGCGAAATCATGGATTGGGCGGACGACACTGCCTATTGCCTCAATGACCTCGTCGATAGCATCAACGCCGGTTTCCTTCGCTTCGAGCGGGTTCAACGTTGGGCAGAAATACAAAATCTTAAGGGTGATCAGGCCAAGCATGCCGAAACGGTCCTATCCGCTATTCGTGAACGAAAAGCTGAGTCCCGTTTCAGCCGTAAGATCGGCACGTTCATCCGGTCCTGTTCCCTCTTCGAGCGTACAACGCCTCTTTCCCAAACCACAAATCGATACCGGTTTGGTTTATCGATTGAGCCCTATGCGCGAACTGAGGCCGAATTCTATAAGCGATTGTCACAAGACCTGGTTTTTGATCATTCCCAGCTTCATCAATTGGAACGCAAAGGCCGCGTTATCCTTGAAGGTATCTTTCTGGCATTCTCCGATTGCTACCTGAAAAACGGCGAAAGCCGCCTGCTGCCCGAAAGTTTTGATCGCATTATCCGCTCGAAAACCGATGTGCGGGCAAAGGCGCGCATTCTATGCGACTACATCGCTGGAATGACGGATGGCTTTGCTATCCGGACGTACAAGCGTTTATTCGATCCGGACTTCGGCTCAATCCTTGACCTCGGCCGATGAGCCAGGTCAAGCCAGCCGCGTTAGATTAGAGGTCACTCAGCAACGTCTTTCGGCGGCGGCTCAGCAGAGCTTCGCCCTCCTATGGTGTGTGTCAAGCTGCCGAAAAGCGGCGTTAGTGGTTTTTCAT
>Ga0182039_10000267_pt1 | contig 27046 bp, 20 predicted proteins | sample sta12Can44000111_FD_125975 | JGI IMG/M metagenome (GOLD analysis project Ga0182039, IMG submission 125975) | Lab enrichment of tropical soil microbial communities from Luquillo Experimental Forest, Puerto Rico - statanox.12C.anox.44.000.111 | ecosystem: Environmental > Terrestrial > Soil >...
CGGGCTCGCCCGGCCTGGCGTACTTGCAGCCGGAAATCGGGCGTGCCCCGCTCAATCTTGACGGTTCGGCACATCTCGTACAGGCGGGACCTCATTCTTTCCCCGATGCGATTCCACAACGCGTCCTCGGTTAGGATCGAGATTTTTCCGGTTGGCGACCTGATTTCCTTCTGCTCCAGCTCATCAAAATAGTTGGTCGTAATGATGGTGCAACGCGGATGGGTCAAGTCTCGAGAGCGCTGCACATAGCGTTCGTTCAGAATATAACCCACGGTGTCTCGGACCCAATCGGAAGGTTTAATGCACCCGAGATCATCGAGCACCAACACTTCGGTTGAAAGGACCGGTTCTAGAATCTTCATTTCGGTCAAGTCATTCTCTGAGCTGTAGCTTTGCTGAATTTCTCGGAGCAGCTTTCCATACTCACAAAAGTAACCACCGTGGCCGCGACTGATTAGGCTTCGCAGGGCGGCAATCGCAAGATGAGTTTTGCCGGTCCCTGGCGGTCCCATTAGCAGCAGTCCCGCTTGATCCCCTCCGGGGTACTCGCTGACAAACCTTTGTGTGATGAGCTTGGCTTGCTTGAGGGCCGAGGCATTTTGCGTGGTATAGCTCTTGCCATCGGCCAATTCCGTTTCAAAACTCTCAAAGTCGCACTCTTCGTAGTGCTTCGGAATCCGCGCCCGCTCCATGACACGCCCCGCTCGCTCGCGCATCCCGCAGTCGCACGGCACGGCGACCTTGCCTGCCGCGCCATCTGCCCGCGGCACCAGCTTCCATCCCGTCCCTCTGCACATCGTGCAATTTTCGAGCGCCATTTTGGCGATCCCCAAAAACCGTCGTTCCGGGGCCGGCCTCGACCAGGCGGGCTCCGCGGGCCCTCTCTCTCGTCTGAGGCCAGCATACGGTCGCACCACATCTTCGGCAAGTTGTCTTCTCTGGGAATCCTGTGGAAGCCTTTGCTTTTGAGGAGGGAACAAAGCGCGATTGGCGGGAGCGCTTGACGAAGAACGGAAAACCGATGACTCCAGGACTTTCCTACCTCGCCACCTTCGGAGTCGCTCTCACAATCGCATGCCGCGGCGCCCTCTCCCGCGGATAGCTCGCCGCCACGCGCGACAACTCCTGCTGGACCACTTGGGCGAACTCGCCCATCTGTTTCTCCATCTCGATCATCTTTTCCCGCATATTTAGAATGATTTCGATGCCGGCCAGGTTCACGCCCATGTCGCGCGCCAGCGTCAGGATGACTTCCAGCCGTTCCAAATCCGCATCCGTATAGAGCCGCGTATTGCCCTGCGAGCGCGACGGCTTCAGCAACCCCACGCGCTCGTACAGGCGCAGCGTTTGCGGGTGCAGCTTGTACAGCTCCGCGACGGAGCTGATCATGTATCCGGCCTTGGCTCGTTTTTTCGCTCTTGTTGGCATGACCTGTCAGCTCAAACCTGGTTTTTGATGCCCGGATTCCTCAAACCGCCACACCGAAATGGCCTCGGGAGCCGGACCGAGGAGCGCGTCGAACGGGGCAGGGAGTGCGAACTTCCTCTGACTCCCCGCCGCAAAACGTCAAGACCGATTTGCTCGCTTCGCCCATGACGAGTCCCGGCTAGCGGTTTTCAGGCGCTCCTTAAACACCGGCTTTGCTGAACAAATCCTTCCGCGGATCCTCCGGCGACACTTTCTCGAGGTCCTTCATCAGCGTCCGTACGCGCTCGTCGGTCGGCTGCGGCACCACCACTTGAATCTCCACGTACTGGTCGCCGCGCGCCCCGTTCCTCGCGCTTGGCACGCCCTTTTCTCTCAGCCGCAGCGTTTTGCCGCTGTTCGTTCCCGGAGGAATCCGCACGAGCGCCCGCCCGTCCATGGTTGGCACTTCAATCTTCGCACCGAGCGTCGCTTCGGCAACCGTTACCGGCACGCGAACGTAGAGATCGTTGCCACGCCGCTCAAAAAACGGATGCGGCCGCACCACCACACGCAAATACAAATCGCCCGCCGGAGCGCCCATGGTCCCCGCGCTTCCTTTCCCCGGCACCCGCACGCGCCCGCCATTGGCCACGCCCGCGGGGATGCGGACGTCAATGGTCTCCGTCCGTCGCACGCGTCCTTCGCCACCGCAGGTCCGGCAAGCCGTGCGCAGCTTGCCCGTTCCACCGCAGCGCGTGCATGGCACGTTGAAGCGCATCTTGCCCGCGGCCTGCTGGATGGAACCTGTGCCGTGGCAGGTCGGGCAAGTTTGCGGTGAGCCCACCGCCCCGGTGCCGTGACACGTTTCGCATGCGTCCATTCGGGTGATCGAGAGTTTCTTCACCGCGCCGCGCACCGCGTCCCAGAAGTCAATCTCGATCTGATATTCGAGATCGCCGCCCGGCTCGTGTTCGGGCTCATCGGCGTGGCCGCCCCGCCCGCCAAAAAACTGGCTGAAAAGGTCCCGGAAACTCGCTCCACCGCCGGCCGTGCCGGTTCCGCCGGCGAAATCGAATCCCCCGAAATCAAAGTTCACCCCGGGATCGCTGGGGCTTTGCCCTCCTGGGTAGCCTCCCGGCGGCAGATTCTCGCTATAGAAGCCGTACTGGTCGTACATTTGCCGCTTCTTCGTGTCCGAGAGGACGTCGTAAGCTTCCTGAATTTGCTTGAATTTTTCCTCCGCTGCCTTGTCGCCGGGGTTCAGATCGGGATGGTATTTGCGAGCCAGCTTGCGAAAAGCGGTGCGGATATCCTTCAGGCTCGCCTTGCGGGGCACGCCAAGCACTTCGTAATAATCCTGTTTCGTCGTCGTCGCCATGTTTGCGCCAACCGTGGCGCCAAGCCTTGTTTCGTTGTAGGGGCGCAGCATGCTGCGCCCCTGTCCGAGAACCAGCTAGATCGTCCTCACGACCGTCCCTACTTTCGCACGGAGAAACTTACTACTACCTAAGGCTTCCGAGCGGTCTTTAGTTCGGCTTCTTGCTGTCGTCCACGTCCACGTACTCGGCGTCGATCACGTCGCCGGGCTTTTTCTGCTCCTGGCCTCCGCCACTTGAACCTGTGGCTGGCCCGCCACCGCCTGCGCCGGTGTTTGCCGCGCCGGCGGCTTGCGAGGTCTTGTACAGTTCTTCCGCGATGCGGTGCAGGGCGCGCTCCACGTTTTCCGTGGCCGAGCGCAGCTTTGCCGTTCCGCCTTCGCTCATCGCCTTCTTGGCGTCTTCAATGGCCTCCTCGGCTTTCTTGACGTCGCCTTCCGGCAGTTTGTCGCGGTTTTCGCGAATGGTCTTCTCCGCGTGGAAGACCATTCCGTCCAAACGGTTGCGCGATTCGACTTCCTCGAACCTTCTGCGATCGTCTTCCGAGTGCGATTCCGCTTCGACGCGCATCTTCTCGGCTTCTTCCTTGGTCAAACCGCTCGATGCGGTAATGGTGATCTTCTGCTCCTTGTTCGTGGCTTTATCCTTCGCGCTCACGTTCAGGATCCCGTTGGCGTCGATGTCGAAGGTGACTTCAATCTGCGGCACGCCGCGCGGCGCCGGCGGGATGCCGTCGAGTTTGAATTTGCCGAGCGAACGGTTGTCCGCGGCGAATTTGCGCTCGCCCTGCAGCACATGGATCTCCACCCCCGGCTGGTTGTCCGACGCCGTCGAATAGGTTTCCACCTTGCGTGTCGGGATGGTGGTGTTGCGCGGGATCTGCACGGTCATCACGCCGCCGAGTGTCTCGACACCCAGCGAAAGCGGCGTCACATCGAGCAGCAGGATGTCTTTCACCTCGCCCGCCAGCACCGCGCCCTGAATTGCCGCGCCGACAGCCACGACTTCGTCCGGGTTCACGCCCTTGTGCGGTTCCTTCCCGTTGAAGAAGTTGCGCACCAGCGTCTGTACCTTCGGGATACGCGTCGAGCCGCCGACCAGCACCACTTCCTGGATGTCGTTTGGCGAAAGCTTGGCGTCTTCGAGCGCCAGCTTCACCGGCTTCATCGAGCGCTCGAGCAGGTCGTTCATCATCTGCTCCAGGCGCGTCCGCGTCAGCTTCAGTTGCATGTGCAGCGGTCCGCCGGCCCCCGCGGTGATGAACGGCAGGTTAATCTCCGTCTCCATCAGCTGCGACAGCTCGATCTTGGCTTTCTCCGCTGCTTCCTTCAGCCGCTGCAGCGCCATGCGGTCCTTGCTCAGGTCGATGTTGTTCTCTTTCTTGAACTCATCGATCAGCCAGTCCACGATGCGCTGGTCCACGTCGTCGCCGCCCAAGTGCGTGTCGCCGTTGGTGGACTTCACTTCGACGACGCCGCTGCCCACCTCCAACACGGAAATATCGAACGTGCCGCCGCCCAGGTCGTACACCGCGATCGTTTCATCGCTCTTCTTGTCCAGCCCGTAGGCAAGCGCCGCCGCGGTCGGCTCGTTGATGATGCGCACTACTTCCATCCCGGCGATTTCGCCCGCTTGCTTGGTGGCTTGCCGCTGCGCATCGTTGAAGTACGCGGGGACGGTGATGACCGCCTTGCTCACCTTTTCACCAAGGAAGTCTTCTGCCGCGTTCTTCAGCTTGGTCAGAATCATCGCGGAGATTTCCGGCGGACTGTAGAGTTTGCCGGAGATATCAACCCTGGCATCATCGTGCGGGCCCCTCACGACCTTATACGGCACTCGCCGCATTTCTTCGCCGACTTCGTCGAACCGGCGGCCCATGAAGCGCTTGATCGAATACACCGTGTTTTCCGGATTGGTCACCGCCTGCCGCTTGGCCACTTGTCCGACCAATCGCTCGCCGGTCCTGGTGATGGCCACAACCGACGGCGTCGTCCGCGAACCTTCCTGGTTGGGGATGACCACAGGCTCCCCGCCCTGCATGACTGCCACAACAGAGTTGGTCGTCCCCAGGTCAATTCCAATGATCTTGCTCATAATCCCTTAGCCTCCTCAAACCGTTTGCCGTTCGCCGCCCCGCCCCTTACACTCTTCTCCCGGGCATCCCGGGCAGACTACCCTGGGCGCTCGCCCTGCAGGACCGGCAATGGTCGCGAGTATACAGGTTGAGTGTGATCTTGTCAAGTTTTCTTATATAGGTCATGATGGCCTGTATTTTCAATCTTTTACGGGCGTGACTCGAACGCGGGCCGAAGCATCCCTCCTTCACTCACCCAAACGGGGACCATGGGCCGTCCTCGTTCATCGCGGCGAAACCATGCGATCCAGCTTCAGGGTGAGGCGAGGAGAGCCGCCGTCGACAAGCAACCAACCGATTTGCGGCTCTTGCCAGGGTTTCCCTTTTCGCCGATCAACGAGGGAAGTGTCCGTTGCTTCGGCTCATTTCGCGGTAGAATTGTTTAGTTCGGCACGAGTCATTTCATCGAGCCTTTCTGGAGGTTGGCGTGAATCGTCGGCGCATCCTGGTTGCGATGGTCAGCGTGAGCTTGCTGGTTTTGCTAGCTTTGTTTCTGCCCTCGCCCCATCAAGCCCCGCCACCTCGCCTGGCACCCCCGCCCGGCCCTGTTCCTTTGCCTGAACCACCCGCAGCGGACCGGCTTCTCCCGCCCTCCCCACTTGCCGCCGAAGCCGCCGCCACTCCCGTAGCGCAAGCTTTAGCGCTTCAAGACGTTGATCCTCACAAAGCGTTTGGCTCGAAAAACGCGCCGGTGGTCATGGAAGAATTCAGCGACTACCAGTGTCCGGCCTGCAAGACCCTCTACACCACCACCAACCGATTGCTCATGGACAACTACGTCACGACCGGAAAGGTTTATCTGCTTCATCGCGATTTCCCGCTCGCGATGCACGCCTACTCCCGCGTCGCCGCTCGCTATGCCCGCGCCGCGGCGGAGATCAGCAAGGTCGAGCCGGTCGAACAGGCTTTGTTCCAGAACCAGGAGAAATGGGAGCAGACCGGGGACGTGGATGGCACGGTGGCCGCGGTCCTCACTCCTTCGGAAATGAACAAGGTCCGCGCACTCGTCAAGGGCGGCACGCTCGACGCGCTGATCGACAAGGATTTTGCGCTCGGCCAGACATACCGCGTCAGCCAGACGCCCACCACCATTTTTCATTGCAAGGGCCAGACCTATCCCTACGCGGGCGTGATGACGTACGACACCATGAAGCAATTCCTGGAGCAACTGCTTTCACAAAAGTAGGATCGGAGAACCCAGTCGGCGAGAGGCCGCGATTCTAGGTTCTCTTGAAACGAACCACGAAGAACGGACGGCGGAGAACCGACACTTTCCCATGCTCGAATCGAGCCCATTCCGTTTCCGGCGCGCCACCATCTGGATCGGCCGCCTGCTTCTTGGCGGAATTTTTGTCTACGCGGGAATCTCCAAGATTTTCTTCCCCAACACGCACTTGTGGCCGATGTTCGTCCTGAGATTTTCCATCTCCACGAATCTTGCGACCTTTGCCGAGCAGGTGGAGTCCTACAAACTGCTGTCGCCCGCGGGGGTGGATTTTGTCGCGCACACCCTGCCCTTCGCGGAAATCCTGCTCGGCCTGCTTCTGCTGATTGGCTGGGGTCTGCGCATCTGGGCTTCACTGGTAACTCTTCTCATGCTGGGATTCCTGACCCTGGTCACCCGTGCCTACCTCCTGCATATGAACATCAATTGCGGATGCTTTGCTACCCCCGAACCCATCAGCCTTAAGAAAATCCTCGAAGATGGAGCGATGGCTGCGCTCGCTTTGCTCATGACCATCTTCGCGTTCCTCGAGGCTCGCGAGCCACACCCGTGGTCGGCCCCGGAACAAATCTCGCCCTAGGACTCCTTTCCGACCAAAAACCGTCTGAACCGGCCGACTTCGCTCCAGACAGCGGCCCCCGTTTTCAGGTCGCCATCAGGGATTGGCCGCCTCGCTATAGAGCCAGGCGCCGCCGATCGAGGACAGAATCGCGCCTGGCAGTAGAACGAGGGTCACGGCAACCGTGAGGCGTCCCGGACTCAGACCCGCTACGACGTCATTGGCCGCCGGAATGGCGTAGCCGAAGAGCCAGAACGCCAATCCGGTGAGGGTGGCCGTCTTGGGGCCCGGCCCGAGGCGGGGCCGCGCCACGGCATACAGCCAGACCACGCCAATCCCCATAACAAAAGTCGAAGCGACGAAAAAGGGAATGGCGCCAGGACGCATGTGACGACCGAGCATCTTCTCGAACGCGTCCCACTGAGACGCATAGACGACGCCGTTCAAAACATATTCGAAGACATTCAGGACCAGGCCAGCCAGTAAACCACCGAGAAGGACACGAGCCACATTGGTTTTTCCCATCGGAATCCTCCGCGACCAATTTTCAGAAAGTTGCAACTCGAAAGGGGCCGCACGAACCGCTCGAGGGAGCCTACGAGGAGGGAGCGGCGGGAGTCAAGAAGAAAGGCCTTGGAAGGGCGGGATGAGGGCAGCAGCGCAAATTCACACGGTTTTGCGCATCAGCACGTGCGAGCTATAGCGTGTGCTGCCAAACGGGCCGACGCGCTGGAATCCCGCCTTCACAAACATGGACTCGGTGCCGTGGGTGGACTCGTTGCCAAAGGCGCGCGCGAGCCAGCGCGTGATGGGGTAGGCCTCAACGAGGCCGCCGCCTCTGCGGCGAATGGCTTCCAGAGCGGCGCGCAACGCCGCGGAGGCGACGCCGCGCTTGCGATACGGCTTCAGAACGGCAAAGCAGGTGATGCGCCAGAGTTTTTCCGGGCCTTGGGGAGCGAGGCCTTGGTAGGCGCGCTTGTTATCGATGCGCGGAAGCTCTTCGCGCGGTCCGTATTGGCACCAGCCCACCGGCTCCCCGTTGGCGTAGACGAGGATGCCATGCGCGCATCCCTGCTCGACCAGTGCTCGCTTGTGCCGGCGATTGCGCATGCCCCGCTCAGCTCGCGTGCGGAGCCACTGGTCTTTCGGCAAGCTCCGCGGCCGGTGAAAGTGCATGCACTGACAGAAATCCCAGCCGCTCCCTTGCGAGAACAGGTGCACAAAATCCGGCCAGGTTTTCCTCGAGAGTTCTTTTGTCGTGTAAGGAGAAAGTTGATGCGATGGCATGTCGACGGGAATACTCCCCGTATCATAACGCAACCGGCAGGGCCGCGGGCAGCGGACCGATGAACGTGCAAACCATGGAGACGAGGGGCTTTAACTCTGGGAGGACGGCGATGCGTCCGGAGAAAGAAGCGTCGAGCTCTAGAAACCAAAGAGGAGTTACCAGGCAGGGGGAAGTTCGAGCAACCAGGCGTTCGAGCCGCCGGTGGCTTCCCAGATGGCGAGGTGTTTGCCGTCCTCGGAAGGAATGGCCCAGCCGACATAGGGTTTGCTTTCGAGGAGAACCGGCTTCGCGCGGCCCCGGAGATCGATGTTGATCAATGCGCGCGTTTCCCCGTGAAGCGTCGCGCTGGCCCAAAAACTTCTTCCATCGGCGGCCCAATCGAGCGTCGCAATGCGCCCCCAGTCTTTCACTTTCAGCACCCGTGGGGTTCCACCACGTGTGGGAACCAAGCGGATTTCGGCTTCCTCGGCCGCCCTCATCTTCTTGGCCAGCGCCACCGTCTGGCCGTCCGGGGAAAGGCTCCAATTGAAGTATTGCCATTCGGGCTCGCTCGTGCGCAGCAGTTCCTTCTTGGCGCCCGTTTTGGCGTCGAATTCTTCAAAGACAAGCGCGTCTTTCGTGTATCGGCTGTAAAGACACTCGCGCGAGGGCAAGCGCGCGCACTGAAAGTTGTTGATGCCGGAATCTTCGAGTACGAGCTGGGAGACACCGCCATCGAGCGGAATGCGCATCAGGCGCACGTTGGTAGACTGGAATTCGCTTTCCGGCGACGTGCTCTTGGCGTGCTGGCCGGGCACGCCCGCGTTCTCGCTCGAGGTCTCACCGCGTGCGGCGCCGGCGGTTTTCCGATCCGATTCGACGGAGTACAGGATTTCCGTGCGCTCGGGATTGAGCCGCAGAATGCGCGGCGAACCTTGAACGCCAGCGACAAGCTCGGGAGCCGCGGCGCCGACTTGCTGTCGAAAGATGTGAAACCTGCCCTCGCGGTCGGAGACAAACAAAACCGACTTGCCGTCGGGGGTCCACTCGTAGGGACGGCTCTGCCATTCGTCGTGAGTCAGACGCTCTAACCTGCCGATCTCGCGCGTCTTGGCATCCACATCCGCGACATAAACCGCCGGCTCAATATTCGTGCGAATGAAGACGGCGTGCTTTCCGTCGGCGGACATGTTTATGACCGGCTTCCAGTCCGGCCCGCTGGTGAGGCGTACGGGAGCGCCCCATCGCCAGGCGGGCCGTCGATCGATTTCGAGCGACCACACGTTGGATTCGCCCTGGTTCGGGGGCTCCTCTGCGCGTGAGAACAGAATGCGGTTGTCGCGCGTCCAGACAAGACCGTATTGCAAGCGGTAGTCGGAGAGAATCACGTCGCTTTTGCGGCCCGCGAGGTCGTACATTTCGATCCGAACGTCTTCGCTGCGGGAGCCGGGCCAGTAGACGTCCTTGAGATAGGCAAAGCGTCGGCTGTCGGGTGACCACGCGGGCGGGCCAACAACGAATCCCGCGACATGGACCGCCACGCGCGGCTCGCCGCCGTCGCTATCGGCCAGCCAAATCTCAGAATCATCAAACTTGTCACCGCGCAGGAAGGCTACCTGCTTGCCGTCCGGCGACACGCTGCCGGCTTCGGCGTCGACAAGCAGTTTTCGCGGAGCTCCGCCCAGCGCGGAAACGTTCCACAAGCTGGAGCGCTCTTCCTTGCCAGCGATCGCTTCGGCGAGCAAATGGCTTCCGTCCGGATACCAGCTCAAACGATGGACGCGGAAATCGTCGGGGAGCGGCAATGCGTGGGACTCGTCCGTGGCGACCTCCCGCAAGAAAGTTCCTCGCGGATCGATGTAAGCCAGATAGCGGCCGTCGGGAGAGAGCGCCGCGGAATAAACGGGGACGTCGGGGGAGTTGGCGGTCAACCGGATTTCCTTAGGAAGAACCGGCTGAAGGGCCCGGGAAGCGCGAATTCCCACGTGCAGGCCTAAGCCAATCGCCAAAATGACGACGAGGAAGCCAAGCGCAAAAAGCCGCCATCGCGATTCAGCTGAGTTGGAGATGACCGAGGTTTCAGGCTCTTTGCCGGGAACGTCGACCGGAGCAAGAAAGCGGTAGCCGCGGCGGGCGAGGGTTTCGACGAAACGGGGGTTTTCTGCCGAGTCGCCCAAGGCGTCGCGGAGACGCTTGACGGCGGCGTTGAGGCCGTGGTCGAAATCCACAAGGGTGTCGGACGGCCACAGGCGGGCACGGAGCTCTTCGCGGGTGACGACCTCGCCGGGGCGCTTAAGGAGCATGGCCAGAACCTGGAAGGGCTGGTCCTGGAGGCGGACCCTTAAGCCGTTGCGGCATAGCCGCCCCGCGGGAAGGTCGACTTCAAAGGTTGCAAAGCGGATAACGCCGCGATGGACCACGCTACCTGGCATCTTGATCGTCCCTGAGACTTGGCCCCTATGGTAGTAACGGGTCGTCTAGAGAGAAAGTTTCCGAGAGATGGCTCGCGATTCCTCGTCCTAGGTATCTGACCGTAGGAAGGTTATCTCGTCATCGGGAAATGAGATGTGCGCCTTCTCCCCGTCATTGCTATACCTATTTGACTCAACCATTTTTGGCGCCACCTGAAGAGGTGGGCGCCATGATTACAAAGACGTTTTCAACCTGTGTTCCGTTTGTTGCTCTCCTGATTTTGCTCGACACGAGCCTTTGGGGAAGGGGCACAAAGAACGGTCTAACCGAGGAAAAGGCCCCGCTGACCGTTTCGGTCTACAACGAGGCGGGCGTGCCGGGGGAAGTACTAAGCCGAGCGGAGGCGGCGGCATCGCGCATTTTTCAAAGAGCCGGAATTGCGGTGAACTGGCTGAACTGCGAGGTGCCTGCGGCAAGCGAGCACGCCTCGAGGGCGTGCGGCGAAGTGGCATTTCCGAAGCACCTGCATTTGCGGATCGTCCGAAAGTCGGCCGGGTTGAACGGAGAGGCTATGGGAGTCTCCTTTCAGGGCGAAGATGGCATCGGGTACCTTGCGGATCTGTTTTACGAGCCCATGGAGGAGCTCGAGAGGAGTGACCGGACCGATATTGCAAGGCTGCTGGGCCACGTGGCAGCGCATGAGCTAGGCCACCTCTTGCTCGGCACGAACTCGCACGCTGTCACCGGCATCATGCGGGCCCGCTGGACTGCCGATGAACTGACAAGCGCCGAGGCGGCTCGGATGGTTTTTCTCGATCAAGAGTCGCAGAAGATGAAGGAGAGATTACTCGGGGCGAGGGAGCGATCGGGACGGGCGGAGGATCTAACCTCTAGGCTTTAACGTTCCTTTTTTCTATAATTTAAGGCCTGTACCAACGGACGGTAATTCATTGACCACAAGGATGGCGCGCTCGGAAAAACGCTCGTCTAAGCTTGTCGTCTAAGCTTGGAGGATGCGAATGCGCTTCTCTCTCGCGCTCATATGCTTTGCGGCGGTTTTGCTGGGGTTGGTGTCGCTCGAGGGCCCAAGCCAGGCGCAGACGTCAGGGCAGCCAGCGGCAGGCCGACCATCGGCGAGGCCGGCGCCCGGGCCGGGGCCAACAAACCGAGCCCCGGCTGTTCCGGCTGGCTATCGTCTACTCAGCCTGAAAGAAGGTCAAGCGATAGCCGAAGGGATTGCGTGGGCGGACGACGAAGAGGGTTTGGCCCCAGACTGCTCTCATCTGGTGCACACCCTGTATCAGAGGGCGGGGTACCCTTATCCCTACGCCACCTCCGTGGACCTTTTCCTCGGCGCAGGTAGCTTCTTCCGCGTGCGCACGGCGCAACCGGGCGACCTGATCGTGTGGCGCGGACACGTCGGCATCGTCCTGAGTCCCCGTAGTCATTCGTTTTTCAGCTCCGTCACAGCTGGGACGCGGATCCAAGATTATGGTTCGACCTACTGGCAAGCGCGGGGGTATCCACGCTTTTACCGGTATTTGACCAAGAGTCCACTCAAAAACGAGGGTGGAACGGTGGAAGCGGCGGGCCGGTCGGGCCAGCCATCCAAGCAGGCTGTGCTCGGCCTAACGGAAAATCAGCCGAGTCTTCGGGCCGTGAAAACTGCGTCGGCCACGACGCCAAGCAAGGTGCGCGGCGAGGGCGCGCCCGACAAATCGCGGGCGGAGAATTCCTCGCAAACACACTCTTGGCCGATTTTGACCAGAGGGAAGGAGCCGAGGGCGGCGGACGTGACGGCCGCGCTCGAGACGGCGAATCTTGAGGCGAGCGAAATCCTGCGCGCCGCGAACCTCGAGAAACTGGAGCGGCCGGTGGTGGTTTACCGGCAACTGCAAGTGAGCAGCGTCGCGCTGAACGGAAAACGCGGCACGGCGCAGATCCAACTGGAAACGGTCGCGGCGCTAACGCCTGAACGCATGGCTTCGCAACCGGGCCGGGAAGACCATCAACTGGAACTGCAACGAACGAATAATGGTTGGACGATGGTACAAGGGCACGAGATTGCGTACGTGCCGCGAGACCGAGCCATGCGCGTGCTGGCTGAGAGGCTCGCGGCGCTGACTGAAAGCCCCGAGCGGAGTACGCAAAAAGACCGCGAGCAGGCCGACATCGTCCGATTTATGAATTTGCTCATAGATTAGGACGCGGATTTTTCGAGCCCGCCTCGCACCATTCCCCCAAAATCAGGATCGCCACTCGGGTGGAGTCGCCCTAGTCGCGGCGGTCCCCAATCGCGGTGCTTACAGGCGCGTCCTCAGACTCGTGCCTTGCCAACGAGAATTGCGCGCGGCAGACCGGATCAGACTGACAGCCATCACCGAGCGCGTCGAAAGGCCGAAGATAGCGACGGGGAGTGAAATCGAAGAACGCCGGCTTCACCGGCAAGATGACGGGGGCCGTGGGGGAGGGAAAGATGTTGAAGCCGGGGCCGAGAGCGGAAGCCGTGTCGTTCAGGGAGTCCGCGTCGAGCACCCCCCATACACCCGTGTTGAGGCGGAACAGGAGCGACTCAACGGCGGTTATGGTTTCGGCGGGCGTGAACGCGCAATGGCCGGCGCGATGCACGAAAGTCTGCCGCAAGAAGGCGGAATCACCTGCTGCGTCGACGACGCGTTTGTAGGCGGATTCGTTTTGAACAACGACCAGCCCATCACCGTTGGTGTGCATGGTGAGCACGGGAATGTTGATCTGCCCGTCAAAGATAATGTTGGATTCGAGATAGTGAAGAGCCTCAGGGTCGGCGCTGATGCGCACTGCCTCTTCGAGTGTTCGGAGATCGCCTTCGAGGCTCAACCCTGCTCGTTGATAGAGGGCAGACACTTCGGCTTGATCGATGGAACGGCTAAGTTGCGCTCGGTAATCGACGCCCGTGTTCCACGAGGGGTTGCCCTGGGCACGGAACTCCAATTCCGCGCGAAGAGCAAAGAGAAAAGGAAAATCCACATTTTGCGCCCAGAGGAACTGGTTGAACTCCCGGGTTGCAAAATCCGAGGCCGGCGGTTCGGGAGAAAGCGGCTCGAACCAGCCAGGGCCGTCAGAGAGAGCGGCGACCAGAGCGAGACGAGCACGGCCCTGTGGCGTGGATTGCGCGACCGCTAGCATCTCTTCGGCGAGGGCCAGATTGGCAACTGGGTCGGCGATATGGACCACCTCTAAGCCGCTGCCTGGTGCGAGCAGGGTCTTGAAAGCGAAGGCGGAATCAAGCGCCGTGTTCCAAGTGGCGACGCCACCGGAGAGGACTCCGCACATCGGCAAGGCGGCGTCAAAACGGTCCGGATAGCGCTGGATAAGGCCCGCCGTGACGATCCCGCCGAGAGAATGGCCCCAGGCGATGGTGCGGCTCGGCGTGCCAAAGTCCCGTTTGAAAATATCGAGGACAGCAATTTGATCAAGCAGAGCTTCCTGTAGGGCCCACCCAGTGTGCGCGTACGATGATCCGGCGAGTGCGAAACCGCTCGAAAGCATGAACAGGCCTGTGGCCGGGTCACCCACGTCTCGTGCGGGATTGGAACTCCCCGGAGGCACGTAGCCGTGGCTGTAGAGGAATAACGTGCCGTTCCAATTAGCCGGAACTTGCATGACGTAGGTAGCGCCGTCGGGGAAATTGCCGGTGTGCGTGGTGACCTGCGTATAAGCCGCGGGAGAGAATGAAGCCAAGAGAATGGCGAGAAGAGATAAAAACAAAAGGCGCTTGCTGGAAGAGGACATGATGAATTCCTTTGCTCTTCTTCCTCGCCGGGAGGGCCATGGAGTGCTGCCGGGATAGCTACTCTATGCCAGTTCCCTCCCGGCGCACAAGGGGGGCCGGGAAGACGGGCAGGCCGAGGCGGCCACGGTCAACAAGGCGAGCTGACACCGTACATGGTAATGCCGCTGAGAAGCTTGGGATAAAAGTCGGTGGATTTCTGCGGCAGAACTTCACCGGCAGTAGCGATTTTCATGACTTGCTCGACGGCACAGGGATTCAAAAGGAAAGAGATTTGCTGGCGGCCGGAGTCGACCGCGTCGAGAGCGGCGCCCGCTTCGCGTTCGTAAGTGAGATGGGCTTCAGCCCAAACCGCCCGCGGCGTGATGCCCAGAGCGGGCTCGAGGATTCCTTCGTGGAGCAGGACGACGTCCAGTTCGCGCTGGAGCGGCGAGACATTAGGAAGAAGGTCGGTCAGGTTGGCGCCGTCGCGGAGCGTGAGGAGGTAGAAGGCGCGTCTTGGTGAATCGGCTGCGGGATAGACTCCGATGCCGCGCCGCGATCGAGCGCCATCGAGGGAGGCGAGGAATCTTTTGCGGGCTTCGGCTTTCTCGGCGTCGTTCGAGAAAGCAAAACCTTCGGCGGCAAACCACGGTTCGAGGTAGCGGCGCACAGCAGGCCAGGAAAAATCGTGAATGTGCGCAGCGGTGCGGTGTGTGGGAAGAATGGTTAGGCCTTCGCTCGAGGTGTTGATGAAGGTCATCAACACGCGTTCGAACGGCGCGTCGGGATCGATTTTTAGAGCGCAGGCACGGCACTCGTCGCGGTACGCAAGGGCGGTTTCGTAGCGGTGGTGGCCATCGGCAATGACCAGCTTCTGGTCGGCCATGGCGCCCTGAATTTGAGAGATGTCGCGGGGGCGGGAGACGACCCAGAGCCGGTGGATGACGCCGTATTCATCGCAAAACTCGGTATCGGGAGTCGAAGACTCCGCTTCGTCGAGAATCTCATCGACGCGCCGAAGGGGATCGGAGTAGAGCATGAAGAGCTGGCCGGTGTGTGTCCGCGTGTGGCGAAGGAGTTCCAGGCGATCGGCCTTGGGACCGGAGAGGGTTTGCTCGTGGCGAAACACCACGCCGGCCGAATAATCTTCGAGCCGGCCGGCGCCGATAAAGCCGCGACGGATGCGGCGCTCCTCCGTGCCGGGGACCGTGTATACCTGAGAGTAAGCGTAGAAGGAAGGCGCAGGATCCTGCCGCAAAATGCCGCCTCGAATCCAGTCTGAGAGAGCGGCGGCGGCACGAGTGTAGACGTTGTTCTCTGTCGTATCGCTTGCCTGACTACGTCCTTTTTCAACGGTTATGAGGTTGTGGGGATCGGCAGCGTAGTAGCTGTCCTGCATGGCTGGTGTGATTTTGTCGTAAGGCTGGGTGAGGACGCGTTCGAACCGGACCTGAGCCGGGTTGTAGCGAAAGGCGCGAAAGGGAAAAACCTGAGCCATGGGGTCTCCCGGAACATGCAGTGCCAACCGCGGAGTCCTCCAGTTTACGCGAAGAGCGGAGAAATCCGAAAAGCGAAACACGGAACTGGTACGGTCCATCTTCATGAACCTGTACACCATCGTGAAAGTTAGATGACGGCGGCGGAAGCGCTAAAATAAGTCCTTTATGGCCGCCTTGGATTTCTCCGTGGTTCGCGCGCTGATCTTCGATTTGGACGGCACGCTGATTGATTCGAAACAAGACCTTATCCGCTCCGTCAACGCGATGCTAGAGGAGATGGGACGCGAGAAGCTGCACGAAGACACCATCTCCGGTTATATCGGGCACGGAGCGCCGAAACTGGTCGCGCGTGCGCTGGGAAACGGGGCCGCCGAAAAGGAGCGCGAACAGGCGCTCAGGTTTTTCCTGGCGCACTACGAAGCGCACAAGCTCGATTCGACGCGCCCGTATCCGGGGGTTGCCGAGGCGCTCGAAGAACTGCGCGAGTTTCCCATGGCGGTACTGACCAACAAGCCCGTCCGCGTGAGTAGAAGGATTGTGGAAGGGCTAGGGCTAGAGAAGTATTTCCGCGCGGTGTATGGCGGGAACAGTTTTGATACCAAGAAGCCCGACCCTCTGGGCGCGAGAAAAATTCTCGAGGAGCTTGGCGCGGCTGCGGGGGAAACCATGTTGGTCGGCGATTCCGAAGTGGACGTGCAGACCGCGCGAAACGCGGGGACGCTCGCAGCGGCGGTGAATTACGGATTCGGGACGCACGACCGCGTGGCTTATCCCGCGGATGTTTATCTCGAACGCCTGACAGACCTGGCGCCGCTTCTGGAGCTACCGAGGAGATGACCGAGGGCGCTAATTCCTGCCCGAGGCTGCAGCCGCCGAGACCGCCTCGATGTCAATGACAAATGCCGTTTGATCGTCTGTGAGCACCAGCAGACGCTTGCCATCTTCCGAGAAGGCATGACCGGAAACATGGTTTGCAAAAGAAAGATCGCCCGCCTGCTTCAGCGTGTGCAGATCATAAACCACGAGACGCCCGGCGCCATTGGCAAGGCAGAGCCACTCGCCGTGGGAGGAAATCTGCGGGTTGCAACCGAACCACTTGGCTTTCCTCTCTCCGGTCGAGCTGGAATACAAAAGCACGCGGTTCAAATTATCTGTAACCATGATCCAATCTCCGGCCGCTTCCACGCTTTGCGGCAGGAAGGAGTATTTTCCGGTGTGAACGACGGCCCCGCCGACCGCCGTACCATCCTGAGCGTTCAGCACTTCGGCAAAAAAGTCCATTTCGCCAGGCCTTTCCCGGTCCCAGAGGGCCTGAAGCTTCCCATCGCGGGCAAGTTCCTCCTGCAAACCGTCCACTTTCGCGTTCCATAGGAAGACGAGCTTTCCGCTCGAACCCGAGCCGAACACGCTGGGCCCCTGCGTAGGAAAGTTGCGCGACCATAAAGGCGTCAAGTTGACGATCTCCAGGGCCTGCAATGCAAAATTGCGGCGCGCGTAGCGGTTCTTCTCATTATGCTTGGTGCGCAGAACGATTTTGCCGAAGAAAGTGAGATCGTCCTCTTTTGCGACGTCGCGGGCCCTCCATTGCTTGGTGACCGGGCTAAGCACGACCATCTCGCGGCCTTGCTTGTCGAATTCGGGAAAGTCGAGATAGAAGACCGAATTGGGAGCGGCGAAGGCACCTTGAAAGCTGCGGACAAAAAAAGGACGCTCCGCGGAATCCAAGCCCCAAATGCCGCCCCGCGTGCGGCTAGACATGGCCAACCATTTCAAGTCCGAAGATGCCGTGAACGAACCTAGATTGCCCAGCTTGCCAATGGGAAGCTCGAGCGCGGTGGTCGTTTTTGCCCCTTCTACGTTGTACAAACCGATCTCGCCATTCACACGCTCGCTGACCGAGACGTCGCCCCAGACATCAGTGGCGGGCATGCGATTGGTGTAGGCGAACCTCTTCTGCTCTAGGTCGAAAGCTCCAACCGGAACGTCCTTGAGCGGCCGCACAAGGACATATCTCGGATTGCTTGCCGAAGCTAGAACGCCGCCTCCCAAGGGAATCCGTTCGAGCACTTTTCCCGATGTAAATTCGACCACGGGGGACTTTTCGGGCTTGTACATATCCACTCCGACGATGCGGTCGGGCCCGATGAAGGCAAACGAATACTGCATGGCGGTTTCGACCTGCCCCGGAACACTGATTTTCTTTTCCGTGGTTAAGTCGATGACCACCTCTTCCTTGGTACGCGATGAGGCGGCGAAGTAACGGGCATCCGGTGAGAAGCGCAGGGTGGCCACATCTTTATGGGATATAAGGAAAAGAAACTTCAAAATGGTGGCGTAACCGCTAAAGCCGGGATCAAGATCGAAGAACTTCTCTCTCTTGAAGACGCTTTCCCCGGTGGTGACATTGTAGAGCGCCAGCGCCAAGTCGTTGCCGAGGCAGGCGAGATATTTGGCATCGGGCGAAAGCGCCGCCTGACGGCATCCACGCACGGCGGGAACGTCGCTGACGCTAGTTTGCTCCTGATGATCGATGTCCCAGGTTTCCACCCTCAGACCAGAGCTGAAGAACACAACTTCGCGGGAATCCGGGGAGAATTGCGCCGATTCCGCGTCAACCGTGTCGATCCGAAATAGGTACTGCAGCGGATCGCGGCTGAGGACATAAATACCACCTTCGTCCTGCGCCAGCAGATATTTGCCATCCGAACTGAAACGAAAGTTTTCGATGTCGCCCCGCAGCGGGTCCGCCAACTTCTTGCGTGAGAGCACACCGGCAAGATGCTCGGCGTGCCCGATGCCCTGGTAGTGGAGCACTGCCGCTTGCCATTGATGAAAATCGTCAGACGGGACAGGAGCCCTCCTGTCAATGCAACTCGCCGGCAAAGTGCCCACGTCCTTCAGCGCCTCGCGCAGCCTTTTTGAATCGGGGCGGGTGTAGCCGAAAAGGTCGGAGAGCCAGTTTCCGCTCTTCCCCTTTGTCTCCATTAGGCGATCCAAAAAGGTCGGGAAGGCCTGAGCGGAATAACCCGCGCGGGCGACGGCCTGAACACCAAGCTGATCGGCGATCTTCTGACTTTTTTCCTCTTCCCCGTAAGAGCGAGCGTGGATTTTTTTTAAGCGCACGCTTTCCACGAATTGGTTATAGAGGCCAAAAAGATCTTCGTCAGAGGAGAGGCTCTTGATTCCCAGGACATCGCGAAACATCCGAGACATGTCCTGCGCCTGCTGCCGGGCAACCAAGTGTCCCAACTCGTGGCCGAGCAGACCGGCCAGTTCATCTTCGTTGCGCAAATAAGCCGCCATTTTGCGCGAAACATAGACGCGGCCTCCCGGCATGCTAAAAGCCTGAATCTCCGGTTGATCGTATAAAAGGAACTCGTAACGCAAGCCCGTCTCCGGAAGATGCTGGCTCACGCGCTCCCCGACGGCCTTGAGATAGCCGGTGAGCTGACCCTCATCGATAATGCGGAACCGGCTCTCCATCTGCTGACGCACGATTTCCCCAAGCTCCTGTTCCTGTTGAGGGGAAAAAAGAAGTTTGGAAGAGTCCATGTATGGTGCCTGGAGCGCAGGGCAGGTCGTTTGGGCGCTGTTCACCGAAGAGACTGCCAAGAGGCTAAAGATGCACACGAAAGCGCGGGTACCCATGGGAATCCTGGTCGAGATAGCGGCGAGATTAGCACTGCTCTGAGGCGTCGGCAACCCTTGGAATCGATCAAGTTCTCTTTGGGAACTTTGAGAAACCTCCACTAACCGTCGGCCACCATCCATAAGATTCCTAAGACATGGCTTGCCATTAGGCCCCCCAGTTGGCAGACTCAGCGCGTGGTTATCGGCCTGTTCTCGGAATTGGATGCACCCGGCGGGGTGCAGCGCGTGGGGCGCCATTTAGCGGCGGTGTTGACCGAGTTTGCCTCCAGCCGCGGGTGGGACTGCCGCCTGCTCAGCTTGAACGACACCCCGGAGCTGCACCGCGGGGCGGTGGGCAGCCGGGAGTTTGTGTTTACGGGGTGCGAAAAAGCCAAAGGGCGCCTCCTAGCGATGGCATTGCGGGCAGCCAAGCGCAACGCCAAGCTCGTGTTGGCAGGGCATCCGCATCTCTCGCCGGTGGTGCAGTTGATGCGCCTGGCGGCGCCAAAGATGAGAACCATTGTCTGCACGCACGGCGTGGAAGTCTGGGAACCCCTGGGACGACTGCGGCGACACGCGCTGCGGCGCGTCCACGTCGTGCTGGCGCCTAGCCGGGACACGGCCGAGCACGTGGCGGTGCAACAAGGGGTGCCGCGCGAGCGGATTCGCGTGCTGCCCTGGGCGCTCGACCCGCAATTCGAAGCGCTGCTCGCGGCAAATCCTGTTCCGAAGCCGCCGAAAGACTTCCCCACCGGGCGGGTAATCCTGACCACCGGGCGTTGGGTGGCGAGCGAGCGCTACAAAGGAATGGACACGCTGATTACCGCGCTGCCGCGGCTTCTGACCAAGTGGCCCGAGCTGCATTTGGCGCTGGCCGGTTCGGGAGATGACCGGGCGTGGCTCGAGGATTTTGCGGAGAAAAACGGCGTGGGGCGCCACGTGCATTTTCTTAGCGGGCTGCACAACGCGGAATTGGCGGCGTGCTACGCAGCGTGTGAAATCTTCGCTTTGCCCAGCCGCGGCGAAGGATTTGGCCTGGTGTACCTGGAGGCGATGGCGTGCGGCAAGCCGGTGATCGGAGGGATGCACGGAGGAGCGCCCGAGCTGATTCAGGACGGCGTCACCGGCTACCTGGTGCCGCACGGCGATCCCATTCAACTGGCGACGGCCCTGCAAACGCTGCTGGCCGACCCGCAGCACGCGAAAGAAATGGGCGCGCGCGGCCGGCAAACGGTGGACCATGAATACCGCTTCCCGAACTTCGCGAAAGCCCTGAAAAAAATCCTGCGCGCGCAATGCTAATCCTGAACGTCACGGAGACCTACGCCCCATTTCTGGAGTTTGGAGGTCCGCCCGTGAAAGTGCGCGCGCTCGGCGAAGGTTTGGCGCGAAGCGGGCATCAAGTGACGGTGCTTACCGCAGATTGGGGCCTGGAAAAATGGGCACTCGCTACCGGAGGGGAGAACCGAGCGGAACGATCTCCGTTCGGCTGGCGGCGCCGGGAAAACGGTGTCGAGGCGATTTACCTTCCGACCTGGCTGTATTACCGGCAAGTGAGCTGGAATCCGGCGGTGAAGCGGTATTGTCGGGCGCGGGTAGGACAATTCGACGTCGCGCACATTTTTGGACTCTACGATCTGCTCGGTCCGGCGGTGGCGGCGGCTTGCCGCAACCACGCGATTCCGTACGTCGTCGAGCCAATCGGTATGTTTCATCCGATCGTGCGGAATTTGTGGCTAAAGCGAATCTATCACCGCGTGTGGGGCATGCGAATGCTCGAGGAAGCGAGCGCAATCGTGGCGACTTCGGAGCAGGAAATGGAAGAGCTCGCTGCGGGAGGGATCTCTCGGGCGAAGGTTGTCATGCGGCGAAATGGCGTCGAAGCGCCCGGGTCATGGCCGGAGCGCGGCCTGTTTCGAAAAAAATTAGGAATTCCAGCCGAAGCCAGAGTGGTGCTTTTTTTGGGGCGGTTATCTGTCAAAAAAAGCCCTGATCTGTTGTTGCGAGCCTTTGCCGAAGTGAAAAAGCGGCGCGCCGGGATGCCGTTGCGATTGGTGTTTGCGGGACCCGACTTAGGTGGAGTGCGGGCGCAACTGGTCGAAATGGCGGCGCAGCTGGATGCCAGCCAGGAGGTCCAGTTTGCCGGGCCGCTATTTGGCCAGGAGAAGTGGGCGGCCTACCGGGACGCCGATGTTTTTGTCCTTCCTTCACAGAACGAAAACTTCGGGAATACCGCGGCAGAGGCGGTCGCATCGGGGACGCCGGTGATTGTGACCGAACAATGCGGGATTGCACCGCTGCTCGCGAACCAAGCCGGCATGGTGGCAAGGCACGAGGTCCACCATCTGGCTGAAGTACTCTCTCGCATTTTGACCGATGAGGAACTCCGTAGACATCTCGAAGCCGGATGCGCTAAAGTCACACGGAATCTCGGATGGGGGGAGCCGGTCCACGAGATGGAGCGCTTGTATGCTGCGTGTAGGTCGCCAAAGGGCGGGACACGGAGTAACTGAGGAATTGGTATAGGGCGCGTGCCTGAATCTCGCCATCCCATTTTTCGTGCGTTGTGGTGGAGCTCGAACCTGCTCCTCGTCGCAGCGCTTCTGGTCGTGCTGCTCGCGGGGCTCCGCGAATTCTCTTTGCGCTACTACCTGGACGGTTTCTCCGACGCCATCGCGCCCAGCGTTTTGTCGGCAGAACCGAAGGTTCAGGCCATTCTGGACTGGATGCGAATCGAGCCATCCCGAGCCGTCGCGACAAACTTGGATACGCTCTCCCAGCGAGATCCGCACGTCACCCTCAACTATCAGCAGCTCTTGCGTGTATGCGGAACGGCGACCAATGCTTTCTTGAACCTGGCGCGAGAAGACGATCTAGTCGTACGGCGCCTGCTTTTGTTGGGTCCTGACGGCAACACGAAACACGTGGTTGCCGAAGTGCGCCTCGATCGGCGCTGGATTGTAGTCGACCCGACTTACCACTTGATCATGAAGGACTCCCGGGGACGTCTTTTGACGCGCCAAGATCTTCAGAACCCGGCTATCTTCAGGCAGGCGGTAAGTTCCGTTTCGAATTATCCCCTGGATTACGACTACCAGCGCACCACCCACGTGCACTTGGAGCGGGTACCGCTTCTTGTGAAGCTCCGATTGCGCAGAATCCTTGACGCCATCTTTCCAGGCTGGGACGAAGCAGCAGACTGGAGCTTGCTTTTGGAGCGCGAATCGTTCTTTTACCTAGCGCTTGCCTCCGTGGCCGCGGTTTTCCTTTTCTCGGTGCGCTTCTTGCTCGGCTGGTATGCGGACAGCCGCCTGAGAATACGCCGTTTTCATTTGCGCGACCGGGTTCTTCGGGCCGGCTCAGCCTTCCTCACGGCACCGGAGATCAAAGAATAGCGTGTGCGGGATCTGCGGAGTCGCCTTCACCTCGCACAATACGCAAGCGGAAGCGCGAGTGCGGGCGATGACCGCGGCGATGCGGCATCGCGGCCCGGATGAAGAAGGATTCCTCCTTGGCGAACCGCGTGCGCCCGGACTGGCGCTGGGCATGCGCCGATTGAGCATCATCGACCTGGCTCGCGGCCACCAACCCATTTGGAATGAAACCAGAGATGTCGCCGTGGTGTGCAACGGCGAGCTATACGGCTACCGCGACCTCCGCGAACGGCTGATCCTCTGCGGGCATCGCTTCGCGACACAATCGGACACGGAAACTCTCGTCCACGCATGGGAAGAGTGGGGAGAAGACGCACTCAGCGAACTGCGTGGAATGTTTGCGTTTGCGCTGCTCGATTTGCGGGAGCGTTACGCGACGGCGCCGATTCTATTTTTGGCGCGCGATCCCCTGGGAATTAAACCGCTCTATTACACGCAAACACCGGACGGACTTGCCTTCGCTTCGGAAATGCGAGCCCTTCTCGCCGCCAGCGCGGCTCCCAAAAACGTGTCGCGCGACGCGCTGACATCGTATCTGCTCTTTGGGAGCGTGAGCGAACCGTTAACGCTTGTCGAAGGAGTGTTCAGCCTGCCTCCGGGCCACCGCATGCTGCTGCACGTTCCGGAGCGCCGTCGCGTACCGCGCGCGCGCCAATGGTGGGATCCGGCAGTTTCCCCGGCCGCGAAGGACACCCGGAAACCGCGCGACCTTGCTTCCGCCGCCAAGAAGTTGCGTCCCTTGCTCGAAGACGCGGTGCGGGCGCATTTGATCGCGGATGTGCCGGTGGGATTGTTCCTTTCGAGCGGGCTCGACTCGGGAGCCATCGCGGCGCTGGCGGCTAAGGAGCGGACGGGGATTCAGAGTTTTACGCTGACGTTTCCAGGCACTTCATTTGATGAAGGGGCGGGCGCACAAGCGGTTTCGAGGCGCTGTGGAACCCAGCATACCGAAGTGCCGCTGGACGGCGGGGCGATGGTGGAGCGCATTGACGAGGCCCTTGGAGCACTGGACCAGCCCACGATGGACGCCGTGAATACTTATTTTGTTTCCTGGGCGGCGAGGAAAGTGGGGCTGAAAGTAGCCCTCTCCGGCTTGGGCGGCGATGAGCTTTTTGCAGGGTATTCGACGTTTGCGGATACGCCGCGACTCTCGACTTTGGTTCGTACTGCATGGTTCGTGCCGACACTGGCAAGACGCTTGGCGAAACCACTCGTCGAGGCGCTCGCCGGAAAGCGAGGCTCGCCGGATGTCGGTGGCAAGGCGGCCTCGGCGTGGGTTTCTCCCGATTCGCTTCCCCATCCGTATTTCTTTTCACGAACACTTTTCCCGCCGGGACGATTGGAGAAGATCATTGAACCGCGATTCCGCGCCAGCACCATCGGCCCTGACGGCGTGACGCTCGAACCGACATGGCTCGGATGGCTCGAAAGAACCGCGGACGAAGCACGCAAACTCGAACCCGTGGGGGGTGTCTCCTGGCTGGAGATGCGCAGCTACATGGCGAGCACGCTTCTGCGCGACACGGATTCGGTGAGCATGGCGCAATCGCTCGAAGTCCGCGTCCCGCTGCTGGATACGCCGCTGGTGGAATTTGTGAGGGCCTTGCCGGACGCCTCGCGCCACCGGCCGGGCGTGCACAAAGCATTGCTTGTCGAAGCGATTCGCGATTTGCTGCCCCCGGAAATTCTCGCGCTAAAGAAACGGACTTTTACTTTGCCCTGGGAAGAATGGTTGCGCGGACCACTGCGAAAGAGGCTGGAAACGAGTTTCCGAGACCCTGCGCCGTTGCTCGCGCCTCGCTTGCGCCCCGGCGGAATCGAAGGCGTCTGGAACGATTTCCTCGAGGCGAAAACCACCTGGTCGCGTCCTTGGTCTCTCTACGTTCTGAACGAATGGTGCCGCCTCCATCTCGCCGCATGAACATGCCGTTGAGGTACACTGACTCATCGCGTGATGAACATCCTGGGGATTAACGCGTACCACGGGAACGCTTCCGCGGCGATCGTGTGCGACGGCCGCCTGGTCGCGGCCGTCGAAGAGGAGCGATTTAACCGCGTCAAGTATGCAGCGGGGTTTCCCGCGCAGGCGATTCGCTATTGTTTGAGAGAGGCGGGTCTGACGCTCGAGGAAATCGACCACGTGGCCGTGCCGCGAAACCCCTACGCACGGTTAGCGACGAAATTATTCTATGCGCTGCGCATGCCTTCCTTCGCGCGCGAACGCGCCAAGGTGCTGGTGAAATTTCAAGGCATCCCCGAAGCTCTGGCCGAGACCTTTGATACCGACTTGAATAAGATCCGCGCGCAATTTCATCGCATCGAGCATCATCAGGCGCATCTGGCGAGCAGTTTTTACTGTTCGCCATTTGCATGCGCAGCACTGCTGTCGGCGGATGGGCTGGGGGACTTCGCAAGCACCATGTGGGGAATTGGCAGCGGCAGCCGCATGAAAATCGAGGGCGCCATCGCGTTTCCGCACTCGCTGGGTCTGTTTTACAGCGCCGTGACGCAGTACCTGGGCTTCCTGAAATTTGGCGACGAGTACAAGGTCATGGGGCTGGCCGCTTACGGGCAGACCGAACAGCTGGAACTGTTCCAGGACATCGTGCGCTTTGAGAATGGCTCCGGGCGAAACGGCTTTAAGCTGGGACTAGAATATTTTTCGCACCATCGCACTGGCCCGGAGATGTCCTGGGCCGAAGCGGACAAAACGCCCGCGCTTGGCAAATTGTTTTCGGAAGGGATGGAAAGGCGGCTTGGCGCGGCGCGCGCTGCGGATGAAACGCTTGAGCAACGCCACCGGAATCTTGCCGCTTCGCTGCAGGCGCGGCTCGAGGAAGTTTATCTGGGAATGTTGAGGAAGTTTGCCGAACGCACTGGATTAAAGACCGTATGCCTCGCCGGCGGCGTGGCGTTCAACTGCGTGGCCAACGGAAAGATTTTTGAGGCCACCCCATTCGAGCAGGTTTACGTCCAGCCGGCCGCGGGAGACGGCGGGCTATCGGTCGGTGCGGCGTTCTTCGTCTGGCACCAGGTTCTGGGCCGGCCGCGCTCGTTTGCAATGGATCATGCCTACTGGGGCCCGGAATATTCGCACGAAGAGATTTGCCGCGCCGTCGATTCGACTGGCCTGGCGCAAAAAGGCTGTGTGGTCGTTGAACTTCAAGAAGAGGAATTAATGCGACGCGCGGCGGCCATCGTCGCGGACGGCAAAATCCTCGGCTGGTTTCAAGGACGAGCCGAATGGGGCCCGCGGGCCCTCGGTAATCGCAGCATTGTTGCCGATCCGCGACGGCCCGAGATGAAAGATATTCTCAACCGCCGCATTAAGCACCGCGAGAGCTTCCGCCCCTTTGCGCCTTCGATTCTGGCCGAAGCCACCGGGCAATATTTCGAAAGGTCGCATCCTTCGCCCTTCATGACGCTGGCTTATCCGGTGCGCCCGGAAAAGCGCGACAAAATCCCCGCGCCGACGCACGTGGACGGCACAGCTCGCCTGCAAACCGTCACACGCGAAGCGAACCCGCGCTACCACGCGCTGATTTCGGCGTTCCGTGATCTCACCGGTGTTCCCGTCGTGCTGAACACGTCGTTTAACGACAACGAGCCGATTGTCTGCCGCCCGGAAGAGGCCATCGACTGCTTCCAACGCACCCAAATGGACGCCCTGGTCCTGGGCGATTTGCTTGTTGCCCGCCAAGGCCAGTGAAACGCCCAAGCTCCTCCGCGACGCCGTCGCGAAGGCGGCCGGACAACAAAAACGGTTCGACATAAGGGTGCAATACGACTAATCATTTAAGCAGTCTCGCGTTGCAGTCGGGCTAGAAACGATTGAAGATCCTGCTCCTGAATCTGTACTATCCGCCGGATACCTCGGCGACCGCAAAGATGGCGCACACGGTGGCGGCGACGATCTCGATCCACCATCGCATTACCGTGCTTTGCGGGCGGCCGTCCTACGACCCAACCGAGCGGCGCCCCTGGCGCCCCTACCAGACGGAAAACGTGGACTTGGTTCGCATCATCCGTGCCGGGTCAACGGAGTTTCCACGGTTCAACATGAAAAGTCGCCTGATGAATTACCTGAGCTATGTGCTGCTGGCTCTGCCGCGCGCTCTCTTCCTTGATTGCGATGTGGTGCTGGCCATGACCGACCCGCCGTTTCAGGGAATCGTCGGAGCCTTCGTGGCCATGCTGAAGCGAAAACCGTATGTCTACAACATCCGGGACCTGTACCCCGACATGGCGGTCGGAGGCAGCATCGTCACCGCCGGTGTGCCGACGCGTATCTGGGAGAAGCTCAACCGCTGGGCGCTCGGACGCGCCGAGCGCGTCATCGTTCTTGGCGAAGA